>Ga0334722_10000063_pt1 | contig 157119 bp, 121 predicted proteins | sample C3_bottom_MG_FD_207210 | JGI IMG/M metagenome (GOLD analysis project Ga0334722, IMG submission 207210) | Sediment microbial communities from Yellowstone Lake, YNP, Wyoming, USA - C3_bottom | ecosystem: Environmental > Aquatic > Freshwater > Lake > Sediment | place: USA: Wyoming | collected... | reverse complement strand
TTCGGGGCGTACGAGACGAACGACGAGGCGACGATCCGCGCCTTCCGCGAGCGGGCGTTCTTCAACTTCGTCCAGGGCGTCTGCCCGTACGGCACCGGTTCGATGAGCGAGAAGATCACCGAGCACGTAATGCTGTACTGCCCGACCGCGGCGGCGCCGGAGGGTTACGAGATCGCCATCCGGCGTCTCTCGATCGACCCGATCGAGGAAGACGACTGGGAGCTCATGTTCCACAAGGTCCTCTACCGCGAGACCAACCACAAGACGTGCATCATCACGCAGAGCCCGCTCGCGTCGGCCGAGGCGATGGCCGTGCTTGCCGATCGCTATGGCATGGACGCGCTGGTGCGGCCCGAAGCCGTCCCGATCGACTACGCCGACACGCGCGACCACCCGGTGGTGAAGCCCATCGACGCCGAGGCGGTCTACCTGAACCCGCGCGTGGGGCTGTGCCGCTGGGACGCGCCCGTGGCCGCGATCCTCGACATGTTGCGGTGGCACAAGGGGGCGTGCTTCGTCGCCGGTGTCGGCGTCATTGGCGCCGGGAAGGTGACGCTCGAGCAGGCGGCGCACCACGTGTCGTCCGGCGAGAGCATCGCGCGATTCCGGCAGTCCGTCCACCTGGCGCATCTGCTGCGCGGCGGACCGCCGATCGGGCATTTCGAGCCCACCACGCAGTGAGCAGCCGTTCAAGGAGGGAGTGATGTCGACACCGTCGCACGTCCGTCGGGACTTTCTGCGCCTGGCGGGAGCCGGCCTGGCCGGCGCCGCCCTGGTGGCCGAGTCACAATCGGCCGTGTTGCTTGCCGCGCCGCCGGCCTCGGGCGACTTCAACGTCTTCACCTTTGGGGCCTCGGGCGATGGCAAGACGCTGGACACGCCTGCGATCAACAGGGCGATCGAGGCCGCGGCGGCGGCCGGAGGCGGCACCGTCGTCTTTCCCGCCGGCCACTACCTGTCGTACTCGATTCACCTGAAGAGCCGTGTCACGCTGGACCTTCGGCAGGGGGCCACCATCGTGGCCGCCGACCCGGCGGTTGATGGCGGCAGTGGGTACGACCTCCCCGAACCCAATGCGTGGGACATGTACCAGGACTTCGGCCACAGCCACTTTCACAACAGCCTGATCTGGGGCGAGGGCTTGTCGGACGTGGCCATCGTGGGCCTCGGGGGCATTCACGGCAAGGGGTTGACGCGGGGGCCGAACGCGCAGAACCCGGGCATCGGCAACAAGTCCATCAGCCTCAAGAACTGCCACAACGTCCTGCTGCGCGACGTCTCGATGCTGCACGCCGGCCACTTCGCGCTGCTGGCGACAGGTGTGGACAACCTGACCATCGACAACGTCAAGGTTGACACCAACCGTGACGGGTTCGACGTCGATTGCTGCCGGAACGTCCGCATTTCGAATTGCTTCGTCAACTCGCCGTGGGACGACGGCATCTGCCTGAAGGCGGATCACGCGCTGGGCCGCGCCAAGCAGACCGAATTCGTCACCATCACCAACTGCTACGTCAGCGGCTGCTGGGAAGAAGGTACGATGCTGGACGGCACGTACAAACCGTTCGCGCCGGACGCCCGGGTCCCCCACACGGGTCGCATCAAGTTCGGCACGGAGTCCAACGGCGGGTTCCGCAACATCACTGTCTCGAACTGCGTGTTCGAAGGCTGCCAGGGCCTTGCGCTGGAAACGGTCGATGGGGCCCTGCTCGAAGACGTGACGATTGCGAACATCTCGATGCGCGACATTACCAGCGCGCCCCTGTTCATGCGCCTTGGCGCCCGCATGCGCGGCCCGGACACCGCGCAGGTGGGCACGCTGCGGCGCGTCACGATCAGCAACCTGGTGTGCTCGAACGCGGTCTCGTCCCTCGGCTCGATCATCAGCGGCGTTCCCGGCCATCACATCGAGGACGTGAAGATCAGCCACGTGCACATCCAGCACCGGGGTGGAGGGTCGAAGGAGGCCGCGGCGTTCCAGATCCCGGAGTTCGTCGATTCCTATCCCGAGCCCAGCATGTTCCTGGGGACCGGGAGGCCCAGCGGGCGCAGCGTCGATGGCCGGTGGTACCCGGAAGGACAGGGTCCCGGGCGCGCCGGTACGGGAGTCACGGGCGCGGCCGCCGCAGCCAACGCGATGCCATCGCACGGTTTCTACCTGCGACACGTCACGGGCATTCAGTTCGACGATGTGGAGATTCGGACGGGGCAGACCGACTCGCGGCCGGTATTCGTGCTGGACGATGTGTCGGACGCCGATTTCTTCCGGGTTCGGGCGCCGCTCGCGGAGGGCGTGCCGACCTTCTCGTTCCGCGATGCGCGGGACGTGTCGGTCCGGATGTGCAAAGGCGTGCCGGACACGCAGTTGAAGAGCGCGAAGGGCCAGACGCTCTAAGCCCGGCGCGGGTTCACTCGCCGGACGGGGTCACGATGAGATCGTACTCGCGCGAGCCAGTAATGACGCCATCGACGAACTGGCCGGGCCGGATGGCCTCGGTGTCGGCCTCCGTCAGGTAGACGCACGAGTCGATCTCGGGCGCCTGCGTGGAGAGCCGCCCCTTCAGCACCAGTTCGTGCTCGGGCGACGGGCCGTCCACGAGCACCCGCACGCGCTCGCCGACGCGCCGCTTCTGTGCCTGCCGGACCTGGCGTCGCTGGAGGCTCATCAGCGCGTTGCGGCGCGCCGCCTTCGTGCGGGCCGGCACATCATCCTTCAATGCGTGCGCCGTGGTGCCTTCCTCGTGCGAATACGTGAAGACGCCGAGGTGATCGAACCCCACGTCGCCGACGAAACGCTTCACGTCGTCGAACTCCGCCGCCGTCTCGCCGGGGAAGCCGACGATGAGCGTGGTGCGCAGGGCGACGCCGGGCACGCGCGTGCGAATGCGGTCGAGCAGCCGGCGATACGTCGTGCCCGTGCCCGGACGTTTCATGCGGCGCAGCACGCCGGGCGCGGCATGCTGCAGCGGCAGATCGACATAGCGGCACACCTTCTCGGACTCCGCCATCGCGTCCAGGACGTCGTCACCGATGGTCGTGGGGTACAGGTAGAGCAGGCGAATCCACTCGATGCCGTCCACCCGGTTGAGCTGGCGCAGCAGGCGCGCGAGCGCCCCGCGCTCGCGGCGATCCACGCCGTAGAACGTGGTGTCCTGCGAGATCAGCAGCAGCTCCCGCACGCCCTGCGCCGCGAGGTGCTTCGCCTCGTCGACGATCGACGAGGCCGGGCGGCTGCGGTAGTGGCCGCGCAGCGTCGGGATGATGCAGAACGAGCACTTGTAATCGCACCCTTCGGCCACCTTGACGTAGGCAAAGTGCGACGGCGTGACGAGCGTGCGCGGCGTCGTGGCATCGTAGAGATACTCCGGCGCCGCGTGAGCAGGCGGGGCCGGGTGGTGCGAGGCCCCCGGCGCCCGCCGGTGGAACGTCAGCGGTGCCGCGGCGACGGCTGCCTGCCGGCCCGCCACGGCGCCGACGATATCCGGCACCTCGCCCGTCCCCAGCACCGCATCGATTTCGCCAATCTGCTGTTGGAGTTCGTCGCGGTAGCGTTCGGCCAGGCAGCCGGTGACGACCAGCCGCTGGCAGCGCCCGGTCTTCTTCAACTCGGCCATTTCGAGAATCGCGTCGATGGACTCCTGCTTGGCCGAGTCGATGAAGGCGCAGGTGTTGACCACCAGGACGTCGGCCTCGGCCGCGTCGGGCGTGATGGCGTGGCCCGCCTGCTGGACCATGCCGATCATGACCTCGGAATCGACGAGGTTCTTCGGGCAGCCGAGGGACACGAAGCCGATTTTCATAGGGAGAGTTCTCTGCCGGGCGGAAGGGGAAAGGCGGAAGGGCAAAGGCCGAAACCGGCGTAATCCGATCTTGCTGTCGCCTTCAGCCTTTTCCCTTTGCCCTGTCCGCGTTGCCCTACGGATACAACCGATAAATCATCCGCGGGTACGGAATCGCCTCGCGCAGGTGATCCAGGCCGCAAATCCAGCTGACGACCCGCTCGATGCCCATCCCGAACCCGCCGTGCGGCACCGTGCCGTACTTCCGGAGATCCAGGTACCACTCGAACGCCTCGGGCGGGAGCTTGTGCTCGTGGATGCGCTTGAGGAGCAGGTCGTAGTCCGCGATCCGCTGGCTGCCCCCGATGATCTCGCCGTACCCTTCGGGCGCGAGCACGTCACAGCAGAGCGCCACCTCGGGCCGCTGCGGATCCGGCTCCATGTAGAACGCCTTGACCTGGGACGGGTACCGGTGGACCGCCACCGGCCGGTCGAAGCTGTTCGCCAGGATGGTCTCGTCGGGCGCGCCAAAGTCGCCGCCCCACTCGAACGGCTGGCCCTTCTCGTTCAGCATCGTCACCGCGTCGTCGTAACTGATACGCGGGAAGGGCGCCTTCACGCGCTCCAGCTTGGATGTGTCCCGCTCGAGCCGCTTCAGCTCCAGCCGCTTCCGGTCCAGCACGCGGCCAACCACGTACTCGACCAGTTGCTCGGCCAGCACGATCACGTCGTCGAGCGTGGCGAACGCGACTTCCGGTTCGACCATCCAGAACTCGGTCAGGTGGCGGCGCGTCTTCGACTTTTCGGCGCGGAACACCGGGCCGAAGCAGTACACGCGGCCGAGGGCCATCGCGTTGGCCTCGTTGTAGAGTTGCCCGCTCTGCGTCAGGTAGGCGGTCGCGTCGTCGAAGTACGGGACCGGGAAGAGCGTCGTCGTCCCTTCGCAGGCGGCCGGCGTAAAGACCGGCGTGTCGGCCAGGATGAAGCCGCGGTCGTCGAAGAAGCTGCGCACGGCGGCGATGACTTCGGCGCGGACGCGGAGAATGGCGTTCTGGCGATCGGAGCGAATCCAGAGGTGGCGGCGATCCATCAGGTAGTCGACGCCGTGTTCCTTCGGCGTGATCGGGTACTCGGCCGACGTGCCGACGACCTCCATCGACGCCACGTCCAGCTCGAATCCGCCGGGCGCCCGCTTGTCGGCGCGTACCTTGCCCGACACGATGAGCGACGTTTCCTGCGTCAGGTGATCGGCGGCCTTGAAGGTAGCCTCGTCGACGCCGGACTTGGACATGACGGCCTGGATGAAGCCGCTGCCATCGCGCAGGGTCAGGAAGTGAATCTTGCCGCTGGACCGGCGGTTGTGCAGCCAGCCGCGGATGATCACTTGCTGCCCGTCGAACGTGGCGATGTTTTCGATGTACGCGATCGTGCCGTCGTGCGTCATGTCGGACTCCGTGGGGATGAATCTATGTATTGTAGGCGAAAAGCTCGCCGGTCCCGCCGATGGTGGCACAGATGATGCTTCGCTGCCGTCGTGTAGCGGGGGTCCGGGTATGCCGCCGCGTATTCTGTGTCAAGATTCGCGCCAAACAAGCCACACGGAGCCCCCAATGGCGGACTGGTCTCGCTACCTGAGTGTCGGAACGGCGGCCAAGACCGACTACTTTGCGGTCGATCCGGACATCCTGCTGGTCGTGCCCCACCCCGGGATGGTGGATACACCTGACCTGGCCCGGCAAAACGTCGAGTTCCAGAACGGATACGCGCGCCGGCTGGGATGCCCCTGCAGCACGCTGGTGGTGCTGACGCACCTGCTGTCGCAGGACGCCGAAACGCGCAAGATTTACGGCGAAATGACGGCGAGCGGGCTGTATTTCGCGTCGGCGCTCGTCGTCGAGAACGCCCTGTCGCGCGCGCTCGGCAGCTTCTTCATCGGGCTGTCCAAGCCGCCGATTCCCGTCAGGCTGTTCGACGGGGTTGAGAACGCAGTCGCCTGGCTTCGGTCCGTCCGGCCGGCGAGCACCCAGAAGGAGTAGTCGATGGAGGTAGAGACCAGGGACTGGACCAAGTTCGGGGAGTCGGCAAACGCGACGTTCTACCAGGTCGATGAGTGCACCCTGGCGGTGGTGCCCGTAGACGGATGCACGGACGACGAGCACACGGCGAAAGCGAGCGTCGACATCCAGCAGAACCACCTGAAAGCGACGGGCATTCGGGCCGGCAGCATCATCTTCATGGACGGCATTGCCCAGCAGACCTCCGGTGCCCGGACCGCCTACCGCGACCTGCCGGACCCCGCGCGGCAGGTCTGCTTCGCGCTGGTCGGGGGATCGATGTTTGGCCGCGCCGTCGGCTCGGTGTTCCTGGGCCTGTCCAAGCCCCGCGTGCCGACGCAGATGTTCGCGACCTTCGAGCAGGCCCTGGCCTGGTGCCACGCCCAAGTCGGCCACCGGTAGTCATGCCGCAACTGTCTCGCGACCTCATCGAGGGATTCCAGCGGCTGGTGGCCGGGGATTTCGCGTATCGCCTGCCGCGCACGCTGGCGCGCGACGAGGAGGACACGCTCGCATTCTCGTTCAACACGGTGGCGGACGAACTGGAGCGGACGATCCGCGACATGCGGGCCACCGAGCAGCGCCTGAACGAGGGCGTCGAGGCGATTTCCGCGGCGCTGATGGAGGCCGGCGCGGGGAACCTGGATGTCCGCGTCGCCCGCGACTACAAGGGCGACCAGGTGGACGTGTTGGCCTTCCTGGTGGACACGACCATCAGCGAACTGCGTATCCGCGTCGGCGAGAACGACCAGCGCAACGCGGAGATTCAGGCGCGTCTGGAATCGCTCGTGGACGATCGGACGCGGGAACTGCGGGAGGCGCGCGACGTAGCCGAATCCGCCACCCGGGCGAAGAGCGAGTTCCTGGCCATGATGAGCCACGAGATCCGGACGCCGATGAATGCCGTGATTGGCATGAGCGGGCTGCTGCTGGATACCCCGCTCAACGATGAACAGCGCGACTACGCGGATACGATTAGAAGTTCCGGCGAGACGCTGCTCAACCTGATCAACGAGATCCTGGATTTCAGCAAGATCGAAGCGGGCCGGATGGAACTGGAGGATCAGCCCTTCGACGTCCGCGAGTGCGTCGAGTCCGCGCTGGACATGGTCACCGCCAGCGCCACGCACAAGCGCCTCGAAGTCGCGTACCTCCTGGACGATTCCGTGCCGCCGGTCGTCACGGGCGACAGCGCCCGCCTCCGGCAGATCCTGTTGAACCTCCTGAGCAACGCCGTCAAGTTCACGGACAACGGCGAGGTGGTCCTAACCGTCTCGGGCCGGACGGCTGGCCGGATGGCAATGCTGGAGTTTGCCGTGCGGGACACAGGCATCGGCCTCTCGGCCGAGGCGCAGACGCGCCTGTTCCAGTCGTTCACTCAGGCCGATTCGTCGACGACGAGGAAGTACGGTGGGACGGGGCTGGGCCTGGCCATCAGCAAACAGCTGGCCGAGATGATGGGCGGCCGCATGTGGGCCGCCAGCGAAGGCGCCGGGCGCGGGGCGACATTCTCGTTCACGATCGAGGCCCCGATTGCCGCGCTACCTGTCCGGCCGCGCCACCAGTTCGCCGACGTAGAGCCGACGTTCGCTGGCCGGCGACTCCTCGTGGTGGATGACAACGCGACCAACCGCCGCATCCTGGTGTCGCAGACCGGGAAATGGGGGATGGCCGCGAGCGACACCGAATGCCCCAGCCAGGCCCTCGCGTGGCTTCGGGCCGGCGAGCGGTTCGACCTGGCCATCGTCGACATGCACATGCCCGAGATGGACGGGGTGGCGCTGGCGCAGGCGATCCGGACCGTCGCCCCGGCGCTGCCGATCGTCCTGTTCAGTTCGCTCGGCCGCCGCGAGGCCGCCACCGTTGGCGAGATGTTCGCCGCCCACCTGAGCAAGCCGCTGAAGCGCTCGCAGCTCTTCGACACGATCGTGACGCTGCTGGAGGGTGGCAACGTGTCACCGGCCGACGACCGGCGGGCGCCCGACCGGGTGACGCTCGATGCGGAAATGGCTCGGCGTCATCCGCTGCGGATTCTGCTCGTCGAGGACAACCGGGTGAATCAGAAGCTGGCGCTGCGGCTGCTCTCCCAGATGGGGTATCGTGCCGATGTCGCCTCGAACGGCCTGGAAGGGGTCGAGTCTGTCGGGCGGCAACGGTACGACGTCGTGTTGATGGATGTGCAGATGCCGGAAATGGACGGGCTCGAAGCGACGCGCCGGATTCGGCAGAGCGACCGGCTTCAACCGCGGATCATCGCGATGACCGCCAACGCGATGGAAGGCGATCGCGACGCGTGCCTTGGCGCCGGGATGGATGACTACGTCAGCAAGCCGATCCGCGTCCAGGAACTCGTGGACGCATTGATGAAGGCCGCCACTTCGGGTTGAGGGGCCACGTGCCCGGCGCGCGGCGAGGGTGAGGAAGATGCGGCGATGTCCCCCAGAATAGACGTCAGGACGCTCCGTCGCCTCCAGGACTCGGCCGGTGCCGACTTCGTCGGTGAACTCATCGACACGTTCGTAGAGGAATCCCGGGGCACTTTCGCCGATATGGAGCGCGCGCTGGCGGCCGGGGACGCGGAACTGTTCCGCCGCGCGGCGCACTCGCTCAAGTCGAGCGCCCGGACCTTCGGCGCGCTCCGTCTGGGCGATCTCGCCATGGAGCTCGAGCACCTCGGCCGGGCGAACGACCTGGGTGCGGTGAGCGACAGGCTGGGCCTGGCGGAAGCCGAGTGCGCGCAGGCGACCACCGAGTTGATCCGCCTGCGCGACGGGCGCTAGGCCCGGCGCGCAGTTGTGTCGATGATGCGCCGGGAATGTAGCGCGCGGGCTTCAGCCCGCGTGCCCGGGGCGAAGATGCTCAACGCACGTGAGCCCCGCGATTAGATCGGGCTGTCGTCTAGTGCTTCTGCCACGTGGCGACGGTGAGCGGCTTGCCGCCCGCGTCCTTCGTCGTCAGCGTCAGGGTCGTGCCATCGACCTGCCAGTAGCGCAGTTTGTTGGCCGCCAGCGGGCCGGTCGGGACACCCATCGCCGGCTGGCCTTCGAGGACGTACGCCAACGTGCGGTTCTGCATGTCGAGCACGGTGCGGCCCTTCGAAGCGAAGCGGCCGTTTTCGAGCGGGATTCCCGCTTTCTGCAGTACGGCAGCCGTTGCGGCGTTGGGCACCAGGTTCATCGACAGGTTCCCGAAGTCGTCGTAGATCAGCGTGCCGTTGCCCTTCATCTCGATCGGTGCGGCGCTCGGCGGATAGATCGTGAACGAGAGCAGCGTCCACTGGCCTTCGAGGTATTTCCGCGCAGCGGTCACGCTGCCGGGCCCCTGATTGGTCGGATCCGTCTTGGGCTTGGTGCAGGCGGGAAGCGCGAAGCCGGCCAGCAACAGGGAAAGAGCGGGCAGCGTGCGCACGTGCGTCATACTTGATCCTTTTCGTCGAATGGTGGCGCCAGTGGTCCGAACATAGCACGAGTGCCGCGGGAGTATTTCGGCCGTCAGGGCTCTGCCTGTCGGTGCGATAGTCCCGGCGAATGGCCGGCTCCGAGGCTCGAGGCATCGACAGGAGACTCTTCATGCGATTGTCATGGTTGAAGCAGGGTGTGGTGTTGTCGGTTCTCGCGGTCGCCGCGGCGGCGTTACCGGCATCCGCCCAGCAGGCGCCGCCTGCCGCTCCTCCGGCGACAACCGCCCAGCCTGCGCCTGCCGCGCCGCCACTGCCGGGCTGTCCCGAACTGGCGTCGGCCCTCAATTCGGTCGTTCGCAACGACGCGCGGCTGCGCGACTGGGCCAACATGGCGCGGTATCGCGAGGACAACCGGGCGCTGCCGAAACCGCCGGCCGACATGGCCCGGGTGGTGTTCATGGGGGACTCGATTACCGACTCGTGGCAGCAGCCCCGCTTCGGGGGCTTCTTTCCAGGAAAGCCGTACGTCGATCGCGGCATCAGCGGGCAGACCACGCCGCAGATGCTCCTGCGCTTCAGGTCCGACGTCATTGACCTCGGCGCGAAGGCGGTCGTGATCCTGGCCGGCACCAACGACATCGCCGGCAACACCGGCCCGATGACGAACGAGGACGTGGCGGGCAACATCGCGTCGATGTGCGAACTGGCCCGGGCGCACGGCATCAAGGTGGTGCTCTCCAGTATTCTCCCGGTCAGCGAGTACCACGCGCCGCCGAACGCCTCGCCGCAAACCACGGCGCGGCCGATGCTTCGCATCAAGGCCATCAACGACTGGATGAAGTCGTACGCGGCCGCGAACGGTCACACGTATCTCGACTACTTCTCAGCCATGATCGATGACAAAGGGCTCCTCCGGACGGAACTGAGTGCCGACGATCTGCATCCGAATATCCAGGGGTACAGCATCATGGCCCCGCTGGCCGAGGCGGCGATCGCGCAGGCGCTTGGACGGAAGTAGCGGCGGGTGCCGGAACTACCGGCGGTAGACGCGGTAGTTCCGGAGCTCTGCCACCGGCTTGAACTCGGCCGCGAGCTCCGTGATCGCGAAAGACTCGTCGTACATCGTGTCGCGGGCCTGTGTCACCTTCTTCACGACGAGCCAGCGGATGCCGTACGACCTGGCAATCTGAAGGTACTCGCCCGGGCTGTACGGGTTGCCCGTCTCGTCGAACAGGAGAACGGGGAACCGGGGCAGCCGGCCCGTCGCGTAGAAGAACGGGTCCTCTCCCGGCAGCAGGATGATGCCATCCTCGAACGGGATGTTCTGCGCCGACCACGCCACGAGTTCGTCGAAATCGGGAAGCCAGCGTCCCCGCGTTCGCAGGCCCGATAACGCTGGCACGTTCGATCCCGCAAGCTGGCCGTCGAAGACGTTCGCTGGGGACAGGCGTTCGTTCGACACCGTGTAGCTCCATCCGCCGTACGCCAGCGACAGGCCGGCGACGAATGCCGCCACCGCGAGCGCGCGCGGCGCCTCTGCCGCCAGCGGGCGCATCGCCGCCGACAGCACGGTGGCGAGCAGCAGCACGAACAACGGCCAGATCCCGTACGTCGATCCCCAGACCTGCTGGGACATCAGGCACCCATGGATCGCGGCCAGCAGCACGAACGGCCAGATTCGTGCGAGGCCGGACCGGACGCGGAATTCAGCGAGCGCGGCCAGCGCGCTCGACACCAGGAGGTACGGCCACAGGGACAGGAACCGGTCCGCGAAGTCCCAGAAGTCCTTCGACCTGACGGCGGCGACGAGCAGGTAGACGAACGGCAGGCAGACCAGCACCACGACTAAGATGGCAGGCGTCCGGTGCGATCGGCCGGGCGCCAAGGTCGCCACCGTCCATGCCAGCACGGCGGAGGCAAGCCACCACCCGAGGCGAGCGTCGCGGTAGATGCCGACCATGTCCGCCAGGGGCGGCAGGCGGCGTTCTGCCGCAAATTGAACGGTCCAGCGCACGTAATTGCCGAGACCGACGATGAAGTGAACGGCCAGGACGCTGGCCAGGAGTCCTGCTGCGGCGCCGGCCAGCAGCAGCAGGTAGCCTCGGCGCGCCTCCTGCACCCGCCACTCGACCACCGTCAGCAGGCCGAGCCCCGCCACCGCCGCACCGAGGAACGCCAGGCCGGTGTTCTGCTTTCCGAACACCGGGAGCACGAACAGAGCGCCGGCACCGAACGTGGCCGCCGTCGGAAAGTGCTTTCGCTCGGCGGCCCAGGCCGCGAGCGTGACCAGCAGGATCGCGATCGTCGTATCCGAGTCGTAGAAGGGGTGCGGGATGATCGAGTAGACGCCCAGGCAGACCAGGGGCATCGAGAGCGCGAACGCGGCCAGGGCCGGCGACGGCAGCAGCCGGCCCAGGTCCTGCTGCAGGAGGCGCCACGTCAGCACCGTGGCTGCGGCCCCGGCGAGGCACGCGTAGGCGATCTGATAGAGATAGTGGCGTCCGGCGGCGGCGATGATCGCGGCCTGGATCACGAAGGTCAGCGGCGCGTGGACGAACGGGTAGTCGCGGTAGGGCAGCTCCCCACGGGCGATGCGGAACGAGAAGTCGAGGACGTAGCTCAAGTCGAGCAGGTCGGCGACCTGGCTGTTCCGCCACCACACGAACCCGGCCGTTGCGGCCGCCAGCATCAACGCGGCCACCGCTCGCGTTCTCATTGCGTTCACACCCCCGCCATGCCGCGGCGCGGCAGAGGGCAAGAGTACCACCAGTCTGGCGACACGCCGCACCCGGCTGGTGTGGGATACTCGTTGGCAGGCGAGGGTCGCGACGATATGTCCATTCGAACACTGGCGTTCATCACGTGCTCGGCCGCAGCGCTGGCTGGCGGGACCGGCGGCGGCGTGGCGGGCCAATCGGCACCCGCCCAGCAAGCGCCGGTCTTCCGCAGCGGCGTGACCGTGATCCCGATCGACGTGCGCGTCACGGACAAGGACAACAGGCCTGTCACCGACCTCCGGCCGGAGGAGTTCACGATCGTCGAGGACGGTGTGCCCCAGAGCATCCGGCACTTCTCGGTGCGCACGCTGACACCGGACACCGGGAAGACGCCAGGCGGTCTCGCGCTGCGCCAGGACGCGTTCTCGCTCGATCCGCCGACGAATCGAATCTTCCTCCTGGTCCTTGGCCGCGGCAAGCTTCAGGAGCCGTCGAAGGCGCTGGATGCGCTCAGCCGCTTTGTGCGCGAGCGGCTGCTGCCCCAGGACCAGGTGGCGGTGTTCGCCTACAACCGCGCCACCAGTTTCACGACCAACCACGCGGCGATTGCGACACTCATCGATCGGTTCAAGACCATCCACCAGGAGGTGGACTTCGAGATTGGCCTCCAGATGAGCGGCCTGGCCGCGATCTACGGGAGCAAGGCCATTCCGCCGGCGTTGCAGCGGAAGATCGACGCCCTGTTCGCCGGCTCAGGCCTCACGACCTCGCTGAAGCTCGAACAGAAGGACGCCGGCGCCAGTCGCGTCGACAAGGACGCCCAGCGGCAGATCGACGCGCAAGTGCAGCAGCAGGTGGAACAGACGGCGGCCGCGATGGCGGCGGAAGCCGGCTTCCCGAACATGTCGCTGTGGTCCGCCCTGGACGAGATCCCGGCGCAGATGTTTGCCGACCTTCCGCTCGAGGAATTCGTGTACACCACGGCACAGACCCTCCAGGACCTGGGCAATCTCTACGCCGGCATCGCGTACCTGAAGAACTTCGAAGGCGAGAAGCACATCATCTACTTCACCGAGAAGGGCCTGACGCTGCCGCGGCCGGAGGAGGACGAACTCCTGGCCGCTGTCGCCAACGACGCCCGGGTCGTCATCGACACGGTGGAAACGGGCGGGTTGTACGTGGGCCAGACTGGCGGGGATGCCTCGAACCCGGGCCAGTGGAACCAGATCTTCGCGTTCAAGACGCTCAGAACGATCGCGGAATTGACGGGCGGCGTGTCGTCGATCGCGGAGTCCGGAACAACGGCGGTCGAGCGCATCAACGATGTCACCCGCGCCGGCTACCTGCTCGGCTACAGCTCGACGAATGCCGCCTGGGGCGGCGAGTACCGGAAGGTCACCGTCAAGGTGTCCCGGCCCGGCGTGAACGTTTACTACCGGCACGGCTACTACGGCCGGAAGGACCTGGCCCCGTTCAACCGTCGCGAGTTCGTGACGGACGCGCGCGTGAGGGCCGCGGGGGCGTTCCGCCGCGAGATTGAAGACATCCGGGTCAAGGCGAAGGCGTCGCTGGCCCGGGCTGCCGACGGGCAGGGCGCCGAGATCACGGTGTCGGCCACCATCGAACCGTCGAAGCTGGCGTTCACCTTCGTGGAGGGCGTGCACACCGGCCGGATCACGATCGCCGTCTTTTGCTTCGACGAGAAGGGCAGCGGCCTCGAGAACCGCATGCAGAGCGCGGATCTCAAGCTGAAGGACGAGAACTTCAAGAAGATCCTGTCGGCCGGGATCCCGTACGGTATCCGGTTCCCGGTGCCCCCGAACGTCCAGCGCGTGCGGGTGGTGGTCTACGACCCGAAGGCCGACCTCGTGGGCAGCTCGGATTACCTCCTGCGATAGCCCGCGCTGCGCGCGGCACGGTTCCTGGCGGGCGCACCGCGCCTCGGCTCAGGAGGACCCGGTGCTGCCGAAGCCCCCGGAGCCTCGCGTCGTGTCCTCGAGTGTCTCCACGAACCGCGGCGTCGGGGTGATCATGGCTTCGATGATCAGTTGCGCGATGCGTGTGCCGGCCGGCAACGGGACTGCCGCCGCGGAGTGATTGATGAGCAGGCACAGGATCTCGCCGCGGTAGTCGCTGTCGATGACGCCCGCCAGGACGTCGATGGCATGCCGGGCCGCGAGGCCCGAGCGGGGCGCGACCCGGCCGTAGTAGCCCGGCGGGATCGCCGCCGCGAGGCCGGTGCGCACGGGCGCGCTCGTCCCCGGCTCCAGCGTTACGTCCTCGATCGAGAACAAGTCGAGGCCGGCCGCGTGCGCGCTGCCCCGCGCGGGCAGGCGGGCGGCGTCGTGCAGTTTCTGGAAGTGCAGTTCGTGTGTCATGTCCTACTCGTAGTGCAGCGCGTACACCGGGTCCAGGCTCGAGGCGCGCATCGCCGGGTACACGCCGAAGATGATGCCCACGGACACCGAGACGAAGAAGGCCAGCAGGATGGACGTCATCGACACGATCGTCGACCAGCCCGCGAAGTACCCCACCAGTTGCGACAGCGTGACACCCAGCCCGATGCCGACCACGCCCCCGGTGGTCGTGATGAGCGTGGTTTCGATGAGGAACTGCCGGATGATGTCCACCCGGCGCGCGCCCACCGCTCGGCGCACCCCGATCTCGCGCGTCCGCTCCAGGACGCTGGCCAGCATGATGTTCATGATGCCGATGCCTCCCACCAGCAGCGAGATCGAGGCGATGGCGACCATGACGACCTGGAAGATCCGCCGCGTCCGCTGCTGCTCGGCCAGCAGTTCCGCCGGCACGATCACGCTGACGTCTCCGGCGCCCCGGTGGCTGGCGTCGAGCAGGCCCCGCACGGCCGCGCCGGCCACCCGAATATCGCCCTCTTTCACGAGCGACAGGTAGATCCCGTCGATCTCGTCCTTGCGGAAACTCTGCGAGTCCTCGATGCGAATCATCGCGGCCATCAGCGGCACGTAGATGACGTTGTTGCGGTCCTGGGCGGGCAGGCCTCCGACGTCGGCCTGGGCGGCCAGTTGGGGACCGGCCACGCCGATGACGCGGAACCACTGCTGGTTGACCTTGACGTAGCGGCCGGCCGGGTCCTCGGTGCCGAAGAGCGCCGCCGCCGCGGCCTGGCCGAGCACGGCCACGGCCGCCGTTTCGCCGTCTCCCGCGTCAAAGAACCGGCCGGACGAGACCCGCAGGCCCGCGATCGTCGCGTAGGCCGGCGCCACGCCGTAGACCATGGGCATTTCGCTCTGCGGCTTTGGCAACATCTTCACGGGCACGACGCGTTTGCGCGGGCTGACGGCCTCGAGCGACTCGACGTTGGACTCGATGCCCCGGACGTCCTGCAGCGTCAGGCCGGCCGACAGCTTCCGGACCTTCTCGAGCGCCTGGGAGTCCGGGGACTCGCGGGCCTCAACGATCACGTTGCGGACGCCGAGCTGCTCGATGAACGCAATCACTTCCTGTTGTGCGCCGGCGCCAATCGACAGCATCGCGACCACTGCGCCCACGCCGAAGATCATGCCCATCATCGTCAGCAGCGAGCGCAGCTTCCGCGATCGCAGGTTATCGAAGCCCTGGACAATCTCCGGCGTCATCTCCCGCACGCGTACGAGCCACGATCGCCTGGTGCCGGCCGGCGGACGTGTCATCGGCGGCCTCCGTTCACGACGGTCGGCCCATTCGCGGGCGTCTTCGCCTGGGATTCAGCGGCGGGGCTGGCCAGCGCCACTTCCGCCCCTTCCGGCAGACCCTTGATCGCGGTCCGGTTCTCGGACTGGTTCGTCACCTTCACGACCCTGGCCTCGAACGCACCGCCGGCCCGGACGTAGACCGTCGGTTCGCCGTTCCGCTGGAACACGGCCTGTTTCGGAATCGTGAGGACGTTCCTGATCTCGGTGCCGGCAATGGTGATTCGGACCGTGGTGCCCGGCCGCAGCCGGGGATCCGGCTTCTCGAGCCGCAGGAACACCTCGAACTGGCGCAGGGGCCCGGCCTGTTGGGGTGATCGCAGTGCGACGCCGGACAACGCCGAGATCTTCGCGGAGAACGTCTGCCCGGGCAGGCCGTCGGCGGTGACCGTGGCTGACTGGCCCACCGCGAGCGTGGTCCGTTCCTGTTCGTTGACGCGCGCCCGGATCTCCATGTCGGAGGTGTCCGACACGTCGACGATCGATCGGCCCGGCGACACCGTGTCGCCCGTGCGGTACTCGGGCAGCGACATACCTGAGAAGAACACGCCGCCCGTGGCGTCGCGGTTCTCCTTCACCAGGACCAGTCCGTCGATCGGCGAGCGCACCACCAGGCTCTCGATGATCTGGCGGGCGCGATCCGCGTTGATCTGGACCCGTTTCCGGCCCTGTTCGATCACCACTAGCGCGGCAGCCCGGGTTCGCTGGTTCTGCTCGATATCGCGCTCCGTCTGCACCAGCCGGCGCTTCATCTCCTCGAGCGTGAGGATGCGCTTCCTGTAGTCGTTGGCGGCCACCAGCCGTTCGGGAATGCGGGAGTCGAGTTCGGCGCGGCGCACCTGGTAGCGGGCATTGAGGAGCGCCACCTTGTCGTTGGCATCCCGGGCCTCCGTGTCGGCGCGCCTCCGAATCACGTTCTGGTCGGCCTCGTCCAGTTCCGTCAGCGACTGCTCGAGTGCGTACAACTGCTCGGCCGGGTCGAATTCCATGACGACGTCGCCCGCCGTGACGGCCGTGCCGGTCTCAACCAGCCGGATGATTCGAAGCCCGCCACCGGCGGGCGGCGCGCCGAGCGACACCAGTTTCGTCGAGCGGAACTCACCGGTGGTCCACACGTCCAGTTTCAGCGCGCCCCGGACGACCCGCGCGGTTGGCCGGCGCTGCGCGGTGGCGGGGCCAGATGGGAGCGCCTCGGCGGCGGCCATGTACGCGGCCACCGCAAGCCCGCCACCTACGATCCAGAGCAGCGCTCGTCGTCGGGTGCGCGTCACTGCTGCGGCCCTCCGCTGGCCAGGGGAGGGCCGATAGCAAGCCGATCCCCGGGTTCGACACCCGACTTCAGCGCCGCTTGTTCGCGATTCTGGTGGGCGATCACGACGGCGCGTGGCACGAACTCCGAACCGCGCTGCACGTAGACCGTCGGCTGGCCGTTGACGAGCCTGACGGCGCGCGCCGGTACCAGCAGCACGTTCGGGTAGCGGGCGACCGCGATGCGCACGGTGGCCGTCATGCCCGGCTTCAGCCGCGCGTCCGGGTCCCCCATCGCCAGTTCCAGGTCGAAGTCCCGCGCCGGGGGCCAGTTGCTGGCGAAGTCCACGCGGGCGAGCAGCGAGATCTTGGCCACCGTCGAGCGGTACGGCCGGTCCGCCACCGCGTCCAGCTGCACGGTGGCGGTCTGGCCAACGATCACGCGGCCGCGATCCGACTCGTCGAGCCGCGCCGCCAGGTGCACGGCCGAGAGATCCGGCAGTTCCACGATGGCGGCGCCCGGCCAGGCCCGATCGCCTTCCCGGAAGTCCTGGGCGTTGTTCGAGGGTCCCCATCGCGAGTTCGGCATCAGGTTCGCGGTGCCGCCGGCGGGTGCCCGGATCTCGAAGCTCGCCAGCACCTTCTCGATGCGGTTCAGATCCTGCTGGATACGTTCCTGCCGCCGGACGCGCCCCGCGACCTCGGCGGCGGCCGCGGCCTGGTCGGCGACCTGGCGCTTCCCGGCTTCCTTCAGCCGCTGCTCCGCATCGCTGAGCGCCAGTCTGGCCTTTTCCACGTCGATGCGCGCGATGAAGTCGCGATCGACCACATCGAGTCTGGCGCGCTCGACGTCGAACCGGGCCTTCATGAGGTTCGTGGCACTGGCTTCCTCGGTGATGCGGGCCTGTGCCCGCACGCGCGCCGTCTCGGCCTCGGCCTGTTTCAGTTCCGCGCGCCGATCGGTCGCGTACCGATCGCCGCCCGTCCGATCGAACTGCACCACGACGTCGCCCTGGCGGACGGCCGTCCCGTTCTTCACGAGCTTGACGATTTGCAGATCGCCAGCCTGCGTCGGGGCCGCCAGGACGACCGATCGGACCGGCCGGATGTCGCCGCGCAATTCGACCACGTCGACGAAGTCGCCGCGCTCTACCACAGCCGTTGACGTGCTGGCGCGCGAGGGCCCCACGCCGGCGAAGTACGCCGCGACCGCCGCCACCGCCACGATGGACCCCACCGTCGTGGTCCGCCAGCGCCGCCACCAGCCGCTGGCGGCCGAGCCGCCACCAGACCCGTGGGTGAGAGGATTCACGCGCATATCATGCCGCTCCCGCCGCGCGGCGGGCGACCACGTCGCCCTCGGAGAGCCCCGACACAATCACGGCCTGAACGTCGCTGAGGTCGCCCACCGTCACCTTCTGGCGGACGAACGACAGGCCGCGCTTGAGCCGCACCCACGCGCCCGACGCGTCGATGGCGACCGCTTCGCGGGGCAGCACCAGCACCTGCTCGCGCCCGGCGACGTCGACATCGACGGCGGCGGAGAGATCCGGCATCAGGTTCGGGTCCGCGCCGGAGATCGACACGAGCGCCACGAAACTGCGGACCGGCGGCGTGACCGAACTGGTGATCGCGAGCGGAGAGATCTGGCGGACGATGCCGTCGAAGTTCAGGCCCGGATATGCGTCGAGCGAAATCCGGGCCCGCTGTCCGACCGCCACCAGGCCGCCGTCAATCTGGCTGACCCGCACGCGCACCTGCATGCTCGACGGGTCGACAACCTGGACGATCGGCATCCCGGCCCTGACGTCGTCGCCCTCCTGGATTTCCGTCATCGCCGAGCCCTTGAACACCGCCTGCGCCACGGCCAGACCCGCGAACGGCGCCCGCACCACCATGTAGCCCGCGTTCTGCTCGGCATGGTTCAACGCGCGTTCCATCCGCTCGCGGCGAATGTGCAGGATCCGCAGGTCCGCGTCAGCGGTGAGTCGCCTCAGGCGGCGGGCCTCACGGACTTCGGCGGCCCGCGCCTGGGCTTCTTCGAGCAACAGCGTGTTCTTCTCGGCCTCGACCGCCGGCAGGACGCGGTTCTTCCGCACCTCGAGCTGCGCGCGGGCCACGTCGTTATCCGCCTGCGTCATGGCCGTCTCGTCGGCGGCGTACGCGGCCGCCTGCTCGGCTTCCACGCGGCGAATCTGCTGTTCGAGATCCTGGAACTCGGTGCGGCGATCGAAGGCGGCGCGGATCTGATCCTGAGGGTCGAGCTCGACCAGCACGTCGCCCTTCCGCACGCGGGATCCGCTCTTGACGAGCTTCGTGATGACGAGCGTCGGCGAGGATTGGCCGGCCATCCGCGGCGCAGTGGCCGCCGCCGAACGCACGGCCTCGGTGATCCCGGCGACCCGGATCGTCCGGAGGAAAGCGCTCTTCGTGATCGTGACGGTTGCCGATGGGCCGCCTGCCGTCGCGGACTCGAACGAGGCAGACTGCCCGCGCCGGCACGCGGCGCCCGCGACGGCGACGAGCACGACCGTGGCGAAACCGGCCAGACGAACGAAGGGCGATGGGAACATCAGGTCCTACGGAACGGCACCAGCATGACGGTCCGACCATTATAGATGCATCGCGCGCGCGTCCAGGCGGCCGTGGCATAGTGTGACGTTATGGGACTTCCGACGCACAAGACCAAGATCGTCGCCACCATCGGCCCGGCCTCCGAATCCCCCGAGATGCTGGCGCGGCTCCTGCGCGCGGGACTGAACGTGGCGCGGCTGAACTTCTCGCACGGCGACTTTGCCGGGCATGCCGACCGCATCAGCCGTATCCGCGCGGCCGAGCGGGAGACCGGCTGCCGTGTGGCCATCATGGCGGACCTGCCGGGTCCCAAGATGCGCATCGGGTCGATCTCTCCTGAGCCGATCGAACTGCGCGTGGGTGACCCGTTCACGCTCACGACGGACGACGTGGCGGGGACTGCGGCACGGGTGTCCGTCTCGTTCGCGCGCCTGCCGGCGGTGGTCAAGCCCGGCGATCGATTGTTCCTGAACGATGGCCTCGTGCAGATCGAGGTCGATCGGGTTGCTGGCGCCGACGTCACTTGCACCGTGACCGTGGGGGGCGAACTGCGGTCCCGCAAGGGCCTGAACCTGCCGGGGATTGCACTCGGCATCCAGGCGTTTACCGAGCACGATCGCGCCTGCCTGGCGTTCGCGCTCGAGCACGGCGTGGACGCGGTGAGCCAGTCGTTTGTGGAGACCGCGGCCGACATCGAGGCCGTGAGAGCTGCCGCCCGCGACCTCGGGCGCGAGGTGTTCGTGATTGCCAAGATCGAACGTTCGGACGCGCTGGATCACTACGACGCGATCCTGAAGGCCGCCGACGGCATCATGGTGGCGCGTGGGGACCTGGGCGTCGAAGTGCCAATCGAGCGGATCGCCGTCACGCAGAAGCAGCTCATCGCCAAGGCCAATCATGCGGGCAAACCCGTGATCACCGCCACGCAGATGCTGGAATCGATGGTGTCGAGCCGCCTGCCCACGCGCGCCGAGGCCACCGACGTGGCCAACGCCATCCTGGATGGCACCGATGCCGTGATGCTGTCCGCGGAGTCCGCGGTGGGGAAGTTCCCGGAAGAAGCCGTCGCCACGCTGGCTCGAATTGCCGCGGTGACCGAGCCGTTCCGGTCGCAGGCGGTGTCGACGGCGGTGGTCGAGTTCTACCGGGCTCACAAGGCCACGTCGATTTCCGAGGCCACGGCCACCGTCGTTGAAGACGCGCTCCAGACGGTGCCGTGCGACGCGGTGTTCGTGCCCACCCGGACCGGCACGACGGCGCGAATGCTGTCGCGGTTCAAGCCGGGCGTCTGGGTCATCGGTCTGTGTGCGGATCACGCGGTCTCGCAGAGCCTGGTGTTCTCGTACGGCGTCTGGCCCGTCGATCTGACGACCGACCCAGATGATTGGCGCGAGTTTGCCGGCGGGTGGCTGCGAGAACACGGCGCGGCGGCGGAGGCGGCCATGCTCGTCGCGGGTCCGTCGCCGAAATACCCGAACGCGAATCATCGCATCGAGTTCATGCGCCTCGACGCGTGAGGCCGGTGGCGGCTGGCCGCCCCCGGCGCGGGGACTCCCGCGTGCCGGACACCCGGTCTCGTCCGCCGTCACAAATCGCGGCGACCGCCGGGTTCCTGCTGCGCCGGTCGAGGGTGACGGCGTAGAACGTCTCGCGGACATCTGCCACCATGCCGACGATCCGCGCGTGGTAGTGCGATTCGATCTCACGCCGCATCACCGCCGCCGCTGGGAAGAGGCCGACGCCTTGCGCGCCGAACACGTTGAGCAGCGCCGAATCCGCGCACTCGCCCACCACATTGACCCGTATGTTCAGGGTCTCCAGCCACTGATCGAGCGAGCGCCGCAGGGCCGTGTTGGCGGTCGGCAGGAGGAACGGCGCGCCCTCGAGGGAGGCGGGAAACCGCCGCCGGTACCGGCCGGCGAGATCCGGACGGCCGAAGATCGCAATCGGTGATTCGCCGACCGGGTGCGTGAACGCCCGGATGCCCGCCAGTTCGCCGGCCGGCGCGTCGGTCAGGACCACGTCGAGATCGCGGACGGCCAGGTCGGCGAGCAAGCGCTCCGGCCGGCCCTCGACGCAGACGAGGAGCACCGGGTCGGGCAGGCGGAGTGCCGGAGCGAGCACGTGAGCGGCGGTCAGCTTGGGCACGACGGGGGCGATGCCCACCCTCAGCCGCAGCGGCCGGCCAGGCGGGCGATCCTGCAGGGCATCGAGCATGTCGCGGCCCAGGCTGAAGATCTCGTCGGCGTAGCGGAACACCACCGCGCCGCGGTCGTTGACGATCAGGCGCCGCCCGGTCTTGGCGAACAGGGCGTGGCCGAGGCTCTGTTCGAACTGGTGGATTTGCTTGCTGACGGTGGAGGGCGCCAGCCGGAGTTCGGCCGCCGCCGCGGCGAGGCCGCCCTGGCGCGCCACGAGCCAGAAGTACAGCAGGTGGTGGTAGTTGACCCATTGCATGCCGGTGATATTACTTCGACAAAAGCGAAGTATCAAATCTCGATTATCTATTTGTCGAACTATCTGCCAGGCGTTAGTCTCGATCCAGAAGGGGCGCCAGGCACGCCTGGCGTGCCGCCTCCACGGAGTGGTGACCCACCATGAGGAATCTGCTGATTGCCGTCGGGTTGCTGGCGGTCGTCGCCGCCAGTGTCGGGGCCTACTACACGCACGAGCGGCCCGAGGAGGAGATCCAGTACTCGTACCTCCGGGTCACACGCGGCGACGTGGTCGACGTCGTCGGTGCGACCGGCACCCTGCAGCCGGTCCGCACCGTCGCCGTCGGCAGCCAGGTGTCCGGCAACATCAAGGCCTTGTACGCCGACTTCAACTCGATCGTCCGGCAAGGCCAGGTGGTCGCTGAACTCGATCCCTCGCTGTACCAGTCCCAGGTCGAACAGGCCCGGGCGAATCTGACCCGATCCGAAACCGACCGCGACCGGCAGCGCGTGGCGCTCGAACAGGCCCGCGCGACATTCGAGCGGATACGGAGCCTCTTCAATCGCAAGATCGCGACGCAGCAGGAGTTTGAAACGGCCCGGGTCGGCGTGCGCCTTGCCGAAGCGTCGCTCAAGTCCGCCGAGGCGGCGATCGTCCAGGCGCGCGCATCACTCGGCCAGGCCGAGGTGAGCCTCGGGCAGACCGTCATCCGCGCGCCTGCCGACGGCATCATTACATCGCGCAGCGTCGACGTGGGGCAGACCGTGGCGGCCCGGCTGAACGCGCCGACCATCTTCGTGATTGCCGACGACTTGGCAAAGATGCAGGTCGTGGCCAACGTCGACGAGTCCGACGTCGGGCAAGTCCGCCCGGGCCAGGTGGCGCGATTCCGGGTAGACGCCTACCCGGGCGACACCTTCATCGGGACCGTGTCCCAGGTTCGCCTCAATCCCATCGTCTCGCAGAACGTCGTGACGTACGCGACGGTGATCGACGTGCCCAATCCGCGCCTCCAGCTCAAGTTCGGGATGACGGCGTACGTCACCATCGAGATTGCCCGGAAGGCCAACGTGCTGCGGGTGCCAAATGGCGCGCTGCACTATCGCCCCGAGGCGGACATCTTCACCGAGTTGCGTCAGCCCGTGCCTCCTGACCTGGAGCAGGCGACCCCGGAGCCCGCCGCTCCCCTCGACACGCCGGCGGCGGCCGACGATGTCCAGCCGGCAGGAGAAGCCATGCACGTGCGCGGTTCCGGAAGCGCGGCCAGTCACCGCACCGCGGCGCGCACGATTGACCAGTTGTTCGGCCCGCCCGACCCGATGGAGACGGACGGCCGCGTGTGGCTCAACGCCGGCGGACAACTCAAGTCCGTGCGGCTGCGTCTCGGCATCACCGATGGCATGTGGACCGAGTTGCTGGGGCACGAGCTTGCCGACGGGCAGTCGCTCGTCTCGAGCATCGTGACGCCTGCGATGCTGGCGGCGGCCGCCAGCCGGCGAGCCGCCGCGTCCCCCTGGAATTCGCAGCGGCGGACCACGAACCCGTTCCAGATGGGCGGCGGCGGGCACAGGTTCCGCTGATTCCGGGGCTTACGTGCGTTGAGCCTCTTCGCCCCGGGCACGCGGGCTGAAGCCCGCGCGCGACATTCCCGGCGCATCATCGACGCAACCGAGCGCCGGGCTTAGGAGCGGGGACGGAGCGCCGGGCCGGTCCCGCGGCCCTTGACAGCGACCGCAAACTGTCATATTGTCCTATGACAGTGACGCCATGCGCTTTCAACTGAACTTCAAGTCGGGCAAGCCCGTCTACCTCCAGCTGGTCGACCAGGTTAAAGCGGCGGCGGCTTCCGGAGCCATGCGCGCGGGCGACGCGCTGCCGTCGATCCGTCCCCTCGCCGAAGAACTCCGTGTCAATCGCAACACCGTGGCCAAGGCCTACGCCGAGCTCGAAAGCCAGGGCGTGATCGAGACCCAGGCTGGCAAGGGCAGCGTCCTCCGCGAGGGGAGCACGCCGTTCACCAAGGCGGTCCGGCTCGAACTGCTCACGCACGCGGTTGACGAAGCCGTCACGCAGGCGCATCACCTGCGCGTGGACAAAGCCCAATTCCTCAAGATCGCCGAGGAGCGCTGCGACGCGTTCGGACGTCAGCGCGACCGCGCAGAGAAGGAATGACACCGATGACGACACAGACGCCCGCCATCGAGATCGAAGCCCTCGTGCGCCGCTTCGGCCGGACCGACGCCGTCGACGGCCTGTCGCTGCGCGTCGAGCCTGGCCGCTGTTACGGGTTCTTCGGGCGGAACGGCGCAGGGAAGACGACCACGATCAAGTGCCTCCTGGACCTGCTGCGGCCGACGAGCGGGTCCGTGAAGATCTTCGGGATGGACCCGGCGAAAGACGAGGTCGCGGTGAAGTCCCGGCTGGCCTACGTGCCGGATAACGTCGCGTTCTACCCGTGGATGACGGTGGGCGAGACGCTCGAGTACTTCGCATCGTTCCGCCCGCAGTGGAACAGCGGCACCGAGCGCACCCTGCTGGACCAATTTCGGCTCGACGAAGAACAGAAGACCAGCCACTTGTCGAAAGGGCAGAAGACGCAGTTGGCGCTCATCACCGCCGTCTGCGCCGAGCCCGACCTGCTGATTCTCGATGAGCCCACCTCCGGCCTCGACCCGATCGTGCGGCGGGAATTCATCCAGACGATCATCGGGGCCTACCAGGAGGGCAAGCCCGGCCAGCGGACGGTGTTCGTCTCGACACACCTGATTTCCGAGTTCGAGGGCCTCATCGACGAGTTCACCATCATCGATCGCGGGCGCAGCGTCCTGACGCTCGACGCCGACGCCGCGCGCGCGCAGCATCAGCGGATCTCCGCCCGATTCGCGGAGGAGCCGCGCGATCTCGACCTCGCCGGGGCCAGGGTGACTCGCCGGCACGGGCGCGACATCGACGTCGTCGTCAGCGATGGCGGGGCTGACGTCCTTGCGCGATTGAAGGCGAGGTCCCCCGAGGCGCTGACCGTCGAGGCGCTGTCGCTCGAGGAGATCTTTGTCGCGACACTTCAGCCGAACGGAGCGGCGGCATGAATCGGCCGCCGTTCATGTCGTGGCTCGTCTACAAGGAAGTGCGGGCGCTGTTCTGGCCGTGGGCGGGTTTCGCGCTGGTACTCGCCATTGCCCCCGCTGCGGACGAGACGTTCCTGATTGGCGGATCTGGCCTCGTGTTCTATGTGGCGGCGGCAGTCGTGCTCGGTGGGATGTCGATTGGACACGAATACGCCCACGGCACCCTTGTCACGTGGCTTGCGCAGCCCGCGCCGCGCCGCCGCCTGGTGCTCACCAAGCTCCTGGTGCTGGCGGTGATGCTCCTCACGCTGGCCGCGCTTGCGTTCGCTGTCTACTCGCCCTACCTGCACGTCCCGGCGCGGGACCGCCCGGCGTTCTTCCTGCTCCCAGCCGCGTGCGGCGTCCTGATTGCGCCGTGGATGACGCTCGTTGGCCGCAGCGCGACGGCGGGGGCCGTCTTTACGACCGCGATACCAGTAATGCTGTTGATCGGGGTCTCGGTGGTTCGCCGGCTGATCGGCGCGGGCCCAAGCCCGCTCGCGTGGACGGTCTTCGTCTATAGCCTGACGGCGCTGTGCTGTGTGGGCGCGTGGCAGCAATGGCGGCTGGCCCAGCGTCTCGAGGGCATCGAGCGGGCCGACGGCGACCTCTTCGTGGCGCGGCGGTCAGGTCGTGGCACGGCGCGGAGGCGTGATCTGCCCGCGCTCAATTGGAGACCCCCGGTCCGGCTGCTGATCACCAAGGAACTGCGGCTCCATTCGCTGGCGTTCGCTCTCATGCTGATCTACGTCGTGCTCGTGTGTGCGGACGTTCTGTTGTGGGGGAAGGTCCTGACGCCGATCATCTCGATATGCTTCACCGGCGTGACGGCCATCGCCGTGGGCGCCTGCGGCATCGCCGAGGAGCGCCGGTGGGGGACGGTCGAATGGCAGTTGCTGCTGCCGCTGTCGATCCGGGCGCAACAGACGGTGAAGGTGGGTGTCATCGTGGGGCTGATTGGCGTGATGGGAATCGCGCTGCCTCTGACGCTGAGCCGTCTTCTGGGCTTCGGCGTGTCGGGGTCGATCGTTCCTGCCTTCGCGCTGGTCGTCCTCGCCGTTGCGGCCGTGGCGTTCTATGCCTCATCGGCCTGCAGCGGAGGGATGCCGGCGTTCGTGATTGCCTTGGCCACTGCGACCCTCGGAGGACTCCTCCCGGTGAGCGCGTCCACCGTCAGCCACCAGGCCACGGAACTCTGGCGTGAGTGGTTTCCTCGCGCCGTCGGGGTGACGCCTGGCGGACGGTGGCTGGTCGGCGAGATCGTCAGAATCGAAACGCCGCTGCTCGTGTCAGGCCTTGTCGTGCTGGCGACCGTCCTGGCCTTGCGCAACCACAGGTACGCCGACCTGACGCGGGGGCGAATCGTCCGCCAGGTGGGGCTCCTCGTGTTCTACGTCGTCGTCGGCGTTGTCACCGTCGGCGTCACGATGTCCGGCGTCTGGCTAGCCGGTCTTCTTCCGACTGCGTGAGGGCCCGTGCTCGAGCCATAGCGAGATGCGATTGAGCGTTGCGGCGTCGAAGTCCGAGGCATACATGCGGTGGAACACCCGCGTGCGCAACTGGGTCTCGTCTGTGATGCCCTCCGCGCGCAGGCCGGCTTCAACGACCCGGCGCGCCGTGGCCCACATGCCCGTTGCCATGCGAACGCGCTCGGCCCCAGATCTGGACATGACAACCGCGCGCAGGACGCTGGCGGCCTCCGGCGACGTATCGTCGGCAACCCAGTTCATCGTCGACACGCCTCGAGATCGGTTTCGACTCCCAGGTCGGCCGCCCACCGCGTCAGGTACGGCCAATCGAGATCCGGGCGACTCACGAGCAGGACGCTGACGTCCCTCCGCTGCATGTCAGACCCCCCGTCCTTTGCCCACACCAGTTTCGACAACGCCAGGTCTTCCGGGGACACGATCCAGACCTGAAAGTCGTCGATCGCCACCTGTCGGCGGCGCGCAAACTCCTCGCGACGGTAAGGTGTGTCCTTCCGGACGACCAGATCGACCTTCTGTGCGGACGCCTGATGGATCAAGTTGACCAGGCGCCGGCCCTCAACAGCGCGCCGGACGGCCTCAGCGTCACAGTAAAAGTCCGGCTCGAACGCCTGTACCAGCTCGTTGGCGGAGGCAGGCGTCAGCTCCACGACGAGGTCGATATCCCGCGTCATTCGAGGTTCGGCGTAGTAGGCCAGCGCCAGCGACCCGCTGAGCATGTACGGAATGCCCAGCCGGTCGAAGCGGCCGACGACAAGGCGCAGCAGATCGAGTTGATCGTCCATGGGGAGCCGGGTTCAACGCGGAAGTGTACCACGGCGGCGGCTCCGTCGAGGACGACGCGGCCGTCACGGATTGGCGCCTCGGCCCCGGTTGGGAAGCCGGCCCCAGCGTCGAGCGTGTACGGACGAGCGTGTCGCCGCCCGGGCGGTCCGTTTGCGGGCGAGACCGGATGGGGCTTGAAAGGACAAAACAATGTGTGTACAATTAACATAGTTAAGTCATGGGAGTCAGTGACCGCCACGCCCGTCAGAAGGCGTCCCTGAAACGCCAGATCCTCCAGGCGGCGAGCCGCCTGCTGGTTGAGGAGGGGTACCACGCGGTGACCATGCGCAAGCTGGCCGCGCGCATCGAGTACTCCCCAACCACCATCTACCTGTACTTCACGGACAAGCACGAGTTGCTCGCCGCCGTGTGCGACGAGACGTTCAGCGAGCTTGCGGCCAAGCTCGATCGCGCGCGGCAATCTTCGAATACACCCCTGGATCGCCTGCGTGGCGCGCTACGGACGTACATCGAGTTCGGCCTGTCACACCCGGCACACTACGCCGCGACCTTCCTGGACCCGGACGCCAGCCTCGAACCCCGGCAGCCGAACGATGTGACGGGCAAAGCGGTCCTGGCCGCGATCACACGGCTCGTCGCCGCAGGCGTCGAACAGGGCGCACTGCGCGCAGGCGACGTGGAACTCACGGCGCAGGCGTTGTGGGCGGCGATCCACGGCGTGACGGCCCTGCTGATCACGCAAAAGTCCATTCCGCTCGGACCGCAGAAGGCCCTGATCGAGAGAGCGATCGCGACGCTCATCGCCGGGGTCCAGGCCCCGGGTGTCTCCCTGCCGCCATCGCTCGTGCCCGAGCCGACGCCTGTTCCACGGCCGATGTCGCGGCCCGTTCCGAGTCGCGACTTCTCATTCATGGACTGAGCCTGGCGTGCGTTCAGGGGAACCACTCGCGTTCTTCTGCCTGAAACGTAACAATGTTAAATAAAAAAACATTGTGGAGATCACCCAGCGGCTTCGCCAGAACCCTCCAGCGAATCTGCCGCGTCCAACCCCATCATGATGAGCCGACTCGCCCCTGTCGCCCTCCTGGCCGCCCTGTTGGCCGCCGCCGTGCCCGTCGGTGCCAAGCAGGATCCGGCCGTGACTGAGGACTACGTCTTCGGTGTCATTGTCGGGCGGGATGACCGCAAGCCGATCCCGGACGCGGACGCCAAGCGGATCCAGGACCTCCACATGGCTCACATCCGGGCGATGGCCGAGGCGGGCGCCCTGGTGTCGGCCGGGCCGACCGACGACCCGGCCGGCAAGATTCGCGGCTTCTTCATCTTCAAAACGACGATGGCGGAGGCCGCGCGCCTCGCGAACTCCGATCCCACCGTGACGAACAACCGGAACACGATTGAGCTGTACGCGTGGACCGCGCCGAAGGGCATTGGCGAGCCGTACAGGAAGTGGGCAGCGGAAAATCCTGGGCAGAATCCGACGATGGTGTCGAGGCCAGTGGCCTTCTGGCGGGACGGGAAGACCCAGCCCGGCGCATCCGACACGGCAGGGCGCCGCCAGCGCGACGCGTTCACGCTGCCGCTGTTCTCGTCCGGCAAGCTCATCTCGGCCGGGCCGTTCCTGGGCAACGGGCCCCTGCGGGGCATTTACGTGTTTGACTGCGGCCCTGACGAAGCCAGGACGCTGGCGGCCCAGGACCCGGAGGTCCAGTCCGGACGCCTGCAACTCGACTGGCTCATGTGGTACTCGGCTGAGCGCACGTTCAAGTAGCCCGGCGCGCCGGGGACGGTCCTGCCGTTTCGAGCGTCACCAGATCCGCATCGACTGCTCGAACAGCATCGCGAGTTCGTCCGCGCCAACGCCGCGGGGCGACAAGCCCAGGAGCCGCTTCAGTGAAAGCGTGCCCTCCACGAAGGCGGGTACCTCCGCCGTGGAATAGCCAAGCGCTTCCAGGCCATTCGGCATGCCCGTCAGCCGCATGAAGTGGATGATGCGGTCCGAGAGCGCCCGCCCGGCGTCGCCGAGCGTCACCCCCGACAGGTCTGCGCCGAGAGCTTGCGCGGCCAGCAGGTGCCGCTCCGGAGCGGTCTGCGCCGTGAATCGCACCACGGCGGGCGTCTGCAGGATCACCGACATCCCATGCGGAACCATCGGGTGCGTCGTGCGATATCCCGCCGGCCGGAAGCTCCTGATCATCCCCGCCACCGGGTACGCCATCGCATGGGGCAGGTGCACCCCGGCGTTGCCGAATCCAATGCCCGCCATCGACGACGCCAGGCACATCTGTTTTCGGGCCTCGTCGTCATCCGGGTCGGCCACCGCGCGCGGCAGGAACGCCGCGACAAGCTCGAGCGCGCTGAGCGCCCAGACGTCGCTCATCGGGTTGGCGCCCTGGTACGCCGCGCGCATGGACGGCCGTTCCGGGCGTTCACGCTCGTCGTAGGGTAGCGCCGTAAAGCTCTCCAGCGCGTGGCTGAGCACGTCGAGTCCGGTGCTCGCCGCCACGGCGGGCGGCTGCGTGCGGGTGTTATCCCAATCCACGATCCCGAGCGTCGGGCGCATGAACTTCGAGGCGATGCCCGTCTTGACCCGCAGTGGTGTGTAGTCGAACACCGCGACGCCGGTGCTCTCGCTTCCGGTGCCGGCCGTCGTCGGAATCGCGATGAGCGGCTTGAGCGGACCGGGCACGGGAACCATCCGGCCAATCGCCGGATTGACGTACTCGAGGAAGTCCGCGGGGTAGGTTGAGTACACGTTGGCGGCTTTCGCGGTGTCGATCGTGCTGCCGCCCCCGACGGCGACGATGGCATCGAACGGCGCGGCAGACGCGAACGCCGACGCGGAGGCGAAACTCGTGTCGGTGGGTTCGACCTCGACGCCGTCGAAGACTTCGAACTCGAGCCGGCAGTCGGACAGCGACTGCAGCACGGCGGAACCCGCATGCAGGGGCCGCAGCGCGGGGTCCATCACCACGAGGACCCGCCTGGCCCCGAGATCCACCAGGTCGGTACCGACCTCGTGCGTGATTCCGGACCCGAACCGGCAGTTCGAGGCCATGATCTGGAACGCAGTGTCGTTGGACGATTGACGCATGGCTTCGTGACCCGGGCTGGCGCCTGGACCCTAGCGCAGCTCCTCGACGTAATGGGACAGCAACTCGCGCAGTCGCGCGAAGCGGGTGTACTTGGCCAGGTTCGTCCGCGCGTACCGCAGCGTGCGCGGCATGTACTGGATGTAGACCGGGTTCCGCCGCGTGGCGGTCTGGTAGCCGAACGTGCCGAGCGCTTTCAGGTTGCGCTGCAGCGCCATCAGGTCGAAGCGCCGGCGGTACTCGGCGATGTCGGCCGGCGGCTCAGGCGGGCGATTCTTGACCGCCAGGAAGTACGCGATGAACTGGTCGACGACGTCGTCGCTGATATCGACGTAGGAATCGCGCAGCAGCGAGACCAGGTCGTACGTGTCCGGGCCCATCCGCGCGTCCTGGAAGTCGATGATGAACAACTGCGCCTCGCGCAGCATCAGGTTCCGGCTGTGGTAGTCGCGGTGGCACAGCACGCGCGGTTCCGACGCCAACTCGCGCACGATGTCGCCGAGTTCATCGAGGATGGCCTCGCGGATCGCGGGAGGGATGGCGGCTCCCCGGTAGCCCTCCACGAAGTGCTTGAGGAAGAAGTTCATCTCCCACGTGAGCTTGTCGACGTCGAACGCGATGCCGTACGGCACGTACTTGTCAGATGCCAACTCGGCGCCGCGCAGCTGAAACGCGGCGATGAACCGGATGGCCTGGCGATAGAGGGCGGCGTGCGCCGCCTCGGCGGCGGCACCGACGTGGGCCTGCAGCGTGACGTCGCCGAGGTCCTGCTGGACGATGATGCCGAGGTCGTCCGCGTGGCCGAGGATCCTGGGAATCGGGACGGGCACCTCGGACAGGAGGTTGGCGACGTTCACGAACGGCAGCGCCTCGAACTGGAACGGAGCGGAATTGAGCGCGAGGACGAACGAGGCCCCCGCCGCCGGAATCACACGGAAGTACCTCCGGTCGGACGCGTCGCCCGTGAGCGGCATCACGCGTGCGCCCGCAGACGTCAGCCCCGTCCGGTCCAGATATGCGATGACCTGTTCGGGCAGTGGAACGTCCGGTCCGGACTTGAGTGTCGACATGGTGGACAGGCCCTCTACTGTGCTGGCGACGTCGGCATCCCAGTCCGGGAGTCGTTACAACCTCGTAACGACTCCCGGACTGGGACGACGGCGGGCGGCGACGTCGGACACGAGCAACTCGCCGGCGCGTGTTTCTCCCTCATCCGGTTCCGTCGTGTCGCCACGCCGGATCACGAGGCCGGTAAATCGCGTCCCCTCGGGAACGGTGACGCCGTCGGCGATCACGCAATTCTCGATGCGCGCCCCCGAACCGACCCGCACATCATCCCACAAGATGCTCCGGATGACGCGGGCATCCGGTGCGATGTGGACGCGCGATCCTGCAAGGCCATCGTCCTGGCCTTCCTGGCCCGCCACGCGCAGGCAGGTCTCGCGATAGTCGTACGCGGTCCCGATGTCCTGAAAGGCTGCGTCGCTGACGAATGCGCGAACGCTGCCTGGCTGGGCCCTCATCATCTCCCGGTAGATGCCCATCACGGTTTCCGCCGGGGCGTTCTGATCGAGCCCCGCGAAAACGTCGGCGTTGACGGCCTGGGCGCCGATGAAGTGCAGGCCCGGGTTGGCCGGGCCGCGCGGCGTAAAGCCGGTGATCGCTCCGTCGGGCGCCACCGACACGCCGCCGAAATGCCCGGGGTCTGGGTTCGCGATGAGCGACATGGTGACGCGCGCGCCGGAGGCGAGATGCGCCTCGGCCAGTCCGGCCAGGTCGACGTCAGTGAGAGTGTCGCCGTTGACGATGAAGAAGCGATCGCTGGCCAGTAACGGCAGGGCGTGAGCCGGCCCGCCCGCGCTGCCGAGAATCTCGCGTTCCCACGAGTAGCGGACCCGGAGGCCGTGCGCGGAGCCGTCGCCGACGGCTGCCGTGACGCTCGCCGGAAGATGGTGGAGATTCAGCAGGGCGTCCCGGATACCGGATGCCGCCAGCCAGCGGAGGATGCGCCCCGCCAGCGGCACACCGGCCACCGGCAATGCCGGCTTGGCCCGCAGCAGGGACAGCGGCCGCAACCGGTCGCCGCGCCCCGCCGTCAGCACCAGCGCCGGCCACCCGGCCGGCACCGCCCGCGGTTCGACGGGACGGCTCACTGCGTGCGGCCCGGATCGTCGAAGACCATGTCGGTGCCCCGGAATCCCAGCGCCTCGCGATTGTGCGCGAAGAGGCGGTAGTAGGAATCCAGGATGTAGTCGGCGGGGCCTTTCCCCATGGCGGCTGCGGCCGCCTGGATGCCTTCCGCGCTGCCTTCCAGTTCGACGAAGGTGCCGATCGGCGTTTCGTCGACGGCGATCACGATGCCCTCGGACGCGAACTCCTCGCGGTACTTCTCGTAGCGGAACCACGGATGGAAGCCGAGGCGATCGAGAATGCGCTGCAGCATCCCCGCGTCGGCGGCCGCTGTTTCGAGCTCTTCGCGCACTTTCATCGGCCCCGGTTGCACGGGGCCCTTGAACGTGAGCACCGACGCGCCGCCGTCGCGCCGCACCCGCACCACGCTGCGCCGGTCCTTCAGTTGGCCATCGTCGGTGTCGAACAGGCTGTCCTGCTGCAGGCGGCGTGGAGTGGACGGCGTGGCACCGATGGCCCGGACTGCCGCCCGTGCCAGTTCCGGCGAGTCGAAGCGCAACTTGATTTCGCGTTCGATCGTGCTGCCCATGTGATCGCCCTTCCTCGGGAGACGCGCTACAGCTTCCGCGCGAGTTCTATCACAGAATGGCTGCTCCCGAGGCCTCCCGGCACCAGCAGGGACTTCAGCGCCAGTCGATCGCGCAGCCGGTCTTCGCGAGCGAGGTCCTCGACGAGACCCGAACGTTCCACGAGGTCGAGCAGGTAGCGGGACTGGCTCACCGGGACGGCACACGAGAGGCCCGCCGTCTCAGCCTCTCGCCGCAGTGTCGTGAAGTCCACGTGCGTCGTCAGGTCGCGCGTGCCGGGTTCGGCCAGCCACGCGGGTGCGCCTGGCCGCATCGCATCCGGCAGATCGGCCATCTGGCGATGGAAGGTGGTCAGCGTGCCGGTGGCGTGCGGGCCCTCGTACAAGGCGCGCGCCTCGCGGCCGTAATCGATGAGGACGATGAAGCCGCTTTCCAGGCGGCGAGCCGCCGCGCGAATCCAGTCAATCGCGGCCAGGTTGACCTCGACGCGCACGCCGGGATGGAGCGCAATGCCCAGAACGTCGAAGTACTGCTGGAGCCGCACCGATGACGGCCCGCCAAGACGCGTCGTCAACGCTGGGCCTTCGGCGTCCACGTACACCTCGCGCAGTCCGTCATCCGTCATCTCGACAACGTGGACCGGGAACGCGTCCAGCAACTCGTTGGCGAACAGGATGCCCGTGAACGGGGAGGGGAGCTCGGCAGCCGACAGCGCGAGTTTCGCGGCGTGGGGACCGAGTGTGGCGGCGTGGGCCTCGCGCGCCCGTGCGCTGCGCTCGACGAGGCCGAGCGAGACGGCGTCGTAGAACGGGCGATCACGCCGCGCCGCGGCATCCAGGATGTCGCGTGAGAGCCGACCGTTTCCGGCGCCGGCCTCGACCAACTGAAAACCACTCCCGGAGTGATTTCCGCAGGCAGCCGCGTCGGAAATCAGTCCGGGAGTGGTTGTCGAGCGCCACAGGTCAGCAAACCGCACGGCTAGCAGTTCCCCGTACAGCGGGCCGACATCGACGCTGGTGACAAAATCGCCCGCGCGGCCCGATCGTTGGGCGGCGCGGGCGTAGTACCCGGCACCCGGCGCGTAGAGCGCCAGGTCCATGAAGTCGGCCACGGTCATGGGGCCCGACTGCCGGATGCGTTCGACGACGAGCGTCTGACAGTCGGGTTCCATGCGGTGGCCGGACGGGGCTACTCCTTCGTGATCACGACGAAGCGCTCTTCGCCCTGGCTGAAGATCAGTAACTGCACCGCGCCTCCAGACTTGACGGCCGCCAGCGCCTTGCTGGCGTCCGCCACCGTCTCAACGGGCCGGCGGTTGATTCGCAGGATCACGTCCCCGCGGCTGATGCCAGCGCGCGCCGCCGAACTCGTCGGGTCGACGTCCGTGATGAGGACGCCCTTGGTTCCCGACGGCACCCGCAGCTGCCGCGCCGCGTTGGCACCGAGCGGCCCCAGGTTGAGCCCGAAGCCCGCGCCTTCGGCCTCGTCCGTTTCGCCGGCGGCGGCCCGGTTTGCGCCTTCGGTGTCGAGGTTCAACTCCTCGACCGTCACCGCCAGGCTCTTCTCCACCTTGTCGCGGAGCACCTTCAACGGCACCGTCGAGCCCGGCTTGGTCGCCATCACGAGGTTGATCAACGCCTGGCGGTTGGGGATCGGCTTGCCGTTGAACTCGATGATGACGTCGCCCGGCTCGATGCCCGCCTTTGCCGCCGGGCCGCCCGCCGTGACGTGCGACACGACCGCGCCCTTCTTCTCCTTCAGGCCGAACTCGGCCAGGGCATCCTTCGACATTTCGGCCACTTCGACGGCGATGCGGCCGCGCACGATCTTGCCAGTCTGGAGCTGCGGCAGGATGTCGCGCACCGTGTTGATCGGGATCGCGAAGCCGATGCCGATGTTGGCCGCCCGCGAGCTGTCGGTGTAGATGGCGGAGTTGATGCCGATCACTTCGCCGCGCAAGTTGAGCAGCGGCCCGCCCGAGTTGCCGGGGTTGATGGCGGCGTCGGTCTGCAGGACGTCCTGGAAGCGCTGATCCGCCACCGGCATCTGGCGCGCCAAGGCGCTGATCACACCGACGCTGACCGTGTGGCTCAGGTTGAACGGATTCCCGATCGCCATCACCCAGTCACCGGGCTGCATCTGGGCCGAGTCGCCCAGTCTCGCTTCGGGCAGCACGTGGCTCACTTTCTCCGTGAGCTGGATGAGCGCCGAGTCCGTCAGGACATCGCTGCCGATGATCTTGGCCTGGTACACCTGGTCTTCCTCGCCGTACAACCCGACTTCAATCTTCGTGGCGCCTTCCACCACGTGGTTGTTCGTCAGGATGTAGCCATCCTTGCTGATGATGAACCCCGTGCCTGCCGCCTGCGTCACTTCCGTTCGCGGCCGCTGCTGCTGAGGTCCACGGAAGAACCGCTGCAACGGGTCGGCCTCCCCCCCGAACATGTCCGCCATGTCCTGCGCCTTCCGTTTGGACGTGGTCCGGATATTGACGACGGTCGGCGTGACCGCTTTTGCGATATTCCGGAAGGTCATGGCGTCCACCGGTCCGGTGAACGGCCCGTTGGCACCGACCTGAGGCGTCAGGGTCTGGGCATCAGAACGAGGGGACAGATCGAGGCGCGAAGCGATGACCATGCCGACGGCCGTGCAGGCCACGGCTATCAATACGCCATAGAACAGGGTGGTCTTGCGAGCAGACATGCATACCTCCAACAACTTCCAAGGGCTTCGGGCAGACGCCAGCCCCGCCAGCCAGAGACTGGCCGGGCCGGTCGGGCCCCAGAAAAGTATACGCCGAGCCCCTTATGGCTATGACGCTCCTGGCCCGGGCGAAGTTTGATCGGCCGGCCGGGGACCCGTCCGGGGCGTCTATAATCGAAGAAACCATGCGAACCACAGTTGCACTCGTCCTCGTCGCCAGCCTGGCCGCGAGCCTCGGCGCCCAGCAGCCCCCGCCGGCCGCGTCCCAGGCCAGGCCAGACCCGCAGATGCCGCCGATCACGTTCCGGTCGGAAGTCAACTACGTCGAGGTCGACGCGGGTGTCTTCGACGCCAAGGGCACGTTCGTCCGGGACCTGACCCGCAAGGATTTCACCGTCTTCGAAGATGGGAAGCCCCAGACGGTCACGGCGTTCACGCTGGTCGATATTCCGGTCGAGCGCTCGGAACAGGCCGCGTTTCTGCCGAAGGCGATCGAGCCGGATGTGCACTCGAATGCCAAGGCTCCCGACGGGCGCCTCTACGTGCTGCTGCTGGACGACATCCACACCGACTTCCGGCGCACGCCGCAAGTGAGGCGTATCGGCAAGATGTTCGTCGACCGCTACCTCGGGGCCAACGACCTGATGGCCGTGGTACACGCCAGCGGCCGGACGGACGTCAGCCAGGACTTCACGAACAACCGCCGTCTTCTCGACGAGGCCGTCGACAAGTTCTCCGGGCGAAAGCTGCGGTCGGCCACCCTCAACAAGATGGACGACGCCAACATGAAGGCCAATATCCCGACGGCGGCCGGGGTCCCGGCGATCGATCCGGAGGAGGCGGAGCGGGGCTACAACGCCCGGAGGCTCCTGGCGACGCTATCGAACCTGGCCGACTACATGGCGCCGATTCACGGCCGGCGCAAGGCCATCGTGATGATTGGCGAAGGCATCGACTACGACATCAACAGGCCGATGGAACTGCCCGACGCGTCCACGATCCGACAGGATCTCCAGGATGCCATTGGGGCGGCGACGCGGGCCAACATCAACCTCTACCCGGTCGACCCGCGCGGTCTGACGATTGCCGGGGAGGACCTGGTCGAGATGCCCGGCATGTCGGTCGACAACCCGAACGCCCAGGGTCTGGGGATCACGGCTCTCCAGGACGAAATGCGCGTGTCGCAGGACAGCTTGCGCGTCCTGGCGGGCGAGACCGGGGGATTCCCGGTCATCAACACCAACGATCCGCGGGCGTCGTTGCAGCAGATCGTCGACGACACCAGTTCGTACTACGTGCTCGGGTACTATCCGGCCAACGACAAGCGGGACGGCAAGTACCGCAAGATCGAGGTCCGCCTCAACCGGCCGGGACTGATCGTCAAGGCCCGCAAGGGCTACGTGGCGCCGACCGGCAAGGCGCCCGCCCCCAAGAAGGTCGATGCGAAGACCGCGGGATCACCCGCGCTTCGTGACGCGCTCAATAGCCCGCTGCAGACGCCGGGCCTGCCGTTCACCGTGTTCGCCGCGCCGTTCAAGGGGCCGTCCCCGAATGCCACGGTCGCGGTGGCGGCGCAGTTCAGCGGCTCGGACCTGAAGTTCACCGAGACGAACGGGACGTTCAACGCCGCGGTCGAGATGGCGTACATCGTCGTCAACCAGCAAGGCAAGGTGGTGACGTCCAGCAGCGAAACCGTCAACATGGCGCTGAAGCCGGAGACGTACAAGCGGGTCATGCGAGTCGGATTGCGCGTCCAGGCCCGGGTCGACGTGCCACCCGGCAAGTACTCGCTGCGCCTGGCCCTCCATGAGACCGGCAACGACCGCGTGGGCTCGGTGTTCACGGATATTGCCATCCCGGAGTTCACCAGGGATCCGCTCTCGATGAGCGGCCTCGTGCTCATGTCGGCGTCGGCGAGCCAGGTGCCGACGACCGGGTCGTCCGAACTCAAGGACTTGCTGCCGTCACCGCCGACGACGGCGCGCGAGTTCTCGTCAGGCGACACGCTGGCCGCGCTGGCCGAGGTGTACGACAACCTCGGGCCCACGCCGCACGCCGTGGAGATCGCCACCACCATTCAGTCGAATGAAGGCCGGACGGTGTTCTCGACGAGCGAGCGGCGTCCGAGTTCGGAGCTGGGAGGAAAGCGCGGCGGGTACGGCTACCTGTCGAAGATCCCGCTGGTGGACATGGCGCCGGGACTCTACGTCCTGAAAGTAGAAGCGCGGGCGAGCCTAGGCAAGGAGAACCCAAGCGTCGCCCGCGAGGTGCAGTTCAGGATCGTGCGCTGACGACTAGAACGCCTTCACCGTCTTGACGTTGATGCCGCCAGTCGGGCCGCCGTTGGCGTGCGAGAACTTGTAGGTGTCCCGGTACATCTTGGGATCGATCGGGACCTGCAGTTCGATCTTCACGATCTCGCCCGGCTGGAGCGGCTTCTTCAGCCGCTGGCTCGCCACCGCGACGGGCGCCGGGCTGTTGGCCTTGTCCCACCAGTACTGTTCGACCTTGAGGCCCGCAATCGATCCGGTCGGCGACACGTTCTTGACTTGGATCACGGTATTCACGACGCCAGCCTTGTGGTCGGGCACCGCTTTCGGGGCGAGGATCTGGATCTCGGCCTGTCCCCGGATCGGGGGCGACGACTTGGCCGGTTCCTGTGCAACCAGTGATCCAATGGTGAGAGCAAGAACGACGAGCACCGCCGCAGCGGAATAGACAAGACGGGTCATATGTCCTCCAGGGGGCATCATTATGGCCGGCAAGTATCAAAGACCAACCGCCCGGATTATAGGATGCCCGGCTGGAAACCTCAAATCACATCTCGCCGTTCCAGTCCTCGGGCTCCGGATTCGCCGAGCGGTAGACCTCGAGGTGCCACTTCCCGCCGCCCCAGGGCTCGATGACCTCGGAGACGACGACGTCCACGACGATTTCCGAGAAACTCCGGGTTTCCGGGTCGCCTTCGAGGTGGTATGCGGGGTCGTCCCACAGGAACGTCGGATAGAGCACCAGCGTGAGGAACAGGTCGTAGCCGTCGTCGATGACGATCAGCTGGCCGCACGGACGCTTGAGCGTCGAGTGGTAGACCAGGTACTTTTCGGCACTGTGGGCCCGGATGTAGCGCTTGACGGCAAACTCCCGCGCCACGATCTCTTCGACCGCGATCTTCTTGTCCCAGCAGTCGGCGCAGTAGCGTTCGTCGCCCCGCGGCTCGGAGATGTCCTTGGCGCCGCACAGCGCGCACCGCGTCTTTTCGGCAGCTTTTCGGGCCATAGTCAAATCTTACTGGGGTCAGGTCCAAACGGGAAGATCTTCTCCAATTGATTGGATCTGAGGACGATCCAATTTTCCGTAGAAGATCTTCCCGTTTGGACCTGACCCCATGGTAGAACGGGAGACATGGACAGGCCGACACACTTGGGGTTGCGACACCTGGCGCTCAACGTCCGGGACGTCGAGCGGATGCGCGCGTTCTACGTGGAGGTGATGGGTTTCGGCGTGGAATGGGCGCCCGATCCGGACAACGTCTACCTGACGTCGGGACGCGACAACCTGGCCCTGCACAGGGTCGAAGCGATGGGGGCGTCGGCCACCGGCGCGCTCGATCATCTGGGTGTCATCGTGGGCGAGGCCGGCCAGGTGGATGCGTGGGCCGCCTTCCTGGAATCGAACGGCATCGCGCTCGACATGCAGCCGAAGACGCATCGTGACGGGGCCCGGTCGTGCTACTTCCGGGACCCGGAGGGGAACCGCATCCAGGTGATCCATCACCCGGCAATCAGCGGGCGGCTCTAGTCGGTCCCGTTGCGGCGCGGCCCGATGCCGAGGACGGGGCCGTACATCTCCTCGACGTATTCCTTCATCATGCGGCGCGCGGTGAACGTGGGCACCGCCGTGCGGATCGACTCCTTCACGACCTGGACCCACGCGCGCGGCACCTCCATGGAGTCGAGCGTGTAGAACGCCGGCACGACCTTCGTTTCGAGGAGCGTGTAGAGGGCGTCGGCGTCGGCCGCGTCCTGCGCGGCCTGGTCGGCGGCCGTGGACCCGCCTTCGATGAGCCAGCCGTTGGTGCCGTTGAACCCTTCGGCCCACCAGCCGTCACCAATGCTCAGGTGCGGTACGCCGTTGATCGCGGCCTTCATGCCGCTGGTCCCGCTGGCTTCCATGGGCTTGCGCGGGTTGTTGAGCCAGACGTCGCAGCCCTGCACGAGGTAGTGCGCCACGTACATGTCGTAATCGTCGACGAACGCCACCCGGCCGCCGAACGCGGGGTCGGCGGCCTTCCGCCACACCTGCTGCAGGTGGTGCTTGCCGCTCTCGTCGGCGGGGTGAGCCTTGCCGGCGAACACCAACTGGACGGGCCTGCGGAACGCGCTGAGGATCGCGGCCAGGCGGGCGGGATCGTGGAAGATCAACTCCGGCCGCTTGTACGACGTGAAGCGCCGCGCGAACCCGATCGTGAGCGCCCGCGGATCGAGCAACGTCCCCGCGGCCACCACCTGGGCGGCGCTGCCGTAGTGCTTGCCCCACCGGGAGCGGGCGCGATCGAGGATGAACCGGAACAGGTCCGCGCGCAGGGCCAGGCGGACCTGGAGCAGTTCGGTATCCGGGATGTCCAGGACGCGATCCCAGAAGTCGGGCTCGTCGAGACGCTCGCGCCAATGGGCGCCGAGCGTGCGGTCGAAAAGCTGGGCCATCCTGCTGGCTAGCCACGTGCCCGCGTGCACGCCGTTCGTGACCGCGCGGATCGGCAGGTTCTTCGGGTCGACGCCCGGCCACAGGCTCGCCCACATCTGGCAGGTCACTTCGCGGTGAAGCTTGCTGACCGCGTTGATCCCGGCCGACGATCGCATGGCGAGGGCCGTCATGTTGAACATGTGGCCCAGACCGCTGTCATGGCTCCCGAGCTCGAGGAAGCGTTCGCGCCAGCCGGGCAGGTCGAGCCGGACCTGGCCGAGGTACGTTTCGACCATGTGGAAGGGGAACGCGTCGTGTCCCGCGGGTACCGGCGTGTGCGTGGTGAACACCGTCGTGCGCCGGACCTCGGCAAGGGCCTCGTCGAACGACGCGCCCCGGCCGAGGAGATCCCACAGCCGCTGCAGGATCACGAACGCGGCGTGGCCCTCGTTCAGGTGGTACACGCCCGGCGTGATTCCCATGGCCTGCAGCACGCGTACGCCGCCGAGGCCCAGCACGATTTCCTGCTGGATGCGGGTTTCCTGGTCGCCGGAGTAAAGGCGCGCCGAGAGTTCGCGATCCCAGGCGTGGTTGCCTTCGACGTCCGTGCTGAGGAGGAACAGCGTGACGTGCCCGGCCCGCACGCGCCACGCCGCCACCTTCAGCGTGCGATCCGCCAGGGGCACATCCACGACGCACTCGGCGCCGTTCTCCATGATCGCCGGTTCGATCGGCGACACGTTCCAGTCGATCTTCTCGTAGTGCTCCAGCTGCCATCCGTCCGCGCTGACCTTCTGGTGGAAGTAGCCCTGCGGATACATGAAGCCGATGCCCACCATCGGCAAGCCGAGGTCGCTGGCCGCCTTGCAGATGTCGCCCGCAAGGACTCCCAGGCCGCCCGCGTAGATCGGCAACGAACGGTGCAGCGCGAACTCCGCCGAGAAGTACGCAATCGTGCCGGCCGGATGGCCGTTCTTGACGTGCGCCCACCAGCTGTCCCGTCCGGCCCGCGCCTCGCGCAGTCCGCGGATCATGTCGTCGTAGAGCGCGAGGAACGTGCGGTCCTTCGCGACCTCCTGCAGCCGCTCCGGGCTCACGAGCGACAGCATCTGCACCGGGTTGTGGTCCGTCGATCGCCAGAGCTGGTAGTCGAGGCGCCGGAACATGTCCCGGGCGTGGTCGTTCCAGCTCCACCAGATGTCGGACGCCAGCTCGCCGATGTCCTTGATGCGGTCCGGGAAGCGCGGAAGTACAGAAGTCATGTCTGAATTTCCCTGTCGACGAGATGGGTGAGCATGAAGACTCGTATCGTATCGGGGCTGGCGATGGGCGTCAAACCGGTTGTGAGGCGGTCGCGGCGCAGATAGAATCAACGGATATTCGACGGATCAGGGAGGCGAGAATGGCGCGGAAGGTCGATCGTCGTGAATTCGTTTTGTCCGGCGCGGCCGCGGTTGCCGCGGCGGCCGTCGCGCCCGCCGCCGCCCGGAGCCCCGGCGCGGACGCACAGGCCCCGACGATGATCGTCAAGAAGGCCGCGAAGCCCGTGGTCATCGCGTCGGAAAACGGGAACCGATTCAAGCACGACGGCACCGTCACGGGCGTCGAGAAGGCCTTTACGCAGATCGTGGCCGGCGGCGACGTCCTCGACGCGGTCATCGCGGCCGTCAACGTGAACGAGCTTGACCCCACCGACGAAAGCGTCGGCTACGGCGGCCTGCCGAACGCGGATGGCGTGGTGCAGCTGGACGCGTCGGTGATGCACGGCCCGAAGCGGCGCGCCGGGGCTGTGGCCGCACTCGAAGGCGTGAGGACGCCGTCGCTGGTGGCGAAGGCGGTGATGGAGAACACCGACCATCATTTACTGGTCGGCGCCGGCGCGCAGGCGTTTGCCCGTCATTTGGGTTTCACGATCGAGGACGACCTCAGCACGCCGAAGTCGCGCGCCGCGTGGCTCGAGTGGAAGCGGCGCACCGACGGCGCGCACTACCTGGATCCCATCAGGCGATCGGCGGCGCGGCGCGAAGCCGGCCTGCAGATGGCGCGCGAGGGCCTGATCGACGGCCGGCACTACTGGGGGACGATCAACTGCAACGCCCTCGGGCCGACCGGCGCGATCTGCGGCGTGACCACCACGAGCGGGATGGCGTTCAAGATCCCCGGCCGGGCGGGGGACTCGCCCATCCTCGGGGCCGGCCTGTACGTGGACGGTGACGTGGGCGCGGCGGGCTCCACCGGGCGCGGCGAGGCGAATCTCTACCACCTGTGCTCGTTCCTGATCGTGGAGGAGATGCGCCGCGGGACGCCGCCCAAGGACGCGGGGCTGGTGGCCCTCAAGCGCATCAAGGCGAACACGGTGGAGAAGCGGCTGCTGACGAAGAAGGGCAATCCCAACTTCCAGATGATCTTCTACATGCTGAACGCGAAGGGCGAGTACGCCAGCGTCTGCATGTATCCAGCGCAGTACGGCGTTTGCACCGAGGCCGGGCCGCAAACGCTCGAGAGCGAGGCGCTGATCCCGACGCCGCTCGAAGACGAGATGTGATCCGGGCCCCGGCTGCCGCCGGGGCGTCGAGCGAGCCCGGGTCACTGCCGCCTGGGGATTCTCCCGTACTCGGCCAGCAGCGCCCGCACGCGATCGACGGGGATCGCCTCGGACGTCCGTCCGGCCGCGGTCACGGTCGTGGCGCGCAAGAGCGAGTTGTAGACCGCTTCCTCGGTGGCCTCGAGCGCCGCCTCGAACAGGCCAGACACCCCGTCGGTGGGCAGCACGGTCTTCGTCACCAGCGTGCGCGAGCCCGACCGGCTACGCACCGACGCCGCCGTCGAGAACGCGATGGCAAAGTCGCCGCTGCCGTTGCTGAAGGACGACCCCGTCCGCGCGAGCCCGAAGATCGCGCGCGCCGCCAGGCGCTTCAGATCGCGGGCGTCCAGCGGCGCATCGGTCGCGACGACGATCATGCAGGACCCGTCGGCTGGATGCGACGCATCGCCGGGGGCGGGCGCCGCGGCAAACGCGTGGCGACCCAGGAGTTTGCCGATCGGCACGCCATCCATCGACAGCACGCCGCCGAAGTTCGTCTGCACCAGGACGCCGACCGCGTAGGACGTCGGGGCGCCGCTCCCCGCGCTGCCGCCTCCCGGCACCAGGCGCGATGCGGTCCCGATGCCGCCCTTCCAACTGAAGCACTGGGTTCCGGTGCCGGCGCCCACGGACCCCTCGTCCACCGCACCGTCTCGCGCCCCCGTGATCGCCGCGATCACGTCGTCCTTCGTCACGTGGCGCCCGCGAATGTCGTTCAGGCCGCCGTCATTGGTTTCGCCGACGAGCGCGTTGACGGATCGGACGCTCTCGTTGCCCGGCTGCGCCAGTGTCCAGGACACCGTGGCATCCACCGCCACGCCGACCGCCAGCGTGTTGGTCAGGACGATGGGTGTTTCAATCGTGCCGAGTTCGTCGACCTGCGTGGAGCCGGCGAGTTTGCCGAACGCGTTGCCGACGAACACCGCGCCCGCCACCTTGTCCTGGAACAGGTTCCCCGTGTGGGGCACGATCGCCGTCACCCCGGTTCGGATGGTGTCGCCCTTGACGAGCGTGGTGTGACCGACGCGCACGCCGGCGACGTCGGTGATGGTGTTGAGGGGGCCCGGCGCGAGCACGCCGGGTGCCAGCCCGATGTCGCGGGCGCGCGGGCGCGCGGTCTGCGCGCCGAGCACGGAGGCCGCCGCTAGGGCGGCGAGAGCGATGGACGTCGCCGCAGACCGCCTCATGGCCATCGCCAGATGCCGACCAGGCCGATCAGCACGCCAACCAGGCCGGCGATCAGAGCCACCACGGGCATGAGCGCGTGGAACCACTGCTTAACCGTCCAGATCCTCTCCTGCGTGACGCGCCGCTTGATCTGCCGCTTGCCGTCCGGCGTGAGGTACCAGAGGTCGTGGTCCTCGTCGTGAATCCACCAGTCGCGCGGCGCGTCGATCCCGAACTTCTCGGCGCGGCGCCGCAGTCTTCGGCTGGCGAGCGTTTCCAGGCGGAGGTCCGGCAGGCGGCACTCCTTCTGGTACGCCGTGAACGCCGCGTCGAAATCGGTGCCGCTCGACGCCGACGCCTTGAAGGTCGCCTGGTATGTCTTGCCGATGCGCTTGAGATCGTCCTGGATCGACTTCCGGTACGAGCGCTCGAACGTTCTCTCGCGCCACCAACGGGTCAGGCTCATGATGGTCCTCGGTCACACGCATCTTATGCGCGCGGGGGCGCCGCAGGCAACGATCGCGGCATGTCCGGTAGAATAGGCGCGGCGCCCCGGTTGGCGTCTCGTGAGATTTCCGTGGAGGTTGGCGTGACGCAGGCAGCAGGACCGATCAGCCCGGCGCGGCTGTGGCGAGAACTGACGGGTGAACAGCGGCAGGCGCTCGCGGCCGCCCTCTGGGCCGACGAGGAGTCGTTGCCGCAGCAGATCGAGGCCGTTCACCTGGTGGCCAAGCAGTTGCGATTCCGGCCGCAGAGCGTCCTGTCCCAGCCGCTCGAGAAGCGCGTCCGGCAACTCGCCAACCTGCACCAGGTGTCGGAGGGCATCGCCAACCGCGCGCTGGTGGCCTACCACCTCGCCGCCCAGCGCCCGATGCTCGAGGCGTTCCTGACGAAGCTCGGCATCCCGAACGAACAGGGCATGATCAGCGGATCGCCGGAACCGCCGGCCGCGGACGCGCTGCGCCAGGCCGCGTCTGACCTGGCGGGGGAGTTCCCGGTGGAGGACGTGCGCCTCTATTTCCGGACCCTGGCGTCCCAGGACCCGGAAACATGGGCACCGCTCGAAGAAATCGCTACTGGGCTGCCGCGTTCCTGATCGCCAGGATCACGCTCGACGTGCCCTCGCGCCAGTGATAGCCGAATGAGAACGGCAGGTCCTTCGCGGCTCCCGGCTGCTTGAAGGCGGCGTCGAGGTCCTTCTGGAACCCGTAGTTGAAGTCCGAGATGGGCTTCGAGTACTTCCCGTAGAACGTCAGCGTCCACTTCGCCTTGTCGAAGAACTTGTACGGCACGCCCGTGTCGTCCTGCAGCAGCGCTTTCGACTGGCCCAGCACGATATCGCGCACCATCGAGAAGCGATCGTCGTGCATCAGGTACGACGCGGACTTCACGAACGTCGTCACCGGGCCGAGCCCCTTCAGGAAGGCCAGCAGGGATGCCTGCTTCGAGAAGTTCGGGTTCATCATGTCGACGCGGATGTACGTGACCTTCTGCACGCGGTCCGATCCCTTCGCGATGAAGGAAATCGTAGCCGACGGCAACCGTCCCGCCGCGCCGTCCTTGGCGTTCCACGGACCATCCGTTTCGATCTTGACGATCTGCGCATCAACGCGCGCCAGCATGACCAGGATGACCGGCACCGTGCCATCCACCTGGGAGGTCCGCAGTTCCTTCTCCATCGACTTGGTGATGAAGTAGGCGCGCTTGAAGATGTCGGCCAGCGCCAGCCGTGTTTCGCCGAGCGCCTTGTCAAGGCGATCATCCTTCATCTTCTCGAGTGCGGGCACCGAGCCCACCGTTTCGAGGCCGAACAGCAGGTACTGGTTGCACGTTGGGAAGAACAGGTACGCGTTGAGGAAGTCCGGCCCGCCGAACGGGTAGAACAGCGTGTCGCACGCGTCCACCACGGGCTTGAATTCCCGGTCGCGCCAGTCCCGCATGAGCGGGAAACGCTGCTGGGCAATCTGGCCCCAGTTGGTGTCGAAGTCCGCCTTGTGGGCCTTCCAGCTCGCGCGGGTGATCACGGGCGCGAACCGCTGTGTGTCTTCCGGGTCGAGGCCGGCCAGCACCCTGGCTTCGTCGGTGAGCGCGTGGTCGTACGCCGGCGCAGGCTTCGGGGCGGGTGCCGCCTCCTGCTGTGCGGCGGGCGCGGGCTTCTCCTTGTCGGCGGCGGCGCCGCCACAGGCCGGTACGAATGCCACGAGGGCCACGGCCAGGCCCGATACGATGAGGAAACGGTTGCGGAGCGATGCCATCATAGGGTCCAGTCCTTGCGTGCTGTCAGCCAATCCCGACAATGCGAACCTCTGGAAGTGTAGCGCCACTCGGGCCGGTCTTGACACCCCGAGTTGGCTGTTTCAGAGTCAGATCGTCATGATTCCCCTCCCGCTGCTCGTGGCCGCCTACGAGGAAGGCTACTTTCCGATGGGCCACGATGACGGCGACATCCGCTGGTTCTCGCCCGATCCCCGGGCGATTCTGCCGCTCGAGGCGTTCCATGCGCCGAAGCGCCTCGCGCGGCTCATCCGGTCCGGACGGTTCCGCGTCACGGTTGATCAGGCGTTCAGGGGCGTGATGGAGGCCTGCGCCGCCGACCGCGAGGAGGGCACGTGGATCACGGACGAGATCCTCGAGACCTATTGCGCGCTGCACGACGAAGGGGTGGCGCATTCCATCGAGGTCTGGCTTGGAGATATGCTGACCGGCGGCTTGTACGGCGTCAGCCTGGGCGGCGCGTTCTTCGGGGAGTCGATGTTTCATACCGCCACGGATGCGTCCAAGGTGGCGCTCTGGCACCTGTGCGACCGGCTGCGAAGGGGCAGGTACCAGCTGCTGGATGTCCAGTGGCTGACGCCGCACCTGGAGGTCTTCGGCGCGGTCGAGATCCCGAGGGACGAGTACCTGGTGCGCCTCGAAGGCGCGCTGGCGTGTGACGGACGGTTCGACGTGTAGGCAACGGGAAGCGAGGAGTCCATGGCAGCGCGCAGCGTGTATCACCTGAACCTGAACACCGAGATGCTCGAGCGGGCAACCATCGCGCTGATTCCGGGCGATCCCGGACGCGTCGAGGGGATTGCGCGGACCGCGCCGTTCGCCCGCGGCCGGGAGTTGGCCTTCAAGCGGGAGTACCGCACGTGGATCGCGTACCTGGGCCCGACGCCCGTCCTGGTGACCTCGACGGGAATCGGCGGCCCCTCCGCATCGATCGCGATCGACGAACTCGCGCAACTCGGCATCCGCACGTTCCTGCGCGTCGGCACGACGGGCGCCATCCAGCCCGACGTGGAAGTCGGCACCGTCGTCATCACGACCGGCGCCGTGCGACTCGATGGTGCGTCCACGCATTACGCGCCCATCGAGTACCCCGCCGTGGCGCATCACGAAGTGGTGGCGGCCTGCGTGGCGGCGGCCCGGGATCTCGGCCTGCCGTACCGGGCTGGCGTCAGCGCCTCGTGCGACACCTTCTACCCGGGCCAGGAACGCTTCGACTCGTACTCGGGCTACGTGCCGCGCCGGTTCCAGGGCGCCACCGAGGAGTGGCGCCGCCTGCACGTGCTGAACTACGAGATGGAGTCGTCGACCGTCCTCACGTTGTGCGCGGCGATGGGGCTGCGCGGCGGGTGCGTCGCCGGGGTGGTCGTCAACCGCGCCGTCAGCGAGACCGTGACCAAGGAAGGCCTCGAGGCTGGCGAATCGAACGCGGTCGCGGTGGCCGTCCGGACGGTGGCGACGCTGGCGGGCTAGGGGCGGGCGCGTCGCGGCTACAACGCGGACGTGAGGGCCTCGCGAAGTTCATCGGGCGTCAGCGCGATGGGGTTGCCTTTCATGCTGCTGGCGCGCGCGGCTTCAGCCACGAGGTCGTCAACGTCGTGCGCGCCGACCCCGTAGGCGGCAAGCCCGCGGATCCCAAGCCCTTGCGTCGTCTCCGAGAGCCAGCGCTGCGCATCGCCCGCCGTCGCCGTGCTGCATCCGGTCAGCAGGCGGCCGATCTCATCGAGACGCGCCGCAGCCGGCGTGTCAGCGGCGCGCTCCCGCAGCGCCCGGGCGTTGACCGTCCACACCGGCACCAGCAGCGCCGCGCATACCGCGCCGTGCGGCGCCTGAAACCGGCCTCCAATCGGTGCCGCACACCCGTGTACCGCGCCGAGGCCCGCATTGGCCAGGGCCAGCCCGCCAAAGAGGGACGCCAGGGCCATGTCCGCTCGCGCGTCGATGTCGCGCCCGTCGGCATACGCCCGTCGGAGGGCGCGCGCCACCTTCGGGAGGCCTTCGCGGCAGAGCGCATCGGTCATCGCGTTCGATCGCACCGACAGGAACGGCTCGATCAGTTGCGTGAGGGCATCCAACCCGGTGTGTGCGGTGTCGCCGGGCGGCAGTTCGAGCGTCAAGCCGGGATCGACGATGGCGACACGCGGGATCATCAGCGGGCTCCGGAGGCTGGCCTTGACGCGGGCCCCGGGCACCGCGAGCACGGCGTTCCGGGTCACTTCGGACCCGGTGCCCGCCGTCGTGGGGATCGCCACGACGGGGAGGGGCGTCCGCGCGAGCGGCTGCCCGCGGCCCACCACTTCGAGGTAGTCGAGCGGATCGCCGTCGTTGGTGGCGAGCGCGGCAATCGCTTTTGCGGCGTCGATGGCGCTCCCGCCACCCAGACCCACCACGACATCGCACCCGGCCAGCCGCGCGTGTGCGGACCCGTGGCGCACGGCTTCGACATCCGGTTCCCCCGTGATGCTGGTGACTTCACAGGGGGTGCCGGCGGCCTCGAATGCGTCGATTAACCACTGGGCCCGCGCCGTGTCTCGGCCGGTGACGAGCAGTGGCTTGGAGCCGAGGGCCAGCACCGTCGACGGGGCGTGCGCGGCCGTTCCCGCGCCGAACACGATGCGGCCGGCCGTCGCGAACTCGAAGCGGACGTTGGCGCTACCAGCGGCTCTCATCGGGATAGACGTCGTGGTACTTCACGCTCGACCGTGGTTCGGCCATGAGATCGGCCACGGCGTCGCGCCACGCGGCGTAGTGCGCCGTCTCCTTGTGGGCGGCCACAGCCTCCACCGTCCGATACACCTCGACCAGCACGAACCGCGAGGGATCGTCCTGGCGCTGGATCACGTCAAAGCGCGCCACGCCGGGTTCCCTCAGGCTGTCCGACGCGTTGGCGGTCGTGGCCGCGCGGAAGGCCTCGACGGCTTCGGGCCGGACGTGAACGTGCACGTGAATGACTTGCATGGGGCACCTATGCGGGCCTGACCGCCAGGCTCCGGATCAGCGTGAGGAGCATGTTGATCGCCACCGTGTTGTGGCCGCCCTGCGGGATGATGATGTCCGCGTAGCGCTTGCTGGGTTCCACGAACTCCAGGTGCATTGGCTTCACCGTGCCCTGGTACTGCTCGATCACCGAGTCCATCGTCCGCCCGCGTTCCGCGACGTCGCGCCGCAGCCGCCGGATGAACCGGATGTCGTCGTCCGCGTCGACGAACACCTTGATGTCGAGGAGCGCCCGCAGCGCGGCGTCCGCGAAGATCAGGATGCCCTCGACGATGATGACGCGGCGTGGCGCCATCGTTTCGGTTTCGGGCAGGCGGGCGTACCGCGCGAAATCGTACGTCGGCACTTCCACCATCTGACCGTGCCGCAGGTCGTTCACGTGACGGACCAGCAGGTCGGTCTCGAGCGAATCGGGGTGGTCGTAGTTGAGCGCCGCCCGTTCTTCCAGCCGCAATTCGCTGCGGTCGCGGTAGTACCGGTCGTGCAGCAGCACCGTCACCTGGTCCGGGCTCAGGCTGTCCACGATGCGATCGACGACGGTCGTCTTGCCCGAACCCGATCCGCCCGCGACGCCAATGACCACCGCGCGTGTCGACATGTTCATCTCTCCCGGTCAGACTGCGCGCAGCCGTTCGGCGGCCGCCGCCAGCGTCTCGTCCTTCTTCGCGAAGCAGAAGCGGAGCACGCTCGGCGCCTCGCTATTGTAGAGAAACGCCGACGTCGGAATCGAGGCCACGCCGTGATCGCGCAGCAGGCGCATGGCGAAGGCGCTGTCCTGATCGGTGCTGATCGCCGAGTAGTCGAGGATCTGGAAGTACGTGCCGTGGCAGGGCACGGGCGTGAATCGCGAACCGGCGAGCAGATCCAGGAATCGATCGCGCTTGCCCTGGTAGAAGGCCGTCAGGTCGTCGTACGTGGAGCGGGCGCGGGTGAACTCGGCGAACGCCATTTGCGCCGGCGTGTTCGTGGCGAACGTCACGAACTGGTGGATGCGCTGGATCTCGGCCGTCAGCGCCTGCGGCGCGGCGATGTACCCGACCTTCCAACCGGTGGTGTGGTACGTCTTGCCAAACGAGCTGATCACGCAACTCCGCTGCCGCAGCTCCGGGTGACGCGCCACACTCTCGTGGCGGCGGCCGTCGAACACGATGTGCTCGTAGACCTCGTCGCTGAGCACGATCGTGTTGGAGCCATCGAGCGCGCCCGCGAGTTCACGCAGGTCCTGCCCGTCGAGGACGGCACCCGTCGGATTGTGCGGCGAGTTGATGATGAGCAACCGCGTCCGGGGCGTGAGTGCCCGGCGAACCTCGGCCCAGTCGATGCGATACCCGGGCGCGCGCAACGTGACGAAACGGGGCGTGCCTCCGTTCAGGCGGATGACGGGCACGTACGAGTCGTAGCACGGCTCGAAGACCAGGACCTCGTCACCGGGCCTCACGAAGGCGGAGATGACGTCGAACAGCGCCTCGGTGGCACCCGACGTGACCGTAATTTCCGACACGGGATCGTAAGTGGCGCCATAGGCGGCCGCGATCTTGGCCGCGAGCGCCTCGCGCAGGGCGAGCACGCCCGGCATGGGGGCGTACTGATTGTGGCCGTCCCGCATCTGCCGGTGGATGCACGCAATCAATTCGGGGTCGCAGTTGAAGTCGGGGAAGCCCTGCGACAGGTTGATGGCGCCGTGTTCATTCGCCAGGCGCGACATGACCGCGAAGATGCTGACGCCGACATCCGGCAACCGCGAGTCCACCCGCACGTTCGAATCCATCGGTTCTCCAGGGTCCAGAGGGCTCAACACTTGTACACCGAAACTCTCCGGAGGAGAATCGGGGGGCGGCGCGGGACGACGGGTTGCGTGGCGAAGACACGGCGAAACTTGACTCGTGGTGCGGTTCATGCTCAGAATCTGAACGGTCGCCGATATCGTCGGAATCCCGGCTGGTTCGCGTCGCCGGCAGCATGCGATACCGGCCCCCTGATGCCTATGCCAACCCGAGTTCGCCCCGCACGTGCCACCGCCACCCGGTCCGCGGACCTGGGCCGGATGGCCATGCGCGCGGTCGGACAAGTTACGCTGGCCGTCCTCGTGGCGTTCCACGCGTGGCTCCTGTGGACCCACTTCGCGGGCGGCCGTCTGTTCGACCTGGCGACGGTGGCCCGTTGGCTGGTGTCGGTCGGCGCACTCGTCGGATTCCGGGCGCTTCGCCGCCACGGCGTGTCCCTGTTCTGGGGCAAGCGCGCCGTCGTGCTCTGGCTGCTGGTGGTGCTCATCCACTGCCACGCCGTCTGGAATGGACAGCCGGTGAGCCTCGCCGTGGGCGTTCCGGAGACGCTCGAGATCTTCGCGAAGCTGGCTGCCCCGCTCGTGCTCGTGTCCGGCCTGCTGCTCGCCACCGCGCTGCGCATCCAGGAGTCGGTGCTCGGCCCGTGCTGGCTCGCGGGTGGGCGTTCGCCTCACGCCGCCGGCTTCCTGCCGCCGGGATTCACCCTTCGCTTCTTCCCTCGTCCGCCTCCCGTCGCCTAGCTCCCGTTCTCAATTCACTGCCCGTGTGGCCTCCGCGATGTTCGCGGGAGTGCCCACGCGTGGCGTTGGGCGATTCAACCGGGGCTGACGGCCGCGGTTGTGAGAGGGGCAGGTTTCATCATGTTCAAGCGTGTTGCGGCGTGGAGTGTGTTCCTGGTGCTGGTGTGCGCGCGCCCGATTCTGGCGAGCGAGATCACCGGGACGGCGATGGATGTGTCGGGCGGCGTGTTACAGGCTGCCCGCGTCACGGTTCAAAACCTGGCGACGAATCAGCGGATCGAAACCAAGACGGATGCGGCGGGGAAGTTCCGGGTCGACCATCTCGCGGCCGGGACGTACCTCGTGGTGGTGGAACGGGAGGGCTTCTCCCCGGACGCCCGGACGATTGACGTCGGGGATGGCAGCACTCCCATCGAGCTGACGGCGAAGCTGGTGCCGGGCGCCGTGGCCGTTGGTGTGACGGTGACCGCCGCGCGGGGCGACCGGGACGGGCAGCAGGTGCCGCTGCGCACGGACACGCTGACGCGCCAGGCGCTCGAATCACGATCGCCGCTGTCGACGGGCGACGCGCTCGTGATGGCGCCGGGCGTGACGCCGGTCGGGAGCGGGCCGATGGAAGTGCGTCCGCGGCTGCGAGGCCTCGATTCGACCCGCCTCCTCGTGCTTGTCGATGGCGAACGCCTGAACAACGCGCGCACGGCCACCGATCGGTCGGGAACCGAAGTGGGGCTCATCGACCAGAACTCGGTCGACAACATCGAGGTCGTCGGCGGGTCCGGATCGGTGCTCTACGGGACCGACGCGCTCGGCGGCACGGTGAACATCCTGACGAACCAGCCGCGCTTCAGCGACGGGCTCAGGGTGCTCTACGGCTTCGACGGGTACTACAGCGCCAACGAGAACGGCCGCCGCGGCACCGTGACGTTTGGCATGAGCAACCGGCGGGTGGCCTTCCGGGTGCTCGGCGGCAATGAGTCCTACCAGAACTACAGGGCCGGCGCGGGCGCGACGAGCGAGGACACGCACAGCTACTACACCAGCGGCCAGATCAAGAACGTCGATACCATCGACACGAACTTCGGCTTCCACTTCAATGCGTTCCCCGACCCGTTCAACCAGCCGTACGCGCGCACGACGGCCGTCATCCCGACGTCGGCGGCGACGGGCAACAGCCTGAATGCGGCCGCGCTCTTCTCGCTGACGGATACGCAGACGATCCAGGTGAAGTACATCCGGCGCCAGATCGACAACGCCGGGTTCCCGGACTTCCAGCAGCCCGCGTTCTTCCAGCAGGTGTCGCTGCCGTTCAACAATCTCGATCGCGTGTCGGCGCGGTACGAGGCCCGCGCCATCAACGCGTGGTTCACGAACTTCAAGGTGTCCGGCTACTGGCAGGACCAGGACCGGCTGCTCCGCAACCAGTTCCCGGTCCAGTACCCGGTGCCGTCGCCGGCGTTCTTCCCAATCAACGTCTACCGGCTGCAGATCCTGAGTGACACCGAGCAGCACGTGATCACGCCCGGGCTCGACGTGCAGGCGACGTTCATGCCGGCGCGCAATCACGTGATCACCGCCGGCGTGATGGCGTACAGCGACCGCAGCCAGGACAGCCGCACCAGCACCACGCAGTCCACGATCATCGGCAATGTGGCGCTCGGCGCGTACGGCCCGCAGGCCAACGTGTTCGCCACCCCGACGCTCGTGGGCGGTCCGACGACGACGCATCCCGTGCGCGTGCCGGACGCATCGTTCCGCGACATCGGCGCGTTCGTGCAGGACGAGTGGGATCTCTCGCGCGCCGTGCGCCTGGTGACCGGTGTCCGCGCCGACAACTATCGTGTGGCCACGAAGGCCACGGCCGGGTACGACCCGGCGTCGATCACCGCCGGGGCGCAGCCGCCGATTCCCGACTCCACGCTGCCCAGTGCGGGCGGCGACACCCTGTCGCGCGGCGCGCTCACCGGCGACGCAGGTGTCATCGTCCGGTTCAGCAGCACCGTCAGCGCGCTGGCGCGGTACGGCCGCAGCTACCGTCATCCCAACCTCGAAGAACTGCTGTTCTCGGGGCCGGCCACCGTCGGCGCCATCGCGCCGAACCTGTCCGTCCGGCCCGAGACGGGCCACAACATCGACGTGGGCCTCAAGCTCCGCGGCGCCCGCCTGGCGGCCGCCGTGTCGTACTTCCGCAATACGTACGACGGGTTCATCTCGACGGAGATCGTCGCGACCACTGCGGCGGGACCCCTGTCACAGGCCATCAACTTCACCGACGTCCGCATCCAGGGCGTGGAGGGCAACATCGACGCGCCGATCGTGCTGCGGCACGGCGTGGTCACGCTGTTCGGCACCGCCGCATTCACCTCGGGCACCATCCTCGCCGGGAGCAACCCGCTGACGGGGGCGTCGTTGGCCGGAACGCCGCAGGACGATATCTCGCCGTCGAAGGTCACGTTCGGCGCGCGCTTCAACGACGCGCGCGATCAGTGGTGGGTGGAGTACAGCGGCCGGACCCAGGCCGAGGTGAAGAACCCGGCCGCCACGAGGCTCGGCTCGCCGTACCTGATTCCGCAGGACCTCCTGTCGCTGAACGGCTTCACGGTTCAGCGAATCGCGTGGGGCGTCAACCTGAACCCGGGTTCGGGGCGCGTGGGCCTCGTCTTCGCGGTCGAGAATCTCGGCGATACGTTCTACCGCGAGCAGTTCCAGTTTGCGCCGGCGCGCGGCCGGAGCTTCACCGTCGGGGTGCACATCCGAGGCCTCTAGGCACCCTTCGTCCGAACCGGGGGCTGCCTCCGGGGTGGCGCCGCAGGCGTGCGCGCGCCACCCCTTTCTTCTGTCCGGCGATTCGACGACGGGTCGGCGTGGCAGGGTGGGCGGGCCGGGACCGGCCGAGCCTGATCAGCGCGTGGCGTGGAAGTAGTGAATCACGCCGTAGACGAAGACCCACGACAGGCCGAACAGCGTGACCGCGAGCCAACGATAGACCGACGCCATCGCCCTCGGGGAAATCATGTGCTTGACCCGGTGCATCACCACGCCGAGCGCTGCCAGGTAGCCGCCGAGCCCGAGTGCGCCGCCCCCGATAAAGAGGAGCTTGGCGTGCGTCGTCAGCGGGCTGGCCAGCCCGAAGCGCTTCGCCAGCGTCACGCCCACCAGCCACGACAGGATGATCGGCGGATTGCTCATGCCGACCGAGAACCCCGTGAGATAGGCCCAGCGCTTGCTGCGGATGGACCAGTGGTGGGCATCGAGGTCGTGCGGCTTCTTCGATTCGTGCCAGGTGTGCCAGGTGAGGGCCCACAGCACCGCCGCCCCGGCCGCGTTGAAGCCCGCGAGCACGCCCGGTTCCTCGAGGGCGGGCGCAATGCCGAACAGCGCGATGGCCCCATACACGATATCGGAACTGACCGAGCCCAGAACGACCATCTGCGCTGCACGCATGTGTCCCTTGATCGCACGTTTCGCCATCTCGATCTGGCACGGTCCGATCGGGATCGCGGCGGCAAAGCCGAGCGTGACGGCGAGTGCCACGAGGAGGACATTATTCACGGCTGGCGCATGATAACCCAGGACTCAGCAGGCGTTAGGTACGAGGCGTCAGGCGCCAGGGGGAACGCACCGTCACACTGCTTTTTCCTAACGCCTAACGCCTATCGCCTATCGCCTCCATTTGACCCAATCCCCCATCAGGCATAGATTCCCAGATCTCGGAGGTCCGATCCATGGCTCCAGCCAATCATTACGCTCAGATCGACTATCGCAAGGTCATCGCCTGGCCAAAACGCCTGGCGCGCGAGTGGCGTTTCATCGAGCCGGCGTTCGCCGCGTTGCCGTCGCGGCGCATTCTCGACCTCGGGTGCGGTACGGGCGAACACGCGAGATTCCTGGCGGAGAGAGGGTTCGAGGTCGTGGGCGTGGACGCGTCCGAAACGATGCTCGATCGCGCCCGTGAAGGCGGCCTCCCCGGAGGCGTGGAGCTCCTGCACGGCGACCTCGCTCACGTGGAGACGGTGGTGACGGGGAAGTTCGGCGGCGCGATCTGTCTCGGCAACACGCTCGTGCACATCACGACGGCGGCGGTCCTCGCGGAACTCCTGCGCGGTGTCCGGACGGTCCTGCTGCCGGGCGCGCCGCTCCTCATCCAGATTCTCAACTACCAACGCCTCGTCCAGACCGGACAGCGCTGCCTGCCCATGACGTTTATCGAGGACGAGGACGGGGAGGCGATCTTCATGCGCGTGATGACGCACAAGCCGGATGGCAGCGTGATCTTCACCCCGGCGATGCTGCGGTATCGGCCGGATGCCGACCCCGCGATCGAGGTCCTGACGGCGCACAATGTCCCGCTGCACGGCTGGCGGAGCGGGGAACTCGACGAGGCGCTCGCGGCCGCCGGGTTCACCACGCGCCAGCTCTACGGCACGATGGCCGATGTGCCGTACGTGGCGGAGGAGTCGACGGACGTCGTCGTGGTAGCCAGGTAAGCGCGGCCGGGGCCCCTGAGCCCCGGCTGCCTCAGTCGAAGATCAAGTCGCGGAAGAACGCCGGCACGTGGAAGCTCGGGCCGTCGGGCGGTGACCACGCGGCGTAGATCGCGTCGCGTTCCGGTGCGGCGGGCCCGTTCGGGCGCTTGATCCGGAAGACGTTGAAGCGCCAGCTGTCGCCCGTTCGCGGGGGGACGAGCGGTGCCACCAGCGGCGTCATCGTGTGAAGCCCGGACCACGGCAGCCATGCCAGCGCGCACCAGCTTCCCGCCGGCAGCCCGAACGCGGATCCCGGAATGACGGTGCTCTCGAGGCCGGACCAGTCCCATTCGCGCTCGCTCGACAGGTGTGGCCACGGCGTCAGGATGTGCAGGTCCGTGACGATGTTGATCGGGCTGACCTCGACCTCCGCGTAGTGGCGGCCGGTGCGGGTGGGGTCGATGAAAATCTCGACGACCTCTTCCTCCCAGATGCACTCGTCGTGGCGGGTCATGGTGTGCCACGGCCTGTCGTCGACCGCGTCGAACCGCACGGCCATCCCCTCGTCGTTCCAGACCGCCCTGAACGTGGTGGTGTACGTGGCGGGACCCCACGTGATGGTCGGGGCCATCTGCCAGGCCACGTGATGACCGGGCAGCAGGAGCTTGGGTGACGCGTCGGTGCGCATCACCCGGTATCCGACGCCTGCCGGAGGCCCGTCCGTACCGCGGTAGAGCAGAGCCATGGCTGTCCTCGCTTGGAGACTGATGCTGCCTGCCAGTATCGGACTCGGCCCGGCCGCCGTCAAGGCGGCCCGGCCGACGGGCGGGATCGAGACGAGGTGCGCTCAGCCGGCGAACGGCCGCAGGTGACGCACGAAGTGCGCCTCCAGGTTGGCGGCGTACCTGTCGTCGTGCATTCGCAGCGTGTCGAGAATGGCCCGGCCGAGCGTGGATGGCGACCCTTGGCGCGGCGTCTTCAGCACGGATCCGAACGCCACATGCAGGATCTGGCGCGCGTCGAAGTGATCGAGCATACCCGGGAGTTCGCCGTCGGCCAGGGCCTGCAGTTTTGGTGCGCGCTCCGTCTGCGCGGATACGTGGTAACTGGCGCGGTCCTCGTCGTAGTGGGCGAACGCGACCGCGTAGATCTCCCTGAACAGGGCGGCATCGGCGGCGGCGATCGTACGCACGGCCTCGAGCCAACTCGTGCCAGCCGTCTTGACGTGGACGGCACCGCGGGAGTGTTCCGCCACCGCCCCGTAAATACTGAACTTGTCCGACCCCGAGTGGAGGCTCAGCCGGTACGGCCCGAAGTGCCGGGCGATCGCCGCATGGATGCGCCAGTCGGCGCTGAACGCCTGCGTATCGCCCAGATAGTCGACACCTTTTTCGAATCGCCCCACCAGCCGCGGGGCCAGGCTCGACCAGCGGACGCCCAGCCGCTTCAGTTCGCCCGCGACATAGACGTGTTCGATCGGCGTGGTCCTGTCGTCGGTCTCATCCACGGAGACTTCGAGTTCAACGGGCCGCGCACCGGCGGCCGCGCACAGGTGACGCCACATCGTGGTGACGTGCAGGACGGCGCGGCCGTACTTGACGGCGGCGCGACGGACGTCTTCGTCGGTGCACGTCAGCCGATGGCCTTCGAACTCGAGCGTGCGCCCGGCATAGCGCTGCCTGGTATCGGCGGCCGTGTCTTCGAGCGCGGACCACGGCAGGCGTTCGAACGCGACGAGTAGATCCGCCGGCGTCGCGTCGGGCGCCACGCGGCCCACGTGTTCACCGGGGTCGATCGTGAACATCGAGAAACCCGCGGCGAGGTAGGCGTCGATATCGGCTGTCGTCTTGAGGTGATCGGCATCAGCGCCCTGCGGCCCGGTCCAGCCCGAACCGAACGCGCCCCACGTGGCCGCATCCAGGACGTCCTGCGCCGTCCGGTTCGTGCGGAGCAGCTCCCGGGCTGACTGCTGGGCGAAGACAGGGAGGATCGTCCCGCCAGCCTTGCGCAGCGCCCGAACGTGACCGGGTGTGGCGAGCCCGAGCCGGTCCCCGAAGCCAAATGACACACACTGGCCGAGCGGTGCCGGTGTCAGCCACGCGAGATGCTGGCGGAGGCGCGCGGCGTTCACAGCCGTGAGCGGGCCCACCACGACGCCACGGCCGTCCTGCTCGCCGTACTCGCCGTCGAACATGCGCGTCAGTTCCGGCGCTGCCGACCGCACCACGAGCCGCTGCCCCTGTGGGGTATCGGCCAGCGCAAATTCGGCGCCGGCGTGCAGAACGAGCGATTCGGGGCGGACTCGAACGTCTGGCAACGAGGACACGGGACCCGGGCGATTCATCACGACTCTCCAGACAAGAAACGCGGTGCCGGAAGTCCGGCGCGGTCGATCAGCGCCGTCGGGCGGCGGTACGTGCCCGTGGCGCCGGCGTGGTACCCGATGGCGGCGTGGCGGGCTTCGCGCCGGTTGGCGACCCGCTCTGCTGCTCCCTGGCCTGGTGGGCACTGGAGTGGAGCAGGTGTTCGTTCATGGCCTTCCGGGCTGCGCGGGCGTCGTGCGCCCGAATGGCCTGGTAAATCCGCCGATGCATCTCGGCGGCATCGTGCAGGTTCAGATTCGTGGCGCGTTCGGCCGTCTGCCGCCGCTGCTCGTAGTAGAGTGCGGCAATCATTTCCACCACGGCACCGACGATGGGATTGCCGGACGCGGTGGCCACGGCTCGATGGAAATTGATGTCGTGCAGCAGGAACCCCTGCGGGTCGTCCATCGACGCGAAGAGATTGGCCACTTCCTCCGCGAGCCGAGCCAGGTGTTCCGGTTTCGCGCGTTCAGCGGCCACGCCCGCTGCGCCGACTTCGAGGATGCGGCGGGCTTCGTACATGTTGTCGCGCGTGAAGCCGTGCAACGCCGCCAGGAAGCTGAGCGGCTCGCTGCCGAGAGTGGGCGGGCCGTCCTGGATGTACGTGCCCGAACCATGCTTGGCGGTGACGACGCCCATTGCAGACAGGGCCCTGATCCCGGCCCTGATCGTCGGGCGACTCACGCCGATCTCGATGGCGAGATCGCGCTCGGCGGGCAGCCGGCCTCCGGGCCTGACGAGGCCCCGATCGATGAGCGATCGCACGTACGACACTACCTGCTCGGTCGACCCCTGTGGTTTGCTTGCCGCCGATTGGTCCTGCCTGGGATTCGTCATGGCCCTTCTGCCCGCCGCGTCTCGCACCGCACCCCCCTTGGCGTTCAGCGTTGTCTCCGGGGGAGGCACAAGGCGGACGTGTCGGCGCCGCCCCGTGCCCGTTGGCGTACCCCTGAGCCTGGCTAAGAGGTATTACCAGTAGACCATGCCACCAAAAATGGGGACTGTCCAGTCCGATGAAGTTGTACTCGCCGTCGACGGGCATGTCAAGCGCTGAGACCGCGCCATTACCTGCCAAGTTCGGCGGAAAGTCGTCATGTGGGCCGTGGAATGACCTGGGCCCAGCCGACCACGTCCAGAGCCGGCCGGGAATCTCGAATGGACCACTTGGCCTAAAGAGGTATATCCACTAGCCGCTGCGGCCGTCTACTTTCCGGCCGCCATCGTCACGACCAGCGGCGCGCGAAGCCGCCGGGCGGCCTGGGCCACGTAGGCGTCCCAGTCGGCCATGCCGGCAAAGTCGCCGCTCCTGTCCCAGCCGAAGCCCGCGTAGTACGACGCCATGTTTCCGGCCGGCACCTTCGCCACGGTCAGGTAGTTGCCATCGGCTTCCGTGAACTCGACAACCTGAGCCGGGTCGACGATGACCGCCAAACCCTCGTTGCCGTTGCCCTTCACCTGGACCGGTTCCCAAACGCGCATCACGCCCGTGTCCTTCGACGTCGTCACCACCGAGCCCGGCTGCTTCTTGATGCCGGCCGCATGGGTCGCGATCGTGCCGCCGCCTTCTACCCTATATATGCTCTCGAAGTGGTCGAGATTCTGGCCCGCGTCGAGGGTGATGCGCTTGACCTCCGAGACCTTGACACCCGCTGCGTCCCAGGGCTCGTAGCTCAACTCGAACATCACCCGGATGGGACCATTGGCCAGGACGCGCGACGCGCGGAAGTTGGCCGACGGGTACAGTTTGTCGCCAGACCAGATGCCGTTGCCGCCGCAGCCGCGGCTCTTTCCCGCCGAGTAGAAATCCGCACCTGTGCCAGTGTCGCGGTGGTAGTCGTCCACCGTGTACCACTCGTTGATGATCAGGCGACGCACGCGCTTGCTCCACACGTCCACCGTGCTGCTCGTCAGCGGCTCCTGCGCCCAGGTTTCCAGCGCGGCCCCGTACATCCGGTGCGCAAGGCGATCGTTTTCCCACGCGAAATCGTCCCGCCGTTCGCGCGCGAACCGGCCGTAGGCCTTGAAGTCCTCCAACTTCGGGATCTGGCGGGCCCCCACACTCAGGACGAACGTCTTCGTGGCGCCCGGCCCGATGTCCGTCTGGAAGATCAACTGGTCGAACTTGCCATCGTCGTTGAGGTCGATGGCCTGCGTGAGAACCTCCTGCGGGCCGTCCGCCACGTGCACCGTCCGGACGTCGTCGACGCCGAGTGCCGCCTTCAGGTCCGCCGCGCCGAGCGACACCGTTTCGCTTGTGCGGGCGAGGTCGATCGGATTACGCACGGTGACGGTCGCCGCCGCCGTGGACGGCGCCGGTGGCTGCGGAACGGCCGACGGCGCGGACTGAAGCAATACGGCGAATACGGCCGCGGCCGCAACCGCGAGCGGGAGAACGACGGCGGGAGGTCGATGGTCGCTAGCTCTCATGTGCGATCTCCAGGAGGCCTACTTCTGCTTCGGCGAGTAGTAGAACGTGTTGTTGACGCGGCGAATGTCGAAGTTCCGGAGGAGCGTCATCACTTCGGCGCCCGCCAGGAGCGTCGGGCCGTAGCCGTGCATCGCCTGCGGGTCGGTCGGCCGGTTGTAGTAGTAGAGGGCGTCGTACGCCGCGGTCGTGCCGACGCAGGTGCCCTCGATCTGGCCGTCGGCCCGCACCCGCTTCTCGAGCGCGCGCCAACCGGTCTGTGCGATTGGCGCGTACGAGGTCGGCAACCAGCCGCGGTTGACGCCTCGCGCGATGGCGAACGTGAACATCGCACTGGCCGACGTTTCGAGGTAGCTGTCGGTCTTGTCCAGCAACTGGTGCCACAGGCCCGTGCCGCTTTGCGTTTCGGCGACGCCCCTGGCGCCGCGCCGGAAGATCTCCAGCACTTTCGCGCGGTCGGGATGATCCTCTGGCATGACGCTCAGCAGTTCGGCCATCGCCACCATCGCCCATCCGTCGCCCCGGGCCCAGAAGAAACGCGCATCGTCGTCCATCCCGGAGAACCACGAGTGGTCGAACAGGCCCTTCGACGCATCGAACAGGCGCGCGGACATCCCGATCACCTGCCTGGCCGCGTCATCGAAGTACTTGCGATCGCCCGTCGTCTTTCCCATCTGGGCCAGGAACGGGACGCTCATGTACGCGTCATCGATCCAGAGCGCGACGGCCACCGGTCGCTGGCGGGCGAGCGTGCCGTCGGGCAGGCGGAACTGCCGCGTCGTGATGTGCGTGGCCGCAAGATCGATCCCTTCCTGGTAGCGCGGGTCGGGCTTCTTCGCGTTCATCTTCACGAGAGCCGCGCCGATCGCGCCGCAGTCATCCAGTTCCCGCATCTCGATGAGGCGGCGATAGCCGTAACTCTGCGGTCCGAACGCCTTGGCCTGGGCGCGGAAGTAAGGGAGGTTCCGGAAGATGAAGTCGAAGTTCTTGACGGCGTAGTCCTGGAACGACGGATCGCCGGTCACGTCGGTCACATTGAGCATGCCCGACAGGACAACGCCCATGGGGTACGTCCAGTCGTTGAACTCGCCCTGGCGATTGTCGACCCCGGCGGTCTTCGTGGGCGCCGAGAAGTCCGTGATGGGCTGTCCGGTGGCGGTGTCGATGATGTGATACGGCGTGGACCGGACGAAATGGTCGCGGATCCTGTCGAGGACGGCCTTGATCTCCGCCTCGGTGGGCACGGTGTAGTCAATGCCCGGCGCCAGTGACGGTTGGGAAAAGGCCGGATCCGATCGCCCGACCTGCTGCCCGTTGGCTCCAGGATAGGCGAGCCCGGTCCTGCTCTGCGCGTCGGCAGGCGACACCAGCGCCAGGAGCCCGGTCGTAGATACGACGGCGGCAAGCCACCGGTGGGAGATGAACGTAGACATGCTGGGTCCTCCGGCAATTGCTACTTTCTCACAACAGCGTCCGGGGCCACGCCCGGGCCCGTTTCGACTGGCGTCGTTGCGCCGGCCAGATTGACGCCGGACACGCGGATGTCGCGGGTCGAGGAGCCATCCACGCGCAGGAACACGCCGGTGCCGGGAGCGGCTGCACCGCCCTCGATGCTGACGTTCCGGCTGTCGCGCACCGCCACCACCGGTCCATTTGCCGGCCGGATGTCGATGCTTCGGAGCGTGATCGCTTCCGCGTCCTGGGTGGCGAGCCCTCGCCGGGCCGTGATGCGGATATCGTCGAGCGTGATGCCCTTGATGGGCATTTCGGGCAGGCCCTCGAGCATGACGGCGCGATCGGCTCCCCGGCAGAGAATGCGTGAAAGCACGATGTCCCTGAACTGCGGCGTGCCTTCGTTGACCGGCTTCGCCGGCCTCGAGGCCGCCGCCCCTTCTGCCGCTTCGGTCGGAGCCTCGCCGCCGTAGTACATGTTGAAGCCGATGGCGTCGGTCGGGATGTCCTTCATCTGCACGTCGCGGATCCAGATCTTCTCGACGATACCTCCGCGCCCGCGTGTCGTCTTGAACCGCAGACCGACGTCGGTGCCCAGGAAGGTGCACCGTTCGACGAGGATGTTCCGGACGCCGCCGGACATCTCGCTGCCAATCGTGAACCCGCCGTGCCCGTGATAGACCGTGTTCTCGACGATCAGGACGTCCTCGGTTGGCCGGCCCCGCTTGCGCCCGTACTCGTCCTTGCCCGACTTGATGCAGATGGCGTCGTCGCCCACGTCGAACCGGCAGTTGTAGACGATCACGCGGCGACACGAGTCGATGTCGATGCCGTCCCCGTTCTGCGAATACCACGGGTTCAACACCGTCACATTGCGGACGATCACGTCCTCGGAGAGCAAGGGATGGAGGTTCCACGCCGGAGAGTTCTGGAACGTCGGGCCATCGAGCAGGATGCGGCGGCATTCCACCAGCGAGATCATCACCGGCCGCAAGTACGGCCGGGCAGGCAGGAACAACTCGACGGGCAGGTCGTCTCTGCCCTCCAGCAGCGCCTTGATCGTCGCGACGCCGTTCATCGCTTCCGTATTCGGCCACCAGGTACTGCCACCCTTGTCAACGACGCCACCCGATGCCACGAGCGTTTGCCACTGACCGGCCGTCAACTTGCTCTTCTTAACGGGTCGCCACGCCTGACCGGACCCGTCGATGATGCCTTCGCCCGTGATGGCGATGTCCTCGGCGCCTTTCGCCCAGATTGGCGAGCGCGCCCGAACGGCACTGTCGCCTTCGTAGGACGTCACGACCAGCGGGTAGTCCTCGAACTTCGGGCTGAAGAGGAGCACCGCGCCCCGCGCGAGGTGAAGGTTGATCCGGCTCTTGAGCTCGACGGGGCCCGTGAGGAAGACGCCTCGAGGCACCACCACGCGGCCTCCCCCGTCCTTGGCGCAGGCCGCGATGGCGGCCGCGATCGCGTCGGTGTTCAGTGTGCTGCCGTCGCCCTTGGCCCCATGGTCCGTGATGAGGACCGTCCGGTTCGGGATGCGAGGCAGCGCGACGGCCGGCATCGGGAAGGGGATGTCGGCAGCGATCGTCTTGGGGTCGAGTGTCTGTCCCGTCGCGGCCGGTGGCGCGGCGGCGGCGCCAGCGCCTCCTGGTAGCGGGCGCTGGGCCCCCGGGTGTGCTCCAGTCAGGACGACGGCTGTGACCGACGCGATGATGGCGAATCGGGCGAGGTGTCGATCGATGATCACGGTCCCGCTCCTGATGGGGGTCATTGGTGACGACGGTGTCTGGCAACAAATCCCGAAGTGGATTGTCCACTTGTCGCCATGGCGCCGCCGTGAAGTACCGACGGATCGGTCTGTTCCATCCTGCAAACAAACCTCGAAACGGCTTCGTCTGGGCACTGGATCCCGGCCGGCTGGATAATAGCCGAACTCTTCCGGCTTGCAAAGTGGTAAGACCAGACTATACTTTGCGCGTGCACGCCAGAGTTCGGGCGTCGACGGTTGCCTTGGCGCTGTTCGTCGTGTTCGCCTCCGGGCGGAACGGCCGGGGAGTGGCGCAGGCGCCGAGCCTGCCTGCGAGCGGCGCGATCGTCGTCGCGCAGGACGGCACCGGTGCGTTCACGACCATCCAGGCCGCGCTCGACTCGATCCCGGCCGGTAACACGGCGTGGCGAACCATCCTGATCAGGAACGGCACGTACGCGGAGAAGGTCTTCATCAAGTCGAGCCATGTGGCCCTGGTGGGAGAAGACCGTGAGCGGACGCGGATTGTGTTCGCCGAGCTCCGCAAGAACTGGCGCACGGCGCATCCCGACGACTGGGGCGCGGCCGTCGTGAACATCGCCGACACGGCCACGGACCTCTTCATTGGCAATCTGACCGTGCTGAACAACTACGGCGCGCTGCATGGCGATCACGATCACCAGTTCGCGATCCGCAGCGGCGGGATCGCCACCAGGATCTGGATCGTGCACGCGCGAGTGGCGGCCGATGGGGGCGACACCCTGAGTCTGTGGAACACGGGCAACGGGATGTACTACCACGCGGACTGCGAGTTCGAAGGATGGGTCGACTACGTCTGCCCGCGCGGGTGGTGCTACATCACCAACAGCCGGTTTGTCGGCCACAGCGCGACGGCCAGCATCTGGCACGACGGGAGCAAGGATCCCGATCAGAAGCTCGTGGTGCGCCGATCGGCGATCGACGGCGATCCGGGGTTCGCGCTCGGGCGCAACAACCGCGACGGCCAGTTCTTCCTGCTGGACAACCGGTTCTCGGCGTCGATGGCGGACAAGCCCATCTACTGGCCCTCGGCGCCCGAGTCGTACCAGTGGCCGGCACGGGTCTACTACTCAGGCAACGGGCGAGACGGCGCGGCGTTCGCGTGGTATCGCGACAACCTGCGCGAGGCGGCGGGCGCCCCGTCTCCGCGCACCATCACCGCGGCATGGACGTTTGCCGGGAAGTGGGATCCGGAAGGCACGATGCCGACGGTGTTGCCGTTTGCCAGCACGCCGACACCGGAGAACGGTGATCGCGACGTGGACGCACGAATAGGAACCGTGCGGTGGGTTGGCGCGCGTGATGCGTCGTCGTATCGGGTGTCGTTCGGCACGGTGAATCCGCCGCCATTCCGCACCGAGGTCCGGACACCGGTCTACTCGCCGGGCCCACTGCAGGCCGGGGCGACGTACTTCTGGCGTGTGGATGCCGTGGCCGGGAGTGGCACCGTGGCCGGGCCGGTGTGGATGTTTGCGGTGCCCGCGCCACCGTCCGCGACGCCGGCGGACACGCCGACAGTCCCGGCGCGGCCGCCCGCCCCTGTCCTGAAGAACCGGGAGGGGCCTCCGGGCGGCGCCTCACCGTGGCGAATCAGGATCGTGCTGGTGGGCGATTCGACCGTGACGGATGACATTGGATGGGGTCTGGGCTTCAAGGCGCGAGTCCAGGATCGGGCGGACTGCGTGAACCTGGCGAGAAACGGCCGGAGCTCGAAGAGCTATCGCGACGAAGGCTCGTGGGCCCGGGCGCTCGAGGCAAGACCCGACTACGTCCTGATTCAGTTCGGGCACAACGACATGCCCGGCAAGGGCGCGGATCGAGAAACCGATCCGCGCACCACGTACCGGGAGAACCTCGCGAGATTCGTCGCGGACGTGAGGGCGGCGGGCGCGGTTCCCGTCATCGTGACGTCGATCACGCGGAGGAAGTTCGGCGATGACGGCCGCATTCGGTCCGACCTCGGGGCCTATGTGGCGGCGGCAAAGGCCGTGGCAACCGACGCGAAGGTCGCGCTGATCGATCTCCATCAGTTGAGCATCGACGCGTTGGATCGGATCGGTCCCACCCTGGCTGCGGCATTCAATGCCCGGAACGCGGACGGAACGGCCGACACCACCCACCTGTCCGCGGAGGGGGGACGGGTGTTTGGCGGGATGGTCGCGGACGAACTGGCGCGCGTGGTGCCGGCCCTGGCGCCGTATCTCGCCGTCGGTCGTACGGATGCTCCGCCGGCTCCGGTGACGGTGCTTCGATGACGCATGTCCATCCGAGTCGGATCGTGGGGGTCCTGTGTGTCGTGTTCCTCGGGACGATCGTCGCCGCGTCACGGATGAACGCGCGGGGACAGGCCGTCCCGCCCGCGGTCACGTGGAGGGCGGCGCTCGACCAGGCGGGCACGTGGTACGGGGGCGCCGACGCCGTCAGGATTGCCGCCAACCTGGTGCTCTATCAACGCTCGAGCGGCGGGTGGCCGAAGAACATCGACATGGCGAAAAGTTTGACGCCCACCGAGATGGCGTCGATCGCGGACGAAAAGGATCTGAACGACTCGACGATCGACAACGACTCCACCCACACGCAGTTGCGCTTCCTCGCGAGCGTGTTCAACGCCTCGACGCGCGCGGAGTTCAAGGCGTCGTTCGACCGTGGCCTGGACTACCTGCTGCGCGCCCAGTATCCCAACGGCGGCTGGCCGCAGTATTTTCCGCTTCGCACGAACTACTCGCGGCACATCACGTTCAACGACAACGCGATGATCGGCGTGATGCGCGTCCTGCGGGACGTATCGGTGGGGCGCGAGCCCTTCGCGTTCGTGGACGCCGCCGCGCGGGCGAAGGCGGGTGCGGCCGTGGCCCGCGGAGTGTCGTTGATCGTGAAGGCCCAGGTTCGCGTGAACGGGAAGCTGACCGTGTGGTGCGCCCAGCACGACGAGGTCACGCTCGCACCGGCCCAGGGCCGTGCCTACGAACACCCGTCGCAGAGTGGCAGCGAGAGCGTCGGCATCGTCCGGTTCCTGATGGATGGCGAACGGCCAACGCCGGAGATCGTGGCCGCCATCGAAGGCGCCGTCGACTGGTTCCGGCGATCGGAGCTTCGCGGCCTGAAACTGGTCGACACGCCGATACCCGACCCACCGCACGGCCGGGAGCGCGTCGTCGTGTCTGACGCGTCGGCGCCGCCCCTGTGGGCGCGGTTCTACGAGGTTGCGACGAATCGTCCGATCTTCTCGGACCGTGATGGCGTCATCAAGTACAGCCTCGCCGAGATCGGGATTGAGCGCCGCACCGGCTACAGCTGGTACGGCACCTGGCCCCTGGAACTGCTGGAGCGCGACTACCCGCGCTGGAAGAAACGTTGAGGAGACCGGCCATGATCGACACAGGTTCGTGGAGCCGCAGGGAGTTCGTGAAGGTCGCCGTCAGCGGTGCCGCCGCGTCGATGATGCCGCTCGATGGCCTGGCGGCAGCGGTGGCGCCCGCGAAGCGCCGCTACGCCATGGTCGGCACGGGAGACCGGGGAACCGGCATGTGGGGCACGCCCATCCTCACCGACTATCCGGACCTCGTCGACTTCGTCGGGTTGTGCGACATCAACCCGAGGCGCGCCGAGGCCGCGCGCGACCTGCTGAAGGTCTCGTGCCCGACGTTCACGGACTTCGACGAGATGCTGGATCGGACGAAACCGGACCTGCTGATGGTCACGACCGTCGACGGCTATCACAGCGAGTACATCGTCCGGGCGCTCGACCGGGGCATCGACGTGATTACCGAGAAGCCGATGGTGATCGACGCGCGCCAGTGCCAGGCCGTGCTCGACGCCGAGAAACGGAACAACCGCAAGATCGTCGTGACGTTCAACTACCGGTACGCGCCCAAGCACCAGATGATCAAGGAACTCCTGATGTCGGGGGAAATCGGCCGGGTTCTCTCCGTCGATTTCAGCTGGTACCTCGACGTCTACCACGGCGCCGACTACTTCCGCCGCTGGCACAGGCTCCGGTCGATGAGCGGCAGCCTGTGGTGCCACAAGGCGACGCATCACTTCGACCTCATCAACTGGTGGCTGGCGTCGGACCCGGTCGAGGTGAGTGCGCGCGCGTCGCTGAAGGTGTACGGGAAAAACGGGACGGTGCGCCACACGAATTGCCGGCCGTGCCCGCACAAGGCGGCGTGCCGGTTCTACACGAACATGACGAAGAACGCCAAGTACATGGCCCTGTACGCGGCGTGCGAGGGCGTCGACGGATACTACCGGGACGGGTGCGTGTTCCGCGAGGACATCGACATCTTCGACACGATGAGTGCGCTGGTGACGTACGGGAACGGCGTGACGATGGCGTACTCCCTGAACGCGGCGATGCCGTTCGAGGGGTACCGGCTGGCGTTCAACGGGGAACTCGGGCGGCTGGAGATCCGGGACTTCGAACGTCAGCCGTGGAAAGCCGAGACGGATTCCGAGATTGCGCTGACGAAGAGCTTCGGGGAGCGTCGCGTCATTCCCGCGCCCGTCGTCACCGGGGGACACTACGGCGGCGACCAGCGGCTGCGTGATCTGATCTTCAAGCGCGTCTCGATGCCGGAGCACATGCAGTTGCCCGATTCGCGGGCCGGGGCGATGTCATCCCTGATCGGTGTCGCCGCGAGGACGAGCGTCGACGAAGCCCGGCCGATCAGGCTCGCCGACCTGGTTAAGCTCTAACGCGCAAGTCAGGGGCCTGGCCCCTTGGTCAAACGACCAAGGGGCCAGGCCCCTGGTTCACGAGGTCACTCCAGTTCGGCGGCAATGACACGGGCGGACAAGCGAGGATGGCCCTCCCATGGGTAGTACGTTCCCAGAGGCTACCCCAGACCCAGTCTTCAGCCCGTGTCACTAACTTGGCGCGCAGCGGATTGGCTTCTATGTACCGGAGTACACAAAAGCACTCCTCGTCGGTCGTGATGACGCTGCTCCAGAATCTCCTCTGATAAACGTGACCCATTCCGGCTGATCCTGTCTCTGATCGGAATCTGGATGCGCTAAGGGTGGCAACTAGATGGACGGCTGCCGAAATTGCCCCGGGAACCGCTTGTGACACAACAAGATGAAAGTGGTTTGGCATCACGCAGTACGCATGTACCGAAACCCCGAAACGCCGGGTTCCCTGGTCAAGCAACTGGAGGAAGTCCTGGTAGTCTGTATCGCAGAAGAACAGTTGTCTCCGATCGTTCCCACGATTGGCGACGTGGACCGGATAACAGACGGGCAGGCACCTCTTTCGGCGCGGCATCGGGCAGCACTCCTGTGAGGTTGGAGTGTTGCAATGTGCATTCCGCAGTCGGGTAGGGGCCAGGCCCCTTGGTCATTTGACCAAGGGGCCTGGCCCCTATCGGGAGATGGAGTCGTTGCGGAGTTGGCCGTTAAAGCGGGAGTTGGTCACCACAAGGCCGCTGATGCCCTCGAGGCGGTCGGGCTTCTCCACGCCGTCGAACGTGCAGTCGATGATGCGCACGTCCCGGATGGGCGTGTGGCTGTAGCCGCGGAGCAGGAGGGCATACTGCCCCTTCTTGCTCGTGACGTTGCGGACCTCGATGTCCCGCACCGTCGGCGGGAACTTGCCCGTATCGCCCTCCTCGTAGAAGAGGTTGATCGTGACCACCGCCTCGGCCACCGTGCCGATCTGGCAATCCCGCATGTAGACGTGCTCGGTCACCCCGCCCCGGACCGAGTTCGTCTTGATGCGCAGGCCGCGGTCGAGCTGGGGGCTGTCCATCCGGCAGCGTTCCGCAAAGACGTAGCGCGCGCCGCCAGACACTTCGCTCCCGATCACCACGCCGCCGTGCCCGTCCTTCATGACGCAATCGCGAATGACGACGTTCTCGATCGGAACGTTGAGCCGCCGGCCGTCCTCGTTCCGGCCGGACTTCAACGCGATGCAGTCGTCGCCCGTGTCGAAGGTGCAGCCCTCGATCAGCACGTCGCGGCACGATTCCGGGTCGCACCCGTCGTTATTGGGCCCGTGACTGCGGATGGTGAGGTTGCGCACGGTGACGTTCGTGCACAGCACAGGATGAACCTCCCACATGGGCGAGTTGACGATCGTGACGCCTTCGACGAGGACGTTCTTGCACCGGTACGGCTGAACAAAGTTGGGCCGCAGATACGACCCGTCGCCGAACAGGCGCTCAGCGACCGGAACGCCCCTGGCACCCATCTCAATCAACCGCGCCCGCGCGGCCAACTGGTTGGCGGCGTTTCCCGGAGCCTTCGGATCGCGTCCCTTCCATGGCCACCAGTGTTCGTCATCCGCGTTGCCGTCCAGCGTGCCCGCTCCCGTCACCGCGATGTTCTCCTGGTCGATCGCGTAGATGAACGGCGAGTAGTTCATCAACTCGACGCCTTCGAACCGGGTGAAGACGAGCGGCAGGTAGAACTTCGGGTCGCGCTGAAATCGCAGCACGGCGCCAGCCGACACGTGGAGGTTCACTCGGCTCTTCAGATGGATCGCCCCGGCCAGGAACTCGCCCTTTGGCACGACGACTCGCCCGCCTCCCGCCGCCGCGCAGGCGCCGATGCACTCGCGAATCGCCGATGTGCAGTCCTTCGCGCCGTCGCCCACGGCACCGTACCTGGTGATGTCGAAGTCACGCGCCGGAAAGACCGGTGACGTGATGCGCCCCACGATCCCGGCGGCCGTCTTCCAGGGGTCGGCTGGCTGTGGCTGCGGCACCGCCGCGGCCCACGCGCGTTCCGTGAACGTCACGGGCCACGGCGCCACCGCGGCCAGCCCCGCCGCGCCGGCCAGGGTGAGAAACCTACGGCGTGATTGATCCGGAGCTTTCAAGGTCATGGCCTTCCCCTTTCACCTTCCGCTCTCGCCTTCCGCCCATCGGCTATCGCCTGAATTCTGGCACGAATCCGGTTTACCATGACTGGCGCGTCCTGACGGGACGCACAGTCGAAGGATGCTGACACATGTCGAAGGTATCGCGGGAACGGACCGTCGCGGCCATGGAAGCCGGGGGCGTGGTGGCCGTCATCAGGATGAAGGAACCGGCCAAGCTGCGTGCCGTGGTTGACGCGCTGGTGGAGGGTGGCGTGACGGCGCTCGAAGTGACGATGACGGTGCCGGGCGCGATTGACCTGATCGCGCAACTGGCGCCGACGTTGCCGGCCGGGTTTCTGCTCGGCGCCGGCACGGTGACCGACGCTGATACCGCCCGGCGTGCGATCCGCGCGGGCGCGCAGTTCATCGTCGGCCCGGTGTTCCGGCCGGAGGTGATTGCCGCCTGTCACGACCTGGGCGTCGCCGCCATGCCGGGCTGCTTCTCGCCCACCGAGATTCTCGCCGCGTGGGAAGCCGGCGCGGACGTGGTGAAGGTGTTTCCGGCCACCGCTCTCGGGCCCGGCTACCTGAAGGACGTTCGAGGCCCGCTGCCGCAGGTCAAGCTGATGCCGACGGGCGGCGTGACGGTGGAGAACGCCGGCGACTGGATCAAGGCCGGGGCCGTGGCGGTGGGCGCCGGAACGGCGCTGGTCGATCCGAAGGCGATCGCGTCCGGGGACTTTGCGGCGATCACGGAGAAGGCGACGCGGATCGTCGCCAACGTTCGCGCGGCGAGGGAGGGTCGGTGATGAGCAAGGTGGTGACGTTCGGCGAGATCATGCTTCGGCTGAGCCCGCCGGGATTCGAGCGGTTCTTCCAGTCGCCGGTCCTCGGGGCCACGTTCGGCGGGGGAGAGGCCAACGTGGCGGTAACGCTCGCGCACTTCGGCCTCGACAGCCACTACGTGACGCGGTTGCCCACGCACGCGATCGGCGAAGCGGCCGTCACGGCGCTCCGCGCGGAGGGCGTCCACACGGGCGCCATCCTCCGCGGCGGCGATCGCGTCGGGATCTACTTCGCCGAAGCGGGTGCCAGCCAGCGCGCGTCGACGGTGGTATACGACCGCGCGCACTCGGCCGTCCAGCAGATGAAGCCCGGCGACGTGAACTGGGATGCCGTGATGGCCGGCGCGTCGTGGTTCCACGTGACCGGCATCACGCCGGCCCTCGGCGAGAGTGCGGCGGCGTGCACGAGGGCCGCGCTCGAGTCCGCGAAGGCCGCAGGCGCGCGCACGAGCGTGGACCTCAACTTCCGGAAGAAGCTCTGGAGCGAGTCGCAGGCGCAGGCGACGATGCGCCCCCTGATGCGGCTGGTGGATGTCGTCATCGCCAACGAGGAGGACATCCAGACCGTGCTCGGGCTGCACGTCCCCGACACCGACGTCACCAGCGGTCAGCTCAACCTGACGGGATACCAGCAGGTGGCCGAGCAGATCACCCGCGAGTTGGGCCCGAAGATGGTGGCCATCACGCTTCGCGAGAGCCATTCCGCCAGCGAGAACGGCTGGAGCGCTGCACTCTGGGACGCGACGACCAACGCGTTCTGCCACAGCCAGCGGTACGACGTGCGCCTGGTCGACCGGATCGGCGGCGGCGACAGCTTTTCCGGCGGGCTCATCTACGGGCTGGTGAGCGGGCGAACTCCCGAGTCGGCGCTGCGGTTTGCCGTGGCGGCCAGTGCGCTGAAGCAGACGATCCCGGGCGACTTCAACCGCGTGTCCGTGGCGGAAGTCGACACCCTGGCCCAGGGCGACGCGAGCGGCCGTGTCCAGCGGTAATGCCAGAGCCCATCGTCACGCGGGCGACTCGTCCCGCCGGAGCGACGAGCGCGAGAAGCCGCGATAAATGCGAGTTGAGCTGGGAGAAGCGTTCATGATCCACGTTACCTGGTTGAAGCGCGCGGCTGTTGCCGCGTCCGTGTCTGCGTGTGTGATCGCCACCGCCATTGGCCTCACCGCCCAACGAGGCGGTGCGTCTTCCGTCCCCGCGGCACCCGCGGCGGGACAGGCGCGCGCGACTCCGCAAGGCACGCCCGCGGCGGCGCCCAAGCCCAGGCCCGCGATGATGGCGTCGGTTGATCCGGCGCTGCTCGCCCGCCTCAATTACCGGCTCGTCGGCCCGTCCCGCGGCGGGCGCGTGACGACGGTCACGGGCGTGCCATCCCAGCCGAAGACCTTCTACATGGGCGTGGCCAGCGGCGGCGTGTTCCGCACCACCGACAGCGGCGCGACCTGGACACCCCTCACCGACGGCCAGATTCCGCTGGGGTCGATCGGCGCCATCGCCGTGGCGGACTCGAATCCCGCCACCATCTACGTGGGCACGGGCTCCGACGGCGTGCGCAGCAATGTGTCGACGGGCCGCGGGATCTACAAGTCCGTCGATGGCGGCAAGACGTGGACGTTCGCGGGCCTGCGGGATGGCGGCCAGACGGGCGGCCTGAGGATTCACCCGACGAATCCCAACATCGTATGGGCGGCGATGACAGGTGACATCTTCAAGGCGAACCCCGAGCGCGGGATCTTCAAGACCACCGACGGCGGCACCACGTGGAAGAAGGTGCTGTACCTCTCCGACCAGTTGGGCGGGATGGACGTGGAGTATCAGCCCGGCAACCCCGAGGTGGTCTATGCGTGGATGTCGAGGCTCGAACGCAAGCCGTGGACGATCATCAGCGGCAGCACCGAGGGCGGCTTCTACAAGAGCACGAACGGCGGCGACTCCTTCACCAAGATCGCCAAGGGCCTGCCAGGCGAGTTGATCGGCAAGGGCAACCTGGCGGTGACGGCCGCGAACCCGAAGCGCGTCTACGCCCTGATCGAAGCGAAGCCGGGCGGCGGGCTCTATCGCTCCGACGACAGCGGCGAGACCTGGGCGCAGGTGAACGCGACACCGGGCCTGGTCCAGCGGCCGTTCTACTACACGACACTTGGCGCCGACCCGACCAACGCGGACGTCGTGTACGCGGGCGCCGAGTCGTTCTACAAGTCGGTGGACGCCGGCAAGACGATGACGACGATGCGCACGCCGCACGGCGACAACCACGACATCTGGGTCAACCCGACCGACGGCAACATCATGATCCAGTCCAACGATGGCGGCGCCAACGTCTCGACCGATGGTGGCAGGACCTGGTCGTCGCAAATGAACCAGGTGACGGGCGAGTTCTACGCGGTCGTGCCGGACAACACGTTCCCCTACAAGATCTACGGCGCCCAGCAGGACACGTCGGACACGGTGATCATCTCGAGCGTCGCGAATCCCTACAACCTGGCGGACTGGCGCGGGGGACCCGGCTGCGAGACGGGGCCGGTGTTTCCGCATCCGACTGATCCCAACACGGTGTACGGATCGTGCAAGGGCCAGTACGAGGTCCGGGATCTGCGGACAGGCCAGAGCAGGAGTTATTGGATTGGCGGGCAGTCCCTGTACGGCAACGCCGGCGGCGAGCTGATCTACCGGTTCCAGCGCGTCTCACCGATGAACACGTCGCCGTTCGATCCAAACGTCCTGTACTACGGGTCGCAGTACCTGCACCGCACGCGCGACAAGGGCATGACGTGGGACACGATCTCGCCAGACCTGACGGCGTTCCCGCCGTGCTGCCAGGGCGCGAGCGGCGAACCCATTACGCGCGACGTGACCGGCGAGGAGTTCTACTCGACGCTGTACGCGATCAGCGAGTCGCCGATCGAGAAGGGCGTGATCTGGACGGGCTCGAACGATGGCCCGTTCAGCGTGACGCGGGACAACGGACTGACGTGGTCGCGCGTGACGCCGAAGGACCTGCCCGAGGGCGGGCGCGTGGCGTTCATCGACCCGTCGCCGCACCGCCGCGGTTCGGCGTACTTCGCGGTCTACCGCTATCTGCTCGGCGATTACGCGCCGTACATCTACAGCACCGGGGACTACGGCAAGACCTGGAAGCGGTTGACCGACGGGAAGAACGGCATTCCCGCCGATACGCCGACGCGGGTCGTGCGCGAGGACCCGAATCGCGAAGGCCTGCTGTACGCGGGCACCGAGTTCGGGATGTACATCTCGTTCGACGCCGGGGCCCACTGGCAAGCGTTCTTCCAGAACATGCCGCAGATTCCGATCAACGACATCAAGGTCCACAAGAAGGACCTGCTGGTGGCCACGCAGGGTCGCGCGTTCTGGATCATGGACAACCTGAGCGTCCTGGAGCAGTTGACGCCGGCCGTCACGACGGACGCGGTGAAACTCTTCGCGCCGCGGGACGGCTACCGGACGCGCGTCAGCCCGACCACGCTCGGGCCGACGTTCGAGTACTACCTGCCGTCGGTGCCCGCGACGCCGGTACTGATTGACGTGCTCGATGCGGCGGGCGCGATCGTCAACAGCTACAACAGCGACACCGCGCCAGCCGCGGGGGGGCGGGGAGGAAGAGGCGGGCGCCCGCCCTCGCGCCCCGCGGGGGCGGCGGCGGGGCAAGCGGCGGCGGACCAGGCGGATCCCGACGCGGCACCGGCGGGGTTCGGCCGCGGCGGCGGCGGCGTGCAGACCCGGGTGACGAAGGAGGCGGGCATCAACCGCGTCGTGTGGAACGTGCAGAACAAGGATGGCGTGACGCTGCCCCCGGGCTCGTACCGGGTGAAGTTGTCGGTCGGCGGCGTCAGCCAGGCCCAGCCGTTGACGGTGCTGATCGACCCGAACGTGGCCGCGAGCGGCGTCACGGTGGCCGACCTGGTGGAACAGTACCGACACGTTCTCGACATGCGCGCGTTCGCCGCGCAGGTGAACGCCCTGGTCGCGCGTGTCCGCGACGCGCGGACTGCCGCCAAGAATGGCCCGGCTGACAAGTTGGCGGCCATTGACAGGATTTACTCGCAGCTGGCGACGTGGCCCGAGGGTGTTCGATACGCGCGGCCCGGCCTCCAGGCGCACACGTCGTACCTGGCCGGTCTCGGCACGCGCGTCGATCAGAAGGTCGGGCGCGATGCGTTCGAGCGCCTGGCGGTTCTGAAGAAGGACTACGCGCGATTGAAGGCGGAGGCCGACAAGCTGCTCGGCTCGTAGCTTGAAACCGTTCCGTCCGTAACGCTACAGTGTTGAGTCGTCCTGGCGGCTGAGTGGCCGCCAGGACGTGCAAGCCCCTCCAAAACGGTCATTCCGCTCCGGTCCCCCGAGAGGTCAGACTGCCATGTCGAAGCGATCACTCGCGTTCGCGCTCCTGCTCGTCGTTCTCCTGGCGCCCGTGGCCGCGCAGCAGCCGGCCAAGCTCGCCGCCGCCCCGGTGGCCGCCGCTGATAACCCCCTGCTGACGGACTGGACGACGCCGTTTGGCGTGCCCCCGTTCGCAGAGATCAAGGCCGAGCACTTCGTGCCGGCGATCAAGGAAGGCATCGCGCGGCAGCGCAAGGAAGTCGAGGCCATCGCCAACAGTGCCGACGCGCCGACCTTTGCCAACACCATCGAGGCGCTCGAGAACACCGGCGAGCTGCTGGGCAAGGTGAGCCCGGTGTTCTCGAACCTCCAGTCGTCGAATACCAACGCCGAGTTGCAGGCGGTCAATCGCGAGACCGCGCCGCTGCTCTCGACCCTGCGAGACGACATCCGTCTGAACCCGAAGCTGTGGGCGCGCGTCAAGACGCTGTGGGATGCGCGCGCCACGCTGACGCTGACACCGGTGCAGGCGAAGCTGCTCGAGGAGAACTACAAGAGCTTCGTACGCGGCGGCGCCAATCTGACGCCCGCGCAGCAGGAGCGGTTCCGCGCCATCAACGGCGAACTGTCCTCGCTCGGGATCAAGTTTGGCGATAGCCTCCTGAAGGAGACCAACAGCTTCCAGCTCGTCATCGAGAAGGCAGCGGACCTGGCGGGCCTGCCGCCGTCGGTGGTCGCCGCCGGCGCCGAAACGGCCAAGGAAGCCGGGAAGCCGGGCACGTGGGTCTACACGCTGGCCGCCCCGAGCATCTGGCCGTTCCTGCAGTACGCGGACAATCGTGAACTCCGCAAACAGATCCTCACCGCCTACACGAACCGGTGCGACCACAACGACCAGTACGACACGAAGGCGAACGTCGCGCGGACCGCCGCGCTGCGCGCCGAGCGCGCGCAGTTGCTCGGTTACAAGAGCCACGCCGATTTCGTCCTCGAAGAGAACATGGCGAAGACGCCGGACAAGGTCTACGCGCTGCTCCACCAGTTGTGGAAACCCGCCCGGGCGATGGCGATTCGCGAGGCGGCCGACCAGCAGGCGCTGATCAACGCGGGCGGCGAGAAGTTCACGCTCGAGGCGTGGGACTGGCGCTACTACCAGGAGAAGGTGAAGAAGGCGCGCTACGACCTCGACGAGCAGGCGCTGCGGCCCTACTTCAAGATCGAGAACGTCCAGCAGGGCGCGTTCTACGTGGCCGGCAAGCTGTACGGCCTGACGTTCACGCCGCGCCCGGACCTGCCGGTGTACCACCCCGACGTCCGCGCGTTCGAAGTGAAGGACGCGGACGGCTCGCTGCTGGGCATCTACTACTCCGATTACCACCCCCGGGGCGGCAAACGCGTGGGCGCCTGGAGCAGCACGTTCCGCGGCACGCGCCAGAAGGACGGCAAACGTGTCGTGCCGATCGTCGTCAACGTCTGCAACTTCTCGAAACCGACGGCGGACGCGCCCGCGCTGCTGAGCCTGGAGGAAGTGGAGACACTATTCCACGAGTTCGGCCATGGCTTGAATTCGCTGCTCTCGAGGGTGCCGTACCGCAGCTTGGGTGGCTTCCCGCGGGACTTCGTGGAAGTGCCGTCGCAGATCATGGAGAACTGGGCGCTCGAGCCCGAGGTGCTGGCCGTCTACGCCAAGCACTACCGGACGGGCGAAGTGATTCCGGCAGCACTCGTGGAGAAGATGAAGAAGGCGGCGCAGTTCGACCAGGGCTTCATCACGGTCGAGTACCTGGCCGCCTCCATCCTCGACATGGACTGGCACACGCTGGCGGCCGGCGCGCCGAAGGAGGCGACGGCATTCGAGCAGGCGGCGCTCTCACAGATCCAGTTGCCGGCGAACATCGTGTCGCGGTACCGCAGCACGTACTTCAACCACATCTTCGGGCCGGGCGGCGGATACGCGTCCGGGTACTACGCGTACATCTGGAGCGAGGTGCTCGACCAGGACGCGTTCCAGGCGTTCCGGGAGAAGGGCCTGTTCGACCCGGCGACCGCAAAGGGGTTCCGGACGATTCTCGAGAAGGGCGGAACCGAAGACGCGATGACGCTCTACAAGGCCTTCCGCGGCCGCGAGCCGAGCGTCGAGCCGCTGCTGGCCAAGCGCGGGTTGAAGTAGATCCGCGCAGCCAGGCATCGCGGGCGGGGACCAAAGAAACGGGGTCGGCGCCAGAAGCGCCGACCCCGTTCGAGTTTCGTCGCGCTAGGCGATCTTACCAGCGCGATTCGCGACGGCCACCGCCACCGCCACCGCCGCGGTTGTTGCCACCGCCACCGAAGCCGCCCGGCCGCTCCGTGCGGGGACGCGCCTCGTTGACCGTCAGATTGCGGCCGCCCATCGGACGATCGTGCAGTTCGGTGATGGCCTTCTGTGCGTCGGCGTCGGTCGCCATTTCGACGAACGCGAATCCCCGGGCCCGGCCCGTGGCCATGTCACGCATCACGCTGACAGAGTCCACCGCGCCGATCTTGCCGAACAGGTCCTGAAGGTCCTGCTCGCCGGTCGAGTAGGGGAGGTTACCGACATACAGCTTTCTACCCATGACTTAGCTCCTCGTCTCATTCACGAGACTTCTGCAACCGGCCCGCTGGACGGTCGCCTGACTAATAGCGGCGATCCACATGGATCACCCTTCGATGGCAGCTCGTGACTTCTGAGAGGACCTCGCGCGGGAGTGAGTTAACAACTCGACTCGGCCTGAATCGCGGCTCGTTTCAGACGGCGGGCTTCCACCTAACCGCAATATCATAGCATAAGTGACTGATTATTCGTGAGTTCGCCCTCAGGATGGGGCACACTGGTCGCGTGCGAGCGCCGATGAGGACTGCCCTGGCCAACCTCGTAACCCCTGTCGTTGCACTGTTTCTGGCGTGGACCGTCGTTCCGGCCGCCGCCCAGTCGCTGACGGTGACCCACCAGGCGAGGCTGGTGGCGCCTGGCGAGGTGGTCCTGCTCGATGTGACCGGCCCAGCCGGAACGGCGAGCGTCCGGGCCCGTGTGTTCGGCCAGGTCGTGGCGGGGTTCGAGGGCGGCAGCCCGGGCACCTGGCACATCCTGCTTGGAATCGATGTCGACGCCCCGCCCGGGCGGTACGCGGTCGAGATCGAGGCCCGCACGGCGACGGGGCCGTTGACGGCGACGCACACGCTGATGGTAGCGCGCAAGACGTTCGGCCAGCGGAAGCTGACGGTGGACAGCAAGTACGTGACGCCCCCGGCCGACGTCCTGCCGCGGATCGAACGTGAACAGAAGCAACTGGCAGACATCCTCGCGGTGGCGTCGCCGGCCCGGCTGTGGCACGGCGCGTTCGAGAAGCCCGTCGACGGGGCGGCCGCGCTGAACTTCGGCCAGCGCAGTGTGTTCAACGGCCAGCCGCGCGGCACGCACCGCGGCGGGGACTTCGCCAGCCCGTCGGGCGCGCCGATCCGCGCGCCGGGCGCCGGCCGCGTGGTGCTGGCGCAGGATCTCTATTACTCCGGCAATACCGTCCTGATCGATCACGGCCTCGGCCTGTACTCGCTGCTGGCCCACATGTCGAAGATCAACGTGCAGGTGGGGGACGCCGTGGTCCAGGGCCAGATCGTGGGACTGGTGGGCGCGACTGGCCGAGTCACCGGTCCGCATCTGCACTGGACGCTGAGAATCGGGGCCGCGGCAGTGGATCCGATGTCGTTGCTCGCGATGACGGCGCTGCCGAAGTAGGTCGACCACCACCGGGACCAATCTCCATCGCCGCGTGCAAAGTGGCTTGACCATTCGAGTCCCTCCCCAGACACGTCAACCGGGGGAAACGGGCTGTACGTCAAGTGTCCATTGGGCAAATCACCTTGACAGCGCTGCTGGCCGGTGATACTTGTGATGGCGAAAATCACGGAAGTGGTCTGACCTGTCCTGTCGTCATCATGGGTGAATTCAAAGGTTCCGCTGCCACGCAGCTCGTTGTCGCCCACGTGCGGGGTCTGCTCGATCGAGGCGAACTGCGGCCAGGCGATCGGCTGCCGGCCGAGCGTGAACTGGCGCGCCAGTTGGGCGTCAGCCGGCCCAGCCTCCGCGCGGGGCTTCGGTCGCTGGGCGTCATGGGGGTGGTGAAGATCCGGCCGGGCGCCGGGTCGTACATTGCGGCCGGGCCGCCGGCGCTCGGAACCGATGCGCTCAGCTTCCAGGCGGCGCTCCATGGATTCACGCGCGACCAGATGTTCGAGGCCCGGCTGGTGCTCGAGGTGGCCGCTGCGGGGATGGCGGCCGATCGGGCCACCGCCGAGCGCCTGGTGGTAATGAGCGACGAGGCGACCGGCATGTTTGCCTCGCTCGATGACCCGCAGGCCTTTCTCCAGCACGACATCGCCTTCCACCGGGCGCTGGCCGCCTGCTGTGGCAATCCGATCGTGACCACCCTGGTCGACATGGTATCGGAGTTGTTCCGTCAGCAGCGTCGCCAGACCATCAATCGCGCGCACGACCTGAAGGAAGCCGCCGACGAGCACCGGCGGATCTACCTCGCGATCCGGGCGAACGACGCGGACCGGGCCCGCCGGATGATGACGGAACACCTGATGCGCGCCGAGCACAGTCAGCGCGACGAAGAAGCACGGACGGCGGGAGCCGAGCTGGCATAGGCCGCCACGGGAGGACGGGCATGACTGAGACGACCACGACTCGCGTGGGACACCTGCGATGGGTGATCTGCGCGCTCATCTTCCTGGCCACGACGGTCAACTACATCGATCGGCAGATTCTCTCGCTGATCAAGGAAATCCTGGACAAGGAGCTGGGCTGGAGCAACGAGCAATTCGGCCTGGTGAACTCGGCGTTCCAGGGGGCCTACGCGGTCGGGCTGTTCGTCTTCGGATGGTTCATCGACCGCTACGGGACGAAGATCGGCTACGCGGCCTCGATCGCGCTCTGGAGCGTGGCGGCCATGAGCCACGCGCTGGTCGCATCGGTGGGCGGCTTCTTCTCGGCGCGCATCTTCCTCGGGGTCAGCGAGGGCGGCAACTTCCCGGCCGCGATCAAGGCGGTGGCGCTGTGGTTCCCGAAGCGTGAGCGCGCGCTGGCGACAGCCATCTTCAATTCCGGCACCAACGTCGGCGCCATCGTGGCCCCCGCGCTGGTGCCCGCGATTGCGTTCGCGTGGGGCTGGCGCGCCGCGTTCGTCATCGCCGGCATCATGGGCTTCCTCTGGCTCCTGCTCTGGTTGCCCTATTACGAGGTGCCCGAGAAGCGGAAGGGCCTGTCGACAGCGGAACTCGACTTCATCAACAGCGACAAGGATGACAGCGGGGTGGCCGGTGCGCCCATCGGGTGGCGGCGGGCGCTGAGCTACCGCCAGACCTGGGCCTTCATCGTCGCAAAGTTCATGACGGACCCGGTGTGGTGGTTCTTCCTGATCTGGCTGCCCGACTATTTCAAGAAGACGCGCGGCCTGGACATCAAGCACAGTTGGGTGCACCTGGTGACGATCTACGTCATTGTCACAATTCTGAGCATCGCCGGCGGGTGGCTGACCGGCCGCCTCCAGAACATGGGGTGGAGCGTGACGCGCGCCCGGAAGTCCGGGATGTTCCTGTTCGCCCTGTGCGTGATTCCGATCGTGTGGGTCACGCAGGTGGGCGACTGGCCGGCCGTGTTGCTGATTGGACTGGCCGGATCGGCTCACCAGGCGTGGTCCGCCAATCTGTTCACCACCGCGTCCGACACGTTCCCGAAGAAGGACGTCGGGACGCTGGTGGGCCTGGGCGGCATGGCGGGTTCGATCGGCGGCATCCTGTTCCCCTGGTTCTCCGGATGGATCCTGGATCAGTACGGCGCCAACGCGACGGGGGGCTACGCCGTGCTCTTCGCGGTGTGCGCGTCGGCCTATCTGCTGGCCTTTGGCATCCATCACATGCTGGCGCCGAAGCTCGAACCGGTGGTCCTGGACCGTTAGGGTGGATCTGCCATGACAGCCTTTCTCGACGACAACTTCCTGCTCGAGACCGACTGCGCGGTCGATCTCTACCATCGCTTCGCGCACGGCCTGCCCGTCATCGACTACCACTGCCACCTGTCGCCGGCGATGATGGCCGCGGATCACCGCTTCCGGTCGATGACGGAGATCTGGCTCGACGGCGATCACTACAAGTGGCGGGCCATGCGCACCAACGGCGAGCCGGAGCGGTTCTGCACCGGCGAGGCGTCGGACGTTGAGAAGTTCGAGGCGTGGGCCCGCACCGTGCCGGACACGCTGCGAAGCCCGCTGTTCCACTGGACGCACATGGAGCTGCTGCGTCCCTTCGGCATCGACACGCGGCTCTCCCCGTCGACCGCCCGGGCGATCTTCGATCGCTGCAACGAGCGCCTGCGGGAGGACGCCTTCACGACGCTCGGGCTCCTGGAACAGTTCCGCGTCGCGGTGGTCTGCACCACCGACGACCCGGTCGATTCGCTCGAGCATCACCGGACGCTGGCCGCTCGGCGCGATCCCGTCACGCGCGTCTATCCGACGTGGCGTCCCGACAAGGTCTTTGCGGTCGAGAACCCCGGGGCCTTCAACGCCTGGGTGGCCAAGCTCGAGCAGGCGTCCGGGGCGTCGATTGGCGGCCGTCTATCCACCCTGTTCGATGCCCTCAAGACCCGGCACGACGTGTTTCACGCGACGGGCTGCCGGGCGTCGGATCACGGCCTGGAGACCATGCTCGCGGCCGACTGGACCGAGGCCGGTGTGAATGCGACGTTCGACGCCCTGCGGCGGGGCCAGGCACCAGGTCCGGCTGACGCGCTCGCGCTGAAGTCCGCCCTCGTGTACACGCTGGCGCTGTTCGACCACGCGCGCGGCTGGGTGCAGCAGTTCCACCTGGGCGCGCTGCGCAACAACAACACGCGGCTGCTGGGCACGCTCGGGCCCGACACCGGCTTCGATTCTATCGGCGACTTCGAGATCGCCCGGCCGCTGTCGCGATTCCTGGATCGGCTCGACGAGACGAACCAGCTGGCGAAGACGATCCTGTACAACCTCAATCCGCGCGACAACGCGCTGCTCGCCACGATGATCGGCAACTTCCAGGACGGGTCGGCGCCCGGGAAGATGCAGTACGGATCGGCGTGGTGGTTCCTCGATCAGCTGGACGGCATGACGGCGCAGATGGACGCGCTGTCGGCGATGGGTTTGCTGTCGCGCTTTGTCGGCATGGTCACGGACTCGCGCAGTTTCCTGTCGTACTCGCGGCACGAGTACTTCCGGCGCCTGCTGTGCAACCTGCTGGGCGAGGACGTGCGGCGCGGGCGTCTGCCCGACGATCGCGACTTGCTCGGGCACCTGGTTCGCAACGTCTCGTTCTTCAACGCCCGCGACTACTTCGGCTTCCCGCTGGGCAGCGCCGCGGATGGGGTGGAGGAGGCACGGACCTGACGGTCCGTGGCTACAGGTGTAGCCCCGGGTCTTGAGACCCGGGTATTCAGCTAATGCAGCGTGGCGGAGGACATGATGCGGTTGATCTCGTTGATCGTCGCGGGTGTAGTACTGACGACTCTCATGTCCGCCCAGACTCCTGTCCGCCCGAAGGTGCTCGGCGTCGCGCACGTGGCCTTCTTCGTGCACGACCTCGACAAGGCCCGCGCCTTCTACACGACGCTCCTCGGGTACGAAGAGGTGCACGTGCAGAAGAAGGCCGATGGGGCCATCGACTACGTCTTCTTCAAGGTCAACGACCGCCAGTACATCCAGTTGCTGCCCGAAGCGGCCGCCGGAACTGACCGGTTGTCGCACATTGCCCTCGAGACAGCCGACGCGGAGGCCATGCGGCAGTACCTGGCGGCGAAGGGCCTCAAAGTGCCGGCGAAGACGTCGACGGGTCCCCTCGGCCACACGACCTTCATGATGAAGGATCCGGACGGCCATTCCGTCGAGTGGGTGCAATACCAGCCGACCGGCGTGCTGGCGGAGGCCCGGGGCAAGCTGATGACGCGCGATGCCGTCTCGAGGGACATGCGCCACGCGGGCATCCTGGTGGCGGCCCTCGAGCCTGCGCTCGCGTTCTACCGGGACGTCCTTGGATTCAGGGAATCGTGGCGGGGCAGCCGCGACGAGAAGGAACTGAGCTGGGTCAATCTCCAGGCGCCTGACGGCGAGGACTACCTCGAGTTCATGCTGTACCGGGATCTGCCCGCGCCAGACAAGCGCGGCAGCCAGCACCACCTCGCGCTGTTCGTGCCCGACATCACGAAGGCGAAAGACGCCCTCGCCTCGCGAGCGGCGGCCGCCGGTTACACGCAGCCCCTGGAGATTCGCACCGGGGTCAACCGCAAGCGGCAGCTGAACCTGTACGATCCTGACGGCACGCGGGCCGAGCTGATGGAGCCCAACACCATCGACGGGAAGCCGACGCCGTCGTCGTCGGCCAGGCCGCCGAAATAGGCGTTAGGATCGAGGCGCTCGGCGTTAGGGACGACAGCGTGATCCTGCATTCCCCTGTCGCCTATCGCCCGACGCCTATCGCCTACGTAATAGTCGGCCTGATCGTCCTCGACCCCGCCAGCCCCAGGTTCGCCCGGATGTTGTCGAACATCGCCTCGTCGGCATAGGTGCCGACGATGGCGCCGCCAGACCCCGCGAACTTCGCGCTCGCGCCGCATCGCCTGGCCGTCTCGATCTGGCCGATCTGCCACGGCGGCAGGCTGTAGATGCTTCGCCGCGTATTGAAGTTCTCGTCGATGAGCGCCGCCAGCCGGGCCGCGTCGCGACTGAGGATCGCGTCGCGCCCTTGTTCCGCGATGCCCGCGAAGTGTTGCATCGCACTGACCACCGCGGCTTCGCCGCGGGCGAAGCGCTCCCGGATGTTGTTGTGGAACACCTCGGTGGGCTCGCTGAGCGCGTCATGGTACGCCAGGTACACGTTCGGGAGCAGGGCAGGGTCGAGCCGCTCGTAGTGGTAGCACGGCAGGCCGCCGACGCTGCGCTCCCGGCGCTTGTCGAAGTCCATGTAGACGAGCCCCTCGTACACCTGGATGACCCGGTCCTGCAGGCCCGCGGTGATGCCGAGTTCTTCCTGTTCGACGCGCAGGACGAACGTCGGCTGTGCCTCGATCGGGATCTGGACGTCGTAGAACGTCATCAGGCATCGGAGCGTGGCGACGATGAGCGCGCTCGAGCCGGCCATGCCGACCTGCCGCGGGATGTTGGTCTGGTAGCGCACCGAGAACTTGGTGTCGTGCAGGTCCAGCTTGCGATCCTGGCAGTACTCGACGAAGCGCTTGATGGTGGCCTTGATGAGCCGGATGCCGCCGTAGTAGCCGTGCAGGCGCACGTCCTTCGCGAGGTCCGAGACCGAGGCGAACTTCGCGCGGTCGCCCTCGGCGAGCACGATTTCCACCGCGTCCCACTCGTACAGCACCACTTCGGCCCAGAAGTTCCGAACGCTGATGGAAATCGTCTTCCCGTGGTATCCGTCGGACGGGTTGCCGAGCAGCCCGGCGCGCGCGTAGGCGCGGTTACGCGTGATGAACATGCAGCAGTTCCTCGAGGCGGCGCCGGAGCGCAGCGCCGCACTTCGAATCGGCGAGGGCGAACTCGACGAACGCCTCGAAGTACGACTCGAAGTTGCCGATGTCGTAGCGGCGCTCCTTGTCGTGCAGGCGGACGCCGAACACGCGCCCGCCGTCGCGCATCAGCGCACGGATGGCGTCTGTCAGCTGGATCTCGCCGCCCTTGCCCGGCTTCGTCTTTTCGAGCGCATCGAACACGTACGGGGACAGCACGTAGCGCGCAGCGATGGCCAGGTTGCTCGGGGCCTCGTCGCGGCTGGGTTTCTCGACCAGATCGGACACCTCGAACACCTCGCCGGTGGTTCGCGGCTTCGCGATGCCGTAATTCGAGACCTCCGCGTCCGGCACCTCTTCGAAGGCGATCACGGCGGCGGCCTGGCGATCGAGGAAGAGCCGGGTCATCCGCCCGACGACATCGCTTTCGGCGTGCATGCCAATGATCGAGTCGCCCAGGGCCACCACGAACGGCTCGCGCCGCACGAACGGCCGGGCACAGAGCACGGCGTGGCCGAGGCCCAGCAGCTGCCGCTGCCGCGTGTAGAAGTACTGCACGGCCACCCGCTCGAACGCGAGCTCCTCGAGCAGGTCCTCCTTGCCCGTCTCCCGCAGCGTCTGGATCAGCTCGCCGTTCAGGTCGAAATGGTTTTCGAGCGACGTCTTGCCCGGGCCGGTGATGAAGAGCAGGCGCTTAAGGCCGACGCGCGTGAGCTCCTCGACCACGTACTGCACGACCGGCTTGCGGCCGACGGGCAGCATTTCCTTGGGTTGCGACTTCGTGGCGGGCAGCAGCCGGGTGCCGAGGCCCGCCACAGGAACGACGGCAATATCGATGTCCATGGGTCACATGTCGTCCGGGAGTGACCGAAGCCGGGGGAGATTCGGGCCGAACCCGGAAATTCTACCAGCAACGGCGCCGCGTGCCTACGAGGTCACAATCGGGGAGTTCGGAGCGCGCGCGCGAGAGTCAGAACGGGAGCGCTTGAATCTGGTCCGTTGTCATTGCCGCCACCTGGGCCACGGTCACCGCCTTCAGCTGCTTGGAGGTCAGCGCCGCGATCTGCGTGGTGTTCAGGCCGTTCCTGATCTGGTTGGTCGTGAGGGCTCGAATCTGGACCGGGGTCAGGGCGCGAATCTGAGTGGTCGACAGCGCGTCGAGGCTCGCCGTGCCCAAGGCCCCGATCTGGGCCGTCGTGAGCGCGGCGATGTCGTTGGTGTCCGTGAGGAGAGCGGCCACCTGCGTGCTCGACAGCTGGGCGAGGTCGCCCGCGTCAATCGCCCTAGTCTGCGCAGACGTGAGGGCGGCGATCTGGTCCGTGGAGAGCGCCTTGACCTGATCGCTGGTCAACGCTTTGACTTGGGCAGCCGTCAGGGCCCTGACCTGATCGGTGGTCAGGGTGTTGACGCTGGCGGTGCCGAGCACCCCGATCTGGGCGGTCGTGAGCGCGGCGAGGTCGCCGGTCTCCGTGATCAGGGCGGTGACCTGCGTCGTTGACAACTGGCTCAGGTCGCCCGCGTCAATCGCCTTGACCTGCGCGGACGTGAGGGCGGCGATCTGGTCCGTCGAGAGCGCCTTGACCTGATCGCTGGTCAACGCTTTGATCTGGGCGCCCGTGAGGGCCCTGATCTGGGTGGTGGTCAGGGCATTGATGCTGGCGGTGCCGAGCACCCCAACCTGGGCCGTCGTAAGCGCGGCGAGGTCGCCGGTCTCCGCCAGCAAGGCGGCGACCTGCGTGGTCGACAGTTGGGCCAGGGCGCCCGGGTCGATCGCCTTGACTTGCGCGGACGCGAGACCGGCAATCTGGTCGGTCGAGAGCGCCTTGAGCTGGTCGCCGGTCAGGGCTTTGATCTGGGCGCTTGTCAGGGCGCTGACCTGGGTGGTGGTCAGGGCGTCGATGCTGTCGGTGCCGAGCGCCCTGACCTGGGCCGTCGTCAGGGTCCTGACTTGCGCCGTCGTCAAGCCGTTGATGCTGGCCGTGCTCAGCGACAGGACCTGGGCCGTCGTGAGCGACGCGAGATCGGCGCCGACCCCGAGCATCACCGCTACTTGCGGCGCCGTCCACAGCGCAATATCAGCCATATCGATCGCCTTGACCTGCGTAGCGGTGAGGCTGGCGATCTGGTCGGTGGAAAGTGCCGTGACCTGATCGCCGGTCAGCGCTTTGACCTGGGCGGCCGTCAGGGCTCTGATCTGGTCGGTGGTCAGTGCGTTGATGCTGGCCGTGCCGATCGCCCCGATCTGGGCCGTCGTGAGCGCGGCGAGGTCGCCGGTCTCCGTGATCAGAGCGGTGACCTGCGTCGTTGACAACTGGGTCAGGTCGCCCGCGTCAATCGCCTTGATCTGCGCAGACGTGAGGCTGGCGATCTGGTCCGTGGAGAGCGCCTTGACCTGATCGCTGGTCAGGCCTTTGATCTGGGTGGCCGTCAGCGCTCTCACCTGATCGGTGGTCAGGGCGTTGATGCTGGCGGTGTCGAGCGCCCCGATCTGGGCGGTCGTGAGCGCGGCGAGGTCGCCGGTCTCCGTGATCAGGGCGGTGACCTGCGTCGTTGACAACTGGGAGAGGTCGCCCGCGTCGATCGCCTTGACCTGCGCGGACGTGAGGCCGGCAATCTGGTCGGTCGAGAGCGCCTTGACCTGATCGCTGGTCAGGGCTTTGATCTGGGCGCCCGTCAGGGCCCTGATCTGGGTGGTGGTCAGGGCGTTGATGCTGGCGGTGCCGAGCACCCCAACCTGGGCCGTCGTAAGCGCGGCGAGGTCGCCGGTTTCCGCCAGCAAGGCGGCGACCTGCGTGGTCGACAGCTGGGCCAGGGCGCCCGCGTCGATTGCCTTGACCTGCGCGGACGCGAGACCGGCAATCTGGTCGGTCGAGAGCGCCTTGAGCTGATCGCCGGTCAGGGCTTTGATCTGGGCGCTTGTCAGGGCCCTGACCTGATCGGTGGTCAGGGCGTCGATGGTGGCGGTGCCGAGCGCCCGAATCTGGGCCGTTGTGAGCGCGGCGAGGTTGCCGGTATCCGCCAGCAAGACTGCGATTTGCGCGGTGGAGAGCTGGGCGAGGTCGCTCGCGTCGATCGCCCTGACCTGTGAGGACGTGAGACTGGTCAGCCAGCCGTTAGAGAAGCCGGTGAGCTGATCGCTCGTCAACGCCTTGACCTGGGCCGTGGTCAGGGCCGCGACCTGTGCGGGCAGCAATCCGCTGCTGTTGTAGATCTGCAGCGCCTGGACCTGCGAAGAACTCAGCACCACGAGATCGCGGGTCTCGATGGCCGCGATCTGGTCGCTGCTCAGGGCGGCGACCTGCACTCTCGTCAGCGCCCTGAAATCGTAGGCGTCCATCGCCTTGATCTGGCCGGTGGTCAACGCCGCGATTTGGCTCGTATCCAGTCCAGAAATCCCGGACAACATCGCAGCGCTCCATTCAACGTGCCGCCAAAGCCAACGGGGACGAGATGTTGCCCTCGTGGTGTCCCGATGTCCGGGTCAGCCACCACGCCCGGGTCGGGCCCCGGAGACTCGCGCACTGACGGCCCGTCGACATTCACACGTCAGAGGCCCGTCATGGCGGTGCGTTCCCGGCCTGTGCTGTCGATGCAGGTTGCCCGCAATGGACTCAACGCTTTCCGGCGTCGAGGTCATCGAAATCCAGTGCGTGCGCCGGGCACGATCGCGCCTGTTTAGCGGGGTTGCAAGAATCCTGCCGCCGACATCGATCCCATCCACAGCAGCGGGTGCCGCACGGGGAGGTTCCGGATGACCTCCTCGGAAGTGGGCGCGGGATTCAGGCGCGTCCACAGATCGAGGTAGGCCTGGCGCTTGTAGGCGAGGCCCGCGAACAGCAGGCTCGGCTGCCGGACTGGCCACTCGTCGAAGTACATCACGTCCTTGGGGAGCGTCCACTTCGACTTATCGGCCAGGTAGGGAAACAGGAACGCCATCGCCGTCTTCATGCTGCGGCCGTCGGGCATCGTGAAGTCCCAGAGGTCCTCTTTGGGCGTCGACAGGATCTGGCAGATGGTGGCGAAGGCATCCAGGTTGAACAGCGAGTAGCCGTAGGGCTTGGTGCGCTTCATCTCCAGCGGGAAGCTGCCATCCGGCGCCATCTGGTCCGGCAACAGGATCTCGCGATAGCGCCGGCGACAGTCCTGCAGCAGCGACTGGTCTCCAGTCAACTGGGCGAATGCCGCCACCTGCATGACCCAGCAGGTGCCGTGGTTGTTCTTCGCATCGCGCTCGGTGACGCCGTACGCGTGGGTGGTGAGCCACTGCAGGTATGCGGTGAACCAGGCCTTGATGGTCGCGATGTCGTCCGCCCGGGCCGCCTTCGAGCCAGCGAGCACGGCTGCCGAGCGAGCGACTTCGACCAGGTGGATGGTGTCGATGATGCCCGTGCCGCGCCCGGTGAAGCGGCCCTTGATCGCCTGCGCATAGAGCAAGTGAGGGCTCATCTTCGTCGCTTCGTCGACGAACCAGGCGCGCAGGTGCGCCATCGCCTTGGCCGCGTAGCCCTCTTCCTTCGTCAGCAGCCATGCCGACGTGAGCGTAGCCGTGTGCTCGCTGAACCGGATCATCGCGCGGCGATGATCGACGAAGTTGTCCGGGTTCGTCATGCCGTCGCGCTGGATGTAGGGGCCGCCGGGGTTGGCGGGATCCGGCCACCAGTAGTCGCCCTCGGAAAAGAAGTCGTGCGCGCCCCCGGCACTGCGCGGCGAATGCGACGCCGTCACCGTAACCGGCTGCTCCTGAAGCATGGCGTCAGCGGCCTTCAGCACCCTCGCGCGTTCGATTGACGGCAGGTCGATCATGGCGATTGCCTGCACCGCCGCGACGTCCCGCATGCCAGCCGAGCTTCCCCGCGCTGGCGTCGGTGGAGTCGATGCCAAGAACCCGCTGTCAGACCGGGACGCTGGCAATGCCGGAACTGGTTTCGAATTGGTCGTGATGGATCCAGCCGGAACTGCCGTCGTGATTCCAGCCACAACAAGTGCCAGCAGGGTTCTTCGCACAGGGCCTCCAGCGGAAAAAGTATACGCTGCCGGTCTCGGCGTGCCGCAGATATCGTGGATAATGTGGCAGTCGATCATGGATTTCATGTCGGCATGTACACCCGATTGGTCGGTCCGCTTCATCAGGAGACGAACTCACATGGTGCGACGAGTTTTCGTGCGTGCAGCAGTGGTAGCCGCATTCGTGTTGGCCGCGAGGGGAGTGCAGGCCCAATCTGCGCCGGCCCCGTTCAGTGCCCAATTGAACAAGCCCGCGGTGATGAAGGTGATGACGGCGGCCGCGGACTGGCAACTCGACCACCCCTCGACGCACGCGCCGTACGACTGGACGGTGGCCGCCTTCTACACCGGCATGATGGCGTTGGCCGGCGTGACGGACAGCCCGAAGTACTTCGACGCGATGGAGGCGATGGGCGAGGCCAACCAGTGGCGGCCGGGGTTGCGGCCGGGTCACGCGGACGACTACGCCGTGGTGGCCACCTACGCGCAGATCTTCCAGAAGACGAAGGACAAGAAGATGCTGGCGCCGGGCCTTGCGCTGTTCAACTTCCTGGCGGCGCGCCAGTACGACGAGCCGCTGGTGTGGGGCAACAGCATCGAGACACGCGAGCTGGCGTGGTGCGACGCGCTGTTCATGGGACCGCCGGCGCTGTCGGCCGTGTTCGTCGCCACCGGCGACCGGAAGTACCTGGATCTGGCCAACAAACTCTGGTGGAAGACGACGGACTATCTCTACGACAAGGACGAGAAGCTGTACTTCCGCGACAGCCGCTACTTCGAGCAGCGCGAGAAGAACGGCAGGAAGGTGTTCTGGAGCCGCGGCAATGGATGGGTGACGGCCGGCCTCGCCCGGCTCCTGCAGGACATGCCCAAGGACTACCCGGATCGACCGCGCTACGAGGCGCTCTTCAAGGAGATGGCCGCCAAGGTGCGCGAACTCCAGGGCAACGACGGCTACTGGCGCTCGAGCTTGCTCGATGCGGAGAGCCGGCCAAATCCCGAGACGAGCGGGACCGGGTTCTTCGTGTACACGCTGGCCTGGGGCATCAATAACGGGTTACTCGACCGCGCCACTTACGAGCCGAACGTCCGCAAGGGCTGGGAGGCGATGGTGAAGGCCGTGCAGCCGAACGGGATGCTGGGCTGGGTGCAGCAGATCGGCGCGGAGCCAGGGTCGGCCGGGGCGGATTCGACCGAGGTGTACGGCGTCGGCGCGCTGCTGCTGGCGGGCGCCGAAATCACGAGGATGATCAAGTAGGCGCCGGGGCCTGGGAACGCCGGGCTCCAGCCTGGCACCCAAAGAAGGCAGCTTGATACTCTTGAATCTCGTCACACGTCTGTGTGCACTCACGTTTGTCGTCGGGGTGTTGGCGCCCGCCTCCGCGCTGGCCGCCGAGCGCACCGTTCTCAACTTCAATCCCGACTGGCGGTTCGTGAAGGCCGATCCGGCCGGTGCGGAGAAGCCGGACTTCGATGACCGCAGCTGGTCGGTGGTGTCGACGCCGCACACCTACAACGACGTCGATACGTTCGACAACTGGTCGACGCCGGGTCACCGCGGCGAGCAGATCCAGTGGAGCGGCCGGACCTGGTACAGAAAGACGTTTACGCTGCCGGACGCCTATCGCGGCAAGAAGATCTTCATCGAGTTCGAAGGCGTCAGGCAGATCGCCGAGGTCTACCTGAACGGGCAGCGCCTCGGCGCGCACAAGACGGGGTTCACGCCATTTGGCTTCGACGTGACGCCGTTCCTGAAGGTTGGCGGCGCGCCGAACGTCCTGGCGGTGATGTGCGACAACCGCTTCATGAAGGACCCGCTCGATGAAGCCGCGGCGGCCGCGCTCGGCGCAGCCACGGCCACACAGGGCGGCAAGTCGGCGCCCAACCCGAACCTCGCGCAGCTCTCCGCCAAGGTCAACGAGACGATCCCGGAGAAGCTCGACGACCTTGCCGCGGACCAGATTCCGTGGAACAACCCGCACTGGCACCCGGCGCATGGGGGCATCTATCGCAACGTGCGGCTGCACATTACAGACCCGCTGCACATCGGCCTGCCGCTCTACAGCTTCCTGAAGACGGGCGGGCCGTACGTCTATGCGACCGACGTCAGCAGCCAGTCGGCGACGATCGCGGTGGAGATCCCGGTCGTGAATGGCCGTGACCGCGTCGCGAGCGCGGTGGCGCGCGTGCGACTGTTCGATGCGGCCGGCAAGGTCGTCGCCACCATCGCCGCCCCGGCCCGGGCGATCGGCGCCGGCGGCCAGGACGTCGTCACGCTGACGGGCGTCATCACCCAGCCGCGCCTGTGGGAACCCGCGTACCCGCATCTCTACCGGGTCGTCTGTTCGCTCGAAGTCGATGGCACCGTGGTGGACGCCACCGACGTCCAGGTTGGGATCCGTGAGCCGAAGTGGGAGGTGCAGGCAGGCTTCTCGATCAACGGGCATCCGCTGAAGCTGCACGGCTGGGGACAGAAGCCGACTGACGAGTGGCCGGGCCTTGGCGCCGCGCAGCCGGACTGGATGCACGCCTACACGTTGAAGCTCATGAAGGACGCCGGCGGGAACTTCGTGCGCTGGGGGCACACCGCCGCCGGACCCGCGCAGATTGCGGCTTCCGACCGGCTGGGGCTGATCGTGGATCAGCCCGGCGTGGACGGGGAATCCGACACGCGCGGCGCGGCGTGGACGTTGCGCAGGCAAGCCTTCCGGGACGTCATTATTTATTTTCGTAACAACCCGTCGATCCTGATCTGGGAGGGCGGGAACCAGAAGGTGTCGCGGGAACACGCGAAGGAACTGCGCGGCCTGATGGACACGTGGGACCCGCACGGCGGGCGCGCCTACGCGCATCGCCGGGCCGATCAGATCACCGCGGAGTTCATGGACGTCGGCATCGGCACCGAGGGCGGCCGGGAGATCGCGCGGTTGCCCGTGGTCGAGGGCGAGTACAACCGCGAAGAGTCGCCGCGCCGCGTGTGGGACGATCAATCGCCGCCGAACTTCGGCTACCCGGAGGCCAAGGGCCAGACGTACCAACTGACATCGGAACAGTTCGCCGTCAACCAGGTGGCGCAGTACGTGAAGAAGCTCGGCACGCCGGAGCACAGCGGCGGCGCGAATTGGATCTTCTCGGACTCGACGAGCGGCGGGCGCGTGGCCGTTGAGGTGGCGCGCGCCGGCGGGGAAGTGGACGGCGTCCGGCTGCCGAAGGAAGCCTACTGGGTGTGCGCGGCGATGTTCCGCGACGACCCGCAGGTGCACATCATCGGGCACTGGACGTATCCGGCCGGAACGAAGAAGAGCGTCTACGCCGCCTCCAACGCCGACGCCGTCGAACTGTTCGTCAATGGGGCGTCCGTCGGCCGGGGGGTGCGGTCGGACCGTTACCTCTTCACCTTCGCCGATGTGGCGTGGGCAGCCGGCGAAATCAAGGCCGTTGCGACCACCGGCGGCCGGGTGGTGGCCACAGAGACCAAGCGGACGGCCGGTCCTGCCGTCGCGCTGAAGTTGACGCCCATCATGGGCCCGGGCGGTCTGCGTGCAGACGGCGCGGACGTCGTGCTGGTGGATGTTGAGGCGGTTGACGCAGACGGGGAGCGGGTACCCACGTATCAGGCTCGCGCCGACTTCGGGTTGACGGGGCCGGCCACGTGGCGCGGCGGCTACAACAGCGGCAAGATCAACTCGATCAACAACTCCTGGCTCGATCTCGAGGCCGGGGTCAACCGCGTGGCCATCCGCGCCGGGAGGACGCCTGGCGAAATCGCGCTGACCGTTCGCGCCGGCGGCTTGAAGCCGGCACGCCTGGCGGTGACCTCGAAGGCGTTCGCCGTTGAACACGGCGCGTCAACGCTGGCGCCCGCCCTGCTGGCGATGCCGCTGCCGGCTGCCGCGCCCGCTTGGTCGTTCAGCGCGTCCAAAGCGCCCGCCGCCGGGAAGCCCGTGAGCGGCGCGACGGCCTCGACGACGGCGGGCAGGTTCATTCGCGCATTCAACTACTCGGGGCCGTCGTCGGCCATCGTTCACGTGGAAACGTCCGTGCGGGACGGCCGAAACGTCTACGTCGATGCCGACACCACGTTCTCGGGCCTGCCGGCGCTCCTGGCCGGCGCGGATTGGGTGCAGGCCGCGAGTCGCGAGAGCCTCTACAACGCCGTGGATCTGATGGAGGTGGCGGTCAAGGCGGGTGCCGTCATTGTCATCGCCCATGATGACGGCGTGCCTCGACCCTCGTGGCTGATGAAACAGTACGAGGAGCGGCCAGAGAAGATCACCGTTGCGGGGCGGCCCATGACGCTGTTCGAACGGGTCGCCACCCGGGACGAGAGCGTCACCCTGGGCGCCAACGTCGAGAGCGCGGCGGTGAAAGCTGCGAACATGTACATCGTGTTCGTGAAGCAGTAGACATCACGTGAACTGTGGCACAGGGCTTCAGCCCTGTGTGACATGCGACGTGAGCGGCCGTTCGGAGAGGGGAGGCCCGTATGTCCTGGACACGCCGCGAGGTCATGTGCACGCTGGCGGGCGGCGCGGCCGCGTTGCAGTTCGGGCCGTCGTTTGCCTTCGAAGACCCGGCGGGGACGCGGTTCGGCGAGTTCCCCCTGGCCGCGCTCGTGAAGGCGTTCCAGGAGGAAGCCGGGCCTCGAGCGCCGAAGGTCATGCCCTCCGGTCTCGGTCGCACGGACTACCTGCGGCGGATTCGCGGCATCGTCCGCTTCTTCGCGGCGCACCAGGACGCGCGCGGCGCCATCATCGATCCGTACGAGAAGAAGGAACGCCAGTACTCGACGCCGGCGTTTGCGCTGGGAGTCGCGGCGCTCTGTGCCGCTGGCGGAGATGCGGACCTGCTGCCGGCGGGCGTGCAGGCGATGGAGTCCGCATGCGCGGACCTCGCCGACGGCAGGGCCTCCGACGGCCATGCCGACTTCTTCACTGTGCTGCTCGTTCACGCCGACGTGCTGTTCCGGGAGGTCGTGACGGCATCGGCCGCGAAACGGTGGCGCGAAAACCTTGCGCGCATCCAGCCGGAGACGATCTACCGCCGGCAGCCCACCGCGGCCGACGTCAACAACTGGAACCTCGTGGCCGCGTCCGGTGAATGGCTCCGCACCCGGGAGAAGTTCGGGTCGAGCCAGGCGTGGGTCGATCGGTCGATCGAACGCCAGTTGGAGCACGTTACGTCGAACGGCATGTATCGGGATCCGAACGATCCGATGGCGTACGACCACTTCGCTCGCCTCTGGGTCCTCGACATGCTGGACGAAGGCTACAAGGGACCGCAGGCCGCCGTGCTCGATTCCCTGATGGAGCGCGGCGCCTGGGCCTCGCTCTTCATGCAGTCGCCGCACGGCGAGCTACCCTGCGGCGGCCGCAGTGCGCACCACCAGTGGAACGAGGCTCAACAGGCCGTCACGTTTGAATCGTTCGCCCGGCGCTTCGCCAAGCGCGGCAACCCGATCGCGGCGGGCGCCTGCAAGCGCGCCGCGCACCTGTCACTAAAGTCGATCGGCCGGTGGGTGCGGCCATCCGGCGAGTTGTGGATCGTCAAGAATCGGATGGACCCGGCCCTTCGGCATGGCTACGAGGCCTACTCGTACCATTCGCAGTACAACTTGCTCACGGCGGCGATGCTGGCCATCGCGTGGGTCAGGGCCGACGATTCGATTCCCGAGGGCGCCTGCCCGGCCGAGACGGGCGGCTTCGCGTTCGAGCTCGCGCCGGCGTTTCACAAGGTGTTCATCAACCAGTCCGGGACCTACGTCGAGATTGACACCGGTGCGGACCTCCACTACAACCCGACTGGCATTCTGCGCGTGCATCACCGGAACGTGTCGCCGGAGATCCTCTCCGATGGGATTACCGCGCAGTGCGACTACCGCGTCCCGGCGAAGCCGGCCCAGAGCTTCGCCTTTGGCCCCGCGTGGCAGGACCGGGACGGTAGGTGGCACTCGCTGGCGGAACATGGCGCGACTGACCTGGCGCCGGTTGCGGTAACGATCGCGAAGCCGAAGTCCGGGGCGTGTCAGGTCGATCTCTCGTTTATCGGCAGGCTTCGCGGCGGCGCATCGGTGGTCCGGGAGCGGGTGACGGTGGCGTCCGGTGAAGTCTCCGTCGAAGACCGGGTGGAGGGCGCGGTGAGCGCCGTGCGGCAGGTCCGCCCGTGGCTGGCGTTCGATGGCGTCACTCGGAGGCCGGCGACGCTGTTGGGGCCGGCGTCGAGGACCCGGGTGGGATCGAACGAGCTGAACTACGTCAGTCCTCCCGACGACAGCGGCACCCAGGGATGGCTGGCTGACGGCAGTACGGAGGCCGCGTGTCGGAACGGCTTCGCGCAGGCGTCCTATGTCGAGGGGAAGCCGGGCGCGAAACCGCTCTCCACGACGCTCTACCTGGCCCCGATCGGCAGCGTCTGAGGTTACTTGTGCCCGGCTGCCGGGTCGCCCTGCGGGCAAGCCGCTGCCCCCACACGTGATCGTCTATTCGACCGGAATCCGGTCCTTGTTCGCCGCCAGCCACTGGGCGAACGTCTTCAGCGCCGGATTCAGCTGTTTCGACACGCCGAGATCGCGCGCCGCGCCGAATTCCTTCGCGAAGTCGCGGTTGAACTGGAACATGTTGCCCAGGTCGTCCGCGCCCGGGAATCCGAACGTCCGGTACACCTCGGGCGGCACGTAGCTGTAGACCACGTCCTGTCCGAGCGCCTTCGACAAGCCGGCGGCGAACTGCTGCCCCGTGAGGTGCTCGCCCGCGATCCCGACGCGCTTGCCCGCCCATGCCGCCGGACCCGCCTTGAAAATCCCGTAAGCGCAGCCGCCGATGTCGTCGGCCGCGATGCCCGGCAGCGGCGCGTCGCCCATCGGCAGCACGAACGCCAGCTTGCCGTCCGGCCCCTTTTTCGGGCCCATGCCGAAGTAGATCAGATTGTCCCAGTAGAACGACGTGAGCAGGTAGGTCGTCGGTACGCCGAGATCGGCAAAGAAGTGATCGGATTCGCCCTTGGCGTCGAAGTGCGGAACCTTGTATTTGCCCTGCAGGGTCGGCATCCGCGCGTCGTCTACCGGAATGAACTTACGCGAGTCCTCGAGGGTCGACCAGACGACGTGACGAAGCCCGGCATTCTTGGCGGCCTCGGCCATAGCCTTCACGTGGGCAATCTCCTTCTCGGTCGAGAAGTGCTCCCAGAAGAACGTCACGCAATAGGCGCCGTAGGCGCCAGCGAACGCCTGCTTCAGGCTGGACGGGTCGTCGACGTTGGCCGCCACCACCTCGGCGCCCGCCTTTGCCAGCGCCTGCGCCTTATCACTCTTGGGGTCGCGCACCAGCGCCCGCACGGCAAACCCGCCCTGCGGATCGGCGAGAATCGCCCGCACCAATCCGCCGCCCTGGGCGCCGGTGGCGCCGACTACTGCAATGATCTTCTTTTCCATGTTGGGTATCTCCAGGCTACGGTTGATAGGACGCCAGGAGCGTGGGCGGGGATTCCGGACGCCGCCTGGTCTGCCACGATCGCCGTTGGCCGGGTCCGGACGTCAGAACGGTCTGCCGTCTGCCTTCGTCCCGCACAGGCAGACGTCGATCCCGAGTTCCCGGGCCAGTGCTGCCTTCGCATACATGGCAAGGTCCGCGTCCTTTGCGGAGTTCGCGTACGCCACCTGGATGTGGTTGGCCTTGTGCCTCGCCATCATCTGGTCGCGCGACACGCCGTACGTGACGGCGTGCACGATGGGCCACTGCGGCGTCGTCTCGTTCCAGCGGCGCTCGGTCTCGGCCTGCGGCAGACCGACGACCTTGGCGCGGCCCAGGTCCATCCGGAGCGTGCCGCCGGCGATGAAGACGCGGCTCCACACGATTTCGCCCGGTTTCGCCACGCCGCGCACGGTGCCGCCGCCGAGACGGAAGTACATCGGCGGCTGGCGCAGCGAGTCGGTGCCGGCGTAACCCCCGATGTGGTGCGCGGGCGGGGCCGCGCCTGAAATCAGCAGGACCCACACGTACGCATCGGTCGTGCCGCTGCGATCCCAGTCGCCCCACCGGACGTCGTGCAGCGTGCTCTCAACCGGTTGGCCGAGCGCCGCGTGCACGCGTTGGGTCAGCATCCCGTCCAGGCCGGCACACTCGTCGACCTCGTTGAAGTGGGTCACCGGCTCACCGTCCCGGATGATGCCGCCGCCGGCGTTCGCCACGGGCGGCCTGTCGGCGTTGTTGAGCAGCCCTTCGGCCAGGTCGCTGGCCGGCAGCAGGTCCTTGAGCCCCTGCTGGTACTGGATACCGATGGCGTCGCAGCCGAATTCGTCGGCGATGCGGACCGCCGCGATGTACGTCCTGCACTGCAGCAGCACCTGCGCTTCGGTCAGGTCCGTGGCCTCGTCGCGGCCCAGATGGAACCGCATGCCCTTGGCCAGCAGCCACTCGTAGACCGCCCTCGCTTCGGCCTCCGGGACGCTCGTCGCGGCGTAGTACAGAGCCGACTGGGACAGCCGTTCCTTGAAGACGCCGAGCGGGAAGAGCAGTTCGTCCGGAATGATGGCGTTGTACATACCCATGCAGCCCTCGTCGAAGATGCCCATGATGGCTTTGCGCCGGCGAAGGTCAGCGGCGAGCGTCCTGGCGATGGATCTCGCCCGCGCGGGCACGGCAGCCTTGGCGAGTGGCTTCACATGGGACACGTCGTGCCTGACGCCTCCCGTCGTCAGCCACCGCTCGAGGTTCTTCAAGAAGGCCGCGTCGGTGAAGTCCTCGCTCCAGAGGCTCGAGTACTTCACGCCGGCTTTCGTCAGCGACGCATTCAGGTTCAGCATGCCGACCAGGCCCGGCCAGGTGCCGCTCCAGTTCGCGACGGTCAGGATGGGCGCGCGATGCCCCATGAGTCCCGGCAGGACGTGGTGCGTGTACTGCCAGACCGCCTCTGCCACGATGAGCGGCGTGGAGGGGTCCACGCCGGAGAACACCTCCAGGCCCTCCTTCTGCGACCCGATGAAGCCATGCTTGACGCCAGGCTTGTAGGGATGGGCGCGGACGAGCCGGTAGCCGAAGCCGCAGACGGCGGCGGCCAGGGCCTGCTCCATCGCATGCTGGGCGGGCCAGCATGCTTCGTTGGCGGATTGCCGGAGGTCGCCGCTCGCAGCCAGGAGGACGGTCTTCTTCGTGGGCATGAACAACGCTCCCGGGGCACGGTCATTATGCCTCGGGATACGTGCTAGGGAGATGGGACCGATGGCCTCGGCCTGAACGGCCCTCGGGTGGTTCCTGCGCAAACCGGAACTGACGCTGCACAAGCACGGTTTGCTCCGGAATCCACCCTGCGGGCCTAGCCGGCCTCGCCTTCGACCGAAAGTTGCCGCTGCGCTATCGCTGGATGCGCGCCGATCCGCCCGTCGCGAACGCCTTCACTTGTTCCACGGTCGCCATCGTCGTGTCGCCCGGGAACGTGGTGAGCAGCGCGCCGTGCGCCCAGCCCAGCCGGACGGCCTCGTCAGGGGATGCTCCCGACAACAGGCCGTAGATGAAGCCGGATGCGAATCCATCGCCGCCGCCCACGCGATCGACGATGTTCAGTTCGCACGTGGGTGAGACATAGGTCTTGCCGCCCAGCCATGCGACCGCGCCCCAGCTGTGGTGGTTCGTCGAGCGCACCTCGCGCAGGGTGGTCGCCACGGCCTTGACGTTGGGATGCTGTGCGACGACGGAGTCGATCATCGCGAAGAAGACGCTCGGGTCGAGCTTCGACTTCGCCGTCACGTCCGGTCCGGGGATGCCCAGGCCCTTCTGCAGGTCCTCCTCGTTGCCCACGAGGACGTCCACGTGCTCGACGATGCGGCGCACGACCGCGACGGCCTTGGTCTGCCCGCCCCAGATGTTCCAGAGCTTCTCGCGGAAGTTGAGGTCGAACGAGGTGACTGCGCCGGCGGCCTTGGCGGCCTTCATGGCGTCGATGATGAGTTCGCCCGTCGTCGCCGAGAGCGACGCGAAGATGCCCCCGCTGTGGAACCAGCGCACGCCGCCGCCGAAGATCGTCTGCCAGTCGAAGTCGCCCGGCTTGAGCAGCGCCGCCGCTTCGTTCGAGCGGTTGTAGAACACGACCGGCGCGCGGACGCCGAAGCCCTGGTCGCTGTAGACGGTAGCCATGTTCGGTCCGTTGACGCCGTTGTGCTCGAAGTGCTTGTAGAACGGCGTCACGCCCATCGCCCGCACGCGCTCGGCAATCAGGTCACCGACAGGGTAGTCCGCCATCGCCGTGGCAATGCCGGTCTTCAGGCGGAAGCAGTCGGCCAGGTTGGCCGCACAGTTGAACTCGCCGCCGCTCACGTGGATTCGGCACTCCGTGGCCTTGCGGAACGGGACGATGCCCGGATCCAGGCGGTGGATGAGTGCGCCGAGCGAGATGAAGTCGAAAGCGCCGTCCGGCCTGATCGTCAGTTCCTGCGACATATCCTGCTCCTGCGGAAGAAGGCCGCGGCCTACCACTCGGTGTGAAACACGCCCGGCTTGTCCGTGCGGCGATACGTATGCGCGCCAAAATAATCGCGCTGGCCCTGCGTCAGGTTGGCCGGCAGGCGCTCGCTGCGGTACGCGTCGAAGTAGGCGAGCGAGGCGCTGATGGCGAGGACGGGGATGCCCATGTCGACGGCCGTCCGCACCACCGTGCGCCACGCCGCCTGCCGTTTCTCGATGGCGTCGCGGAACGCGCTGTCGAGCATCAGGTTCACGAGCGCCGGGTTGCGGCGGAACGCGTTCATGATGTCGCCGAGCAATCCTGCGCGGATGATGCAGCCCGCGCGCCAGATCTTGGCGATCCTGCCGGGATCCAGGTCGTAGTGATACTCGTCCGAGGCCAGGCGCAGCAGCGCGAGGCCCTGCGCGTAGGACGTGATCTTGCTGGCGTAGAGCGCGTCGCGCACGGCGTCGATGAACGCCGGCCGGTTTCCGGAGAATGACGGTGTCGGCCCGCGGAGGAACCGGCTCGCCTCGACGCGCTGTGGCTTGAGCGCCGAGATGATGCGGCTCTCGACCGCCGCGTTGATCGTCGGAATCGGCGCACCGACGTCCAGCGCGTTCTGGCTCGTCCACTTGCCGGTGCCCTTCTGCGCGGCCTCGTCGAGGATGCAGTCCACCAGCGGTTTGCCGGTGTCCGGATCCGTCTTCGCCAGCACGCTGGCCGTGATTTCAATCAGGTACGACTTCAACTCGCCCTGGTTCCATTCGGCGAACACCTTGGACAGGTCCGGCGCCGACATCCCGAGGCCGCGCGACAGGAGATCGTAGCTTTCGGCGATGAGCTGCATGTCGCCGTATTCGATGCCGTTGTGCACCATCTTGACGAAGTGCCCGGCCCCCCGCGGCCCCATGTAGTCGACGCACGGCTCGCCATCATCGGCCTTGGCGGCGATCGCGCGCAGGATCGGCGCCACGGCCTTCCACGCCTCGAGCTGGCCGCCCGGCATGATGCTCGGGCCCCAGAGGGCGCCCTGCTCGCCGCCCGAGACGCCGGTGCCGATGAAATTGAAGCCCTCGGCCGCCAACTCGGCGCTGCGGCGATCGGTATCGGAGAAGAGGGAGTTGCCGCCGTCGATGAGGATGTCGCCCTTCTCGAGGTCGTTCTTCAGGTGTGCGATCGCCGCGTCCACTGGTTTGCCGGCCGGCACCATCATCAGCACGCGGCGGGGCGTCTTCAGCAACGCCATCAACGCCGCCGGCGAGTCGGCCACGTCCACGTTCTTGCCGGCCGCCTGGCCTTTCAGCCATGCCTGGCCCTTGGCGGCGTCCAGGTCGTAGCCGGCAACCCGGAACCCGTTGCGCTCCATGTTGAGGGCAAGGTTGCTGCCCATCACGCCGAGACCCACGACGCCGATATCGCACTTCATTTGCCTGTCTCCCGTGTTCCCGCTCGGCCCGCGTCCCGGGCCTTCAACCGGTACAGCATCTCTCCCGCGCGTGGCACCACGAGCACGCCATCCTGCTCGCGGCCCGTCCACTCGTCGATCCGGACACCAGCCGGATCGCAGTAGCCGAGGTTGATACGGCGGCACCGCTCTTCGGGGATGCCGGTCGCCAGGGTCACGCGAATGCGCGGCGTCTCGATCCCGGTGGACGCGTCGAAGTGCCCAAGCCCTTTCACGTGCGTCGAGTGCGCCAGGACCCCGCCCGGGTAGCGCTCGAACCTGGGCCACTGCGCGGTGAAGTAGTCGCGGCAGTGATAGCCGACCTCGTCGATGAGGGCGCCGTGCGTGTAGCTGACCTCGGTGATGTGCGGCGCGTAGATCACCACTTCACCGCCATCCGCCACCGCGGGCTCGAGCTTGTACATGCCCTTCGCGGCCGTCCAGAGGTCGTCGTACATCTCCGGCATGATCGACAGCACCCGCGTGAACGGCCGATCGACGTAGAGCACGTGCGTCTGGGCCGAGAGGGCCGAGGCGTCCTGCCAGGCGTCCTCCGGCGATCCAAAATACAGGCCGTTCAACCCGTCGTGGGTCACGACGAGCGCGACGCAGGCGATGCGGGCGTCGATGAGCGACGCCGCCCGATCGATCACCGCGCGCACCGGCGTGTATCCCGCGCCGATGACGTGGTAGTTGCTGATGAGCGCGCCCAGCCAGTGGGTGAAATTGATGATGTCGGCGCCCGCGATTCCCGGGAACAGGTACTTGTTGCCGCCGCTGAAGCCCACCACCTCGTGCGGAAAGACCGGCCCGCAGATCAGCACCTGGTCGTAGTCGAAGATCAGCTTGTTGATCGCCACCACGACGTCCCGATCGAGGCGGCCATCGGACAGTGACCGGATCTCCGCCGCCGGAATCGTCCCGACCGTCGCGAACGCGGACGGGTCTTCCCAGTGGTGATTGAAGATGTGGCTTCGGCCGGCCTGCCCCTTGCGCACGTCGCGGCCCACGAGGCGGCTCAGTTGCTCGTCCGTCATCGGCTGGTGCGTGCCGAGGGCCACCAGGTAGTCGAGCGCGGCCACCCGCGAGCCGGCCGCCGCCTCGATCGCGTCCCATATCAGCGGCATGGGCATCGTGCGGGTGCCGTCCGGGATGAGCACCAGCACACGCTGGCCATCCAGGTCGAGCGAGTCGAGCGCCTCGCGCACCAGGCGATTCACGTCCGCATCCGAGAGGTGGCGATGCGGGTGGCCTTCACCCAGCCGGGCCACGGCTCGCCGCGCGCGGGCAACCGTGATCGGGTTCATACGCCGCTGAACGCCGAGAAGCCACCGTCGACGGGAACAATCACGCCCGTGACGAAGGCGGACGCGGGAGACAGCAGCCACAGCACGGCCCCGAACAAATCGTCGGGCTGCCCAAAACGCCCCATCGGCGTGTGACTGATGATCGACTTGCCGCGGTCGGTCAGTTCGCCCGTCTTCTCGTCGGTCAACAGGAAGCGGTTCTGGTTCGTGAGGAAGAAGCCCGGCGCCACCGCGTTTACCCGGATGCGCGGCGAGTACTCCTGGGCCATGTGCACGGCCAGCCATTGCGTGAAATTGCTGACCGCGGCCTTGGCCGCCGAATACGCGGCAATGCGCGTCAGCGGCCGGAAGGCGTTCATCGACGAGATGTTCAGGATCGTGCCCGCGCCCTGCTTCACCATCTGGCGGCCGAAGATCTGGGACGGCAGGATCGTGCCGACAATGTTCAGGTCGAACACCCAGCGGATCGCATCGGTCGGCAGATCGAAGAACGTGCCGGCCGCGCCCGTGGTGGCCTTCGGGTTGTTGCCGCCGGCGCCGTTGACCAGGCCGTCGATCCGGCCGAATCGCTCCACGATCTGATCGCTGGCGTTCTGCATGCTCGTGCGATCGAGCACGTCTCCGCCCACGACGACCGCGCGGCTGGCCCCCGGCCCCATCAGGTCGAGCAGGCCCTTGCCGGGATCGGTGTTGCGATCCAGCATCGCCACGTTCGCACCGCACCCGACCAGCGCGCAGGCGATTTCTCCGCCAAGAATGCCGGTGCCGCCGGTGACGACGATGGTCTGGCCGGTGAGGTCATAGAGGCGCGTAAGTTCGTCGAGGTTCATGGAAACTCCTCTGGGCGAAGCATAGCATGCGGTCAGACCAGGTCAAGGTACTAATGGTGAGAGACCAGTCCACTTGACTCGGGACGTCTCGGCCTCGCGCCCACGCCGCCCCGACCGAGAATATGCCGGTTCATGCCAGTAAACGAGTGATATGACCAGCTACCATGCGTCCTGGCAATCTCCTTGGTGCTCTTCCATTCGGCGGTGTATCATGGCCGGGCGGCACTAAGTGGACAGACCAATTATGGGATGGTGGGGATTCTCGTCATGAAATCAACACGCGGCCTTCGGGCCGTCCTCGGCCTGTTCCTGGGCCTGCTTGGCTGCGCGGCCGCGGCCTCAGCCGCCGACGACTCGAGCCTGGTTCTCGATCGCGGCTGGCGCTTCATCAAAGGTGACCCGGCGGGCGCGGAGGCGACGACGTTCGACGCGTCGGCGTGGGAGACGGTCACCGTGCCGCATACCTGGAACCTGTCCGACTGGCAGGAGATGAGCGGCTACTACCGGGGCCCCGGTTGGTATCGCCGGACGCTGGAGATTCCCAAAGGCTGGAAAGGCCAGCGCGTCTTCATCCGGTTCGACGCGGCCAGCACCGCCGCCGAGGTCTACGTCAACGGCCGGCGCGCCGGGCAGCACAAGGGTGCGTTTGCGGCGTTCGTCTTCGAACTGACGCCACTGGTCAATGTCGACGGTCCCACGGTGATCGCGGTTCGCGTGACCAACGCCAGAGTGGACGACATCCCGCCGCTCGGCGGTGACTTCAACCTGTTCGGCGGCCTGTACCGGACCGTCACCGTGTTCGCCCGGGATCCCTTGTGCATCACGCCGCTCGACCTGGGCTCCCCCGGCATCGCGGTGAAGCAGGCGGAGGTCACCCCCAGCCGGGCCACGATTGAAGTGACGGCGAAAGTGTCGAATGGACGGTCTTCGGCGTCGCCCGCGGACGTGATTGTGCGCGTGCTCGATGCGGCCGGCGAGCTGGTGGCGCAGGCCCGGACGACCGCCCAGCTGCCGGCCGGTGCCACGCAGGCTGTGTCGCAGTGGCTGAGCGTGTCGAATCCGCACCTGTGGAATGGTGTGGCGGATCCCTACCTCCATTCCGTCCTGGTGGAAGTCCGTTCCGCGGGCGTGGTGGTCGATCGCCAGTCGCAGCCGCTCGGCCTCCGGTTCTATCGCGTCGATCCGCAGCGCGGGTTCTTCCTCAACGGCAAGTCGTACCCGCTGCACGGCGTGAACCGACACCAGGATCGGCAGGGCCTGGGCTGGGCCCTGACGGAAGCCGCGCAAGATGAGGACCTGCGGCTGCTCAAGGAGATCGGCGCGAACACGGTGCGCCTGGCGCACTACCAGCACAGCGATTACTTCTACTCGCTCTGCGACAAGGCCGGCCTGATTGCCTGGGCCGAGATTCCGCTCGTCAACGAAGTCAATGGGACCGAGGCGTTCAACGAGAACGCGCGGCAGCAGTTGGTCGAGCTCATCCGCCAAAACATCAACCACCCGTCGATCGCGTTCTGGAGCATCTACAACGAGGTGGGGCTGCGCACGAAGGTCGATCCGACACCGCTCGTCACGTCGCTCTATCCGGTGGCGAAGGCCGAAGACGCTACGCGCCCGGTGGTGGCCGCCACCAGCCAGGGCGAACTCAGCAAGTTCCCGAACATGGTGGCGACGCCGGACCTGCTGGCGGCGAACCTCTACCCCGGCTGGTACTCCGCGGCGCCAGACGACATGGGGCCGCTCGTCGACCAGTGGAACACGTACTACGGATCGAGGGGGTTGGCCATCAGCGAATACGGCGCCGGTGCGAGCCCGCGTCAGCACGAGCAGGGGATGACGAAACGTCCGACGCCGACGGGCAACTGGCACCCCGAGGAGTGGCAGGCGATTCAGCACGAACGCAACTACGCCGCCCTCGTGGCGCGGCCGTTCGTGTGGGCGACCTGGGTGTGGAACATGTTCGACTTTGCCAGCTCCGGCCGCAGCGAAGGTGACACGCCGGGCATCAACGACAAGGGCCTCATCACCTACGACCGCACGCTGAAGAAGGACGCGTTCTTCTTCTACAAGGCGAACTGGAACGCCGAACCGATGGTGTACATCACGAGCCGGCGGCATACGGCGCGAACCAGCGCCGTGACCGACGTGAAGGTGTACTCGTCGTGCCCCCAGGTGACGTTGCGCGTGAATGGACGCGTGCTGGCGGACGCGGCCGGGAGCCCGATCCGCGTGTTCGTCTGGACCGGCGTGACGCTGGCGGCCGGCGAGAACGTCATCGTCGCGGAGGCCCGTTGCGCCGGCAAGGCCGTATCGGACGAAGTGCGGTGGACGTATGCACAGCCCACGGGAACCCGCTACGGGTCCGTCGTCTTCGACTCGGTGAGCATTGCCGCCGAGATCGGCTTCCGATCCGCGACGGATGCCTCGGGCGTGTCCTCGACGCTGAGGCTGGACGTCTACGCGCCGGCGGGTGATTCCGAACGGCTGCGGCCGGCGATCCTCTGGATCCACGGCGGCGGCTTCAGGGCCGGCACGGACAAGTCGCAGAAGTACCTCGTCGCCCTCGCGACGGAGTTCGCGAAGCGCGGCTACGTGTCCGTGGCGCCCGACTACCGCGTGCGTACCGCGGCGCTCACGGATGCAGACCGCATGCCCGCGCTGGAAAACGCGGTCATCGACTGCCGGGCGGCCCTGCTCTGGCTCAGTTCGAATGCCGCCAACATGGGCGTGGATCCGAAGCGGATCGCGATCGCGGGCGGGTCGGCGGGCGGCATGACGGCGGTGAGCCTGGCGGCCCTCGAGACCGCGTCTCCGCAGAAGGGTCTGGCGGCGCCCTTTGCGCTGATCGATCTGTGGGGCAGTCCCGCCGCGAGCCTCCGGATGGGCAGCATTGACGCGAAGTACCCGCCCACGCTCATCGTGCACGGCACGGCGGATCAGGCCGTGCCGTTCGCGCAGAGCGAGGCGTTGGCGGCGCAGCTGAAGACCGCCGGCGTCAGGCACGAACTGATGCCCATCGAAGGGGCCGCGCACACACCGACGGACCACCTGGACGCCATCATCGCGAAGGTGTCGGCGTTCCTGTTCGAGGCCCTGCCAAAGCGGTAACGGGTCAGCCGAGCAGGCCGTATTCGCGCAGTTTGCGGTAGAGATTGCGCTCGCTGATGCCGAGCATCGCCGCGGCGTTGCCGCGGTGACCGGCTGATGCCGTCAGTGCCGCCTCGATGTGCGCGCGCTCGAGCGCCTCGAGCGTCGGCAGCGACGGACGCGCGGCCGGAGTGGCGGCGGCGGCGGCCGCGTTCCGGATTCCCGCGGGCAGATGCTCCGGCATGATCTCGGGCCCCTCGCAGACCACCATCGCCGCCTCGACGACGTGCAGCAACTCGCGGACGTTGCCCGGCCAGTCGTGGTGGCTGAGCGCCTCGACGGCGGCCGCCCCGATGCGCTTCTGAAACCCAAACCGCTCGTTGAACCGCCGGACGAAGTAGTCGGTGAGCAGGCTGACGTCTTCCTGGCGCTGGCGAAGCGGCGGGATCTCGATCGCGATCGTGCGCAGCCGGTAGTACAGGTCTTCGCGGAAGAGCCCCTGGCGTACCATCGCGGGCAGGTCCCGATTGGTGGCGGCAAGCACGCGGACGTCCACCTTGATCTCGGACGTGCCGCCGACGTGCCTGAACGTGGACGTGTCGAGCACGCGCAGCAGCTTCACCTGCGTCGTCTGGCTGACCTCGCCGATTTCGTCGAGGAAGATCGTGCCGCCGTTGGCCACCTCGAACAGGCCCGGCTTGGCGCGGTCGGCGCCCGTGAACGCGCCGCGCTCGTGCCCGAACAGTTCGCTCTGCAGCAGCGTCTCCTGCAGCGCTGCGCATTCCACGACCACGAACGGCCGCGACCGCCGCAGGCTTCTGGTGTGGATGAGCTTCGCGACCATCTCCTTGCCGCAGCCCGTTTCTCCGGTGACCAGGACGCTCGCGTCGGTCGGCGCCACGCGATCGATCAGGTGCAGCATGTTGCGGAATCCCGGGCTGTCGCCGACGAACGCACTCCCGAGATCCGGCGGCGTCAGCCCGCGCTCCAGCACGGACGTGCGGTGGCGCATCGCCTGGCGCTCGATGGCGCGATGGATGCGGACTTCGAGTTCGTCGAGCGGGCAGGGCTTCACGACGTAGTCGAACGCCCCGGCGCGGATGGCCTCGATGGCTGTTTCGATCGATCCGTGGCCCGTCAGCATGATGACCTCGACGCCCGGGTGCGACTCCCGGATCGCCTTCAAGGTGTCCAGGCCGTTCATGCCGGGCATCTGCAGATCCAGGAGGATGACGTCGGGCTCCTCCTCGGCGACCTTCTTCAGCCCGGCTTCGCCCGACTCGGCCGCGCGAATCTGGAAGCCCAGCCGCCCGAGCTCGTTGCCCATCACGAACCGGAACGCGGAGTCGTCGTCGATGAGGAGAATGGTCCTCACGGTCTTCATGCGGCCGGCTCCTGCGCCACCGGGCCGTCGAGGGCCGGCAGGACGATGCTGAACGTCGAGCCCTCCCCGGGCGCGCTGGTCACGGTGATGTCACCACCCCAGCGGCGCACGAAGTTGAGCGACAAGAACAACCCCAGCCCGGTGCCGCCCTTGCGGAGGCTGAAGAACGGTTCGAAGATGCGGCTCCGGTGCTCCGGCGGAATTCCGCAGCCGTTGTCGGCGACGCGAATCCGGATCTGCGGTCCGCCTTCCACCTCCAGCGTTACCCGCCCGCCGGGCTTGCACGCCTGGATGGCGTTCAGCACCAGGTTGATCAGGGCGTGCTGCAACTCGCCCTCGTCGGCCCGTACGCGGAGCGTGGCCTCGACCGGCCGGGCCTCGATCGCGACGGAGTGGGATCGCGCCGTCGGGTCGATCAGGCGCTCCACCGCGGTGAGGACCGAGTGGAGGGTGACGATGTCGCCCGACGACGTCTGGCCCCGGGACAATCGAAGGAAGTGCTGGGTGATGCCGCGGCACCGCAGCACCTGGTCGCGGGCGATCGTCGCACTTTCCCCGATTCGCGTCGCGTCCACCACCGGGGCACGGCCGTCGGAGGCGACCGTCGCGGCCTGCGCGTCCCGCAGGATGCCTTCGACGCACATCAGGATCGTCGCGAGCGGCGTGTTCAGTTCGTGCGAGAAACCGGACGCGAGGACACCGAGCGACGCCAGGCGATGCGACTCCGCCAGCCTGGCCTCGGCGGCCCGGCGATCCGAGATGTCGCGCCAGACCTCCACGACGTTCACCACGGTGCCCGACGCATCGCGAATCGGCGAGGTGTGCACTTCTTCCCAGACGGTGACGCCGTCGTCGCGGCGCCGCTCGTTGATGTGCACCTGCCGTTCGCCGGACGTCAGGCAGCCCACGGTGGGGCAGTCCGCGGAGCTGCACATGCCGTCGGAGATGTCGCGGCAGCAGCAGCCGACGACCTGGTCGCGGTAGCGGCCGGTGCGCTGCAGGAACGCGTCGTTGGCGGCAAGGACGGTTCGCTTGGCGTCGAGGACCGCGATCCCGTCATCGACGCTGTTGATGATCGTCTCGAGCCGTTCGCGCTGGCTTTGCACTTCGCCCACCAGCCCGGTGACCGAGTCGGCCATCGCGTTGAACTCGCGCGCCAACCACGACACCGTGTCGCCGCCGGACCCGGTGGGCACCCGGCGGCTCAGGTCGCCCGCGGCGATCAGGCGGGCGGTGGTCTCGAACTTCTGCAGGCGGCGCAGCACCACTAGCCGCACGACGAGCGCGATGGCGCCGACCAGGAGCAGCGTGATGGCCCCGCTGCCGGTCACCATGTAATAGAGGTCCTGGTTCATCGACGCCCGCATCTCGCCGGCGTTGATGTCCAGGATCAGGATGCCGTTGATGCGGCGCTTCGAGTCGTGGCAGCGGTAGCACTCGGGTTTGTTCCGCACGGGAACCACCGTGCGCAGCACCGTGCCGCCCTGCGTGTCGAGCACCCGGCTGTTTCCGCGCTGCTCGGGCGGGAAGCGGTGGCACGACTGACACGTGGGCGACCCGATCGTGAGGTCGTTGCCCGGCGACAGCGGCGCACTCGAGAAGCGCGGGATGCCGAAGCGATCGAGCAGCGCGACCTGCTCGATATGCGGCTGCTTGCCGAAGGTCTCGATCATGCGCGAGATCAGGCTGCGATCGTTCTCGATCATTTGGTGTTCGAGCGCCGCGGTGATCAGTTCGCCCTGCGCCAGCGCCGTCTTGCGCGCCGTCTCGATGAGGGTCTCGAAGTGGTGCAGCGAGTAGAAGTACGCCCCGGCCGCGCAGGCGGCGACGACGGCCGCGGTGACGCCCACCGCCAGGCCGACCGTCATGCTGGTGAATCGGGGCCAGATTCGCATGTGCAGGATGGAAACGACCGCATAGTGCCAGAGCGGGCGCGATCGGTCAAATCATCGTGGTGTTACCACCGCAGCGCCGACAGCAGGATGGCATACGTCTCGATGCCCCGCCAGAAGTGGCCCAGCCTGAGGTTCTCGTTCGCCGCATGCTGGCCGTTGTCGTAGTTGACGATGGGCACGCCGATCACCGGGAGCCCGAGGCGTTCGAACAAGTGCATCGGCGCGCTGCCGCCAAGCGACGGCATCAGCACGAGTCCTCCCCCGAGGCTCTCGTCGAGCGCGTGGGCGACGGCCACCGAGACGGGCAGGTCCATGTCCGTGCGCGCGGCTGGATAGCCCCCGCCATAGTCGAGGCGAGCGACGTACGCATGTGCGCGCCGTTCGTCGGCGGTCGGCTCACGGTCGCGCACGACGAAGTAGCCCTGGGCCTGGATGTGGGCCGCGACCCGCTCGAACTGGCGCAGGGGATCGACATTGCGGACCAGGCGCAGGTCCAGCGAGGCGTCCGCACGATCCGGCACCACGTTCTGCGACTCGCTGCCGACCGACGCGCTGCGCAGGCCGCGGATGTTCAGCGAAGGCTCGTTGATGAGTTCGACCAGCTTCCGCCCCCGGCCTTCGGGCGCGCCAAACTGGAGCGCCCGCATGAGGTCGGCGTCGTTGGCCGGCATCGCGTCGAGCGCCTTCCGTTCCCGCGCCGAGAGCGGAACCACATCGTCATAGAACCCCTTCACCAGGACCCGGCCGTCCGCGTCCTTCATCGACGCGAGCAACTGCGCCAGCCGCATCGCCGGGTTGGGAGCCCAGTTGCCGTAGTGGCCGCTGTGCAGGCTGCGCACGGGACCGTAGACGGTCAGGTTGAAGTCGGCGATCCCGCGGTTCCCGTAGAACACGAGCGGGCGGCCCGACTGGTGGACCGGGCCGTCGCCCGTGATCAACACGTCGCCCGTGAGCAGGTCGCGGTGCGACGCGAGGACCTGCTCCAGGTGGGGCGAGCCGGCCTCCTCTTCGCTATCGAGGATGACCTTCAGGTTGACCACCCGCGGGATGCTCCTCGCCGACAGCGCGTCAAGCGCTGCCAGCATCGCGACGATCGGGGACTTGTCGTCCGACGCCGACCGCGCGTAGAGGCGCCAGTCATCCTGCGTCTGGGTGGCGGCATCGGGCATCGCGCGCAGCACGCCGCCGGCCTCGATGGCGTTGGTGCGCAGCGCGGGTTCGAACGGTCGTGTGTCCGTCCATGCCGCCGGGTCGACGGGCTGCCCGTCGTAGTGCGCGTAGAACACCAGCGTCCGCGTCGCGCCCGTCGCGGTCAACTGCGCAAAGATGGCGGGCCCGCGGCCGGGGATCTCGAGGAACCGCACCGTCATGCTCCGCCGCTCGAGCATGGCTTTGAGCAGGTCGGCGTTGCGGCGGATGTTCGCGGCGTCGGACGCGATGTTGGGGATCGCCAGCAGGTTGACGAGTTCGGCCAGGATGGCCGGCTCGTGCGCCTTGCGGTATTCGCGGCATGCCGCGGCCACGGCGGCCGGGTTGGGCGGGGTCTGGGCCGCGCCCAGTGTGGCGATCGCCAGTCCGGCGCCGATCGCGGACCTGCAGACGTTTCTGAGTGCCGGCATCACACCCCTCCAACCGGCACGGGCAGCGCCTTCACGTCGCCGAACTGGCCTGTCACCAGCCGGCGGTGATAGTCGATCTGCCCGAGGTGGTAGGACAGGTGCGTGGCCATGTGGAGCAGCACGAGCCCGGTCGGCAGCGTCACGCCAGCCAGTTGGACCGGGAACGGCGTCGCGAGCCTCTCGTCGGTAAGTCCGGCCATGCCTCGCGCCACCGCGTCGAGCGCCGCGGCCACGTCGGCCAGCAGGTCTGCACGCGGGACGTCCCGCCGGCTGAACTCCGCGTCCCGATTTCGGACGTAACCGGTGCCGCCGAACTGGGCACCGACGAAATGCTGCAGGTTGCCTGTCAGATGGAGCACGAGCGTACCGGCGGAGTTCTTGATGCCCGGAGGCAGCGCCCAGATCTGCGCGTCCTCGGGATAGGCCAGCAACTCATCCCGCAGACTCGACGCGTCCCGGACGAATACGCGATGCAGGTAGGCAAGGGTCATGGTGAGGCACTCCTGACCCTGCATTCTACGTCGGACGTCCCGGCCGAGCGGTTGTTAGTTCGGACCGGAGACCGCGGCGCGGCATGGCGCTGCGCGGCGGCGGCGGGTCGCCGCCGACCGCCGGCCGGTGATCTGTTCGAGGACGTGCCGGTTCGAACAGCCCGCCCCGGCGAATTCCACGCCGCGCTGCCACATGCGAGCCAGGAGCCGCCGCCCGGCGTCGTCGATGAACGACACGTCCGTCAGGATCGCCTTGATGCGTGCGGTCGGTATACTCTCGGCGATCTGCTGCCAGTATCGCTCGAGCACGGCCACCCATTCGCCCGTGACGCTCCCGTGCAGGGACAACGTGAACGCGTCGCCGTGCTGTTCGGTCATGATTCGCAGCATATGTGCTCCCGCCCGCCTGGCGGCCCGATCACGCCGGGCGCGGCGGTTACTTCCGGTGTTCGCCCCAGATGATTTCGAAGGTGGCCCGGTACTGGCGGCCCACCGAGTTGTAGGTCTGACCGAAATCCGGCCGCGCGATGTCGGCCTGCACGTCGCGGCCGTTGCTCCTGCCAGTCACGTTGTACACCCGGACCCCGACCACGGCACGGGCGCCCCCCGGGAGGCTCACCGTCTTGTTCACCACGAAATCGAGCGACACGAAGACCGGGTAGCGCTGGCTGTAGCGCGGTCCGGCGTACGACCAGTTGTCGTAGACGGCCGAATACGGGAATCCCGACCGGATGTCCAGGAAGGGCGCCAGCGTCATCCGGTACGGCAGCGAGAAGATGCCCCATGTCAGCACCCGGTGCGGGACGTCCGCCGGCAACGGCGCCAGTTGAGCGGCCTCCAGGCGCGGGTCCCGGTAGAGACCGTCCACCTGGTTGAAGTCGTTCGTGTTGCCATCGCTCGACGACCGCACGTACGACGCGTAGAACTGGTGGGCGCTGCCGGCGGGGTGGTAGCCCAGCGTGGTTTCAAGCGAGCGGGAATGGGACGCACCCCCGGTGGACAGGAGGGCCGCCGCTCCCCCGTCGAGCAGCGCGGGCGTGACGATCGCCTCGCTGGTGCCGCGCCGCTCCTGATACGCCGCGCGGAGCTGCCACCCGCGCGCCAGTTGCTGATCGACGCGCCCGCTGAAGATGCGCGCCTGCGGTCGGCCCAGGTTGGCCGAGAGGGCGTTCCAGTACGTGACGGGCACGCCGACCGGCACGCCCGCTGCGTCGTACGTCGTCACGCGCCGCGACTGGTATCCCTCGACCGCCAGCGCCGCCAGCGGCATGTCCCCCGTGAACCAACCCGCTCCACCGCTGACCAGCGTCGACTCCGAGAGCTTCCACGTCACCCCACCGCGCGGCGCCACCAGCGTCCCGATCCGCGTGTCGTGGTCGAGTCGCACGCCGACGTTGACCGTGAGCCGCGCGGACACCGTCATTTCGTCCTGTGCAAAGGCCCCGACCGCCGTCGACCTCGCCGAGTACACTCCGGGGCCGACGAACTCGACCCGGCTCGCCGGCACGAGATCCGACCGCAAGAAGATGACCGGTGCCGCTTGTTCGAATCCGTCCAGCTGGCGGTATTCGAGCGACGCTCCGGCCTTCACCAGGTGACTGCCGGCCGCACCGCTGATCATCCGGCTGACCACCGACGACGCGTCCACCGACCAGGCGTGCCGATCCACCGCTTCGAAGTAGGCCCCGCTCGCACCATCGTGGGCGGCGAGATAGGGACCGGTGCCGTCCGGGGTCAGCGACGTGTCCTGATCTCTCAGGCTGATCCGCGCCTCAAACGTCGACGTGCCGAACGCCTTCCGGTCGATTGCGGCGCCGGTCCACGATCGGGTGTCCTGCAGCGGCACCGTGCCGAGCGGCGTGAACGCACTCAAGTGCGCGCCATTCACGTGCTCGTTGCGGCCGTTCACCCATGCCGTCACGAAGTCGCCGTTGTCGAGCTTCGTATCCAATTCGGTCATGGACGTGAAGCCGTTCTGCCGCCGGTCCTGCCGGCCGTCAAGCGTGTCGACGGGCGTCCGCTCCCAGTGGTAGTCGAGTGACTGCGCGAACCAGGCCTTTCCGTGGGCGATCGGCCCGCGGACGCTCGCATTTGGCTCGAAAGACTCGATCCCGTGGATGTCGCCGCCCTCGAACCGGAGCCGGGGCGTGAAGCTGTTGATGGCGTAGTGATACGCGTCGCTGCCGGAGCGGCTGTTGATGACTGTCACGCCGCCCGTGGCCGGCCCGAACTCGGCTGCGTAGTCCGTGGCGATGACCTGCACCGTCTTGATGGCGTCCATCGGCACGGGCGCCATCGGTTCGCCGCTGGCGACGTCCGAAGACGTGATGCCATTCAGGAGCACCACACCCGCGGGTGCCCGCGCCCCGGCGACGCTGACCAGGCCGTCGGGCCCGCGGACGACGTTCGGCAGCATTGGGAGCAAGTCTTCGTACCGGCTGCTCCGCTGCGGGGCGTTCTCGATGACGGCCTCCGCCAGCGTGGCTCCGGTCCCGAACTGACGGGATTGAAGCTCGGTCGTCGCCTGGGCCACGACCGTCGTCTCGGATGAGAAATGACCGAGACCGAGGACGACATCCGGCACGGTCATCGCGCCCGTCACCCGGACCTCGCGCGTCACCGCCTCGAAACCGTCGAGTGCAGTCGTCAGCCGGTACGTGCCGACCGGCACGTCGAAGCTGAAGGCACCGTCGGCGTCGGAGACCGTTGTGCGCGTACCGCCGGCCGGCTTCGCTTCATCCGCGGCCGTGGCAGTCGCCAGTTGAATGCTGACGCCGGGCAGGGCGAGGCCCGACTGATCGACGACACGCCCCTGGATATGGACATCGGCGGCCACCGGCCCCGCGCCGAGCGCACTGACGACAGCCAGCATGAGTGTGGTTCGGAACATCAATCCACCCGGGACGACCTGAGATCATGACCTGAGCCGGCTGCCCAGGCGGTCGCACGATACCGGGGAAGCCGATCCTTGCTTCTGCAAGGTCTATTCCGGGTCGCCGCTGGAGCCCATGGATGCTGGATATATTTGATTCGACAAGAGTTACTTGATGCGATCCGATCTGGCCTGAATGGTGTATTGTGGCGAAATAGAGGCACGGTGTCGGTCGGACGTCGTCGGCGACTTGCCGGGTTGGCCCCACGGGATCACGACACCGCCGGGAGATTGACGTCCGTTTCGGACATTGTCGGCGAGCACCCGCAAACGTGGCGTCTCTCCGCCGGCCGTGTTAGGGTGCTGAAATGGCTCCAGGACCGGGGAACGGCAGCGTGTCGGCGGATCCGGGCGATCGACGGTATCAGTCGCTGCTCGATGTACCCGACTTGGTGGCGCTCCACACGGAACTCGACGGCTTTCTTCCTGCGCTCGGCGCGGCGCTGCGCACCGTCGTGGAGTTCGACAGCGTCGGCCTCGTGTTGCTGGGAACGGATACGGCGTCTGGCGTCCTGTACCTGGTTCACAGCAAAGGTGCCGACCCGTCGCCTCAGTCCTTCCAGGTCGAGTCGAGAGTGCTGCCGCCAACCCAGGACTCGCCGCTCGTCGCGTTGTGGGACGGCCGGTCTCCGATCGTGATCAGCGACTTCGGCGATCCGAACGGCTACCCCGATCTTTTTGACTCGTTGCAGGCCGGCGGGACACGGTCGGCGTGCCTGCTGACGATGACCACCGTCGTCCGGCCCGTGGGGCTCCTCTTCTTTGCGTCCTCGAGAACCCGCGCGTACGACGAATCGGACAAGGTCTTCCTCCAGCATGTCGCCAGCCAGGTGGCGGCCGCGATCGACAACGTCCGTCACCACGACGAGGCGAAGACGTACCAGCTTCAACTCAAAGCGGAGCGCGATCATTGGCGGGCGCTGCTGGAGATTAACAACAGCCTCGTCACGAACCTGGACCTGGTTTCGCTGCTGGCGGCGATCACGCCGAATCTGCGCCGCATGGTCGCGCACGATTACACCAGCCTCTTTCTGCAGCCCGATGACAGCGGGACGCTCTGGCCAGCGGCACTCGATCCGAACCTGCCGCCGGAGCTGGCCGAGGTGATCCCGCTGGTCACGTTGCGGGACACGCCTCTCTCGCGGGCCCTCGCCCTGGGAGAGCCCGTCGAAGCGGGGTCCGAGAGCCTGCCGCTCCTGCCCGAGGCGCTCCAGAAACACGCGCATCTCGCCCACGTCAAGCGGGTCTGCTGCGTTCCGCTCGTGACGCCGCGCCGCGTCATCGGGGCGGTGTCAATGGCCCGCCGCGAGGCCGATCCCTTCACCGACGAAGAACGCGATCGCGCGGCGCAGGCCGGGATACAGATTGCGATTGCTCTGGAGAACGCGCTGGCGTTCAAGGAAATCGCGACCCTCAAGGACCGCCTCGCGCTCGAGAACCTGTATCTCGAGGACGAGATCCGCGGCAAAGAGAACTTCGAGGAGATCATCGGCGACAGCAAGGCGCTGCAACGCGTGCTCGCGCAGGTCCGCAGCGTGGCGCCGACAGATACCACCGTCCTGCTGCTCGGCGAGACGGGCACCGGCAAGGAGTTGCTCGCGCGCGCCCTGCACGCCATGAGCGGGCGGCGAACGCGCGCGCTTGTCACCGTCAATTGCGCCACGTCGCCGGCCGGCCTGCTCGAGAGCGAGTGGTTCGGCCACGAGAAGGGCGCGTTCACCGGGGCACTGGCGCAGAAGATCGGCCGCTTCGAACTGGCAAACCAGGGCACGCTGTTCCTGGACGAGGTCGGAGACATCCCGCTCGACCTCCAGTCAAAGCTCCTCCGCGCCCTGCAGGAGCACGAGATCGAGCGGCTGGGCAGCACCCGCACGATTCGCGTGGACTTCCGCCTGGTGGCGGCGACCAATCGCAGTCTCGAGGAGATGGTCGCCACCCGGGAGTACCGGGGCGACCTCTTCTACCGCCTCAACGTGTTTCCCATCCGCATCCCGCCGCTCAGGGACCGTCGCGATGACATTCCGCCGCTCGTGCGGTACTTCGCGCAACGCTACGCGAAGCAGATGAAGCGCACGATCGATTCGGTGGCGCGCGACAGCATGGACGCCCTCACCCGCTGGCACTGGCCCGGGAACGTCCGCGAATTGCAGAACGTCGTCGAGCGCGCCGTGATTCTCTCGACGGGGCCGACCCTGCGGGTATCGCTGTCCGAACTCGAGTTGCCCGCAACTCCCGGTGCCGGCGCCATCGTGACGTTGGAACAGGCGGAGCGTGATCACATCATCCGGGCCCTCGAACACGCCGGTTGGGTGGTTGGGGGGGCGGGTGGCGCCGCCGACGTGCTTGGTGTGAAACGCACGACGCTGGTCTCGACCATGCGGCGCCTCGGGATCCGGCGCCCGACGGCCGGGGGCCCACACTAGCGACGCCCGTCGCCGTTACTGACAACTTGGCAGATGTCGGGCTGCCAATTTGTCAGGCCGCGCCCGTTCTGCTCACTCCCATCCGCAAAATTCCCAACAAGAACGCGACTTCCATCCTGGCATCATTCCTGATTAAGGAATCCTGCAGAACCGCCGTCATGTGCCGGCGGGCCCTACGAGTCGGAACGAGCGGCAGGGAGACTGACCATGACGATGTTCCTGATGATCCTGACGATAAGCGTGTTCTGTTTCGCCCTCGCGTGCGTGGCGTTTGGAGCGGATTCGCGGGAGCAGGACGTCCGGGTGGCTCGTCCCGTGGCCCGTCCGAGCATGAATCTTCAGCTGACGCAGTCCGGGTTCTTCGCCGAGGCGGCCAATACGCCGCTCGCGGCATCGGCCCAGCCGCCGGTACCGCTCGAGGTGCTGCTGTCGCAGATCGATCGGCACGTGCGTCTCGAGCAGGCCGCGGCGGAGTCGTTCCTGGACGCGCCCACGAGCGCATCGCTGCACAGCCGGACCACGTCGCCCCTGGTGCACTAGGTTTGCCCCCGGCCCGCAGCTGGCGTCCGGCCCCCAAACGCCGACGAGCTGCGGGCCTTCGTTTGTTCCGTCGGCATGACTCCACAAGGGTGATCCCATGAACGCAAGCCAGGTGGATCTCGTCAAGGACCTGACCGAGGCAGAGGCGAATGAACTGCTCGCGCTGGGCACACGTTCGACAATCGCGAGCGGCGCCGAACTATTCCCGCTTGGCGCCGAGGCCACCAGCCTGTTCGTCATCGAGCGGGGCCGGATCGCGCTGACGCTGCCGCTGCACGTGCAGGGCCGGGATGAAGACATCATGGTGGAGGAGCGGTTGCCGGGTCAGACCGTCGGCTGGTCCGCGCTGATCCCGCCGCACCGCTTCACGCTGAAGGCGACGTCGCCGCTCGAAACCGAGGTGCTGGCGATTCCGCGCCAGGCGCTGGCCGGACACTTTGCCAAGCACCCGAGAGTCGGGTACATTGTGACCCACAATCTGGCCTCCGTCGTTGGACAGCGGCTGCAGGTGTTCCAGGCGATGTGGCTGCGCGAGATGCAGCGCATCATTGAACTCCGCGCCCTGTAGCGGTAGAGGCCCGTATGACGAAACGGATCGTGCTGCTGACGGCGACGGCCACGTTGACCGGCGCCCTCATTTACGCGGCGGCCCAGCAGCCGGCCGCGACCCCACCCGCTCTCGCTCCCGCTCCACCGGCCCAGGCCGAAGAGAAGCTGGAAGTCCCGCCGCCGCCCTTCAGCGACGGCATCTTCCCGTGCTCGCAGTGCCACAAGGACATGAAGCCGAACCGGACGCGGCGGACGCTGACGGAGATGCACACCGACATCGAACTCAAGCACGATGCCGATCACCGGTGGTGCCTGGATTGCCATGATGCCAACGATCGGGACCACCTGCACCTGGCGAGTGGCGAGCTGATCTCGTTCGACGAGTCGTACAAACTCTGCGGCCAGTGCCATGGCGAGAAGTTCAGGGACTGGCGGGCGGGTGTGCACGGCCGGCGGACCGGGTACTGGAACGGCCACAAGAAGTACCTGCTGTGCGCCAATTGCCACAACCCGCACCAGCCGCACTTCAAACCCCTTGAACCCAAGCCGGCGCCGAACCGGCCCACGCGGGACTCGGTGTCCCGATGACCGGAGGAGACACGCGGATGGAATCCACCGGGAAGACCCAGGGCGTCTCGCGCCGGGAATTCGCCACGTGCGCGGCGGCGGCGGCGGCCGGCTTCGTGCTGACCGCGTGCGGGCCGAAGCAGCTGCACGAATTCCCGAAAGCCCGGCTGTCGTCGCTGCTCAAGGAGATGGAGCAGCGGTACGCCGCGAAGTACGGAACGGCGTTCACGGTGGCGGACACGCCGCCGATCGACGGGGTCGAGTTTGCCTACGCGCTCGACATCTCGCGCTGCATCGGCTGCCGGCGTTGCGTCTACGCGTGCGTCGACGAGAACAACCAGTCGCGCGATCCGCAGGTGCACTGGATCCGCGTGTTCCAGATGGAAAAGAGCAAGGGCGTCGACTTTACCGAGGGCGACCCGTACTACCACCCGAAGGAAGTGCCGCAGGAAGGGCATTTCTACATCCCGGTGGCGTGCCAGCAGTGCCGCAACGCGCCCTGCACGAAGGTGTGCCCGACGGGCGCCACCTGGACGGAGAAGGACGGGATCGTCGTCGTCGACTACGACTGGTGCATCGGGTGCCGGTATTGCATGGCGGCGTGCCCGTACGGCGCACGGCACTTCAACTGGTCCGAGCCGTCGGTGCCGGCGGACACGGTCAATACGAACACGCACGTGCTCGGCAACCGCCCGCGGCCGAAGGGCGTGGTGGAGAAGTGCACGTTCTGCATCCAGCGCACGCGCAACGGCCGCTATCCGGCGTGCGTGGAGATTTGCCCGGTGGGTGCGAGGAAGTTCGGCAACCTGCTCGACCCGACGAGCGAGATTCGCTACATCATCGAGAACAAGCGGGTGATGGTGCTGAAGGAAGACCTGAACACCATGCCCAAGTTCTTCTACTTTTACGCGACGTGAGGATCCAGTGAACTTCGCACGGACCTTCGGACAGTTCATTGCCGGCAGCCTCCGCATCGTCCTCCGGGGCAACAAGACGTACTGGGCGTGGCTCGCGTTCCTCGCGGTGCTGATCGTCTCGGGCGGCCTGGCGTACGCCCGGCAGGTCAGCGAGGGCCTGGGCGTGACGGCGATGCGCGACCAGGTGAGCTGGGGCTTCTACATCGGCAATTTCACGTTCCTCGTGGGCGTGGCCGCCGCGGCGGTCGTGCTGGTGATCCCGGCGTACGTCTACGACTGGAAGCCGATCCGCGAGATCGTCATCTACGGGGAACTGCTGGCGGTGAGCGCGATCATCATGTGCCTGCTGTTCGTCCTGGTCGACATCGGCCGGCCGGATCGCTTCTGGCACCTGCTGCCCCCGGTCGGGCACCTGAACTTCCCGACCTCGATCCTGGCGTGGGATGTCCTGGTCCTGAACATCTACTTCGTGATCAATTTCGTGGTGGTCACGCACATCCTCTACCGGGCATTCGGCGGGCGGCACTACGAGAAGCGCCTGGTGTATCCGCTGGTCCTGCTGTCGATCCCGATGGCCGTCGGGATTCACACCGTGACCGCGTTCCTGTTCAACGGCCTGGCGGCCAGACCTTACTGGAATGCGTCGATCCTCGCGCCGCAGTTCCTGGCGTCGGCGTTCTGCTCGGGCCCCGCGATCCTGCTGATCGTGATGCAGCTGCTCCGGAAGTTCACGCGGTTCGAGATCAAGGACGAGGCCATCTGGAAGATCGCGGAGTTGATGGCGTACGCCACGTTCATCAACCTGTTCCTGCACGGCGCCGAGTCGTTCAAGGAGTTCTACTCCAACACCGAGCACACGCTGTACGTCCGGTACTGGTTCTTCGGCCTCGGGTCCCATACGACGCTCGTGCCGTGGGCGTGGCTGGCCGTGGCGCTCAACACGATGGCGTTCGTGCTGTTCATCGTGCCCGCGTCCCGCCGCAACTGGGTGCTGCTCAACATCGGCTGCATCGCCACCTACGGCGGCTGCTACATCGACAAGGGCATGGGGCTCATCATCCCCGGCCTGACGCCGGACGCGCTCGGTGAGATCTACGAATACGTTCCCTCGGTGCCGGAACTGCGCGTGGCCGCGGGCGTGTTCGCCATCGGCTTCCTGGTGTTCACGCTGATGCTGAAGGTCGCCGTGCCGATCACGCTTGGCGAGTTCCACGGCAAGGCATCGACGATTCACTGATCTTCCCGGCCCATCCGGGGGGGTGGGGGAGAGCCGCCAGTTCGCTTTCGTTGCTCCTTCGAAGGCGGATTGGCGGTAAGGTTTCTCCTGGCACTTTCGCTACGACCAGGACCCGCCGATGCCCGAGCCCATCCGGATCACGCTTGCCACCCTGACCTCCGTCATCCGGCGCGCGCTCGACGACGCTGGCGTGCCCGCCGACATCGCGGCGATCGAAGCCGACGTGATGGCCGAGGCCGACCTGTTCGGCGTGCCCTCGCACGGCGTGGCGATGCTGCCGCGCCTGCTGGCGGGGCTCGGTGACGGCCGGATCACCCGCGCGCCGCGGCTCGAAATCCGGCGCCAGCAGGGGGCCACCTCGGTCCTCGACGGCGACAATGGCCCGGGCCGTTTCGTGTCGGTACGCGCGATGCGCCGTGCCGTGGCGAGCGCCCGGGTGTCTGGCATTGGCGCGTGCCTGGCCGTGCGGACGACGCACTGGGGCCGCGCGCACGCCTACGCGTGGCGCGCCGCGAAGGCGGGCGTGATCGGGTGGTGCACCACCAATGCGATTCCCACGATGTTGTCGGGCGCGCCCGGCAGCGCCAGGCTCGGCAACAACCCGATGGCGATTGGCGTGCCGCGCGCCGGCAGCGCCGACCCCGTCGTCCTCGACCTCGCGATGAGCCAGGTGGCGCTTGGCCAGGTGGCGAACCGCCGACGCGGAGGCCGTCCGGCGCCGACCGGTTGGGGCGTCGACGGTGACGGTCAGCCCACCAACGATCCGGCGGCGATCCTGTCCGGGGGCAGTCTGCTGCCGATGGGCGGTTACAAGGGCGTGGGGCTGGCCGTGATGATGGAGCTGCTGACCGGGGCGCTCAGCGGCGGCCTCCTGGGCCACGAGATCGTCAAGGCCGACTCGACCGGGACCGATCCGGACGCGACGAAGCTCTTCGTGGCCATCGATCCGGGGGCGTTCGCCGGACCGGACGTGCAGTGGCGGAAGACCGAGGACTTGATCGCCTATCTTCACGCCAGCGGCGGGGCCGAGAGCATCCTGGTCCCGGGCGAACGCGGATGGCGTGCGCGCGAGGAGCATCTCGCGCATGGCATCCCGATCCACCCGGAGGTCGTCGAGCAGTTGAGCGCGGGCGGAGTGCGGTTGGCGTAGTTCCCGTCTACGGGAGGAACCGCACCAGGCCCTCGGTGGCGAGGTGCACCACGAGCCAGACCGTCTGCGAGGGCAGCAGGGCCGCGAACAGCGCGAGGCCTGCAAGCGAGACCGGCCACATCGGGAGCACGGCCAACGACGACCGCGTCGTGCCCGCGGGCTCGAGCAGGCGGCCGATGCGTGCGGAGAGCAGCGCGCCATCGTACAAGGAACTGCCGACGGCGACGACCGACGCCTTGCGCGCCGGCATCAGCCGCGCCACTTTCACCAGCGCCGAGACGAGGTCGAGCGCCCGCTGACGGTCTTCGCCAACGGCGTCCGCATCTGCCGCGAACTCCAGGGCCGCCCGCCACTGATCCTCGACGCGCCTGCCGACGCCGGCGAGGATCAGCACGTCCGGGCTGCACGCGACGAGCACCCGCTTCAGGTTGTCGCCAGCCCGGTAATGCGCCAGTTCATGCGCGATGCTGGCATCGAGTTCGGGCCCGGTGAGCGTTTGCAGCACCGGCCGCGACACGAACAGGCGCGGACGTACCACCCCGACCAGCGACACGATGGGCGCGGGATCCGTCACGTGGTAGATCGGCACACCGGTCGCGTCTACGGGGGCGCGCTCGCTGCGCTTCAGCCACGCGCGCCCGATCCAGCCCGTCGTCCGGAGCGCGGCGAGCGTGCGCCAGGCGGTCATCAAGAGGATCAGCGCGCCCAGGCCGGCCAGCAGCATCAGCGAGTAGCCCGCCGACTCGTCGGCTCCGGCCGGTTCCAGTCTCCAGTGCGCCGGCAGGAACAACGCCAGCGTGAAGAACACCGACACGACGCCGGGCATGAGCCGCAGGACGAGCAGGACACGCGCGGCGGCCGGCGCCTTGAACCTGGCGATGACACTATCGAGCGACGCGGCCAGGAGGGCCACCAGCGCGGACGCGACCACGTTGACGGTGGCGAACCACGCCAGCGCGAGCACGACGGCGAAGCCGACGTCGTTCACGCGTCGTCCCGCCCGAGCAGTTCGCGGCGCTTGGTGTGGATCAAGCGTTCGAGCTCATCGAGCAACCGCTGATCCTGCTTGCCAACCGCGTCAACCAGGTTCGAGAGGAACGGGAGCGGTGCCGTGGCCTGGCCCGCCAGCAGGCCGGCGACGACGTCGCTCGCCAGGAGTTCGTGGAACTGCTCGCGCGTCGCGCTGGCCGTGTAGACGAACGCGCGCGCCGGCTTCGTCCGGCTGAGCAGGCCCTTCCGGTAGAGGCGGTCGAGCGTCGTCATCACCGTGGTGTAGGCGATATGAGAATCGAGCGAGGCATGCACATCGCGAACCGTCACCTGGCCGTCCCGCCAGACGACGTCGAGCACCTGCTTCTCGAGCGATCCGAGGCCGCTCAGCGCCAGTTCGCTCGGGGGCTTGAACCCCCAGAGCAGGAGGCGAGCTTTCGTCATGGGACGAGCGTACGACCGTCGGGCGGTGCTGTCAATCGGCGGCCCGGTCGTCTCTCGACGGCGGCAGGTCACCGTTTGATGCTCCCGCCGGAGACCTCCTGCCGGTGATCGGCGTCTAACCAAAGAGGGGGGCGAAAGGATCGGTGTGACTGCGCCAGCCCCCTCGTTCGCCGACCGCGTCCTGGCCGCCCGGCGCTCCCGCGCCTGCGAGCTGCCGGCGTGGGCCGATACCCGGCAATTCCTCGACAACCTGCTGGGGATCCTGTTCCCGCATTTCTCGTCCACGCCGTTTCATTCGGCCCGCGAGATTGACGCGCGGTTCGAACTTGTGGCCCGCGACCTGATCGAAGCGCTCCTCCCGGTGGCGCACACGATGCAGGTGAAGGCGTCGGACGTGGCCGACGCATTCCTCGACCGGCTGCCGAATGTCTGGGACGGCCTCTGGCTGGATGCCGAGGCCATCTACCGCGGCGACCCCGCGGCCGAGAGCGTCGACGAAGTGATCTCGGCGTACCCGGGCTTCCTGGCGATTGCCATCCACCGGATCAGTCACGAATTCTGGCGGCTGGGCGTCCCGATCTTCCCGCGCATGCTCGCGGAAGTCGCCCACCAGCGCACCGGCATCGACATCCACCCCGGCGCGGCCATCGGTCCCTCGTTCTGCATCGATCACGGCACCGGTGTGGTGATTGGCGAGACGGCCGTCGTCGGCGCGCACGTGAAGATCTACCAGGGGGTGACGCTGGGCGCCCTCAGCGTGGACAAGGCGCTCTCGGGCACGCGCCGGCACCCCACCATCGGCGATCGCGTGGTGATCTACTCGCATGCCACCATCCTCGGGGGTTCGACCGTCGTGGGGCACGACAGCGTGATCGGCGGCAACGTCTGGCTGACCGCGAGTGTGCCGCCTCACGCGCGGTTGTACCACCGGAACGCCACGGGCCTGCGGACCGGCGACGCCGTCCCCGTGGCGAGTGAATTCGATATCTGAGAATCGAGGCAGAGATGAGAGCGCACAGCATTCTCGACGCGATTGGCCGAACGGCGCACGTCCGGCTGGATCGGATCTTCGGCCGTCGCGTGGACGTCTGGATGAAGCTCGAACGCCAGAATCCCGGCGGCAGCATCAAGGACCGGATCGCGCTGGCGATGGTCGAAGACGCGGAGCAGCGAGGCGCGCTGAAGCCCGGCAGCGTCGTCATCGAACCGACGTCCGGCAATACCGGGATCGGGCTGGCCATGGTCTGCGCGGTGAAGGGCTACCGGCTGATCCTCGTGATGCCGGAGTCGATGTCGATCGAGCGACGCCGACTGATGGCGGCCTACGGCGCCGCGTTCGAGTTGACGCCGCGCGAGCTGGGAATGAAGGGCGCGATCGCCCGGGCTGCCGAAATGGCCGCCCGGGACCCGAACGCCTGGACGCCGGGTCAGTTCGAGAATCCCGCGAACATCGAGGTGCATCGGCGTACGACGGCGCGCGAAATCCTCGAGGACTTCCCGGACGGCCTGGACTACCTCATCACCGGCGTCGGCACCGGCGGGCACATCACGGGATGCGGCGAAGTGTTGAAGGAGCGGTTTCCCGACCTGAAGGTCCTGGCCGTTGAACCCAGCGCATCGCCGGTGCTGAGCGGCGGCGCGCCGGGACCGCATCCGTTGCAGGGGCTGGGCGCCGGGTTCATTCCGGTCAATCTCCACCGGGATGTGCTGGACGGCGTGATCCAGGTGACGAAGGAGGCCGCGTTCGACTTCGCGAAACGGTGCGCGCGCGAGGAAGGGATCTTCGTCGGCATTTCCAGCGGGGCGGCGTTGGCCGCCGTGGCGGCCACGCTGCCATCAGTGCCGGATGGCTCCCGCATCCTGACGTTCTGCTACGACACGGGCGAGCGCTACCTGTCGGTGGACGGTCTCTTCGGCTGAGAGCGAGGCCGCAGACGTTTCTGGCGCCGGCCCTGATCAAGACATATGCTGGCTATGGTGCACTCGAGGAAGACGAACATGCGCAAACGTGGATCCGTTTTGGCGATGGCCGGGCTGTTTTCCGTGCTCGGTGTGGCGGCGCCGGGCCGGGCGCAGACCCAGGCCCAGACTCAGACCCAGGCCCAATCGCCATCGCCGGATCGCGAGGCCATCCGCAAGGAACTGGCGCAGCTCCGGAAGGAGTTCGACGCCATCCAGAAGGCGTACGGGGAGCGGCTGGCTGCGCTGGAATCGAAACTCGGGACGCAAAACCCGCCGGCTGCATCCGTTCCGACGCCGGTCGCCGCACCGGTGCCTGCGCCCGTTCCCGTGCCAGAACCTCAGCTCCTGCCGCCGGCCCCGGAGTCCACCGGGGCTGTCGGCGCCGGTTCGTCCAAGGTCTTCAACCCCGACATCGCGGTTATCGGCAATTTCCTCGGGACGGGCGGCACCAGCACCGGCAACCCCGATCCGGCGAAGGCGCTTGAACTCCACGAGTCCGAAGTGTCGCTGCAGGCGGTGGTGGACCCGTACGCCAGGGCGGACTTCTTCCTGTCGTTCGGCGAATCCGGCGTGAATGTCGAAGAGGGCTTCGTGACGTTTCCCACCGTGCCCGGGGGCCTGCTGCTCAAAGTCGGCAAGATGCGCGCGGCATTCGGCAAGGTGAACGGCCTGCACACCCACGTGCTGCCGTGGGCCGATCGGCCGCTGGTGACGCGCAACCTGATCGGCGGCGAGGACGGCATCAATGACGCGGGCGTTTCGGTCGCCCGGCTGATCCCGAACCCGTGGCTGTTCCTCGAGGCCACGGGGCAGGTGTTCCGCGGCGATTCGGCGGATGTCTTCCAGTCGAATGCGCGCAGCGACCTGTCGTACACGGCCCACCTGCGGGCGTACCAGGACCTCGGCGAGTCCACCAATCTCGATCTCGGCGGCTCGTACTCGATGGGCCACAACAACTCCGCGGTCGTCGATGGCGTCGATCTGGGCCGCTTCACCACGCGGCTGTTCGGTGCCGATGCCACGCTCAGGTGGCGGCCGCTGCAGCGGTCGATCTACCATTCGTTTATCGCCCGCACCGAGGTTGTCTGGAGCCGGCGACAGCAGTCTGACGGTGTGCAGGCCGGTGTGGGCTATTTCGTGTCGGCCGACTATCAGCTCGGGCGGCGCTGGTACCTCGGCGGGCGCTACGATCGATCGGCGCACGCGGACAACGCCGCGCTGACCGACACCGGGCAGGCCGTGGTCCTGACGTTCATGCCGAGCGAGTTCAGCGTGATTCGTTCGATGTACCGCCGCACGCTCTATGCGCTGCAGCCGAGCGCGGCCAACGAGTTCCTGATGCAGTTCCAGTTTGCCATTGGCGCGCACGGCGCCCACCCGTTCTGAGCCCGGCGCGCAGCTGTGTCGATTGTGAGCCGGGAATGTAGCACGCGGGCTGCAGCCCGCGTGCCCGGGGCGAAGATGCTCAACGCATGTGAGCCCCGGGATTAGCGTGAAAGGCCGAATCATGAGCACCCGACGTCTATTGATGGCGCTAATGGCAGCGATGCTGCTTCCCGGGCTGGCCGCCGCCCAGGACAAACTGAACGTGGTGACCACCACCGAGGATCTCGCGTCGCTGGCGCGCGAGGTCGGCGGCGATCGCGTCACCGTCGAGGCGATTGCCCGCGGCTACCAGGACCCGCACTTCGTCGAAGCCAAGCCGAGCTTCATCCTGAAGCTGCAGAAGGCCGACGTCCTGATCGTCGTGGGCCGCGAACTCGAGATCGGCTGGCTGCCGCCGCTCATCCAGCAGAGCCGGAACGCGAAGGTCCAGGTCGGTGCCGCGGGGTATCTCGACGCCTCGCAGGGGGTGCGGATTCTCGAGATCCCGACCGGTCAGATTACGCGGGCCATGGGTGACGTGCACCCGCAGGGTAATCCCCACTACTGGCTGGACCCGGGAAACGGCGGGCTGATCGCGAAGGCCATTGCCGCCAAGTTCTCGGAATTCCGGCCGGCCGATCGCGCCTACTTCGAGCAGCGCCTGGCGGACTTCAGCAAGAGGTTGGCCGACGCGATGGCGCGTTGGACGGCGGCGCTGGCGCCGTACAAGGGGATGAAAGTGGTGACCTATCACCGCTCGTTCCCGAACTTCGCCGACCGGTTCGGCCTGGACATCGTGGGCTACGTGGAGCCGCGGCCCGGTATCCCGCCGAGTCCGGCCCATACCCTGGAACTGATGCAGGAGATGAAGCGGCTCGGCGTGAAGATCGTGCTCGTGGAGCCCTATTTCGACCTGAAGACACCCGAGGCCATCGGTCGTGAAACCGGCGCGAAGGTGCTCGTGATGCCCCCGTCGGTGGGCGGGGTGAAGCAAGTCACGGACTATTTCGGCCTGTTCGACTTTGACGTGAAGTTACTCCTGGATGCGATCCAGTCTGTGGGAGGGAAGTAAGCCCCGATGGATTCCATGATGCTGAGTTTCCTGGCGGCGCCGTTCGTCGCCAGCCTGATCCTGACGGGGATCCACGCCTACCTCGGCGTGCACGTCGTCGAACGGGGCGTGATCTTCGTCGACCTGTCACTGGCGCAGATCGCCGTGCTGGGCGCCACGCTGGCGCTGGTGTTCCAGGCCGGAGAGGTCACGCACAGCTCGGTCGTCTACTGGATGAGCCTCGGCTTCACGTTTGTCGGCGCGGCCGTGTTTGCGACGGTGCGCACGCACAAGTCGCGCATTCCGCAGGAGGCCATCATCGGCATCTGCTACGCGGTGGCGTCGGCCGCGTCGATCCTGGCGATGAGCAAGGCCCCGTCCGAGAGTGAACACCTGAAGGACATGCTCGTCGGCAATATCCTCGCGGTGTCCTGGGACAAGGTGTGGCAGACCGCGGTACTGTACGCGGCCGTCGGTGCCTTCCACTTCATCTTCCGCAAGAAGTTCCTGGCCATCTCCGTCAATCACGACCAGGCGGAGGCCACGGGCCTGAACGTTCGCTTCTGGGACTTCCTGTTCTACGCGTCGTTCGGCTTCGTCGTCACCTCGTCGGTCTCCATCGCCGGCGTGCTCCTCGTCTTCTGCTACCTCATCGTGCCGTCGGTGGCCGCGATGCTGTACTCGGAGCGGATCGGGGTCCGGCTCGCGATCGGGTGGACGATGGGGACCATCGTCTCCGCGGTGGGGGTCTACCTGTCGCTCATCCTGGACTTTCCGACCGGGGCGACCATCGTGTGTACGTTCGGCGTGGCGCTGGTGCTGATGGCGGTGGCCAGGCCGTTCGTGTTGAGGCACGCCTGATGAGCGGTGCGGCGGAGAAGGAACCCGCTCCCCGGCGGGCGGTCGCGGAGCTGGTGGATGGCGACGGCCAGCCGATGCGGCGGCGTTTCGACTGGCGCTGGGCCGGTTTGCTGGTGGCGCGGTTGGCGATGGATGCGGCACTGGCGGACGTGGCCTGGGAAACCTGGGCGAGCGGGTCGCCGGCGCGCATGTGGGTGGCCGTGCCCGTTGGCCTCTATTTCGCCGTCAGTGTGTGGGCGTTGCGTCTTGGCGCGCGGCTGGCCGCGCCGGGCATCGTGACGCAGACGCCGGCGGCCTTCTACCTGTTCCTCGGGGTTCTCGGCGGGCTGACGCAGGATGCCGGCGGCCTGACCACGGGTGTCGTGTTCCTGAAGCAGCCGATGCCCGTCGTGCTCGCCGGCACCGCCGGGCTGGTGTCTGTGCTCGCGGCGCTCCGCTTCATCATGCCGCGGGGCACGGCATGGTGGGTGCGCGCCGTGTTCGCGGGCATCGGGGCGTACGCCGCGTGGTCGTGCGGCCTCGGCGCCCTGCGCGCCACGCCCTTCCTTGACCTGTTAAGCGGGCACGCGGAGTGGCAGCGACTGCCAGTGTCCCTGCAGGGCGCGTTTGTCGGTGCGCTGCTGCTGACGCCGCTGGCGTTCCTGCGCGAGCTGATCGTCAGTATGCAGACGCTGAAGCTGCAAGGGCATCTGCGCTGGATGGTGGTGTTCGGGTTGGGGGCGTGGATCGCGTTGAACGGAATGTAGCCGCGGGTCTTCAGACCCGCGATCACATGCCACGGACCTGCCCGACTTCGCCCTTCGAGCTTCGTCGAGGTCTCGCCGTAGCGCCGCGCGCGGAGGCGGAAAGGTCCGTGGCTACGACGCGCCGACCTCGATCACGGGTGTTCCCAGCACATCCATCCTCGGCCTGACGCCAAGGCCCGGTTCGCGAGACGCGGCGAGACGGCCGTTGGCGCGCTGGGGCGACCCGTCGGCGATCGACACCGTCACGTAGCTGTTGAAGTCCGTTGCCGAGAACAGCAGGTCCGCCGGCGTGCTGTGCGACAGGTGCGCGATTGCCGCGGTGATGATGTCCCCGCCCCAGGTGTCCTCGATCGTCATCGCGATCCCCATCGAGACGCAGAGGTCGCGAATCTGCCGCGCCCGGGTCAAGCCGCCCACCTTCGAGATCTTGAGGTTGATCACGTCCATCGCCTGGTCGTGCGCGCCCCGCACCACCATCGACAGGTCGTCGATCACCTCGTCCAGGATGAACGGCCGCGGCGTCGCGCGCCGGACGACCAGGCACTCCTCGTAGGTGCGGCAGGGTTGCTCGATGTAGACGTCGACCGCCCGCACGGCGTCGGCCACGCGGACGGCCGCGTGCTGCGTCCACCCCGTGTTGGCGTCGGCGATGAGCACGTCGCCGCGTTCCAGCACGGCGGCGGCGGCCTTGATCCGATCGATGTCGGTGTCCGGATCGCCCCCCACCTTCAACTGGAACTTGCGGTACCCCTCGGCCCGGTAGCCGGCCACGCTGGCGGCCATGCGCTCCGGCGTGTCCTGGGAGATCGCGCGGTAGAGGGCGACGTCGGCGCCGACGTGGCCGCCCATCAGCGTGGCTACCGGGAGTCCGCTGGCCTTGCCGAGCAGGTCCCAGCACGCCATGTCGATGGCGGACTTCACGTATGGATGGCCGCGCATCGCGGAGTCCATCAGGCGGTTGACGGCGCCCAGTTCCAGAGGATTGGCGCCGATGAGGTGCGGCGCCAGTTCCTCGATGCCGGTTCGAGCGCCCCGCGCGTAGGCTGGCAGGTACGCCGGGCCGAGAGGACAGACTTCGCCCCATCCGGTCAGGCCCCCATCGGTCGCGAGGGCCACGACCGTCGAGTCGAACACCGTGACGGAGTTGCCGCCGGACCACTTGTAGCTGCCCTCGTGCAGCGGCAACTCGACGCGGTAGGCGCGGATGCTGGTGATCTTCATAGATGCCCTTCCGACGGCGTTAGGCGCCAGGCGTGAGGCGCTCGGGGATCCACGGCGTCACGCCGCCGATTCCGCCGCGTTCTCACGGGCGCCGCGCCACTTGACGAACACGCCCGACGCCAGCGCGGCGACGGCGTAGCACGCTGCGCCTGCCAGCATAGCTGACGTGAAGCCGCTCGTGACGGCCACCGCCATGGTGCCCAACGAACCGACGACGGAGAAAATGCCGTTCAAGCCCCAGTAGAACGGCGGGGCCGGGAAGGGGCCCACGCCGCTGGCCTGCAAGCCGCGCGGGAATGGCATCCCCATCAGGAACCCGATCGGGGCCGCGACGGCCACGGCGACCGCGATCCGCGCGTTGAGCGGCAGCCACAGCAGGGCCGGCACCAGCTTCGGCAGGGCGAACGCGTAGACGGCGGCCAGCGCCGCCACCGTGCCGCACACCGCGGGGAGACTGAACCGGCGGCTGGCCATGCTGCCGATGCCGCCGGCGGCCAGCAGCGTGAACAGCAGGATCGACAACGTGAAGATCGGATGACCGAGCAGCAGGGTCAGGTGCTGCAGCAGCGCCAGTTCGACCGCGATGAAGCCCAGGCCGAGCGCCGCGAAGTAGACCAGCGAACGGGCGTACGGTCCGGAGGGCTGGCCGGCGGGTTTGCCGAGCGCGATGAACAGCGCGCACAGCACGGCGACCGGCACCACGATCCAGAGGAAGGCGCTGCGCATGTTCGCGGGAATCCCCCACGGCTTCTGGCGCGCGAAGAAGAACGGGCGATCGTCGTAGACCGGATCGACGCGGGAGTCGGCGGCCTCGATGTACTGGGCCATCGTGGTGCGGCCCTCGAACAGACCGGCGTACGGCTCGTCCACCTGGCGGCCGGGCACGATCACGGGGCGCGCGGTCGCCCAGGTCATCATCCGGTCGGACTCCTCGGGCGTGAACGGCCGCTTCCGGAACATGAAGATCATCTGCGGCGGATCGTCGGGCGTGGCGACCTTGTTCTCCAGGAACACGGCGATGCGCGACCCCGCCTCGCGCGGTCCCAGCATCGCGCAGGCGTTCGAGACGAGCCGCGCGATGTCCACGTCCCAGCGCAGGATGACCAGCATCCCGTCCGGCGTCAGGTGATCGAAATAGGCCTCGAACGCTTCGACCGTGTAGAGGTGGTTCTCGGAGAGCGAGAGGCCGCCCGATGCGACGGCGGCCCACGAATCCACGAACCCGAGCAGGATCACGTCGAATTGCCGGTCGGTCCGGCGAATGAAGTTGCGGCCCTCCGACAGGATGGTCTCCACCTTCGGCTGGTCGTAGAGATTCCCCGCGCGGGCGCCGAAGTGCCTCACGAACTGCAGCATCAGCGGGTTCATCTCGACAGCGGTGACCGTTTCCGATCCCGCCGCCAGCGCAACGAGCACGTCGGATCCGCCGCCCGGGCCGATGATGAGCGATCTCGGGTGTGCCGGTGCCACCTTGAACGGCAGCGCGCGGTACCACGCCGGCAGGCCCGCGAGGCTCTCGAGGCGGCCGTCCCACTCCATGATGCTGGTCCACGCATCGGAGTCGATATAGAGGCGCGCCAGGTACGGCGACTGGAATCCCATCACGGCGTCGATGCGCGAGTAGGCGTTCCAGCCCGTGAGTTCCACGCGCGAGTTGGGCGTGGCGGCCATGTGCTGGTACATGCCCTTCGTGGGCGCGCTGTGGATCTTGAACAGCCCCGTCTGTTCGTTGACCGCGACGGCGCCGATGACCAGGATGACTGCCGCCGCGGCGGGCACGCGCAGCCGCTTCCAGAAGCAGGCCGACGCGATGGCGGGCGCGATGGCCACGGCCAGCACGGCGTTCTCGCCGCCGAGCCACCCCAGCATGCCGGTCACGGCCAGTGCGCCGATGGACGCCCCGAGCAGGTCCGCGAAATACAGCTTGCCTGCTTCGCGATACCGGGCCGCGAACAGCATCGAGAGGGCCATGCCGGCCAGCAGGAACGGCAGCAGCGAGACGCCGAAGTAGAACGGCAGGCGCCCCGGCTCGAACGGCAGCCGGACGATGAGCCATAGGCAGAGCGGGATCGCCAGGGCGTAGGCGTACGTGAGCGTCGCGGCACGTTCGATCGTCGCCGTCATCCGCGATCGCAGCAGGTGCACCGCGAAGCCGCCGAGGCCCCAGCCGAGCAGCGCCACCGAGATGGCGATGAAGGCGAAGTGGTACCAGATCGTGGCCGAGAAGATGCGGGTCAGGCCGATTTCGAACATCAGGCCGGACAGCGTGATCAGAAAGATGCCTGCGTACAGAGCCATGACGAGATCGGTGCTCCTTGGTGAACCCGGCGCGTCACGTTAGTTCGCCGCACCAGCAGCCGTCAAGCGCGCGGCCGGACCATCGAGGGGCGAGGGATGCTTGGACCGGACTCCAGCAGTGCTAGAGTGGAAGCGACCCCGTATCGCCGGCGCGACCACCGTCGAACCCGCACCGGCCGGCGCGGGCACCGACAGGAAGGCCTGCTGACAGATGATCGTCCCGTCGTTCATGCGGTTCACCTTCACGGCGCTCACATGCGCCGGTCTCGTCGCGGTGTCGGCCTGCGGCGGAAAAAGCAACGCCTCGCCGTCGGCCCCGACGTCGCCGGCGTCATCGTCATCCTCGTCCGGCGGGACGTCGGGCGGCGGTTCGGGCTCCGGCGTATGCGGGGCGATCAGCACGTCCGCCGACGCCGCCCTGTCGATTGTCAACGGCACCGACTGCTCCGCTCAGATGGCCACCGCGAGCGTCGTGCAGCTCTACATCCAGACCAGCACGGAGAAGAAGTGGTGTTCGGGGACTGTCATAGGCACCGACTGGGTCCTCACCGCCGCTCATTGCCTGCCTTCTGACACGGTGAGCGTGTCGGCCTGGCCCGGCGCGGGCTTGCCGATCGACGCGTCGGAGTTCCATGCGAGCCCTGCATACACGGGGATCAGCCCGACGTCGCTCGACGTCGGTGTGGTGAAGCTCGTGTCGCCGCTTGGCCGGACGCCGGTGCCGCTGCTGACCAGCCGCGAGGCCGGCGCCGGGGAAACCGGCGTCATCGCCGGTTGGGGAAACGGCATCACCGTCTCGGACCCGTCCGGCGTGCTGCGGGCCGGCTCCGTGACGATCGCATCGAGCTCGGCGTCCAGTGCATACATCCAGACGAACTACTCGGCGTCGGCCAGCAACGTGTGCAACGGCGATTCCGGCGGTCCGTTGCTCCTGCTGCAGGGCGGTCAATGGTGCGTGGCAGGCATTATCTCGACCACGACGTCGGGCTGCATCAGCGGGTCGAGCGATTTCGCCAAGGTCCGTTACAGCGGCATCCTCAACTTCATCCTCGGCTACGTGCCCCACCCCGAGCAGCGGTAGCCACACGGATCCCGGCTGCCCGCGCGGCCCGCGTGATTGACAGTGTCACCGCATAAGAGAAAGATCGGACTACCTGGCGACGGCCGTCGGGTCATCGTGTTGGAGTTGCATCATGTCGTTACGTTGTGCTCGGATCCTGGTCATCGGTGGCATGTGTATCGCGGCAATGAGCTGGGCGGTGCCGGCGCGTGCTCAACGCGGCGGGGGCGGGGGCGGACGGAGCATGGGTGGCAGTCCGGAGGGGCGCGGGTCGAAGACCCAGTTCGACGACAAGTCACTCGGTGTCCGGTTCGCGGTGCCCCCGGGACTGGACCTGTTTACGCCGTCGGCTCCGGGACGCTATCGGAGCGCGTTCACGGAGAGAAAGATCGCGCTGCTCGTGAACCCGCGGCAGGTCGAGGACACGATCAGCGTCAAGTACGCCGACGGGATGACGGCGGCCGATCTCAAGGCCTACCAGGTGGTCCTGGAGTCAAACCCGCCACAGGCCAAGCTTCCGGGCTATGAGAAGGTCAGTATCACGGCCGGGAAGGTGGGAAAGGAAGTGGCCGAGGAGAGCGTCGACTTCATCTACCGGGCCACGCAGAACGGCGAAGCCCTCACGTACCGGCAGGTGGTGTTCGTGCACGGTGGCCGTGGTTTCACGGTCGCCTGCGCAACCCGGACCAAGGACTTCGGCACGGCGAATCGGGAGTGGTTCGATTCTCTCCTGAAGCATCTCGAGCTCTACTGACGCGCCGCGTGGCGGTTCGCCGCCGGCCTGTTCAGTCGCGGTAGGAGCCCCGGGCCAGCACGGTGCCCTGCCGGCCCACGAGTTCGATCCTGATGGCGTGCTCGCCGCGCGGCAGATCGGGCCGCACGAACGCCAGTTCGTAGCGGCCCGCCAACGCACCGACGAGATGGTTCATGGCGAGGCCGGGCCAGGTGTTGGTGCGTACAAAGAAGCCGCCGGTGTCGGCTGCGACGAGCTTCAGCCCGGCTGCCAGCGTGTGATCGTCCGCATCCGTGATGTCGAGGCAGAAGACGGTGGCGCGGGCGCGCGTCAGCAGTCGTTTGGCTTCGCCGTACTCGGGTTCGATGCTGATGTGTGACCCGCCGGCGCCTGTACTCCACCGCCCGAATCCAAACCCGAACAGCACGACCGTCTTTTCACCGGGGAGTTTGTCCAGCGCACGGCCGAGGACCACCAACGCCGCCTCGATCGCGGCCGCGCGGCGCCCGGCGTCACGGTCGAAGTACCGCGCCAGCGACAGGCCGTCGACGGGCGGCAGCGCGGACGGCGGCGAGCCGGTTAGCAGTTGGCGGTCGACGAGATCGGACAGCACCTTCCGGTCCGTCGTGTAGTCGCTCCACAGGTCGAGATGCGACTGGAAGGAGACGACGGCCACGCGGTCGTCCGGGCCCAGGGCCTCGAGGAATCCGTGCGCGCGCCTGAGCATGGCCACCAGGCCCTGGAATCGTGTGGGTTCGAGGTCGCGCTGGACGAACAGCACGATCTGGCGGCCCGACGGCAGGCCGAAGCGCGCCTCGTCCCTGGAGCCGCCGGCGCCGGCTCCCGACGTCCGTTCCCGATCGGCGACGGCTTCCGTCGTCCAGCGCACCCGCTCGATGGTTACCGGCCGGCCATCGACGAACGCCCGGAAGTTGTCGGCGTTCAGCCCGGTGACGGGCGCGCCGTTGGCCGCCAGCACGTGGACGTCGACCACCACTCGAGCCACGTCCACGCGTTCGGTGATCCTGGGCGGCTGCAGTACAGGCGGCTGTTGCGCGGCCAGCGGCGCGCCGAGCACGCACACGATCCATCCAGACGCGACGACGAACCAGTGCCGGAACACCCCCCCATCATACTCATCAAACACGACCGGCCTGGGAACCGGACCGCGTCCGATTCCCAGGCCGGGAAGAAGCGCCGAGTGGCGGGGTTACTGGGGAATCACCACGATGTGGAAGGCCTGAGGCCCGCCGATGGGCGTCACCTGGTCCCCGACCAGTTTGCCGAGGACGGCCTGGTAGCGGCCCGCGGCAGACAGCGCCGCGCCTGCGCCGCGGCCCCCGCCGAACCCGCCAGCTTGCCCGGCCGCGGCGCCAGCGGGCGCGCCCTGGGCGCCCGCCTGGCCAGCGCCCTGACCTCGGCCGCCCTGGCCACGTCCCGCCGGCGGCGGTGTCTGCTGCGCCTGCTGCTGTTCGACTTGGTCGTCGAGCAGCGGCTCGTCCTCGCCCGGACGCGCCGGCGCGGCACCGTCGGCCCGCAGGTTCCACACCACGCGGCGGAGGCCCACGGTCTTGTCGAGGTCGATGCGGCGCACCTGCTTGCCGGTGTCGTCGCTGATCGTCAGCACGAGCTTGGCGTCAGCCGGCAGCGCCTTGCTCACGTTGTAGGTGAACACGGCGCCGAATGGCGGGTTCGGCGTCGTCCAGTTGCCGGACATCGAGCCGATGCCGGCGGTGCCAGCCGGCGCCATGCCGGTCGGGGTGTACGAATACGCGTCGCGGAGGGGCAGCAACGCCGCGTCTTCCGCCAGCGTCTTTGCGCCGAGGCCGCGCAGCGCGCTGTAGTCATCGAGCACGTAGAAGCCGCGCCCGAAGGTGGCCAGCACGAGATCGTTCTCGCGCATGTGCACGGTCATGTCCCGCACCTGGATCACGGGCATCCCGCCCTTCATCTGGGCCCAGTGGCTGCCGCCGTCCACGCTGATGAACAGCCCGAACTCGGTGCCGGCGAAGAGGAGATCGCCGTTCACGTGGTCCTGGATGATTGACCACACGTCGTGGCGCGCCGGGAGATCGCCGGTGATGTTCGTCCAGGTTTTCCCGCGATCGCCGCTGCGGACGACGTACGGCTTGTAGTCGCCGCGCTGCCAGTTGTTCAGCGTGGCGAACACGACGTTCGAGTCGCGCGGCGACGCGAACAAGTCGCTGACATAGGTCCACTGCGGCACGCCGGGGAACTGCTCGACCTTGCGCCAGTTCTTTCCGCCGTCCTCGGTGACCTGCACCAGCCCGTCGTCGGTGCCGGCGTAGATCAGGCCCTCGAGCAACGGCGATTCGTCGAGCGACACGATGTTGCTGAGTGCCGTCGACGAGGTGTTTCGCGCGATTGAATCCGCCGGCCACAGCTTGCCCATGATCGGGATCTCGTCGCGATTCAGGTTGCGGGAGAGATCGCCGCTCACCGCCACCCAGTTGTCGCCGCGATCGTCGCTGCGGTACAGCTTGTTGCTGGCCCAGTAGAGGCGATGCGGGTCATGCGGGCTGATGATGTAGGGCGCGTCCCAGTTGGCGCGATCGCCGGCGCCGCCCCGGCCGCCCTGACCGCGGCCAGCTTGCGCCGCCTGCGCCGCACCCCGTGCGCCAGCGGCCGCGCCGGCCTGCGCGGCTTGTCCGGCCGGAGCGCCCGACGGGGGCGAAGGCGGGCCCGCCGGCGGGGCGGACGGCATCGCGTCCTCGCCGCCACCGAACGCGCCGCGTCCGGCGCCGCGCGACTGCGGCGGCCGGATCGACTTCGAGATGCCCGATGAGATCTCGTACCGCGTCACGTTGCCGTCCTGCGACGAGGCGTAGACCGTGTTGGGATCGTCCGGGTCGTTGCGCGAATGAAAGCCGTCGCCGCCGGCCACGACGAACCAGTCGCTGGTGCGGATGCCCCAGCGATTGAGCGTGCGGGACGGGCCGCAGTGCGACCAGTTGTCCTGGGTGCCGCCGCAGACCCGGTAAAAGGGCTTCGAATTGTCCGTGGACACGCGGTAGTACTGCGTCACCGGCAGGTTCGTGAAGAACCGCCACGTGGTGCCCTCGTCGTACGACTCGTACACGCCGCCATCGTTGCCGAGCAGCATGTGCCGCTTGTCGGTCGGATCGAAGGTGAGCACGTGGTGGTCAACGTGCACGCCCGTGTTCTCCCAGTTCGTCTGCGACCACGTCTTGCCGCCGTCCGTGCTCCGCTCCATGTTCACGTTGATGGAGTAGATCGTGTCCGGGCGCCACGGATCGAGGAAGAGCTTGTCGTAGTACTGCGCGCCGCCGCCACGGTACCAGTCGTCGCGCTCGGGCGCGGCCGGCGCGGTCTGTGGCGCTGCCGCGGCCCTGCCGCCCGCAGGCGGGGCAGCCTGCGGCGCCGCCGTCGCGCGTCCTGGGGGTGCCGCCGGCGCAGCCGGTGTCGCGGCTGCGGCCGCACGTCCGCCCGCGCCGCCGCCGCGTCCCGCCGGCGGCGTCATGTGTCCAATGCGTGCCCACGTCGTGCCGCCGTCGTCCGACCGGTAGAAGCCCGCTTCCTCGCGCTTGGCGTCGATGAGCGCAAACACCGTCGCGGGGCTCTTGCGCCCGTCCATCTGCAGGCTGACGCGGCCCATGTCGCCCTTTGGCAGGCCCTTCGTGAGCTTGGTGAAGCTCTTCCCGCCGTCGGTCGACTTGAAGATGCCCCCTTCCGGGCCGCCACCGATCATCTGGCCCACGGCCCGGCGCCGCTGGTAGGCGGCCGCGAACACAATATTCGGGTTCTTCGGGTCCAGCACCACGTCCGTGATGCCGGTGTCGGGCGAGATCGTGATGATGGCCTTCCACGTCGCGCCGCCATCCGTGGTCTTGTAGAGACCACGTTCGCCGCCGGCGGAGAACAGCGGGCCCTGAGACGCGACGTACACGACACTCGTGTTCACCGGGTCGATGGCGATATGCCCGATGTGCTCGGACGATGCCAGGCCGGTGTGCTTCCAGGTCTTGCCGGCGTCGACGGACTTGTACACGCCGTCGCCGAAGTGCGCGCTGCGCTGGCTGTTGTGTTCGCCCGTGCCGAGCCACAGGACGTTCGAGTCCTTCGGGTCGATGACGATGCAGCAGAGCGTGAAGGAGCCGCCATCGTCGAAGATCGGATTGAACGTGACGCCCCGGTTCGTCGTCTTCCACAGGCCGCCAAACGCGGAGGCCACGTACCAGATGGACGGGTTCTTCGGATCGATCGCGATGTCCGCGATGCGCCCCGTGGAGAGTCCCGGCCCGATGCTGCGGAGTTCGATTCCTTTGAGCAGATCGGCGCTCAACCGATCCGTGCTGCCGCCTGGAGCCTGGCCGGCCCCAACGACTACCGTGGCGACCATGGCGATCGCCAGGGTCGTCAACAGGAACATCCTTCTCATGTGTCGTGCTCCCTGATTACGAGTGGTGCGCTCTCTGCGCCGGTGAGATGAACAACCGCCGCCCGCTCCGCCGCGTTGGACGCGTTGGACGCGTTGGATGCGTCGCGAATGGTAACACACGCCGTAGCGGGGAGTGGTTGATGCCGTATAATCCAGTGAGACGGCATGAGCCATCGATTATCCAGCGATCTGACCCTTCAGTCTGCCGTCGGCGAGGCGACTCCGCCCGCCCGTCATCCCGACCTGCTTCACGAGTTCTTCGAACGCTCTGCGCGCGCGTGGCCGGACCGTGTCGCGGTCGATGTGCCTCCCGGACGCACGCGGTCCGGACGGCGGACCGTAACCTATGCCGAGCTCAAGCGCCTGTCGGATCGGCTGGCGATCTGGCTCCAGGATCGCGTCACACCGGCGTGCGTCATCGGCATCCAGTTGCCCCGCACGTCCGAGCACCTCTACGTCGCGCAGTTGGCGGCGATGAAGGCCGGGGCGGCGTACGCGTGCATCGACCCGGCGTTCCCCGACGCCCAGTTCCAGGAGATCATGCGTGACTCGGGTGCTGTCGTTCTGCTGACCGACGGCGACGGCGCGTCCCGCGCCGCCGCGTGCGGCGTCGACGCCGCGCGGGTGCTGGACTGCGTGGCGTGGTGCGACGGTCTCGGCGGCCGGGGGACGGGGCCCGAGCCGACCCGTCCGGCCTGGCTCACACCCGGGAGCCTCGCGTACGTGATCTACACGTCCGGCACCACCGGCCGCCCGAAGGGCGTGATGATCGAGCACCGCAGCGTCGCCAATCTCGTTGCCGGGGATATGGACGAACTCGGCGTGTCTCCGGCCGACCGCGTGTCGCAGAACTCGTCGTCCGCCTACGATTCATCGGTCGAGGAGATCTGGCTCGGGTTCGCCGTGGGTGCCACGCTCGTGGTGATGGACGAAGAGACGGCCCGCCTCGGGCCCGACCTCGTGGGCTGGCTGCGCGACGAGCGGATCACCGTGCTGTGCCCGCCGCCGACGATGCTGCGGACGATGGGCTGCTCGGATCCGGCCGCCGAGCTGCCGGACCTGCGGTTCGTCTACGTTGGCGGAGAAGCGTTGCCGCGCGACGTGGCCGATCGGTGGGCCCCGGGGAAGCGGCTCGTGAATGGCTGGGGACCCACGGAGTGCACCGTCACTGCGATTCGCATCGACATCCGGGCCGGCGATCCCATTTCCATCGGGCGCCCCATCCCGGGCCTCCAGGCGTTCGTGCTGAATGAACGGCTCCAACCAGTGCCCGACGGCGAGAAGGGCGAACTCTGCGTCCGCGGGATTGGGCTCGCACGCGGGTATCGGCACCGCGAGGCACTGACGGCCGAGCGCTTTCCCGCGCATCCGGCGCTGGGCCGCATTTATCGCACCGGCGACCTCGCGAGCCGCGAGGCGGACGGCACGTTCTTCTACCACGGCCGGATTGACGGCCAGGTGAAGATCCGCGGGTACCGCGTCGAGCTCGAGGCCATCGAGACCCGCCTGTCGGAGTGCGAGGGCGTGCGCGAGGCCGCCTGCCGCGTGCAGGAAGGCGACGGGGCGCAGACGCTTGTGGCGTTTGTCGTGCCTGAACGCGCCGGCCCGCCTCCCGCGTTCGACGATCTGAAGGCCGCCATTCGCAGCGTGCTGCCGGCGTACATGGTGCCCAGCCGGTTCGGCCTCCTCGACGTCCTGCCGCGCACGGTCGGCGGGAAGCTGAATCGGACGGCGCTGCCGCGGCTTGACGCCGGCGGAAGCGGGGCCACTGGCAACGGCCCGGAACCGCCGGTCACTGCGCCGCGCACGGCGCTCGAATCGAAGGTCGAAGCGGCGATCCGCGACATCCTCCGGCTGAAGGATCCGGCATCCATCCACGCGGATTTCTTCACGGACCTCGCGGGCGACTCGCTTCACGCGGCCATGCTGGTGACGCTGCTGCGTGAAGATCAGGACACGGCCAGCGTGACCGTGCGCGACGTTTACGAGGCTCCCACCGTGGCGCGGCTGGCGGAACGGATTGGCAGCGAAACGCCGCTCGGGGCGTCTGACGACGATCCGGACGCGGGGCTGGATGGCAGCCATCCGGTGCTCGCCACACTCGTGCAGGCGGCGTGGCTTGCGGCGGGGGCGTTCGTCGTCGCTCCGATCATCTACCTGGCCGTGTTCAGGATCGCGCCCGCCGTGCTGTCGGCGATCGGTCTGACGGCAGCGGTTCTCCTGCTGCCGCTGTTCTCGCTGGCGGCCCTGGCGATCTACCTCCCGCTGTCCGTCCTCACCGCCGTCATCGTCAAGCGCCGCGTGATCGGCACGTATCAGCCGCTCCGCGCGCCCGTGTGGGGGAGCTTCTACGTCCGGAACTGGATCGTGCAGCGTGCCGTTCGCTCGATCCCCTGGCGGACGCTGGAGGGCACGGTGTTCCAGGCGATGGTGCTGCGCGCCCTGGGCGCCCGAATCGGACGGCGGGTGCACTTCCATCGCGGCGTCAACGTGCTCGCCGGCGGATGGGACCTGCTCGACATCGGCGACGAGGTGTCGATCGGGCAGGACGCGGCGATCAATCTCGTGGATCTGGACCGCGGGCGGATCGTGGTGGCTCCAGTCCGCATCGGTGCAGGAGCCACCGTTGAAACGCGCGCAGGGGTCGGGGGCGGGGCTGTCATGTCGGCGGACTCGATGCTGACGTCGCTGTCGTACCTGCCGCCGGGTGCGGTGATCCCCGACGGCGAACGCTGGGATGGCATTCCCGCGTGTCCGGCCGGCGTGGCACCCGTCTGCCCGGCGATCACGGCTGGCGGCCGCGAGTGGCCACCCGCGCTGCACGGACTGCTGCTTCTGCTCGCGCGCCAGGGTGTGGACACCCTGAAGGTCATTCCACTCGCTGTACTGGCACTGGTTGCTGCCGCGATGGCCGGTGTCACCGCCGCCGACGCGATCGCGTGGATCAACGCCCCGGCGCTCAACTGGAGCCTGGTGAGCCCCATCCTCGCCGTGTTGCTGCTCGCGTCGCCGCTGGCGCTGGCGCTCGAGATGCTGGTGATGCGCGCGATGGGCCCGGTGCGCGAAGGCGTGATCAGCCGGTGGAGCCTTGCCTACATTCGGGCGTGGCTCAAGACCGAGCTGGTGCACAAGGCGGGCGAGTGGCTGAGCGGCACGCTGTTCTGGCCCGCGTGGCTCCGGCGGGCCGGCATGACGATTGGCGAGAACTGCGAGATCAGCACCATCATCGACACCGTGCCGGAACTGGTCGAGATTGGCCGCGAGACGTTCTTCGCCGACGGAATCTACCTGGGCGGGCCGGCCGTGCATCGCGGGACGGTGACGCTCGCGCGTACCCGCGTCGGGCCCGACTCGTTCGCGGGCAACCATGCCGTGTTCCCCCCGGGGCAGCAGCTGCCGGACGGGATTCTGGTTGGCGTCAGCACGCGCGCGGACAGCGGCGTGATGCGCCCGCACTCGTCGTGGTTCGGGCAGCCGCCGTTCGAGTTGGTGCGGCGCGAAGTTCACGAGGTGGATCGGAGCCTGACGCACGATCCGTCATGGATCCGGTACGTCAACCGGTGGCTGTGGGAAGCGGCCCGCAGCGTCTTTCCACTGGGGACGGCGGCCCTGGCGGTGGCGTGGCTCAAGGTGCTGGCCGCGGCCGACGACCACGTGTCCGCGGCGATGTTCCTGTGGGGCGTGATGCCGCTGGCGACGGTCGGCACCGGCGTGGCGTTCGCCCTGATGGTGCTGGCGCTGAAGTGGCTCCTCCTCGGGCGCGTCAGACCGGGCGTGCATCCGCTCTGGTCGTGCTGGTGCAGCCGCTGGGACTTCTTCTACGTGGCGTGGCAGGTGTACGCGCGGCCGCCGCTGTCCCACCTCGAGGGCACGCTGCTCTTGCCCTGGTACCTGCGAGCGATGGGGATGTCGATCGGCCGGCGCGTGGTGCTGGGCGGCGGCTACTCGCAGGTGGTGGACCCCGACATGCTCCACTTCGAAGATGACACCACCGTGTGCTGCCAGTTCCAGGCGCACACGTTCGAGGACCGCGTCCTGAAGATCGACCACGTGCATGTTCGCGCGGGGTCGACGGTCGGTGAAGCGGGGGTCCTCCTCTACGGCGCCGACATCGGCGAGCGGGCCCGCATCCTGCCGCACAGCGTGATCATGAAGATGGAACACGTGCCGCCCGGCCAGACCTATGCGGGGTGTCCGTCGCGGCCGATCGGCGGGGGCGGCAGCGGGCGTTCAACGCCGCCATCGACCAAGAAGAGATCCCGTTGATGGTGGCGAGTACCGTGGCGCCGCTGGCGCGATTGCGTTCATAGGAGGCCGACGGACATGAGAACTTCGCGTCGATCGTTTCTGCAGACCGCCACCGCCGGCGCGGTGGTGCCGTTCTTCACGCCTCGTGGCCTGGATGCGCTCGAGCGGCAGCTCGAGTCCTACGCGCCGCTCTCCGGCGGCGAGGCGGCCGGCCAGGAGGACTTCTGGGCCGAGATCCGGAAGGTGTTCCCGATTCCCGCGGACTACATCAATCTCGAGAATGGTTACTCCAGCCCGCAGCCCGCGCCGACGTGGGAGGCCTTCCAGCGGCACGCGGCGGCCATCAACGGCGGCTTGTCGTTCTACATGCGGCGCAAGAAGGCCGACGACCTCGTGGCCGTCAAGGCGCAACTGGCCGACGTGGCCGGCTGCCCGGCAGACGAGATCGTCATCACGCGCAACACCACCGAGTCGCTCGGCACAGTGATCCACGGCATCGACCTCGCCCCCGGCGACGAGGCCGTGATGTGCGACCAGGACTACGGCTCGATGCTGGAGCAGTTCCGCCAGCAGTCGCGGCGCCGAGGCCTGAAGTGCGTGGAGATTGCCATCCCGCTCAACCCGGCCAGCGACGAGGAGATGGTCGACACCTACGCGCGGGCCATCACACCGCGGACGAAGCTGCTGCTCGTGTCGCACATGGTGAACATCACGGGGCAGATCCTCCCGGTGCGCAAGATCGCCGACATGGCCCACGCCCGCGGGGTCAGCGTCATCGTGGACTCGGCCCACGCCTTCGCCCACGTGAACTTCAAGGTGCCGGACCTCGATGGAGACTACCTGGGTGCGAGCCTGCATAAGTGGTTGTGCACGCCGCTTGGTGCGGGGCTGTTGCACGTCAAGAAGTCGAAGATTCGATCCCTGTGGCCGCTCTTGGGCGACACCAGCGTGCCGGACGATGACATCCGGAAGCTGGAGCGGATCGGGACGCACCCGTCATGGACCGTGCTGGCGATCGCCGATGCGATCCGTTTCCATAAGATGGTGGGAGCGGAACGGAAGGAAGCCCGGCTTCGGTACTTGCAGCACTACTGGACCGACCGCGTGCGGGGGATCCCGAAGGTCTACCTGAACACGCCGGCGGGCCTGCGCGCGTGCGGCATCGCCAACGTCGGGATTAGCGGCCTGAAGCCGGCCGAGATTGCGGACGCGCTCTACACGAAGTACCGGATCTACACCGTCGCGATCAACATGGTGCCGGTCAAGGGCGTGCGCGTGACCCCGCATCTGTACACCACGACCGCCGAACTCGACGCCCTGGTGAAAGCAATCGGCGAAATCGCGAAGGCCTAATTTCTGGGGTCAGGTCCAAAGTGAAAGATCTTCTCCAGTAAATTGGATCCAAGAACTTGTGGATCCAAGAACTTGGAGAAATTCTTCCCGTTTGGACCTGACCCCAGAAGATCTCAGCGCTGGCGCGGGTCGGGTTTGACGACGAGCGGCTGCGTGAGGCTCTTGCCGTCGACCGTCAGCTTCACCGAGTAGGTGCCGGGCTGGGCCAGGGCACCGCCGCCGCGTCCGCCGCCCCCGCCAAACCCTCCCGCGCCCTGGCCGGCCGCCGCCCCCGCCGCGGCTCCCGCTCCGGCGCCTGCGCGTCCTTGTGGCGCCGCCGCCCCCGGCGGGGCACCAGTCCCAGATGCCGGCGGCGAAGGCGGCCCGCCTGCAGCGGCTGTTCCCGCCCCCCGTCCACCAGCGCCGCGGCCACCGCCACGGCCGCCGCCAGGCCCGATGGCCGGCCGCAGGTCCCACACCCACCGGTGGACGCCGGCCGCGGCCGAGAGCACCTCCGGCGTTGGCACCCAGTGCGCGGGGATGTTCAGCGTGTTTGGATCGCGCGGCTGGGGCTTGTCGTCGCTCGAGTACCGCCGAATGGTCTGACCGGCGGCGTCGAGAATCTCGAGTGTCACCGGCGACGTCGCCGCCCCGCGCAGGTAGTAGTCGATCACGGCACCGAACGGCGGGTTTTCGGCGAAGGGCTCGTCCTTCGGCAGCGGCGTGCCCTGTTCACTCGGCGCCGGCATGTTGATCGCCTCGGCGGGCTTGAACAGGAACGCATCGGCTTTCGTCACCGCCTCGCCGAGTTCACGCAGCGGTGAGATGTTGTCGAGGATCCAGATACCGCGTCCGTGCGTGCCGACGATCACGTCGTCATCCTTGATGGCGAGGTCGCGCATGGAGCACGGAGGCAGGTTCAACTGGAGCGATTGCCAGTCATCGCCGTCATTGAACGACACGAACACCGCGCGCTCCGTGCCGGCGAAGAGGAGCCCCTTCTTCAGGGGATCCTCCTTGACCGTCTGGACATACGCGCCTGCGGGCAGCCCCTTGGTGATGGCCTGCCACGTCTTGCCACCATCTCGCGTCCGGTAGATGTACGGTTCGTAATCCTGCAACTGGTGCCGCTCGACGGCTGCGTACGCCTCGTTCTCGTCCGTATGTGAGGCTTCGATCATCGTCACCTTGCTCCACGACGTGAAGGCAGGCGGCGTCACGTTCTTCCACGTCTTTCCATCGTCCGTCGTGAAGTGGATCAGGCCATCGTCGGTGCCGACCCAGACGTAGTAGTCGCGCAGCGGCGACGGCGCAATCGTGTAGATGACACCGCGGCGCTTGTCGGCTGGCGCATCTGCCGCGGCGGCCGCGTCGAGGTTCGGCGGCACGCCGGGGTCCTCCCGTGTCAGGTCCGGGCTGATCTGCGTCCAGTTCTCGCCGCCGTTGGTCGTCTTGTAGAGGTACTGATTCGCAAAGTACAGCTTGTGCGGGTTGGCCTCGGAAAACACCAGCGGCTGCGTCCATGCGTGACGGAACGGGCCGCCGGGGCCCCGTTCTGGCGTCACGTTCTGGGTGGCTCCCGTGATCACATTGCAGCGGCTGACGGTTCCGCCGAACAGGAACTCCGGGTGCACGGGGTCGGGCGCCGTATAGCCGCTCTCGCCGCCCGCGCACGTGCCCGTCCATTCGTGCATCGAAATCACCGCGTGCGGCCCCTGTGACGGGACGGCCACCGCGCCACTGTCCTGCTGCGCGCCGGACACCCAGTAGGGGAAGCGACTGTCGGCCGCCACGTGGTAGACCTGCGCGGTCGACTGGTTGTACCAGGAACTCCACGTCTCCGCGCCGTCCACGGTCACGATGGCGCCCTGGTCGCTGGCGAGGATCATGCGCTGGGAGTCGGCCGGGTCGATCCACAACTGGTGATAGTCGTCGCCGCCGGGCGCCCCCTTGATGGGCGTCCAGCTCTTGCCCCCGTCTTGCGATCGGTAGAGAGAGGTGTTGGAGACGTACACGAGATCGGCGTTCTTCGGATCGGCCGTGACCTTCTCGAAATACCATCCGCGTCCCCAGACGCGCGTGTCGGATGAGATCTTCGCCCACCTGGTGCCGCCATCTTCCGAGCGATAGAGGCCGCCCTCCTTGGCGTCGACGATGGCGTAGACCCGGCGAGGCTGCGCCGGCGAGATGGCCAGGCCGATGCGGCCCAGGCCCTCCTTCGGGAGGCCGCCTTCGATCGGCTGCCAGGTGCTGCCGCCATCGGTCGACTTGAAGATGCCGCCGCCGGGCCCGTTGGACGGGCCGTAGACGTACCACGGCGGACGGCGCGTGGCCCACAGGGCGGCGTAGACGGTTCGCGCGTTGCCCGGCTCGAACGCCAGGTCAACCGCGCCCACGTTCTCGTCCTTGTAGAGCACCTTCTTCCAGGTGGCGCCGCCGTCGAGCGTCCGGTAGACGCCGCGATCGGGGCTCGGGCCGTACGCGTTGCCGAGCGCGGCCACGAACACGATGGCCGGGTTCTTCGGATCGACCAGCACACGCGCGATCTGCTTGGTGCCGTCGAGACCGATGCGCGTCCACGTCTTCCCGGCATCGGCCGACTTGTACATGCCGTCGCCATACGCGATCGAATCGCGCATGTCGCTCTCGCCGGTCCCGACGTAGATCGTGCCGGGCGCCGACGGCGCGACGCCGATCGCGCCGATCGAGGCCGCCGGCTGTGAATCGAAGACCGGGTTCCACGTGCGGCCGGCGTTGGCGGACTTCCAGACCCCGCCGCCGACCGAGCCGTAGTAGAACGTGTTCGGCTGGCCCGGCACGCCGCTGACGGCATTGATGCGCCCGCCGCGGAAGGGCCCGATCAGGCGCCAGCGCAGCGACGCGTAGAACGACGGGGAAATCGACTGCTGGGCATCGAGCACGGGCGCCACGAAGGCCGCCAGCGCCACAGCCAAGCCGAGGCACACGCACGCCACAACTCGCCGGACAGTGAACATCGGTGGAGTCTCCAGGTTCGGGTGTACCAGCAGTCTACCCAATTTCCGGAAGAATGTTGTGTTTGAGAACCGGCGAGGTTAGATTCTGGTTCGTCAGCGTGTTGGCGCGGGTCCGCAGCCGGGAGCACCCTTGGGAGCGTAATGGACAACGACAGACCGGTTGTTGGCGTCGACGACGAGCTTCGCCAGCGCGAACGCCTGCTCCACGCGATGGTCGACAACGCGCTCGACGCGATCGCGCTCACCCAGGCCGGCCGCCAGCTCCGCGTCAATCCGGCCTATGCGCGGATGTTCGGATTCGATTCGCCCGAAGAGCTGCTGGGCATCGATGTCCGGACGCTCATCGCCCCTGAGCACCGGGAGATCGTCGACAACCACATCCGGGAATGCGCGCGCGGAGGCCCGGCGCCTGAATTCTACGAGGTCGACGCGCTCCGGCGCGACGGCACGCGATTCACGATGGAGGTGCACGCGTCCGCCTATGTGGGCGACGATCAGCCGTACACGCTGCTCGTCATCCGCGACGTCACCGAGCGAAGGGCGGCCGAGCAGGCGCTGCGCGACCGCGAGCGCCAGGTGAGCGGCATCCTCGAGAACATGCAGGACGTCTACATGCGCGCGGATCTGGAAGGGCGCCTCCTCGTCCTGGGACCCGCGGCGCCGGCGATGTTCGGCTACGCCTCGGTCGACGAGATGATGGCCCTGTCCGTCTTCGACCTCTACTACAACCGCGACGATCGGCTTCGAGTGCTTCAGCAATTGCGGGCCGCCGGGCGGGTGTACGACTGGCCCTGCCAGGGGAAGCGGAAGGACGGCTTGCCCTTCTGGACGTCGATGAACGTGCGATTCGTGTTCGACGACCAGGGCCGCGTGGTCGGAACCCAGGGCGTGCTCAGGGACATCTCCGAGAGCCGGCGCCTGGGCGATCGGTTCCGGCAGGCCCAGAAGCTCGAAGCGATCGGCCAGCTGGCCGGCGGCGTGGCGCATGACTTCAACAACGTGCTGGCCTCGATGATGCTGCATCTCGGCCTGGTCGAGCAGACCCGGGACCTGCCCGATGCCGTGAAGACCTCGGTCAGGGCGGTCCTCCAGGAGGCGAATCGCGCGGCCTCGCTGACCCGGCAGTTGCTGCTGTTCAGCCGGCGGTCCGTGATGGACATGAAATCGCTCGACCTGAACGAGGTCGTGGCCAACCTGCTCAAGATGCTCGGCCGCCTGATTGGCGAGCAGATCAGCCTGCGATTCGATCGACGGGACGGCCTGCCGCTCATCCGGGGCGACGTTGGGATGCTGGAACAGGTGCTCGCGAACCTGGCGGTCAACGCGCGCGATGCGATGGGCGCCGGCGGCGTGCTGACGATCAGCACGGCCGTTGTCACCGTCAGCGACGCGGAGGTCCAGGCGAACCCCGAGGCGCGGGCCGGGGACTTCGTGAGACTGCGAGTGACCGACACCGGCTGCGGCATGGACGAATCGATGCTCAAACGGATCTTCGAGCCGTTCTTCACGACCAAGGAGCAGGGCCACGGCACCGGTCTCGGACTCGCCACCGTCCACGGGATCGTCGCCCAGCACCAGGGTTGGCTCGAGGTGGAGAGCGTGGTTGGCCGCGGTTCCACCTTCGACGTGTTCCTGCCAGCCGAACGGCAGGCCGGTGGCGAGGAGACGTCGGACCCCCAGGCCGAGCCGGCATTGCGCGGCACCGAGACCCTTCTGCTGGTGGAAGACGCCTCGGGGCTGCGGGATGCCTCGGCGCGTGCGTTGCGACAACTCGGCTACACGGTTCATGTCGCGCGCAGCGGGCCAGACGCGCTCGTCCTCTGGAAGGCCCACCGCGACGAGATCGACCTCGTCTTTTCCGACGTCGTCATGCCGGAGGGCATGACCGGAATCCAATTGGTGGCGCGGCTCCGTTCCGACAGGCCGGGCCTGCGTTGCATCCTCGCCAGCGGCTACAGCTCGGAGATCGTTGATCGAGGCATCGCAGGGCTCGAGTCCGTGGTGTACGTCCCGAAGCCGTACCGGATCGAGGAACTCTCGCGCGTCCTGAGAGACTGCCTGGATCGCAAGTGAGGACAACCATGGGGACAATTGCCGTCCGCCGTCGTGCCCGGATCCGCGTCAGCTGGTTCACGGCCGTGGTCGCCTGTGCCGCCGCCTTCGCCGGCCAGGCGCGCGAACAGACTACGCCCGACTTCCTGTTCGCCCGGCTGGTTGACACACCGGCCGTGTCTGGTGACGAGGCGGCGCTCCGCGCCGTGATCGCCGGCGCACTGCCCTCGTGGGCGAAGGGCCGCGTCGATACAATCGGCAACCTGATCGTCACGATCGGATCGGGCAGCCCGCACCTGCTGGTGGCGGCCAATATCGACGAGGACGGCTTCATCGTCTCGCGCGTCACCGCTGACGGCTACCTGCGCCTGCAACGGTACACGTCCGGCGTCCAGCACAAGCTCTTCGAGCAGTACCACTACAGTCAACCCGTTGTGGCGCGCACGGCGAAAGGCACCCTGGTGCCCGGGGTCGTCGGATCCACGTCGCAACATCTCGGCGGACCGCAAGTGCTGGCCAAGTCGATTCGAACCATCGATGACCTGTGGGTCGATACCGGCGCCGGCGGCGCGAACGAACTCGCCCCGACCGGCATCGACGTGCTGGATTCCGTGTCCCTGCTGAACAGGCTCCAGCCGCTGGCGGGCGGACGCGCGGCAGGCGTGGCCGCTCAGGGTCGCGCCAACGCGTTCGTGCTGGTAGACCTGCTGCGGAGGCGTCCGGTGCCGCCCGCGGTGCAGGGCACACTCACGATCGCATGGACCACGCAGGGCGTGTACCGGGGACGAGGACTGGCGAGACTGGCCCGCGAGATCGCGCCGGACCGCATCGTGCTGCTGGATCGCGTGTCGCTGGCCGGGGAGGTATCCGCCCTCGGTGCCTTCGGCACGCTCGGCGGCGGGCCGCTTGTGCAGCGGAACGACGATGCCGCGCTGGCGGCTGCCGCCCGGGCCGGAGTGACGGTCCAACCGGCGGCCTTACCCGCGCTGAACCAGCCCTGGCCGGCCGCCAAAGTGACTGCGGTGGCCGTGCCGGTACTGTTCGCGCAGACACCTGTTGAAACCGTAGATTCCCGCGACCTGCCGCCACTGGAGCGGCTGCTCGAGGAACTGGCCGGTCTCCCGGCTTCGTCCGATTCGGCGGCCGCGCCCGTGCTGGCGGAAGGACTGCCGGCACCGAAGCCCCTGCAAGCCCCTGCCAAGTCAGCGGCAGGGCAGGCGGCGGTACCGGCGTTCTTCACCCTGCTACAGCCGCTGATTGACGCCTATGGTGTGTCGCCCCACGAGTCACCGGTACGGGAGGTGGTCCGGCAGTTGTTGCCGCCGTGGGCCAAGCCCACCGTGGACGAGCAGGGGAACCTGCTGGTGTCGTTCGGGGCGGGCGGTGCATCGTTGGCGTTCGTCGCGCACACCGACGAGATCGGCTACGAAATCTCGGCGATTCGAGACGACGGCACGGCTGTCGTGCGGAAGCGCGGCGGGCTGATGGACGCGATCTTCGAGGCCAGGCCCATGGTGGTGCAGACGGGCCGCGGCCTGGTGCCCGCGGTCATGGCGCCCCGGCTCGGCTACGCCAAGGCCGGCGACGCGTTCCCGGCGGCTGGAGATGTCTACGTCTACTTCGGGACCGAGTCGAAGTCGGAGACGATGTCGCTCGGTGTGGCCACAGGCGACACGCTGACGGTCCGCAAGCGGTTCATGCGGCTGGCTGGCCAGCGCGCCACCGGCCGGTCGATGGACGATCGGGTCGGTGACGCGGTGATGCTGGCAGCACTGTGGCGCATCGACCCGGCGCTGGTGCCGAACCGGGTGACGTTCGCGTGGGTAACCGGCGAGGAGGTCGGGCTGAACGGGTCCGGCTATCTCGCGGGCAAGCAGGTCGCCGATTATGCATTTGCGGTCGACACGTCGCCGTCGTCGGACACGCCGGTCGATACGCCCCGGCTGGCGTACCTTCCGCTTGGTGCCGGCAAGGCTGTCATACGAGGCGCCGACAGCAGCTCGCTGGCACCGAAATCCATGATCGCGGCGCTTGGTGCGCTGGCGAAGGCCAAGGGCATCCCGTCAGTGCTCGGCGCCAACGGGGGCGGCACCGACGCGGCGAGCTTTGTGCCGTACGGCGTGCCGACGGCGGGACTGAGCTGGCCCGGCCGCTATTCGCACTCGACGGTCGAGGTCGTGGACGCGCGTGACACTGATGCGCTGGTCCGGCTCATTGTCGCCGTGGCGCACAGTTCCCAGTGGTCCGCCAGGCCGCGCTAACGGCTGGGACAGCGATCGGGAACAACAGAACAGCGAGACCTCAGGGTTCTACTCGCCAGGCCCGGCCAGCGACAGCACCGCCTGCAGCAGCACGTTCGCGCCGGCTTCCAGGGCCTGTGGCGACGAGTACTCCTGCACGTTGTGGCTCACACCGCCGCGGCTGGGCACGAAGATCATCGCCGCCGGATATCGGGACGCCAGGATCTGCGCGTCGTGGCCGGCGCCGCTCACCATCCGCCGGGTGCGGAACCCGAGTGCGCCAGCAGCCGCGGCCACTTCCGAGACGACTGCCGGATCGAACCGGACCGGCGGCACGTGCGCTTCGATGGCCTCGTCGATCTCGACCTGCTCTTCCGCCGCCACCTGGACCAGGAAGTCGTTGAGCCGATCCCGGGCCTCTTCGAGCCTGTCGGCGTCCGGGTTGCGCAGGTCGACCATCAGATCCGCCTGGCCCGCCACGACGTTGACGATGTTCGGGGTCAGGGTGAGCGCGCCGACGGTGGCCCGCTGGCCGTCGATCCGGCTCGAGAGATCCCGCGCGAACTGCACGATGCGTGCGGCCGCCAGCCCGGCATCCCGCCGCATGTCGATCGGTGTGGCACCGGCGTGGGCGGCGGCGCCCCGGATCCGCAGCGACACCCACGTCAGGCCCTGCACGGCTTCGACGACGCCGATGGTGTCGCCGGTCTGTTCGAGTATGGGGCCCTGCTCGATGTGCAGCTCCAGGTACGCGCGGATGTCGAGCCCCGTGAGGGTGTCCGGGCCAGCGTACCCGACGCGGTCCATGGCCTCGCCAACGCTGATCCCGTCGCGGTCCCGCTTGCCGCGGGCGGCTTCGACGGAAAGGTCGCCGCGCACGACGAGGCTGCCCATCATGTCGGTCGTGAAGCGCGCGCCCTCCTCGTTCGCAAAGACAATGACGCCGACAGGGAGGCGCGTCCGGACGGCGGCCGCATTGAGCGCGTCAACCACCTCGAGCGCCGCGATCACGCCGGCGGCGCCGTCGTAGCGTCCGCCTGTGCCCACCGTGTCGACGTGGGACCCGGCGAGCACCAGCGGCCCGGCCTCGCGGCCCGGCCGGATGCCGAGCAGGTTGCCGATCCCGTCGATCCGAATCGTCAGCCCCAGTTCCCGCATCCGGCGCTCGACGTAGTCGCGCCCGCGCTTGTCCGCCTCGCTGAACGCCAGCCGGCAGACGCCGCCGCCTTCGATGGCGCCGATCTTCGCCAGGTCGGCGAGATGGTGCTCGAATTGACGCCCGTTCACGCGCAGCCCGTCGGTCATAGGACAGCCCCTCTGATGGTGGCGTTCATGGTAGCCCGAAATCTTGATATCCTTTGGCGCCGCGTCGCGTCAGGCGCGCTGACGGGCCTGTTGCCCGATCGTCACTTGGAGTCATCCATCATGCACCTCAGGTCGTTTGCCCTCGTCTGTGCCATCCTGCTTCCCGCGGCCGTCGTTGCGTTCCAGCAGTCGGCGGACAAGCCGGATCCGATCGCCGCCAAGGCCGCCGCCATTCACAAGGCCGCCCTCACGCTCGATACGCACGTCGACATCCCGGGCGGGAACTACGCCACGCCGGAGGCCGACCCGGGCGCGCCGACCACGCGATGGAAGTGCGACCTGACGAAGATGGAGCAGGGCGGGCTGAAGGGCGCGTTCCTGGCCGTGTTCGTGGGCCAGGGGCCGCTGGACGACGCCGGGTACAAGCGGGCGCTGGACCAGGCGATGTCGAAGTTCGAAGCCCTGCAGCGGCTCACGGGCAAGATGTACCCCGACCGGTGTGCCTTTGCGACGTCTCCGGCCGACGTGGAGCGCATCGCGAAGACCGGCAAGCGCGTGATCATGACGGGCGTAGAGAACGGCTACCCGATGGGCACGGACATGGCCAACCTCCGGAGGTTCTACGACCTGGGCGCCCGGTACGTGACGCTGGCGCACAGCGGGAACAACCAGTTGGCCGACTCGTCAAGCGTGCGCGAGCCGCTCAACAACGGGCTGTCGGCGCTGGGCAAACAGGTGGTGGCCGAGATGAACCGGCTCGGGATGATGATCGACGTCTCGCACATCTCCGAGAAGTCGTTCTGGGACATCCTCGCGATTACGAAGGCGCCGATCATCGCGTCGCACTCGGGGAGCAAGGCGATCGCGAATGTCGATCGGAACCTGACCGACGATCAGCTGAAGGCGCTCGCGAAGAACGGCGGCGTCGTGCAGACGGTGGCGCTGGCGGGCTACCTCAAAGTGGATTCGCCCGAGCGGCGTGACGCCGTGGCGAAGCTGCGTGAGGAAATAGGGCTGCCGGCGCGCGGCGGGCGGGGAGTCGGTGGAGGTGGGGGTGCTGCTGCGGGGAGAGCGGGCGGTCCGCCTTCGCTCCCTGCGGGAGCTTCGGCGGGACAAGTTCCGCCTGCGGCTGGTGCGGTGGCACCTGTTCAGGCGACGGCGGGGCAGGGCGGGGGACGCGCGGCGATGACGGACGAGCAGCGCGCCGAGTACGACAAGAAGATGGCGCTGTTCAACGAGCGGATGAAAGAGGTTGACGCGAAGTTCCCGCCGGCGACGCTGAAGGACTTCGTCGATCACATCGACCATGCCGTGAAGGTCGCCGGCATCGACCACGTGGGCATCGGCACCGACTTCGATGGCGGCGGGGGCATCCCGGGCTTCAACGACGACACGGACGCCCCGAACGTGACGCTCGAACTGGTGAAGCGCGGCTACACCGAGGAGCAGATCAGGAAGATCTGGGGCGGCAACCTCCTCCGCGTCTGGCGCGACGTCGAGCAGGCGGCCGCGCAACTGAAGGCCGCGAAGTAGACGGGGAGAGCCACGCCGAAGCCCGACCCCGCCCGGAGAGCGAAGTCGGGCGAAGGCGGCTAGAACCCGAAGCTTGCCGCCGTGTTGAACGACCGCACCCCCTGCACGAGCGTCGGCTTTCCGAACAGCGGCGACGTCATGATGCCGTTATAGCTGCCGTAGTTCGCGTGGTTGGCCAGGTTGTTGATGGTGACGCTGAACGAGAGCCGGTACTTCGGGACCGTCGTCGGCGCAGCCATTTGAGGCATCGAGATGCCCGCCGCCCTTGCGATCGTCGCGATGTCGATGCCCCCGGACGACGAGGCGGGCTTGTGGCCGATGCCGATGTTGTAGGTGAGATACGCGTACGAATTCCACTGGCCGGACCC
>Ga0334722_10000062_pt1 | contig 158438 bp, 151 predicted proteins | sample C3_bottom_MG_FD_207210 | JGI IMG/M metagenome (GOLD analysis project Ga0334722, IMG submission 207210) | Sediment microbial communities from Yellowstone Lake, YNP, Wyoming, USA - C3_bottom | ecosystem: Environmental > Aquatic > Freshwater > Lake > Sediment | place: USA: Wyoming | collected... | reverse complement strand
ACACCGTATTCGTCATCTCCTGGGTCAATCCGGGCCGCGAATTCGCGGGCAAGACCTTCGAGGACTACCTGCACGCAGGTCCGGACGATGCGCTGCAGGCGATCGAACGGGCCACCGGCGAAAAACAGGTGAATGTGATCGGCTACTGCCTCGGCGGGACACTGCTGGGCGCAGCGCTCGGCGTGATGGCGGCGAAGAAGGACAAGCGGGTTGCCAGCGCTACGTTCTTCGTTTCATTGCTCGATTTTTCCATCCCGGGCGAACTCGGCGTATTCATCGACGAGAAGCAGGTGGAGAACCTGGAAAAACGCATGAACGAGCGCGGTTACCTCGAGGGCTCGGAAATGGCGGGCACGTTCAACATGCTGCGCTCGAACGACCTCATCTGGTCGTTCGTGGTCAATAACTATTTGATGGGCAAGGATCCGTTTCCGTTCGACCTGCTTTACTGGAATTCGGATTCGACGCGCATGCCGGCGAAAATGCACAGTTTCTACCTGCGCAATATGTACATGGCCAACAAACTCAAGGACCCCGGCGGCATTACCCTGGACGGCGTACCGATCGACATCAGCAAGGTCAAGATCCCCGCGTATTTCATTTCCACTGCCGAAGATCACATCGCGCCCTGGAAATCGGTCTACAAGGGGGCGCGCGTCCTCGGCGGCAAGGTGCGCTTCGTCCTCGGCGGCTCGGGCCACATCGCCGGCATCGTCAACCCGCCCGCGGCGAACAAGTACTGTTACTGGATCAATCCGAAACTAGCCGAGACTTCGGAAGAATGGCTGGAGGCGGCGACGCGCCACGAAGGCTCGTGGTGGAACGATTGGCAGGCGTGGATGGACCAGAACAACGGCGACGTCAAAGTCGCGGCGCGCGTTCCCGGGGACGGCAAGCTCAAGGTCATCGAGGATGCGCCCGGAGCCTACGTCAGCCTGCGCCTGGGAGCGGAGAAGGCTTAGAGCGGTAACGGATCAAGCTGATGTGACTGAGCTTGCGCGGACGGCGGCCCGTCCGCGCGGATCGTCGATTGCGCAGGGACGAAAAGCGCGTCCCTGCGCGATCGGCGATCTCTAGTAAAACCCGCTCACCCGATTTGGGGGTTATCCATAACCGTGTTTTCCGGGCGGATGCGCTTTTCATCCGCCCGGAAAACACGGTTGGCGCGCAGAGCGCGCAATCGTCGTGAGTCGACATCGGCGGACATAGGGACGCGCCAAGCTGAAGGGATAGAGCTTGCGCGGACGGCGGCCCGTCCGCGCGGATCGTAGATAGCACGCGGATGAAAAGCACATCCGCGTGCTATCTACGATCTCGGATAAGGGCAAGCCAGAAGCGCTATTGCAGTTGCCCGCAACCGTGTTTCCAGAGCGCGGTGAAGATGTCTAATGCAGCCGCGGCTTCTTCAGGAAATCGTTGCGGTCGGCCGAACGCACGTTGAGGCGCAGCACGTCCCCCTGCCTTGCGAGCATCAGCGGAACCTCGACGCCCGGACCACCCAGGCGCCAAACCTTGCGCAAGAAATCAGCGAGGTCGGCGGTGCGTTCACCCGCGACGCCCAGTACCAAATCGCCCGCTTTCACACCGGCACGCTCCGCCGGGCTGCCCGGTGCCAGACCGCCTACGGTGAGGCGGCCCTCCGCCTCCTGCGTGTACATCCCCAGCCAGGGTCGTGGCGCGCTCGCGGCGCGTCCGCGCGCGATCAGATCCTCGAGTATGGGTTCGACGAGATCGATGGGCACGAACATATTGCCTTGATCCGCTTCGTCGCCGACGACCTCCTGCAGGAGCAGGGAACCGATACCGACGAGGCGTCCGCCTTTGTCCACCAGTGCCGCCCCACCCCATTGCGGGTGCGCCGGCACGGTGAACAATGCATTATCGATCAGGTATTCCCAGTAACCGGCGAATTCGCGCTTGGCAATCACCTTCGCCTTGAGCGCATGCGCGCGACCGCCGTGGCCGATGACGAACACCTGATCGCCTGGCACCACCGTCGCGGCCGAGCCGCGCTCGAGCACGGGTGCGCGCAACTCCCCCAGAGCCTGCACCAGTCCGAAGCCGCTCGCCTGGTCGTAGGCGAGCGCATGCCCGGCGACGACCGCACCGGTATTGGTCGTCAGCCAGATGGTCTCCGCTTCGGTAATCAAGTAGCCTATGGTGAGGATGAGCCCGTTTTCGCGAATCACCACGCCGTAACCGATACGTTCGGTGCCGAGTATGCTGCCGGTGAACGCGTCCTCCGGTATTTCCGCGCGCAGCAGAACCACGGCGTCCAGCACTTCGGCAAAATCGAAGTCGAGTTCCTCTGCGCGCGGCTGCAGGGACTCGTCAAAAGCCCATGGTTTGGTATCGGACATGGCGTAGATTCTGCCACGTTGCCGGGTTTTCGGTCGAATTTGCTGCAAACGCGTGACTGGCGCGGGATTTGGCCCAGCGCCCAGTTGCTAGCTGTGCTCCGGCCCGCTCATCCACTGCATAAAGGCGTCCGGTGCGAGTACTGCAAAACCACGCAGTTCGACGAGCCGGCGCGCCAGCTTCAGCAGCGCGTTATCGCGTGTGACGAGATGAGTGGCATGTGCATGCCAGGCCAGATCGAGAAACTTCTGGTCATCGGGGTCCTCGCACCTGGGCACACCCGCCGCGACCGTCGCGGCAGCAAGCACGAACATCCTTGCGTGCGCGACATAGCGCGCTAACGCTGCCGCGCGCGCCGCGGGTTCGAGCTTAACCTGGGAGTAAGTGAGAACGCGGCGCAGCTCCTGCAGGCAGGCTTCATTTGAAACCAGGCACACTGCTTTGTGCTCGATTGCTGCGACGATGGGCCGCACCCGCGCATCGTCGAAAGCGATCCAGTCCAGGACGACGTTGGTATCCAGGACCAGCAGCGGGCTTGATGGAGCCGGTTGAACCAGGGTTTGGTGCAAGGTCATCGGGTCGGCGATGGTGGTATTACTACGCCTTGTCGGCGCAATCGAATAGGTGCATCCTGACGCCCGAATAGACACGCCATCCGGACGCCGTTGCGGGAACGTCAATCTAACATTTAGCGAACAGCAAAGGAGGGTTCATGCGAACTCGATTGATAGGATTGGCAATCGCGATGCTGGCAGCCAGCCTCTTCCTAGCTGTCGATGCCGCGCTTGCGGATGAAATCCGGGTGATGTCTTCCGGCGCGTTCAAACAGGCCTATCTCGAGCTGGTGCCGGAATTCGAAAAGGCCAGCGGGCACAAAGTGGTGACGACCTTCGTCGGCGGGGTGGATCTGATGCGACGGATGAAGGCCGGAGAAAGCGTCGATCTGGTCATTCTCGCGGCCAGCTCGCTCGACGACTTGATACAACTCGGCAAAGTCGACCCTGACAGCCGCGTCGACGTCGCCAGGTCGGGGGTGGGCGTGGCGGTGCGCGCAGGCGCGCCCAGGCCCGACATCAGCTCGGGCGATGCGCTGAAACAAGCGCTGCTTGCAGCAAAATCGATCGGCTATTCCACCGGGGCAAGCGGCGCCCATCTCGCCGCCCTGTTTCAGCGCATGGGCATCGCCGAGGAGTTGCGGCCGAAGATCAAGCAGGCTCCGCCGGGTGTGCCGGTGGGCAATCTGATTGTGCGCGGAGAAGTCGAGATCGGCTTCCAGCAGATCAGCGAACTTCTCCCGGTAGCCGGTATCGATTTTCTCGGACCGCTACCGCAGGAAATGCAGCAATCTACGGTGTTCGCGGGCGGCGTCCATACCGGTGCGAAGGCGCCCGCCGCTGCCAGGACCTTGGTCCAGTTTCTGGCCTCACCGGCCTCCGCCCCGGTGATATGGAAGAATGGGATGGAGCCGGGTTGACGTTTAGGTCGTTGGACAAACCAGGGGTTCCTTACGAGACGAGGGGATACTTGCCCTCGTGCTCCCCTAAGTCAGAGGCCATTTCGGCAATTCTGAAACGGCCCATAAGAATGCAGCAGTCGCCGTCAAGGCCAATCGCAGGAGCACGTTCATGGCGAAACTCAACATCAACGGCAAGGTGCGCGAGGTACAGGTGGAGCCGGACACACCGCTCCTGTGGGTCATCCGCGAGCAGCTGGGCCTCACCGGAACGAAATATGGATGCGGCGTCGCGCAGTGCGGAGCCTGTTCCGTCCACGTCAACGGCGAGGTGCAGCGGTCCTGCGCGATTCCGGTCGGCAGCGTGAACGCGACTGACAAGATCGTCACCATCGAGGGCCTATCGGCCGCGAGTTCGCATCCGGTGCAGCAAGCCTGGGCGCAGCTGGATGTGCCGCAGTGCGGCTATTGCCAGTCGGGGCAGATCATGGCCGCTGCGTCGCTGCTGGCGAAAAACGCGCAGCCGACGGATCAGGACATCGACGAAGCGATGACCAATATCTGCCGCTGCGGCACCTATCAGCGCGTGCGCGCCGCGGTGCACCTGGCGGCCGGCATGGCCAAGGGCGGCAGCGCCCGCGCCCGGCGCAAGTCCAAAGCCTAGACGCGAGGAGTTCAGCCATGAAAACCAGACGCATCGGCAATGTTCCGAATGTTTCGCGCCGCAGATTCATCATCAGCTCCGCCGCCGCGGGCGGCGGTCTGGCGCTCGGATTCCAGATCCCGTTTGCCATCGGCGCAGCCGCAGCGAAGGGTGCAAGCCCGGCCGGCGCCGAAGTCAATATCTGGGTCGTGGTCAAACCGGACGACCGCTGCGTGATCCGCATCGCGCGCTCGGAGATGGGACAGGGCACGCTCACCGGTCTCGCCCAGCTGGTCGCCGAAGAACTCGAATGCGATTGGAACAAAGTGAGCACCGAGCAGGTCACGCCCGGCCGCAACCTCGCCAGCAAGCGCGCCTGGGGCGAGATGGGGACCGGCGGCAGCCGCGGCATCCGCACCTCCGAGGACTATGTGCGCCGCGGCGGCGCCGCCGCGCGCATGTTGTTGCTGCAGGCGGCGGCGCAACAGTGGAACGTAACGGCCGACGAACTCAGCGTGTCGGAGGGCGTGATCACACACGCCGCCTCCGGGCGCAAGACGCGTTACGGCAAGGTCGCCGCGGCGGCGGCGAGGCTCACCCCGCCCGATCCCAAGAGCATCAAGCTCAAGGATCCGAAAGACTGGAAGATCGCGGGCAAGCCGCTGCAGCGGCTGGATACGGCCGACAAATTGAACGGCAGCAAGGTGTACGCGATCGACCTCAAGCTGCCGCGCATGCTGCACGCCGCAATCAAGGCGTGTCCGGTGTTCGGCGGCACGCTCGCGAGCTTTGACGAAAGCAAGATCTTGAGCCGGCCCGGCGTGCGCCGCGCGGTCAAAGTGAACGCATCCACGGTTGCCGTCGTCGCCGACACCTGGTGGCGGGCCAAGGCGGCGCTGGATGCGTTGCCGATCGTCTGGGACGAGGGCGCCGGCGCAACGGAGTCGAGCGCGACCATCGCCGAGCGCCTCAAGGAGGGATTGACGGCACCGCTCGCGCATGCGTTTCGAAACGAGGGCGATGCCCTCAAAGCGATCGCGGGCGCGGCGAAGAAGATCGAGGCGGTGTATAGCACGCCGTTTCTCGCTCACGCGACCATGGAACCGATGAATTGCACGGTCAAACTCGCGGCGGACAAGGCCGAGGCATGGGTGCCGACGCAGAACGCGGAGGCCGCGCTCGCCGCACTGTCCGAGGAGTCGGGATTGCCACTGGCGCAATGCGAAGTCTACCGGCACGACCTCGGCGGCGGCTTCGGGCGACGCGGCGGCAAACAGGATTACGTGCGCCAGGCAGTCGCGATCGCCAAACAGTTCCCGGGTGCGCCGATCAAGCTGATCTGGAGCCGCGAGGAGGACATGGCGCACGACTTCTACCGGCCGATTTCGCAGTGCAGGCTCGCCGCCGGTCTGGACGAGCAGGGCAAACTGGTGGGATTGCATCTGCGCATCTCCGGCCAGTCGATCAACGCGCAGGCGAATCCGGCGGCGATCAAGGACGGCTACAAGGACGACCGGCAACTCCAGGGGTACACGGACAAGCCGGGAGACGCGCAGTTCGGCTACAGCGTGCCGAACCTGCTGATCGAGTACGCGATGCGCAATTCTCACGTGCCCGTCGGCCCCTGGCGCGGGGTCAACACCAACCAGAACGCCGTGTACCTGGAATGCTTCATCGACGAGGTGGCGCGGGCGGCCGGCGCCGACGCGCTCGATTTCCGCCGCACGCTCATGGCGAAGCATCCGAAACACCTCGCCGTCCTCAACGCCGCAGCCGAGAAGGCCGGTTGGGGCACGCCGCTGCCGGCGGGCGTGCACCGAGGCATCGCGCAGTTCATGGGATACGGCAGCTACTCGGCGGCAGTGGCCGAGGTCTCGCTAAGCCGCGAGGGCAAACTCAAGGTGCAGCGCATGGTGCTCGCGCTCAACTGCGGCCATGCGGTCAACCCGCAGCAGATCGAGGCCCAGGTCGAGGGCTCGGTGGCCTACGGCCTGTCCGCCGGGCTCTACGGCGAGTGCACGGTCAAAAACGGGCGCATGGTGGAGTCGAACTTTCACGACTACCCGATACTGCGGCTGGCGGAAATGCCGCAGGTCGAGACGGTGATCGTTCCCAGCCACGACTTCTGGGGCGGAGTGGGCGAACCGACGATCAGCGTGGTGAATCCGGCGGTGATGAACGCAGTGTTCGCTGCGACCGGCAAGCCGGTGCGCAGTCTGCCGCTGAAAAACCTCAAGCTCGCGTAACGCCCGCGCCGCCCCACGGTCCCGTCACATACAGAAAAAGTTGAGCTTGTTGCCGTCGGGATCGCGAAAATACGCGGCGTAAAACGTGCCGCCGCGCAATCCGGGCGGGCCTTCGTCGCTGGCGCCGAGTTCCATCGCCTTCTTGTACAGCGCGTCGACCTGCTGCGGATTCTTCACCGCCAGCCCAACCATCACGCCGTTGCCGATCGTCGCGGGCTTGCCGTCGAAGGGCTTGATCACCCCCAGACTGGGGGCGTCGGGCTTTTCGCCCCAGGCGATGAATCTGGCGTCTTCCATCACCCGCTTGGCGCCGATATCGGCGAGCAGCGTATCGTAGAATTTCGCCGCACGCGGCAAGTCGTTGGTACCCAGCGTTACATATCCAATCATCGCAATATTCCTCCAATTTGTGTGCTGCGTCGGGCTCCCTGCGCGGATTTTCCGCCTTGCCGGCGCGCGCGTCCAGATTGACGCCCGGTCGGGTATGATTCCGGGTTACCAGATATCGAGGAGTTCGCAGCATGTTCCCGCTGATCGAAATTTCCGGATCCGCACGTGAGCGCGGCCGACGGCACGGCGCCCGGGCGAAAGCGCGCGTCGCGCGCTCGATCGCCACCTACGCGCGCCTGTTCGCCTATTGCGGCATCGACTGGCAGGGCGCGCAGCGCCTCGGCGCGGGATATCGCGACGTGATCGGCGACCTGGATCCGGAACTGCTCGCAGAAATCGAAGGCATCGCGGCGGGCGCCGAGCGTCAGGTCGATGAGATCCTCGCGCTCAACGCGCGCACCGAGATCCTCCCGCCCAGCTATCCGGGTGAACCGCATCCGGATCGAAGCCGAATCGCGGCCGCCAATGTGCAGCGCGGCGTGCCGGACTGGGGCGAATGCACCGCCGTGGCGGTGAAACCGGCGCACAGCGCGAGCGGCACGACGCTGCTGGCGCAGAACTGGGACTGGCTGGGCGCGCAGCGCGCGGCGCTGGTGCTATTGCGGGTGCGCAACGCCGATGGCGCCGCCTGCATCACGCTGACGGAGGCCGGCATGCTTGCCAAGATCGGCTTCAACCATCGCGGCTTCGGCGTCTGCCTCAATATCCTGCGCTCGTCGGACGACGGCAGCCATCCCGGCGTGCCGGTGCACGTGCTGCTGCGCGCGCTGCTTGCGCACGACAGCGTCGCCGACGCCGTCGCGTTCGCGTCGACGCTTACGTTCGGCGCCTCGTCCAACGTGCTGTGCGCCGATGCATCGGGCGATACCGCGGCGCTGGAGTTTTCGCCGCGCGGACTGGAGGTGCTGCGCGGCGCGGGCGCGGCGCTGTGCCACACCAACCACTTCCTCGCTCCGGCCGCGGCCAGGCACCAGGCTTCGCTCGCGCCCAGCCTGTCGACGTTTCCGCGGCTGGAACGTATCGACGCCCTCACCGCCGGGCATCAGGGACGGTTCTCGACTGACGATTTGCAGCGCATGCTGCGCGACGAATCCGACGGCTATCTGTCGATCTGCCGCCGGCCGGACCCGTCGGTCGCGCCCGAGGTCTGCATCGAGACCGTCGCTTCAGTCATCATGGACTTGGGCCGGCGCATCATGCACATCGCGCCCGACGTGCCGTCGCTGGCCGATTTCGAGCCGGTGGCGCTGGACGAGGCGGTGCCGGCTTAGGGCGGTCAGCCCGCACCTACTTCGCTTTGCGTTCGGTGATCAACCTCGCCTTCTGATCGCCAGGCGCTTTTCGACTGGCGCTGATTTCGAGAACCGCGGCTGGCGTATCGTCGACGGGGCGCTGCGCCCGCAGCGCGGCAATGCGGCGATCGACCTTGTCCACCGAGTCGCCGAGACCCCGCGCCGCGAGTATGGCGCGGACGCTGAGCAAGTGCTCGATTTCTGCAAACACGGCAGGCACCGCTGCTTCGGCAACCGGCAGCGAACGCACCGGTTCCGCCCAGTGCTGCTTGGGCAGGCTGGCGGCCGCGGCGAATTGCTGCGGGTCGCTCACCAGGCGCGCGATGCCCAGGCGCTTGTATTTCATCGCCCATTCCAGAGCGCCATCGCCACGCTCGTTTCTGATGCTGCGGTCAGCGCCGAGCTCGATCAACTTGCGCGCCAGTTGTTCACGTCCCTCGTAGACTGCCATCATCAACACGCTGGAGCCGTTGGTGCTGCGCGCATCGATATCGGCGCCGTTCGCGATCAGGTATTGGGCAGTTTCTGCGTGGCCGGCAAACACGGCGTAATGCAGGGCGGTCCACTGCAGCGGCCCGCGATTCACTTGCGCGCCGTGCTCCACGAGCCATTTCACCGCGCCGAGTTTGCCGCGCCAGGCCGCGTGCAGTAATGCCTGCTCGCCGGCTGCGTTGACCTGGTTGACATCGGCGCCGCGCGCAACGAACAACTCCATCAGCGCGATGTTGCCTTCCCAGGCCGCAATCATCAGTCCGGTGCCGATCCGGTCGGCGTGAAAATCCGGCGCCAGGCCAGCGTCCAGCCACTCGCGCGCCTGGGCGAGGTCGCCTGCCTCCATGCGCACACCGAATTGCACCGGGTCCGGCAACTGCGCCCGGGCCGGCTGCACCAGAGCCAGCACCGCCAGCGCCGTTGCCAGGAAAACGCGAGGCATTCGCTTCATCACTTGCATGCGATCAATGCATTCATCCCTTGAACAATTCCGCGGCGGGGGCGATTATTGTCCGACGAAATCACAGTTCCTGCCAGCCCGCATGCGCGCCAACGATTCCGTTCTAGTCAAGGCCCTTGCCCTCGCCTTGTCCATCCTGCTGCACGCGCTCGTGCTCGCTGCGGGCGGACGCCTGCACCACCCCGCGCTGGCTGCGTTCGCGACGCACGCCGCGCAACTCGAAGTCACGCTGCGCCCGCTGGATGCGCTGGCGCGGCCGCAGCCGTCGCTGTTCCTGGACGATTCATTGCAGGACGACGCGCGACCAGCGGCGCCAGTCCGGCCGGCACGCGAGCCTTCGACCCATGCAGCGAATGCCGCGCACATCGCGATCGTCGTCGATTCCAGATCGGCCCTGGCCGGTGAAGCGGCGCGGCAGGCCAACACCCAAATGGCGCGCGAACTCCTCTATCCGCCCGAGGCCATCGCGCGCGGCCTGGAAGGCGAGGCGCTGGTGATGCTGTTTCTGGACGCCTCGGGCAACGCCGTCGCCGCGAGGCTGGAGGCAAGCAGTGGACATGCGCTGCTCGACGACGCGGCGGTGCGCGCCGCGCGCACACTGCGCGCGCTGCCCGCGGGCACGCCGCGGGAAGCCTTGCTGCCTGTGCGGTTTCGCTTGCGCTGAGCGAGCGCACCGGCTCGAATCGCGCACCAGGCGCAATCCTGCGAGGGCAGGAGCCCGCTTGCGGCGACCGCGCCTAAACAGGCGAGAGAATGTGGATCACCCGGCTGGCGATGAAATCCTTCGTCTTCGCCCCATAGGCCGTCATGTGCGGCGCGGCGGCATGCGCCTTCAGCGCATCCATACTTTCCCATTTCTCCAGCACCAGAAAGGTATCCGGACCGTACTTGGATTGAAACTTGGGACCGTCCTCGAAATCGACGGCGGCGCCGTACTCGAGGCAGCCCCGTTCGGCTTTGACCGCGGGGACATTGGCGTGAAAGGCCTGCAGGATGGAAGCGCGCATGCCGGGCTTGGCGGTGATGACGGCGACGACGTGGATCATGGCTGATTACTCCTTGTGTGAACCGCGGGGCTTTTCGCGCATTGTAACCAAGGCGCCGCAGCGAACCGATGCCTGGTGCCAACCGCGATCAATAATTCGCGTACAGCGTCTTCTCGTACACGGTGGTGATTTGCGTGCCATCCCAGACATAGCCGAAGTGCGGGCCTTGAATGCAGTTCGACAACGCCGGCGGCCGGAACACGGCAACGCATTCGCCGCCGGCATGGCGCACGCTGTCGTAGGCGACGCCATAGGAATTCATCGCCTTGAGCGCGCGCGCGAGCGCCTGACCGGCGGCGTAGCGTTCGCTGTCATAGACATCGCTCAGATCGCTGCGGCCACGGATATCGTGCAGCTCGGCATCGAGGTCGGCGAGATAGGTGCGCATGTCGATCTCGATCGGATCTTCCCTGGTCCGCGCGAGGAACAGCGCCCGATGATAACGGGTCTCGGCGATCGCCGTGGCGAGCCCGCGCGCGGCGTAATACACCCCATAGCTGCCATCGCTGAAGCGGCTGCCTTCCGGATTCAAGTGCGCAAACGCCGCCATGATCGGCGTCGTCCCCGGGCCCGATACCCGGTCCTTGGGCGGGACGATGGCGATATCGCCTGCTTCCTGCCGCAAGCGCGGGTTGGTCAGATTCTCGACCGCGAACACCGCGTCGAGATCGGCGGGATCGGCGACGCGATCGTAGATGCCGATCGGGGGAAAGTGACTGGGGATGAGCCGATAACACGGTTTCCAGACGACTTGGGCAATGGCGGGAATCACGCCCAGCCGCCGCGTTGCGCGTCCAGGTACTGGCGCACGAGGTAGAGATCCGCAACCTGGCCCGAAAGCATGCGTTCCAGCGCGCTCTGTCCCGCGAACAGCGGCGCCGTGTTCGGTTTCCTGATCCAGGCGTCCGCGGCCTCGGGTCGGGGCAGCAACAACTGCAGCGCCGAGTAGATGCCGAAAATGTAGGACAGGCGTTCCAGGGTGTCCTGGGACAAGGCCACGCCTTCAGCCTGTTTCCAGCGATAGAACGTGGACTTCGGCGGATTGCCGAGCAGTTTTATCTGCTCCTTGTTGCTGAGCCCCCAAGCGGCCAGGATGCGAAATGCCGAGCGCAAGGCTGGTGGAGAAACTTCCTTGGCGTCTACGGGAGTCTTTGTTTGTAGGGCGGTGGTTTCCATGCCTAGTCATCCAATATGGGACTTATTAGCTATAATAGTCCAAATTTGGATCTTATGCCATCAATATGCTTGAAATTGATAGGCTTCCGGTTAGCGCCAGGCACTGATCCTGACTTCAGTCGGCAATCGGCCCTGCAACCAGTGCCCATGCGCCTTTCCAGATCGCTGGCGCCACTCCCAAAGACGTATCGACCTGGGAGGGAGCATCTCCGCCGCGCGGGAACAGGCGCGCGCCTAGCGCCGCGGCGCCTGCTGCAGCAGCTCTGCGAGCTCCTTCTTGTAGAGCTTGGCCATGCCGGTCGTGCCGTGGCCGCGCGTGTCGGGGCCGCCGGGGATCAGCAGGTAGCGGCCATTTTTGATCCGTTTCATCTCGCGCTCCATCACCCCCAGTTCGGGCGGGTTGCGCTCGTCGTCCGAGGAGTTGAGGGCGAGCACCGCGGCCCGGATGCGCTCGAGGTCCGGCGACGGGTCGTAGTCGAAGGACGATTCCCACTGGTACAGCACGTCGTTGGCGTCGCCGCGGAACGGTTCGGCGAGCCGTTTCGCGACGAGCTCGTCCCCCTTCGCCGCGCTCGGCGCCTGCTTGTAGAGCGCCTGGTTGCCGCCTATGGTCGCGAGCCCGAAGTACAAGAGGTGGTTCTGCATGCCGGGCGGCTGCACCGCGTAGTTGCCGCCGTTCCACTGCGGATCGTTGCGTATCGATTGCGTGAGCATGCGCCGCAGCATCCAGTTGCGGCCCGACATCGCGGTCGGCAGGCAGGCCATGGGCACCAGCGCGTCCATGAACTCCGGATAGCGCCCGCCCCAGATCCAGGCCTGCATGCCGCCCATGGAATTGCCGATCACCAGCCGCAGGTGTTTCACGCCCAGGCCCTCGGTCACAAGGCGGTATTGCGCCTGCACCATGTCATCGTAGTTGTAGCGCGGGAACTTCGCGCGCATTCCGTCGGAAGGCCTGGTGGACTTTCCTGTGCCCAGCGCGTCGGACAGGATCAGGTAGTAGCGGCTCGCGTCCAGCGCTTGGCCCGGCCCGAATAGCTCGTCGGCGAAATCCTTGCCGAGCAGGCTCACGCCTGATCCGGCGGTGCCGTGCAGGATCAGCACCGGCTCGCCCGTCGGCGCGCCTATGGTGCGGTAATGCAGCCTCAGTTCGGGAAACACCTCGCCCGTGTGGAAGCGGAAGTCGCGCGCCACCCAGTCGCCCTCTTTCGGCTCGGGGTAGTCCGCGGCCTGCGCCGGCAGCGCAAGAAAAAGAAACAGTGCGAACAACAGCGTCGCGATAGGGTGTGGTGATCTCATGCTTCCTCCCGGGGTGATCGGCGTTCCTGCCTGAATCCGGCGCCAACAGCCGAGAGCAGCCGGAAATTTCGTTTTATTTACGCGCCTGCTCGCGCGGCGCGCGGAGCAGGTTACGCCAGCGCCCGCGCGGTCGGCAATGCTGCCAGCGCGTCGCCCCCCAACCCGCCGCTCAGACTGCCGGCCCCTCGGTTTCGATTTCCCCGCGCAGGTATTCGACCACCTGCCCTGCGATCACCACGCGTTCGCCGTTCAGCTCGCACAGCAAATCGCCGCCGCGCGCAGACAACTGTTTCGCCCTCAACTGCTTCTTCCCGAGGCGTGCTGCCCAGTAGGGCGTGAGCGTGCAATGCGATGAACCGGTGACCGGATCTTCGGCAATGCCGGCGCCGGGGGCGAAAAAGCGCGACACGAAATCCACTGCGTCGCCCGGTGCGGACACGATGACCGCGAACGCGTCGAGCGCCGCGACGCGCGCAAAATCGGGGCGCAGCGACCGGACCTCGGACTCCGAGTCGAAAACCGCCAGCAGATCGCGCGCCAGATACGCCTCGCGCGGCCGCGCGCCGAGCGCTGCGGCGAGCGCCTCCGTCACCGCGACCGGCTTGCCGGGGCGGGCGGGAAAATCCATTTTCAGCAGCGCGCCGTCGCGCGTCACCGCCAACTCGCCGCTGCGCGTGCTGAAAACGAGCCGGTCGAGCTGCGGAAAGCGATACCTGAAGACGACATCCGCCGCCGCCAGCGTCGCATGACCGCAGAGATCGACTTCGACCGCCGGCGTGAACCAGCGCAGCGGCGAAACCTCGGCCCGCGGAATGACGAACGCGGTCTCGGCGAGATTGTTCTCCGCGGCGATCGCCGCGAGCACGGCGTCCGGCAGCCAGGCGTCGAGCAATACCACCGCGGCCGGGTTGCCGCCAAACAGGCGTTGCGTGAAAGCGTCCAATTGGTAAAGAGGCAGTTTCATCAGCCATACTCCGTCGGTCAACTTCGGTCAGTTTACAAAAAATTGACAGGATCGGTCGCACCGGAACGGATTGTCGACGCCGCCCCAGTTGCGCACGCGCGGCGCGCAAACGGTCAGGCAGGCGGTTTCAGCAGCTTCCTGAGCGCCGCCGCGACTGCCTTCCTGTCCGCAGCCGCGAGCGATCCGGCCTTGCGCAGGATCAATCGATCATCGAGCGTGAACAATTTCATCCGCACGACTGAAGCCGAAGTCAGCCCTGCCGCATGCAAGTCCGAGAGAGCCACATCCAGCGGCCAGTCCGAATGCGAAGCACTGGTAATCATGGCGAGCACGACGTGGCCGACGCCGGCGTTGAACGCCGAGCGATCGGACAGCACCAGCGCGGGGCGCCGCTTGGTCGCGGCGCGGTCGGTGAACGGGAACGGGACGACGACCACGTCGAACGCCTCAAAGGTCACGATACGCATCCTCGTCCGCGGCGGATGACCATTCGACCAGCGTCCCCTCGAGCGCGCGCGCGAACTCGAGATCGATCGGCCGCGCCTTGCGTAGCCGCACTTCCTGACCCTGGATATCGAAAGCGATGGCATCGCCCGCTTCCACCTGGAGGATCTTGCGCACCGGTGCCGGAATGGTTGCCTGATACTTGGTCGTCAATTTGCTGCTGCTGGTGGACATGGGATGGGTCTCGAAGCAGAGGTAATGGGTAATACTAGCATTACCTCTGGCCAATTGCAACGCCACGCTTTCAGAGAGCAATTTGTTCGCGAACCAATGCACCGAGTGAGAACGCGGTAGGCGTTGCCACGAAGCAAGTCCCCTTGGGGGATAGCCACCCGCTTTGCCAGGCAGCGGTCCCCCTTTTTCATCGCCAGCCCGGCAGCATTCGCCGCCCACGTCACTGTCCACCCACGGGCCAGGCCGCGTCGGCGCCGTCTGCGATCGCCTGCGCGAGGATTGCGCTCCGGCGAAGCCGGCAGCTCATCGAAGCCGACGGGTTCGAGGTGCAGACTCTTTGCGCGAGCGCGGCTACAAACTGGTCTGGCAGAACGGCGCTTTGCGCGCCGGTATTCCATGCTGCCGGAGACGGGGGCCAGGCCCTCTTCGACGCGACAGATCTAGCAGTCGCGCTCGATCAAATCTGTACCCCCGGCAACCGTCCCAGCTGGCAGCCGTTGGTGCGCCAGCTGCCGTCGGGCTGGCGCTGCATCGGGTAGACCGCGAGCCAAGCGCGGCCCTCGGCATCGGTCATGCGCACCGGCTGCACGATCTGGCCGTCGACGAACACGGGCGCCTCGAAGGCCACGCTGTTCGGACGGTAAACCACCGCATAGGAGCTGCGGACCATGTCCATGAAGTTCTCGGGAGAGCCGAAGGTCTCGCGGATGCCGGGGGTGGCCAGGGAGAAGGCGCGCGCGGCGTCGTCCCTGCGGAATGCGTCGAGCTGCGCCTCGATAACTTCGCGAACGGCGCGGGCGTCGTCGGGCGCAACCGCGCCCTGCGCCGTGGCAAGCGGCGGAGCGACGGCGAGGAGGAGGGCGCATAGCGCGTGGAGCAGCCGAGTCATGCGTAAAGTATAGGTCGCGAAACTGCGGTTATGCAACGTGCGCGCACCCGGACGCGCGCGGTGGCTGGCGTTCTCAGATCAACCCGATTCGCCGTCCGGGCGGCGCACTTTTTCAGCACCCGCTCGCGCTTCGTTTCGTCGCCGCAAGCGGACATTTTGTCGCCCGAATCCGGCGTCTCGTCGCATTGTGCTGGATCGCGCTGCCGCGACTGCTTAGGCTGTTGCCATGCAAATCCAAATACCGGAGGCCGCCATGAATGTCGCCATGATGAACCCGACCGCCTGCAGCGATGAGCGGGGATCGCTCACGGAGGGAGCATGACTTTGCGTATCCTCAACGAATCCCTGGCCATTTCCCGACGCATCCTGATCGAACTGTCGAGGACGCGCCGCAGCCTGATCTTCTGGGCGATCTTCCCGACGCTGATGCTGCTGCTATTCGGCACGATGTACGCCGCCGGCAAGCAACCGGGCGTCTCTTTCGACCACACGGCACCGGGCATCCTGATCGGGGCGGCCCTGTTCTTCAGTTGCCTCGGCGGCACGGTGTCCACCATCGCCGCGGAGCGCGAGCGGCGCACGCTGCGGCGCCTGCTGCTCTCGCCGCTCGCGCCGGCCTCCTACTTTCTCGGCATTGTCGCGGCCTATCTGGGCATCGCCCTCGCGCAGACGCTGATCGTCTATGGCACCGCGCTGGCGTTCGGCGGGCGCTTTCACGGCAACTGGCTGCTCGGTTTGGCCATCATCGGCCTCTCCGTCTGCGCCTACGTGGGCCTGGGATTTTTCTTCGGCGCGCGCTTTGCCCGTCGCACCGAAGACGTCAACGGCCCGATTGCCGGCTTCGGCGTGCCCCTGCTGGTGCTCGGCGGAACCTTCTTTCCGATCGCGATGCTGCCGCCCAAACTGCTGCTTCTGGCGCAGGCCGATCCGGTATTCCACATGAACCAGGCGCTCAAGGCGGTCTGGGCCGAAGGGAAGACGCTCGCCGATGTGCTGCCCGATGTCGCCTTCCTCTGCGGCTTTGCCGTGCTCGCCCTGTGGCTGGGCATCCGTTCCTACCGCTCCATGCTGATCCAGGAGAAAAGCGCATGAACATCGTCGACATCCAAGATCTGAAGAAATCTTTCGCCGCAACAGCGGTTCTCGACGGCCTGTCGTTTTCGGTGGCGCCGGGCGAAGTCTACGGCCTGCTCGGCCCCAACGGCTCAGGCAAGACGACCACCATCAACATCCTGTGCAACCTGCTCGCGGCGGACGCCGGCAGCGCACGCGTAATGGGCATTGCGGCGGGCGAGGAGACAAAACGCCTGATCGGTTTCGCGCCGCAGGAAATCTCGATCTACCGCGACCTCAGCTGCGCCGAGAACCTGGATTTTTTCGCCAGGCTGAACGGCCTGTCGCCCGCGCGGCGGCGCGAGCGCGTCGCCGAGTTGATCGACGCGTTCCATCTTGCCGCTTACGCCAATGTCTGCGTCGGCAACCTGAGCGGCGGCTGGCAGCGGCGCATCAACATCGCCGTGGCGCTGGTGCACGCGCCGCGGCTGCTCGTGCTCGACGAACCGACGGCCGCGCTCGACATCGAGGCGCGCTACGAGTTGTGGCAGCTGATCCGGCAGCTCAACACTTCCGGCACCGCCATCCTGCTGACCACCCACCATCTGCAAGAGGCGGAGCTGCTGTGCTCGCGCATTGGCATCGTCAGGGAAGGGCGCATCGCGGCCGAAGGCAGCCTGGCCCAATTGCGCGCCTCGATTCCCGCGCAGCAACTGGCGGTGGTCGAGTCTAGCGACGAGGAGGCGGTGTGCGCACGCGCGCGCGGCTGGCAGCTGCGCCGTTACGGCGGCAAACCGACGCTGTGGCTGCCGCGCGCGTTTACGCTCGCGGAATTGGTCGGGGTGTTCGACGGGATCGACGTTTCGTCGATGACGCTGAGCCCGGTCGGGCTGGAGCATGTGTATCTCGAGGTGACCGCGGCGGCGGCGGCACCGCGGCCGGATACCGGACTAAGCGTCGGCAGCAGGCGCCACTCGGGGCTTATCGCGGGCGCGAGACCTGCGCTTGCTGCGGGCTGTGCTTCAGCATCGACAGCAGATTGAGGCAAATCAAATGCGCGATCCGCTGTTTGTCCGCACGCGGCTGTCGGCGTCGCAACTCACGGCAGAGCGCGCGCGCCGTCTTGATCGCCGGCGCGAAGCTGCGCTTGTTCACCGCATGTCGCCGCGGGATCGGCACCTCGCCAAATAGATCGCCGGATTTCCCGCTTACGCTTGCGCAATTCGCCATATCGCACCTCGCATACTGAAGTGTTCGACATCGCCCGCAGCGTTCAGTTTCAACTTTGCGGGCCTGGCGGTTTTGCGTTAACGCAAATGGAGTGAGAATTTCTTGCCGTGGTTGACTCGTCGCGCCGGGTTCGGCGCAGTCATCTTTCAGCCTGCTGCTTCTTGCTCAAACGCTTTAACAAAGTCAGCTATGTATCTGCTTCGATATGCGAAAAGATGTCTGTGATCTGAGATCGATCGGACCGTATACCGCGCGCGCTTGGAACACAGGCCGGATTCAAGAGCGCCTTGCGCAGGCAGCCGGTTTTTCGGCGCGCGTGACATTCGTCACGCCGTCAGCCGCGTCCTGCGCGCGCTGCAAAAACAGGCGCCGCCGATCCCGTTCGACCTCGTGAAGCGCCAACGCGACGCGGAGTTCCCCCGGCTGGCCGAAGACGATGCCGCGTTGTTCTGAGCAGCGCCCCTAGGCCTCAGGCCTTGTTCGTCCAGTATTGTTCGCGCAGCAGGCGCTTGATGAGCTTGCCGGTCGGCGTGCGCGGCAGTTCGGCTCTGAAGTCGATGCTGCGCGGGCATTTGATCGGCGACAGGCTCGCCTTGCAGAACGCGATCAGTTCGTCCGCCAGCGCCTGGCCCGGCGCTCGGCCCGCCACGGGCTGCACCACTGCCTTTACCTCCTCGCCCATCTCCGCGTTCGGCACGCCGAACACGGCGACGTCGGCAACCGCCGGGTGATTGACGAGCACATTCTCCGCCTCCTGCGGATAGATGTTCACGCCGCCGGAGATGATCATGTAGGCCTTGCGGTCGGTGAGGTAGAGGTAGCCCTCGGCGTCGAGATAGCCGACGTCGCCCAGGCTCGACCAACCTTGCGCGTTGTACGCGCCGCGGGTCTTGGCCGGGTCGTTGTGATACGCGAACTCCGGGCCGCCGGCAAAATAGACTTGGCCGACTTCGCCCACTGCGCATTCCCCGCCGTCCTCGCCGGCGATGTGGATCTGCCCGACGAGCGAGCGGCCGACCGAGCCGCGGTGGGCGAGCCACTCCGCGGTATTGGCGATGGTGACGCCGTTGCCTTCGGTGCCGGCGTAATACTCGATGAAAATCGGCCCCCACCAGGCTATCATTTTCTGCTTCACGTCGACCGGGCAGGGCGCGGCGGCATGCACTGCCGCCTTGAGCGACGAGACATCGTATTGGGCGCGAACCGCGTCGGCGAGCTTGAGCATGCGCACGAACATCGTCGGCACCAGCTGCGTCTGCGTGCAGCGGTGCTTCGCGACCAGGCGCAGGTAGTCCTCGGGGTCGAATTTCTCCATGATCACGGCGGTGCCGCCGAGCGCACCGACCATCATGTTGAAGCGCAGCGGCGCCGCGTGATACAGCGGCGCCGGCGACAGGTAGACGCTATGCGCGTCGACGCCGCACATTTTCTGCACCAGCAGCTGCAGCAGCGGCGACAGCGTTCCCAAGGGCTCGTTCTTGTACTGCGGCTTGACGCCCTTGGGCCGGCCGGTCGTGCCCGAGGAATAGAGCATGTCGTAACCGACGATCTCATCGGCGATCGGCGTCGCCGGCTGCGCGGCGAGCGCCGCATCCCACGAAGCCCACCCCGGCGCCGCAGCGCCGCTCATGTAGCGCGCGGTGGCGGCCGGCAGCAAGGACGCAAGCTGTTCCGCGAGCGGCGCGAGCGCAGCGGAGACGACGAACACCTTCGCGCCGCAATCGCCGGCGATGTAGGCGATCTCGTCGGCGACCAGATAGGTGCTGATCGCGGTGTAGTAGATCCCGCTGCGCTGCGCGGCCCAGCAGATCTCGAAGAAGCGCAGCGAGTTTTCGAACAGCAGCGCCAGGTGATCGCCGGCCTTGAGGCCAAGCGAGCGCAGCAGTTGCGCGCCCCGGTTCGAAGCGTCGTCGAGTTCGCGATAGCTGAGCGTCTTGCCCGAGGCCGCCATCAAGTAGACGACTTTATCCGGCTGGGTGCGGGCGTGGTGCGAGGGATGGAACATCGCCGGGTCCTCCTGTGGTTGCGCGATCGCCCGCATTGTAAGGGATCGGACGGTGAGCGCTACTGGGCGGGAGCAATGTGACCCCGACCCCTGTGCGCTGCAGCCCCAGCTTGCAGCGGCAAACTAGATCTTGACAGCGTTAAGTTGACAGCGTTAAGATTGCATCATGGTGAAGGAGCGCTCAATGTTTCGTCCAGACTTGCTGCAGGGTAAACGCATCCTCGTCACCGGCGGGGGCTCGGGCCTCGGCCATGAGATCGCGGCGAAGTACGTCGAGTTGGGGGCCGAGGTATACCTCTGCGGCCGGCGCGCGTCCGTGCTCGAAGCGGCGGCGACCGAATTGGCGCGAACCTACGGCAGACGGGTGAAGTATCGCGCGCTCGACATCCGCAACGGCGACGATGTCGAGGCGCTGGTCGAGTGGATCTGGCAAGACGGCGGCGCACTCGACGGACTGGTCAACAATGCAGCGGGCAATTTTATCAGCCGCACGGAGGATCTCTCGCGACGCGGCTTCGACGCCATCGCCAACATCGTTCTGCACGGCACATTCTATGTCACCCACGCGATCGGCAGGCGCTGGATTGCGGAAGGGCGCCAAGGCTCGATCGTTTCGATCGTCGTGACCTGGGTAAGGACCGGGGCCCCGTTTGTCGTGCCCTCGGCGATGTCGAAAGCGGGCATCGACGCGATGACCAAGTCCCTCGCTGTCGAGTGGGGCCGCCACGGCATCCGCGTGAATGCCATTGCGCCCGGCATCTTTCCCACCGCAGGCGCCAACAGCCGGCTCAGCCCGAAGGAGCCGTGGCGCGACGACAACGTGCGCAATCCGATGAATCGCGTCGGACGCGCCGGTGAGCTGCAGAATCTCGCGGTTTTCCTCATGGCCGACGGTGTCGAATGGCTGACCGGGGAAACGATCGCCATCGACGGTGCAGGTCACCTGCAGAACGGAGCGTCGTTTACGCATCTCGCCGATCTTGGCGATGACGAGTGGCGCGAAATGACCGCGTCGATCCGCGCACGGGACAGGGAAGACAAGCAGCTGCAAGCCGCCGGCTGAACGCGACCATGGACAGCGCGACCACCGTGCACCGAGTCGATCGCATCGCCGAGTCGCGCCTGCCCGCGTTGCGGCATCATGTGGCGCTGCAGGCGGAAGACGGCGAAACGGTCACTTACGGCGCACTCGCCGCACGCATCGAGCGCGCCAGTGCCGCGCTGCGCGTCGCCGGTTTGCGTCCCGGCGACCGCATGCTGCTGGTGGCAGAGAACTGCGTATCGATGATCGTGGTGCTGCTCGCCGCCATTCGCTGCCGCGCCTGGGCCGTGCCGGTCAACGCGCGCCTGTCGCCGGGCGAAATCGACGCCATCCGCGCACATTGCCGGCCGCGGCTCAGCTATTTCAGCAGCGATGCCTCTGCCGATGCGCAGGCGCATGCACGCCATGCGGGCGCACAGCCGCAAGCGCTGGACGGCGCCGGCGCCATGTGCTTGAGTGCAGTGGATGGCGCAGCCGATCCGGAAACGGTCGAGGACGACCCCGCCGGCGAGGTCGCGGTGATGCTTTACACCTCCGGCAGCTCGGGCACACCCAAGGGTGTCATGCTCACGCACCGCAACCTGATGTACATAGCTGAGGTGTCCGCCCGACTTGGCGCGCAGCGTGAAGACGACGCGGTGTACCTCGCGTTGCCGATTTCCCACTCCTACGGTCTCACCTCGGTGCTGCTGTGCGGCCTGCAATCGGGCGCAACGCTCTATCCGGTGGCGCGCTTCGCAGCCGAAGGCCTGGCCGAGGCGATCGCGGGCGGCCTCACCGTGTTTCAGGGCGTTCCGGCCATGTACGCACGAATGCTCGACTGGCATCGGCAGTCGGGACGCGCCCTCACGCCGAACCGTCTGCGCCTCGCCTACATCGGCGGCTCGATGATCGACGCAGCAAAGAAGGAGGCCGCGGAATCCCTGCTGGGCCTGCGGCTTCACCACGGCTACGGCTTGACCGAAGCGGCGCCCAGCGTCACGCGCACGCTCGGTGGCGCGGCACCGAACGGTCTGAGCGTGGGTCGGCCGCTGCCGGGAATCGAAGTGAGTGTGCGCCGCCCAGAGGGGGCGCCCGTGCCCGACAGCGGCGAAGGGGAACTGTGGGTGCGCGGCCCGAATGTCATGAAAGGCTACTACCGCGACCCTAAGCAGACGGCACTCGCCGTGGACGCGGAGGGCTGGCTGCACACGGGCGATCTCGCTCGCGTCGGAGCGCAGGGCGAGCTCTACATCGTCGGCCGCATCAAGGAGCTGATTATCCGCGGCGGATTCAACGTGTATCCCGCCGAAGTGGAAGCAGCGATCGGGCGCAACGGCGACGTCGCACAGTGCGCCGTCGTCGGCCGCAGCACCGACGGCGACGAAGAAGTCGTTGCGTTCATCGAGCCGGTGCCGGGCCGCAGCATCGACACCGATGCGCTGAAACAGTCGCTGCGTGCACAACTCGCGCCCTACAAGATTCCGTCGCGCATCGTCTGTATGGACAAGCTTCCGGCCTCGGGCAATGGCAAGCTGCTCAAGGCAAGCATAAAAAGCCTGGCACAGCAGTTATGAGCGCGTACATCAAGAAGGAGTCATCGATGAAAAAACCTGTCGCAGTCATCGCATTTTGTTTCCTTGCCCTTGCCGCGCCTGCAATGGCCTGGGCGCAGTCGGCAACGCAAGCGCTGCGCATCATCGTGCCCTATCCCCCGGGCGGCACGACCGATACGATCGCGCGCCTCGCCGGTCAGAAGCTGAACGAGCTCACGGGACAAACCACGATAGTCGAAAACCGTCCCGGCGCTGGAGGCAACATCGGCACGCAGGCAGTGGCCCTCGCCGCGCGCGACGGCCTTACTGTGGGCATCTCGGCAGTCAATACCTTCTCCATCAACCCGCATCTCACCAAGCGCCCGCTGTACGACACGGTGAGGGATCTCGAGCCGGTATGCCTGATCGGCTTCATGCCGAACATCATCGTGGTTCACCCCGCGGTGCCCGCACAGTCGCTCCCCGAACTGATTGCGCTCGCCAAAAAGCGACCGCTTTCCTTCTCCTCGCCCGGGTCGGGCACATCGGTGCATCTTGCCGGCGAGCTGCTCAATGAGCGCGCGGGCATCAGCATCCTGCACGTGCCGTATAAAGGCGACATGCCGGCGCTGCAGGATGTGCTGGGCGGCCGGGTCGAAGTGATGGCCGCAAATCTGCCGGGTGTGATCGAGCATGTGCGCGCGGGCAAGCTGCGGCCGATCGCGGTCACCTCGGCGCGCCGCTCGGCCTTGCTGCCCAACGTTCCCACCGTGCAGGAGCAAGGCGTCGCGCCGTTCGACGTGAGCGCCTGGTTTTTGTTCTTCGCTCCGGCCGGCATTCCGGCCGAACAGATGAACACGCTGGTCGGCCTGTTCCGCAAAGCCCTGCAGCAGCCCGATCTGCACGACAAGCTGGAACGCCTGGGAATCGACGTGCAGCCGCTGCCGCCGAAGGAAGTGAAAGCGCTGATGGCGGCCGATTCGAAGCGCTACGCTGCGCTGATCCAGAAACTCAATCTCTCCTGGGATTGAGCTGCGGGTGAATGCATGGCCGCGGCCCCGGGCGGCGGCAATCGCCTATGGGAAAATGGGCGCCGACGGTCTTTTCGAGGAGCTGCAATGAGCCGGCCGACAGCAAAGCAGCGCGACGCAAACCACGACGCCGCGGGCCGCAACTACCATCACGGGAACTTGCGCGACGCCGTGGTCCAGTGCGGGCTGCGCCTGCTGGAGACGGATGGTCTTGCTGCCCTGACGCTGCGCGGCGCGGCGCGCGCGGCGGGCGTAACGCAGACCGCGCCGCTGCATCATTTCGGAAACAAACTCGGACTGTTCGCCGCCATCGCCGCCGAAGGGTTTCGCCAGCTCCTCAAGGCCCGTCTGGACGCGCTCGCGCGGGAACAGACCGAGGCGGGCCGGCTGCAGGCGGTGATGCACGCGTATGTAAGTTTCGCCCTGCACCATCCGGCGCTGTTCGGGCTCATGTTCGGACCGCAGATTCCGAACAAGGCGAAGTTCCCCGAACTCGAAGACGCTGCCACCCGCTCCTACCGCGTGCTCGAGCAATGCGTCGCCGATTATCTGCGCGCCTGCGGCAGACCGACCGGCTCCGCGCGCAAGGCAACGCTCGCGGCCTGGACCGCCTGCCACGGCATCGCGACGATACTGGTCGACCGGCAGAACTCTCCTTACGACCTGACGCGCAGGAATCCTGCCCGCACCGCCGACGACGTATTCGAAATTCTGCTCGCCGGCATCGCTGCGCAGCAAACGGAATAGGTTCCCCGCGGCGCTCGCGTCGCGTGCAGATTCGGCTGCGGCGACAACATGTTCGAGCAGGAAATCGAACAAACGCAGCAGATCCCCCTCCGCTTCGGCAGTGTGATTCGTCGCTGAGTTGAATCCGTTGCGTTTCCCGGGTCTGTGCGAGATTGCAATTGGCACGGCTTGACTATAATGAAACATACCCACGCGCCAAGGAGATCATCATGGGAATCGCAATGAAACTGAGTGATTACCTCAAAGCAAACGAAGTGCAGTACGAGGTGGTGAACCATTCCCACAGCGGCAATAGCATGCAGACCGCCAAAGCATCAAATGTGCCGGCGCGCTGCGTGGCCAAGGCGGTCGTACTAGAAGACGACAGCCACGTCGTGATGGCGGTGCTGCCGGCATCACGGCGGCTGCAACTGCGCGAATTTCAGGCGGGCAACGGTTACACCCTCCGGCTCGCGACCGAAGCGGAGCTGAAACAGCTGTTCAAGGACTGTGAACCGGGTGCGGTCCCGCCGGTCGGTGTCGTCTACGGCATCGAAACCATCTGGGATGACAGTCTCATGGAGCAGCCCGAGACCTACTTCGAGGCGGGAGACCATGAAACGCTGGTGCACATGAAAACGCGCGACTTCATCGGCCTGATGAAAGGCGCGCGCCACATGGCGTTCAGCTCGCAGATGGACGAGGAGCACCGCCCGCTGTTCTGAGCAGAGCTTCGCTGCTGCGGGCAGCGCCCTTCATCGGCAGTCCGGCAGCCTTCGCCGGCGCGGCAGCGATGCATCGCTTCGAACCGACAGCGCGCCGCCGCCCTTCGCAGCCGCGGGTCGCTGCGCGGCTGCGCGTCACGATATATTGGCCTGCTGGTAGTTCTGCAGACCGACCTTGTCGATCAGCGCCAGCTAAGTTTCGAGCCAGTCGATGTGCTCCTCTTCCGACTCGAGGATGGACTGAAACAGATCGCGGCTGACGAAGTCGCCGATTTTCTCGCAATGGACGATCGCCTCCTTCAGATCGGGATGGCCGGCCAGCTCCAGCTTCAGGTCGCATTTCAATATCGCCTCGGTGGATTCGCCGACCAGCAGCTTCTTCAGCTGCACGGCGGGCTGACCCTCGAGGAGCAGGATCCGTTCCATGAGCTTGTCGGCATGCTTCATTTCATCGATCGATTCCTTGTATTCGTGCGCCGCGAGCTTCTCCAGTCCCCAGTTCTTGAACATCTTGGAATGCAGGAAATACTGGTTGATCGCCGTCAACTCGTTTGCCAATACCGCGTTCAGGTGTTCGATAACCTTCTTTTCGCCTTTCATGTTGCCTCCGACAGGAAATCCGCGCGCAGATGCGTCGCTAGGCCGCGTAGTCGAGTTTCGGGTGCCAGTCGGTCCCGCGCCCGTCCGGCGTGAAGTCGAACAGATTCCAAAGCGGCCAGATGGCATCGACGTGGCGGGCGGACTGGCCTTTCTCCTGCGGGGCAAACAACAGCTCGGTGTTGTAGCGGTGATGGATCTTGCCGTCGCGCTGCACGAACACATTGAGCGCAGGCCATTGCGCGCCGTCTGCGCCTTCGCCACGATAGTCGCGGTTATAGCTGTTGCCCTCCGAGGACAGCAGGCGCAAATTGCGCCAACCGCGCCCGCGGGCGAATGCGCGGATGCGCGCGATCGGCGATTTCGCCACCACCGCCAGGTTGATGCGCTGCGCGGCGTGCGCCGCGTTGCCGTCCAGGCTGTCGAGCATGCAGGTGCACATCGGGCACGCTTTTGCTGCGTTCGGCCCATACATGAAGCTGTAGAGGACCAGGGTGTCTTTGCCGAGGCTGAACAATTCCGACAGCTTGACCGGCCGCACCGCGTCGGTGTCGGCCGGGTCCGCCGCCCCTTCCTCGAACTCGTAGTCCTGAGGCACCGCGCCGCCCGCGGGCAGCTTGCGCCGCATCGCGGCCACTTCCTCGATGTGGCTGCGCAATTCGATCTCGGCGCGCAGCAGCTTGTCGCGAGCGCTGCGGTAGGCCTTGCTCTCGCCGGGAAAGCGTTCGGCGTGCAGGGGTTTTGATTCAGGTTTTGCTTCAGGCCTTGCTTTAGTCTTTGCTTCCATCGTTGTGGGCATCGCAGCACCTCCTTGCTCAGTGAGTTGCAATGGGGACCCGCCACGCGCGAGCACCAGCTCTGCGTTGCGGACTAAAAATTGCGAGACGCCGGATTCATGCTACCTGGGCAAAATTGCGGCTTCAACCATGCACGAAGTAGGGGATAGCGTGCTCGTATGCGCGAACCGTGCGCGTGTCAGGGCAGCGTCCATTCGTCGCGAACGACGAAAAGGGCGTCGATTGGCATTCATTGGCCATTTTTCAGCGATGGCTGAAGATGCGCTTATTGCCGATATCGGACCAGGCTTGATGTTGATCTAATCGTCAACCTATATTAGAATGGATAGATGAATAGCTCAATACCACTACTCCCTGCCAAGCTGCTGGCCCAGATGTCCAACGCGGCGAAGGGAATATTCTTGACCGACTCCAGCTGGGCGAAAGCCAGTGGCCTGCCCAAAGAAACGCTTTCAAGGCTGAAACGCAATCCTTCGTGCGATCTGCGAACACTGGCGGCACTGGCGCAAACCGCGCGCTACACGCTGGTTGCCGTTCCTGCGACCGTCCAAGGCGGCGAGCACCTGCCGAACGCATTCGGCCGGGAGTATGAGGATGACCTGGTTGATCTTTGTGCTTCGGGCAATGTCGACCCGGACGTTTGGCGGGCGCACGGGCCCGGCTTCTTCATGGGCGGTCTGGCCGTCCTGCTCGCAAGCGCACGGGGGTTCGAACGCGAGCGGTATCTCAGACTGGCCGAGACACTGCATCCGGGAATCTCCACCCCGGAGGTCTTTGCCCTGTGGTTGCAGCGATCCCCACTGCGAGCGGCTCGATTCCTTCCCATGGCAAGAAGGCGCAAAGGTCTCGCATGAGGCCGAAGATCAAGGCACAAGCTGCCTACCTGAATGCCTTTACCGAAGTCTTGTCGCGGATCCAGCAGGCGCTAAAGGGTTCGCGGCCCGATGTATTGCCGATACGGATGTACGTCGCCGGAGGCGCCGCGCTGCATCTGCTCACCGGAGCCCGTGTGTCGGAGGACGTGGATGCCGTTTTTTCAAAGCGGGTGCTGTTCAATGAAGAGATCGAAGTTTCCTATCGGGATCCAGACGGTCGCGCGCGCCTGTTGTACCTGGATCGAAATTACAACGACACGCTGGGCCTCCTGCATGAGGATGCACACAAGGATTCGAATCCCGTTACTTTTCCGGGGATAGACAAGAAGCTAATCGACGTAAGAGTGCTGGCGCCGATCGACCTGGCCGTGTCCAAGCTTTCCCGATTCGCGGATCAGGATCGGGAGGACATTCTGCTGCTTGCCAGGGAGGGCCTCATCGACCCGGCCTCGCTGCGCAAACGCGCGGAGCAAGCACTCGGCGGCTATGTGGGCGATTTGAACTCGGTCCGCAACTCGATCGACATCGCCTGCCGGCTGATTGAATCCGGGCAGTGATCGTTTGCGGTGTTTGTCGCAACAGCGGTGGCCGCGAGCACGCTGGCCGGCAGCGATGCGTCGAGCCGAACCGACGCGGCCGGGTGTGCGCCAAACTGGTGGCGGGCATCCGGCGCGACGGGGCACGGGCAGTCTGATCCCCGAACGCAGACAGCGTGCGTGCGATCGGGTGACGACGATTAAAATCGATAGTCTGTCAACCTATCGACTCAATCCACGTCCAAGGAATCACTGGTGGTTCACGGCCCCGACCCGAACAACCCAGACCGACCCGCGAACAGCGGCCCGGCGCGCTCGCCGTTCGAGCGGCTGCTGCGCCTGGGCAGCCTCGTCGGGCGCGTCGGGGCGTCGGTGGCCGTCGCGCAGCTGTTCTCCCTCGTGCGCTCCGGACCGTCGCGTCAGATGCACCAACTCGCAAACCTGGTCGCGAACGCCGAGCGCATCGTGCACGAACTCGGCGAGCTGAAGGGGGCGGCGATGAAGGTCGGGCAGATGCTGAGCCTGCAGGACGCGCTGCTGCCGCCCGAGGTGACCGGCGTCCTGCGCACGCTGCAGCAGCAGGCGCCGCCGATTCCGTTCGCGCTCGTCAAGCGCGAACTCGACGCAGAGCTCCCCGGCTGGCGGAACACGATCGCGCGGCTCGAGCCTGTGGCCATCGCCGCCGCCTCGATCGGGCAGGTGCACCGGGGCGTGCTGCGCGACGGGCGCGCCGTCGCGGTGAAGATCCAGTACCCGGGGATCGCCGAGATCATCGAGGCCGACCTCGTCAACCTGCGGCGTCTGCTGCAGTCGCTGTTCGCGCTGTTCACCGACGCCGACTTCGGGCCGGTCTGGGGCGAGGTGCGCGACCGCCTGCGCGAAGAGCTGGACTACGTGAACGAGGCGCAGAACCTGCGGCGCATGGCCGAGCTCTGGGCCGGCAGCGACGCAGTGGTGATTCCCGGCGTCATCGACGCAGCCTCGAGCCGCCGCGTGCTGACGATGGAGTACGCGGCCGGCTACACGCCGGACGCGGCCTGCGACGTCGCACGGCCGCAGGCGCTGCGCGATCGCTGGGGCGCCGTGCTGTTCGATTTCCTGCTGCGCGGCCTGTTCGAGCACGGGATGATCCACGCCGACCCGAACCTGTCGAACTTCTCCTTCCTCGCCGACGGCCGCGTCGTCGTCTACGACTTCGGCTGCGTGAAGTCGGTGCCGCCGGCCATCGTGCAAGGCTACACCGCGCTCTCGCGCGCCGTCCTGGACGGCCGGCGCTTCGATGTGCCGGCGCTGCTCGCGGCGATGGGCGTCAGCACCGCCTCGGGCGCGCCCGTATCCGCGGCGCTGGTTGCGCCCGCCCTAGCCCTCGCCCTGAAGATGCTCGGTGACGCGCGCCCCTACCGCTTCGGCTACGACGACCAGCTGTTGCGCCAACTCATCGACACGCACCTGAGCCGGTTCGACGAGATGAAAGACATCCGCTTCCCCCACCACATTATCTTCATCAACCGGACCGCGGCGGGCCACTTCGGGAACCTCTCGCGGCTGCGCGCTGCGGCGCCGTGGCGGCGGATGCTGGAGGCGCGGCTCGCCGAGTAGGCTGTCCGCGTCGCGCGTTGCCAGTAGTGGTGCTCCCCCGTAAAATATCGTCGGTTTGGTCCGCAATCGAGGTTCTGGCGGCGGCGCCTGCAATATCCGCCCCTGAGCGGGGCGGCGGACCGGTATGCAAGCTGCCGGGCTGTGGCGGTCGGCGTCCGCTCCAAACCTTCTCACCTTGCAAGCGGTTCGATACAGTGTCCTAGGCAGTGGAACATGACCGGAGCCCCGATGGCCGACAAAATCCAGCAGGTGTATGTGATTCAAGGGCGCAGTCAGCGCGACTACTCGGATTGCCAAACTGCGCTGGCTGAGCTACCCGTACGAGTGACCGTACTGCCATTCATCGCCACGCAGGAGGAGGTGATTGCCCGCGCGCGCGATGCAGCCGCGCTCGTGGTCACCTACTCGCCGGTCGGACGCAAAGTGATGTCCGCGCTCGAGGACCTCAAGGTCGTCGTGCGCACGGGAGTAGGTTACGATGTCATCGACATTCCCGCCGCTACCGAGTTGGGCGTCGTCGCCGTGAACATCCCGGACATCTGGGTGCGCGAGGTTGCCAACCACACGATGGCGCTGCTCCTCGCCTGGAACCGAAAGATCATCACCCTCGACCGCAACGTGCACGCGGGCAGCTGGAGCGCCGGCATCCCCGGCGCGTGGACGGGCTCACTGTACGGGGAGACGGTGGGCATCGTCGGCCTGGGCAATATCGGCAGCGCCTTTGCGCGTCGCCTGGCCGCCTTCGAGGTCAGTGTCATCGCCCACGATCCCTACGTTGACGACACGCGCTTTGAGGCGCTCGGCGTCGGGCGCGTATCGCTCGAGACGCTGGCAGAGCGGGCCGACTACGTGTCCGTCCACACACCGCTCAATGCCGAGACGCGCCATCTCATCGACGAAACCTTTTTACGCCGCATGAAGCCAACGGCCATGCTCATCAATACCGCGCGCGGCCCAGTGGTGGACGAACCGGCGCTGGCCCAAGCGCTCACGGAGAAGCGACTGGCGGGCGCCGCGCTCGACGTGTGGGAGCAGGAGCCCGTCGCCAGCGACAATCCGCTGCTGCGCATGGACAACGTCATCGCCACGCCCCATGCGGCCTTCTTCTCGTCGTCCGCGGTAGCCCGGGTGCCGCGCCGATGCGGCGAGGAAGTCGCGCGCGTTCTCACCGGCCAGCGGCCGCTCAACGTGGTTAATCCCGAGGTCTACGCACCCGGGGCGGCGCTCCGGGCCCGCTAGGAGGCTAGCCGATTGAGCTCCGGCTCAATTCTGGTTACCGTCGATAGCAGAAGTTGAGCGGCAGGTCGGGAATTAGCGCTCAAGCCGGAGCCAGCGGATCACGAGCCATCGACCTCGAGCTTCTGCGGCAGCTGATCGCCGCGCGGCTTAGCGGCGTCGCTTGTGCGCGGCCTTGCGTGGCGCTTTCGGCTGCCGCGCTTTCGGCTGCTGCGATTCTGCGATCGCTACACCGCTCTGTCCTTCGAGCTTGGGATTGATATTGTCGTTGATCCACTTCTGGTCCCACCACTCCACCGGCAGAACCACGACCCCGTTCAGATAGACCCCATAGTGCAGATGATCGCCAGCCGCCAGACCCGTCTCGCCGGTGTTGCCGATGATCTGCCGTTGCTTGACCGAATCGCCGACCTTGACGTCGATGGAACTCAAGTGACCATACAGCGTGAACAGCCCAAGTCCGTGATCCAGGATGACGGTATTGCCGTAAATGCCCAGGTCGCCGACAAAGGCGACGTTGCCGCTGTTGGCGGCCTCGACGGGATAATGCTTGGTGACCGACAGGTCATAGCCGAGGTGAAAAGCGGTGTCGATCGGTTCGTTGTTGTAGGTATAGGTCCGCTCATCCGCGAAGTTGGCTTCGACTTTGGAGTTGCTCAGCTGGCTGAAGGCGTCTTTCCAGAGTATCGACGGGGTGGATTTCTTGGTGATGGCGATGATCTTGTCTCCGTTCTCTTTTCTGAGGTCTTTGTTGACCCGGACAAAGATATCCTTCGGACTCCCCTGGCGCGCGCCGACATCGGTCAGCAAGGGCGCAATCTTGTTCTGAAGAAAGTTATCCGATATGGCGATGGTGCTCTTCTTGTACTTTACGTCCTTGAGTTCGTAGACCAGCGGCATTTCCTTGGTATTGCCGGCTTTGTCGGTAGCCACCAGCACGGCTTTGGCATCCGCCGGCACGTTGTAGGCATGGGCAAAAAGAGCGATGAAGTGATCCGGGTGGCCATTTATCTGACCCTGGAAGCCCGGGAAGAAGTAGCTGCCGATCCTGACTCCGCTCGTCGCCGTATCTGCGGAGGCTTTGTAGACGATCACACCGACGCCGCCGAAATTCACGTAGCGGTCATCGGCGATGAGCTCGACCGTGGGCGGAGTGATGTCGATGCTGAGATTCTTTTGGACCACCGTTTCATTGCCTTTGAAAAGATTCCAGAGCGAAGCGTCGCGCGCGCTGACGCGCAGGACCGCGGGTCCTTCCTTGATGCCGGCCAATTTCGACGACAAGGCGACGGTGATTTTCTTCTCGCTTAGCGGCTGGGCGTACTGCTCGGAGGCCAGCGTGTGTTCCGCGCCGCCTGCCGCGAGCGTCACGGTGACCGATTTCAATCCAGCGCCTGGATCGGTAACGCCGATCTCCAGCGGCGCCAGGCCGAGCACGGCTACGTCCGGCGTGAACTTGATTTGCGGTGCCTCCTGTTCGAAGCGCGGCGCCAGGTAGTACGCGCCACCTGGAAGCCCGACGACAACAATCAGGACAACGAAAATAATCGCCGGGAGTCTTTTCCTACGGCTGTCGGATTCCAAAGTGCTCATGTCGGGAGATTGAATAAAGAATAGTGGAAAGGGATATCAAGTCCGGATCGGCACTCGATCGCCAAGCAGCGCATTCTACGCCGCAAAGCATCCGCAGGCTGCGAACCATCGACCGCTGGTTCACCACGACGGCGACTACAATCAACAGTCTGTCGGTGTAACACCTCAAACTGCCAGCGCTGCTCGCGGCGATGGGCGTGAGCGCGGCCTCCGGCGGGCCTGTGTCCGCGGCGCTGGTCGCGCCCGCGCTCGACCTCGCCCTCAAGATGCTCGATGACGAGCGCCCCTACCGCTTCGGCTACGACGACCAGCTGTTGCGCCAACTCATCGACATGCACCTGGGCCGGTTCGACGAGATGAAAGACCTGCGCTTTCCCCACCACATCATATTCATCAACCGGACCGCGGCGGGCCGCTTCGGCAACCTCTCGCGGCTGCGCGCTGCGGCGCCGTGGCGGCGGACGCTGGAGGCGCGGCTCGCGTCTTCCAGCCGCCCTTCGCCTCCTTTGCAATTATTTGCCTACGATCCTGCGAGCCCATCTGATACCGTATATAGTATAATCCGCGCATGACGAGGCGAGACAAGCTGCTGGCCGCGATCCGGGCGAACCCCAAGACGGTGCGCTTCGAGGACGCCTGCAAAGTCGCCGCGCGGCTGGGCTTCACCCACAGCGGCGGACAGGGCTCGCACCGCGCATTCGGCCGGCCGGATGAGCCCGATCTGCTCAACTTCCAGAATCGCGGCGGGTACGTTCCGCCGTACCAGGCGCGGCAACTGATCCGGATGATGGACAAGTATGGAGACCAGGATGACGAAGTATCCGATTGAGCTTTTCTGGAGCGACGAGGACGAGGGCTACATCGCCGTCGTGCCTGACCTTGCGGGCTGCAACGCCTGGGGCAAAACCGAGGCCGCGGCGCTCCGCGAGGCGCATGACGCCATCGCCGCCTGGATCAAGGCCGCCAAGAGCATGAAGCGCGCGATCCCGGCGCCGTCGAAGCCCGCGGACGAGATGGCCTACAGCGGCAAATTCCTCATGCGCGTGCCGAAACGCCTGCACGCGGACATGGCGAAGGCCGCGAAATCCCAGGGCGTGAGCCTGAACCAGTACGTGCTCTACCTGCTGACCGAGCGCCACGCGCAAGGCAAGAGGGCGGCGTAGCGCTTCAACGTATTCCGCCGGGCGGCGTCATTGGCGAAACTTCAGAGGCAGCCGTCGGTTTCAGTGGCCAATATGCCGGAAAGTCAATAGGGACGAGGCTTTCCAGGTTGTTTGCATCTCTGCTCAGCGCCGCGCAGGCACGCCGGTCGCATCATCGATAAGGCTGGAACGCGTTGCCGTCGCGCGTGAGCAGCGTCATCAGCTTCGGGTGGACGAACAGCTTGCCGCAGCATTCTGGAGCTTGCCCGCGAACGGGGGTTGGCGACCGGCCTGGTCACGACTTCGAGGATCACGGATGCGACGCCTGCGGCCTTTTCGGCTCACGTCGAGAGTCGCGACGACGAGACCGCGGTGGCCGCCCAGCAGTTCCGGCTCGGCGTGGACGTGCTGCTCGGCGGAAGGCGCAGCCACTTTCTGCCCGAATCCGCAGGCGGGCGGCGCAAGGATGGAAGAATCCTTGCTGACGAGGCGCGCCGCGCCGGATATGCCCTGGCGGAAACGGCAACCGAGCTTGCAGGGCTCAAGACCGGAAAGATGCTCGGTCTGTTCAGCATCGGAAACATGGCTTTCGAAATCGACCGCGCGAGTACCGCCGAGCCTAGTCTCGGCGCGATGGCGACCAAGGCGCTGGATGCCCTCGCGCACCATCCGAGGGGCCTATTCGTCATGATCGAGGGCGGGCGCATCGACCACGCGGCGCACCCGTCGGCCCGGGCTACGAAAACGGATTGACCACCCGCAGGCTATCGAGCATCTGCCCGTGCTGCATGTCCTCGGAGTAAAGCGTGCTCGCGTGGCCTTCGATCGCCGCTTGCACGATCAGGGCATCCCAAAAGGAAAGCTGGCTATTGCGGCTGCGGTGAATGGCGGAGACGATGAGTTCGCTGTCGATCTGCACCAACGGCAGTTCCGCGAAACTCGTCACCACCTCCGCCGCCGCGGCGGCATCCAGCGGCCGCGCAAGCTTGCGCGTGACCGCCACGTAGAACTCCTGCAGCACTTGCGTGCTCAGCAGGATGTCGCCGCTTTCCGCGTGCTTCTGGAACCGAGCGCGCGCCTTCTTGCGCTTGTCGGGCGAATCGGCGTCAAACAGGTAAACGAGGACATTGGTGTCGAAGAAGAACTTCATCGTTGATGCAGCTCGTCGCGGGTCCAATTGGCCTTGCCGCGGCCCGAGCGGGCGGTTCTCGACAATTCCAGCACGCGCTTGGCCGCGTTCGCCTGCGCGGATTGCGTGCCGGCAAACTGGGCGAGGTAGTCGCGCAGCACCGCGTTGACCGACGTGCCCTGCTCCAGCGCCCGCCGGCGCGCGCTTTTCAGGATTTCCTCGGGCACGGTGATGGTGAGATTGGCCATGGTTCAGTCTCCTCGACTCGTGTTACACGGGATCAGTGTAGCACGGGTCTGGCAGAAGAGAAACAGGCGTAAATCGCTCTGGGGCGAGGTGCCGGAACCCCGGTCAGACGGTCAGCACGATCTTGCCGAAATGCGCATTGGCGCGCATGTGCGCAAGCGCCGCCGCTGCCTCGGCGAGCGGGAAGCTGCGGTCCAGCGGCAGGCGCAGGGTTCCCGCCTCGATGGCGCCCCACAGATCGGCGCGCATGCGGCGATTGATTTCGCGCACTTCCTCGATGGAGCGCGTGCGGAAGGTGACGCCGATGTAGGCTATGCGCTTCAGCGCGTGCAGGTCGTAGTCGAACTCGCCCTTGGCGCCGCCGAGGCGGCCGACGTTGACGATGCGCCCGAGCACGCGCGCGGCCTTCATGTTCGCGTTCGCCACACTCGCCGATACCTGGTCGATGATCAAATGCACGCCCTTGCCCCCGGTCGCCGCGAGCACCGCGTCCGGCCAGGCGGGGTCGCTGGTGTCGATGGCGAGATCCGCGCCGAACTGCTTGAGCTTTTCGCGGCGCATGGCGTTGGTCGAGCTGCCTAACACCTGCGCCGCGCCCATGTGCCTGGCGATCTGCAGCGCCATCAGGCCGACGCCCGAGCTCGCCCCCTGGATCAGCACGCTCTCGCCAGCTGCCAGCCGGCCTGCGGTGACGAGCGCGTTGTGCATGGTCTGCAGCGCGACCGGCAGCGTCGCCGCCTGCTCGAAGCGCATGCTGGCGGGGATGGGGATTGCACGCCCCCAGTCGGCGACAGCGTATTCGGCAAACGCCCCGGCGCCCGAGCACATCACGCGCTCGCCGGGTTTGACGGCGCTGACCTCGGCGCCGACCTCCACCACCTCGCCCGCGAATTCCATGCCCACGATCGTTCCCGGTCCGCCGACCGAGCCGTGCATATGGCCAGCCGCAACGCCGAGATCGGCGCGGTTCAGGCCGCAGGCGCGCACGCGCACGAGCACCTGATTGCGCCCGGGCACGGGCGCAGGCACTTCGCGAATCTCAACCCCGGTCTCGGCTACCACGGCTGCTTTCATCGGCGTCTCCTCAGCTATCGAGGCTGCACTCTAACCTGAACCGAGGGATATTTGCAGGCCGCAAGACGGGACAGGTCGCTGCCGGCTACACAGCACTAGTGTCGCCAATTCTGAATGTCGGCGACATGAGTTCCGATTGACCGGGTCAGAGAGAATTCGACTCCTAGCCCGTTGAATTCCCCAAGCTCGCGTGGCGTGAAACGAGAGCGTGAGCGCATGCCTTGACTATACGCACGAATATACATACCTTGGGGATGTTGCGCGCGGAAGTGGTGGTCATCGCCACCGCCGAGACCGACGAAGAAATCCGCATAATTTCGATGCGAAAGGCCGAACGCCATGAAGAAAAAATCTACTACAGCAAGCTTTGACGACGAAGCGCCCATCACCCAGGCTGACATCGACGCCGGAAAGCTGGTGTTGCGCCGTCGCACGGCCGGGCGCGTGGTGCAGCCCAAAAAGCGGGTGACGCTTTACCTGGATGCGGTACTAGTGGAGCGGTTCAAGCGCATCGCAGGCGACCGCGGCTATCAGACGCTTATCAACGAGACGCTCAAATCATCGGTGCACCAGGCCGACCTTGCCGACACCCTGCGGCAAATCATCCGCGAGGAAATGCGCGGCAAGAGAAGGGCAGCATGAGCCGGAACCAGTATGCGCTGTATCTGCTGACCGAGCGCCACGCGCAGGGCAAGCGGGCGGCGTAGCGCCTTATCGCCGTTCCAGCCGCTTGCCAGCCGCTGCAACTGAGGCGACGATCGCTGCCAATTGGGCAGCAGGCGATTTCCTCCGTCCTCTTCCCCGGATGTCGCACTTTGACGTTGAATTCGCAAATCGACCAAAAAGCCAATAGGGACGCGGCGTTCGGGGCGATTTGCGAATTCCGCCCCATGCCCGGCGACACGTTGCGATACCTTAGTGGTAGTCCTCTTCCCTCTGGGGGCGCAGGGCGAGAACAGTGACGGTGTCGCGGTTCTCGATCTCGAACAGCGCGACGTAGCCGGAAGCGCCGAAGGGAATAATGAGTTCGCGCAGGAACGGCTTGCCGTCGCCGCCCAGGGCCTTGCGGCAGGTAAACGGGAACACTTCGAGCAACTCGATCGCCTTGGCAATCGCTGCGCGCGCTTTTTCGGCTGCAGTGAAATCCTGTTCGAGCAGGAAGTCGAACAAACGCAGTAGGTCCGCCTCCGCTTCAGCCGTGAAGCGGACCTTGAACCGGGTCATGCCGCCGCCTCCGTAAGGGCATCATGGCATCGAAAACGCCACTGTCGGCGTCCAGCGGCAATCGCGGCCGGTCGCATCCCCATCTCCCGATGGGGCCCCTGCTCCCTGCTCATGCCGCAGTCTTGCGGCCCTTGCGCGCCTTGTCCAGGCGTCGCGCGAGTTTGCCGAGCACCGCGGCCGCCGAAACGTATTTGCCCGACTTTCTGGCCGCTGCACCCGAAGCCAGCCCACGCTCTAGGAACGCCTTCTGCGCATGACGGAACTCGACGTTGCGGCGCACCGCGTCCTCGACGAATCCGGACAGGGTCTCCCCGGTCTCGAGGACCGCCTCGGCCGCCTGGCGCAGTTCGGGCGAGACGCGGACTGCGGGAATGGCGGCGGTCTTCATGGGCGCTCCTTGCATTGCATTTGTAATGCAATCTTGAACGAAACAGGAACCGCTTGCAAGGCCGCCCTCGAATCGGCCCAAGACCGGACCGCGGTGGGCCGCTTCGGCAATCTCGCTCGGCTGCGCGCCGCGGCGCCCCGGCGGCGGATGCTGGAGGCACGCACCTCCTAGGAGACGGGGATAGGGGTGATCGGATGCGTCGCGCTAAGGGCCCAGCGGGACGATCGACTCCCGGTAGGCGTGCCAGGTCATGTGCCCGATGAGCGGGACGGCGATCACCAGTCCGACGCAATACGTGGCAAAGCCCAGGCCGGCGAACAGCACGATGGACGCGGCCCAGGTCAGCATCGGAACGAAGTTCGTGCGCAGCGCGTTGAAGCTGACGATGGCGGCCGTGATCGCGTCCATGTCGCGCCGGTCGAGCAACAGCGGCAGGGACAGGGACGTGGTGGCGAACACGAACAGCGCGAGGCCGGACAGAGCGACCGCGTACGCCGCCGCGAACATCCATGCCTCGGGCGAATCCCAATTGATGTGGCCGTAGGGGAAGAACGCCGCGACGATCACCACCGACACGCGTATCCAGACCGCAAGCAGCAGGGTGAGGGCCAGCGCATAAAAACCGATCGCCGGAGAATTTTCCCGCCAGGCTGTCAGCGTGGGCGCCAAGCGCACGCGCTGACCCGACTCGCGCTGGCGGCTGATGGCATACAGGCCGATGCAAAGGAACGGTCCGACCAACAGGAAGCCGGTCGTCAGCGCGATGCCGATCGCACCGGCGAAATACCGCGTCTGCAGAAACCCCATCACGGCCAGCACGACGCCGTAGAAGAGGCTCGCAGCCGGCGCTGCCGCGAGATCTGCCCAGCCGGCCGCGAGCCAGCGACGGAAAGCGCCGGGCGCCAGGGTATTGACCCTGGGCCAGACGAACTCCTGCTCGGCCAGATTTTCCGGCTCTTGCATGGATTCAAACTCTATCCCGAATCCCGGGGAAAACGCGTCGCGCCCGCCTGGGCCTGCGTCCCGCCCAGCCTTCCCAGCTGGCAGCCGTTGGTGCGCCAACTGCCGTCGGGCTGGCGCTGCATCGGATAGACCGCGATCCAGGCACGGCCCTCGGCGTCGGTCATGCGCACGGGCTGCACGATCTCGCCATCGATGGCGACCGGCGCTTCGAACGCGACGCTCGTCGGACGGTAGACCACCGCATACGAACTGCGGACCATGTGCATGAACTTCTCGGGCGTGCCGAAGGTCTGCCGGATGCCGGGCGTCGCCAGCGAGAAGGCGCGCTCGGCGTCATCCTTGCGGAATGCGTCGAGCTGCGACTCGATGACTGCGCGCACGGCGCGCGCGTCGTCGGGCGACACCGCGCTCTGCGCCGCGACGAGCAGCGGAGCGAGGGCGAGGAGGAGCGCGCATAGCGAGTGGAGCGGCCGGGCCATGCGTGAAGTATAGGTCGCGCAATTTGCGTCCCGCAATGAGCAGAACATGGTACGCGCCGCCTGCGCACTGTAGCGCCGTGGGGATGGCGGAGGCACGGGTTCCATAGGCGCCTCGGGCTATGCCCGCCATGTGCGCGCTGATGGTCGATGCCCGGGTGCGCCTGCACGGTACAATTCAACGCGTTCGTTTCCGGGGGAGAAAAAGGTGAAGCTCATCTTGCGCGTTGCGCTGCTGACCATGGCCGCGTTTGCTCTCGCAGGCATGGGAAACCTCGCCGGCGCCAATCCCTATCCCACGAAACCGATCCGCTTCGTCGCCCCCTACCCGCCGGGCTCGGTGACGGATCTGCTGGCCCGCATCATCGCGCAGAAGCTCACCGAGAAATGGGGGCAGCCGGTGATCGTGGAAAATCGCGGCGGCGGCGGCAGCGTCATCGGCACGGACGTCGTCGCCAAGGCGCCGCCGGACGGCTACAGCATTTTGATGGTGGCGCCGGACCTGGCGATCAACGAGAGCCTGCGCGGCAAGCTGCCCTACGACGCCGAGAAGAGCTTCGCGCCGGTCACCCTGCTCGTGTCCGCTCCCATGGTGCTGTCCGTTCATTCCCCGCTCGCGGTCAACAACGTGAAGGAACTGATCGCCTACGCGAAGGCGCATCCCGGCCAGCTCAGCTACGCTTCCGGCGGCAACGGCACCGTCGCCCACCTCGGCATGGAGCTGTTCAAGCACATGGCGGGAGTCGACATCGTCCATGTCCCGTACAAGGGCACGGCGGCGGTGGTCACGGCGCTCGTCACGGGACAGGTGCAGACCTCGTTCGCGCAGATGGCGACCGTCCGGCCCCAGATCGCGAGCGGCAAGCTGCGCGTACTTGCGGTCGCGACCGCAACCCGGGCGCAGGCCATGCCCGATCTGCCTACGGTCGCGGAAGCGGGGGTGCCTGAGTTCAAGGCGGACGTGTGGTTCGGCGTCGTGGCGCCCGCCGGAACGCCGGGCGAAATCATCGCCAAACTGAACCAGGAACTCGTCGCGGTCATGCGCATGCCCGACGTCGAGGAACAGCTGCGGCGCCAGGGCATCGAACCCATGACCAGCACGCCCGGGGAATTCGCGGCGTTCCTGCGCGCCGACATCAAGAAATGGGGCGAGCTGGTGCGCAGGACCGGCGCGCACGTCGACTAGCGCAGACTGAAATGATCGAGCTCTATCACAGCACGCACTCGACTTGCAGCCAGAAGGTGCGCATCTGCCTGGCCGAGAAGGGACTGGCGTGGACCGGCCACCACCTCAACCTGCGGCGCTTCGATCAGTTGAAGCCCGAATTTCTCGCGCTCAATCCCGCGGGCCTGGTGCCGGTGCTCGTCGACGGCGGACAAGTGCTCACTGAGTCGCGCATCATCAACGAGTACCTGGAGGACGCCTATCCGCAGCCGCGCCTCTCCCCGGAGGGCGCCTATGCCCGCGCGCGCATGCGCCTGTGGACCAGGTACGCGGACGAAGTGGCGACCGAGGCGGTGAAGCTGCCGTCTTTCGTCAACAACATCCAACCGGAACTGCAGCGCATGCCGCAAGAAGAAATACTCATCTTGATCGAACGCATACCCGAGGCGCGCGTGCGCGCGCGCTGGCGCAAGGCGGCGACCGACGGCATTGCGGCGGACGACCTAAAGCCGTCCATTGCGCGCCTGACCGATATGGTCGAGCGCATGGATCGCGCGCTGCAGGATGCTCCGTGGCTCGCCGGCGACGAGTACAGCCTTGCCGACATCGACATCACGCCCTTCGTGCAGCGCCTCGTGCGCATCGACCTGTTCGGCCTGGTCGCGGCGCGCCCCCGGGTGAACGACTGGTATGCGCGCATGACTTCGCGCCCTGCCTATGCCAGCGCCATGCCGCCTGCGGGCTCCGAAGGCGGCCGGCCCGCGCCCGCCTAAGATCCACGCAGTGCGCTCGCGGTCAGGCGATCAGCACGATCTTGCCGAAATGCGCATTGACGCGCATGTGCCTGAGCGCCGGGGCGCGCGGCCAGGCACCGCGCCGCGACGAGTGTCTTCGGAGCCTGGGGCGGACCGGCATCCACGACCCTGCCGACTCGCAACTTGCCAGCTGCTGCAAATAAGGCGACAATTGCTGCTAATTATGCAGCAGACAATTTCCTCCGTCCTTTTCCCCGGCTACCGCCGCCGCGTCCTCGGGCTGCTATTGCTGCACCCGGACGAGCCGCTGCACGGGCGCGAGATCGCGCGGCGCACCGGCCTGCCCTCGGGCACAATCACGCGGGAACTTACGCGCCTAGCGCAGGTGGGTTTGCTCAAGCGAGAAAAGCGCGGCAATCAGCTGCTCTACAGCGCCGAGCGCAAATGCGCGGTGTTCGAAGAACTGGCGAGCATCCTGCGCAAGACTTCGGGCGTCGCCGACGTGATCGCCGGCGCGCTCGACCCCGCAGGCGACCGCATCCGTATCGCCTTCATATACGGATCAATGGGCCGCGGCCAGGAACGCGCCGGCAGCGACATCGACCTGATCGTGATCGGCGACATCGGCTTCGCCGAGGTGGTCGAACTGCTGCATGTTTCACAGGGCACGCTCGGCCGCGAGATCAACCCCAAGGTCTACTCGCTGAAGGAGTGGACGGCCAAGCGCGCCGCGCCCGATGGATTCCTGCGCGACGTGCTCGCCAAGCCGAAGATTTTCGTGATCGGAACCGAAGATGAGCTTGCAAAACCTCGTCGGGCGCAGCCTCGAAGCGGTCGCGCCTGACCCGGCGGCCATCGCCCGGCTGCTCGCGGCGGCCGAACGCAACCTCGCGGATGCGCGGCTGACTGGCTTGAGCGCCGAAACCCGCTTCGATGCAAGCTACAAGGCCATCATGCAATGCGCGATGGCGGCGCTGCAAGCCAATGGCTACCGCACCCTGACGAGCCAACCCGGCCATCACCAGACCGCATTGCAGACGCTGCCGCTCACCATCGGTTTGCCGAAGGAGCGGATGATCGTGCTCGATGCCTTACGAAAGCAGCGCAATCTTGCCGATTACCAGGGCGACCCCGTGCCCGAGCAAACCGCGGCGGAGTGCTTCCGCCAGGCGCAACAACTGCTTGCGGACCTGAAAGCCTGGCCGACGGCGAACAAGCCCAAACTCGCCTGAGCGTTACCACCGCAGGCTGCCAACCGCACCTGTTTTGACGACGCAACCGGCCCGCAAACCAATAACCACGCGGCTTTCCAGGCTGCGTTCCTGCGCTCCGACATCAAGAAATGGGGCCACCTCAACCTGCGGCGCTTCGATCAGCTCGAGCCGGAATTTCTCGCGCTCAATCCCGCGGGCCTGGTGCCGGTGCTCGTCGACGGCGGACAAGTGCTCACCGAGTCGCGCATCATCAACGAGTACCTGGAGGACGCCTATCCGCAGCCGCACCTCTGCCCGGAGGGGGCGTACGCCCGCGCGCGCATGCGCCTGTGGACCAAGTACGCGGACGAAGTGGCGACCGAGGCGGTGAAGCTCCCGTCTTTCGTCAAGAACATCCAGCCGGAGCTGCAGCGCATGCCACGCAAAGAAATGCTCGCCGCGATCGAGCGCATACCCGATGCGCGCGTGCGCGCGCGCTGGCGCAAAGCGGCGACCGGCGGCATTGCGGCAGACGACCTGAAGCCGTCCATTGCGCGCCTGACCGAGATGGTCGAGCGCATGGATCGCGCGCTGCAGCATGCGCCATGGCTCGCCGGCGACGAGTACAGCCTTGCCGATATCGACATCGCGCCCTTCGTGCAGCGCCTCGTGCGCGTCGACCTGTTCGGCCTCGTCGCGGCGCGCCCCCGGGTGAACGACTGGTATGCGCGCATCACTTCGCGCCCTGCCTTTGCCAGCGCGATGCCGCCTGCGGGCTCCGAAGGCGGCCAGCCCGCGCCCGCCTGAGATCCGCGCAGCGGGCTTTCGGTCAGGCGGTCACGTCTCGGCCTACGCTTTGCCGATTCCAGACAGCTATAAAGCCTGGAAAAGAATTTCACTCTCACCCTTTTTGCTCATGTGACTCCGACGACTTTTGTCCCTATATGCTGGTCGCTCGACGAAAAGCAGCCAGTCACGGTCGCGGCAGCGGACGATTGAACCGGGCGTTATGTCGTAGACCACATTCTATAGGTGCTCAATCTGTACATCACCCCACTTCTCCCTGAGATACTCCGCCACGAGTCGTCGGTGACATTGGTGCGGTTTGTCTTCGCTGCAAAGCAGGCATGTATTATCTAATTGCGGTGGTTGCAGCTTGGACTCAATTTGCCGATCACGGATCAGCGCATTGAAGCGCTCCTCGTATGAGTTCCAATTAATGCGTTTCTTCTTGTAAGCGCTCAGAATGTCTTCCGTCGGAGCAAGCAACGGCTGAGTCTCATAATCCGCATGGCAGATTTCGCGCAGTAGGAACGGCAGATCCTGTTCTTTCGCGAAACCCGCAAGCTGAGAGGTCCGATTGAGGCGCGTATCAATCACACGACGAATACCCGCATCACGCAGAAGACCAAAGAACTTGGCCGCATTCTTCTTTGTAAAGCCAATAGTAAAGAGCTTAATCGGCAACGCTGGCCTCCTCTTGGTACGCGATCTTCAGGCCGCGTTTGCGGTAAGCGCGCTCTAGCGGGGGTTCGCTTTGATCGGAAAACATTTCCGACTGGTCGACATTGATGCCCATATCCACGACCATCCGTCGCTCGGTCTGCTCGTGGGCCTCCAGGCTACCATCCGCAAGGATGTGCTGGATCGCGCCAGGAATGCTGTGACGAAGATGCCGGCACACCAGCACCGTGCGGTGGCAGTCGAGTGGGTCCTTCTCGGCGCACATCAATGCCACTCGATAGGATTCCGCCCCCTTCCTCACACGGTCGAGTCCCTCGCGAAACGCCGGCAACCCTGCAATGCGTTCGTAGGACGCGATTTGACCTTCGTAAGCCTCACGTTCAGATCGACGCGCGCCAAGCTCCTTACCAAGAAACAAGTACTTGATCCCTGCTGAAGCAAGAGCCGCCTTCAGGGCATCCCGATTGAACTGCGGGTGGCGCGAGCTGACCGGAGCGGAACGCACGTCCGCGACCACTTCGACGCCGTGGGTCTTCAGCAGATCGACGAAATGTTCGATCGTATGGTTCGAATGGCCGATCGTGTAAATGGCGGGTGAGTTCAAAGGTGTTCCGGGTCGATGATCGCGGCAGCTAATTTGTAATGGTGCCCATGGAACGGCTGGTGCGCAAGGCTGATGCATACGAAGCATTGGTGTCCGATGTGGTGCGTCAGAGCAGGCTCTGACGGTGTCGGCACCTGTAGTCCGTAGCGCGCCTCGATTGTCGGGTCGGTAATACTCAGTCTGTAGTTTCGGTTCTGATACCGAAAAAGCGCGCGTCGCTGCTTGCGCGTGCGCTCCGGGTAGTGTTCACTTGATAACTCGATTGCTAGACTTTCCAGCGCGAGCAGCAACAGCGACTGGGTGAGAGGAAATTGCTTGGCGCGTTCCTCGACGATCCTGTCCGAGCGATCACCCAACTCGTCCCAGATTGAGAGAGGGGTCTCGCTTGCGCGCTCGAGGTCTTCTACCGTCCCTTGGCCAACTATGTCCCATGGTGGAGCTCCGCCATGTCGCCAATTTTCAGGCTGCAGGGCATCGGGTACCGGTTCACCCAGAGACATACGTACGATATCCAGGACATGCACCTCGCGTCCAAGAGACGTAGTGCGTTCAAGAAGCGAAAGCTCGCCCTCGCCATGCGCGGAGACCGGACGTACCCAGGCGCCGAAGCCGCGCTGTCCGGCATGTTCGATGACCTCGCGCCCGGCGACACAAGCATTTGGCCAATGGCGAACCGAATTCGCGAGTATGAGAACTGTCTTTACCGACATGGTGGTCTCCTTGCCTCAACATTCTCTTCGTTTCCGTCCCTATGGGCGACTTTGGCTTTCTCGCATTTGGTTTCCGTAAACTATCTAAACAAGAGTAGACATGTACTGAACATGGGAGAGAAATCGCCTCTGAACCGACCCAAGTTTCCCCGACACTTCAATGGAGGCACCCCTCTCATGCTCCTCAACGTCCTTGAACTCACATAGCCCGGCATTCGGTGCGGGCACTCTTCCGAACAGAACAAATCACTGCACTGCGTGCCAGACATTCTTAATGCACCTCACTCTGATTGGGGGTTAGCTTTGACGTTGGGTTAAGGCGGTGACGTAGTCTGCTCCTGGGGGCAGCATCGTTGCAGTCCCCGCCCGTTCGTTTAGCTCAATAAAACGGCCTCTGTGTAAGGTTCTAAGTGTTTTATTGAAGTGGGCACGATTCCCATATTCCGTCCAACTGAAAAGGTCCGTAACTTTTGCCGCACTTGATGAGGACCCTATAAGCAACATAATCTGATCTTTCAGTTTCATGCCGGGTTGGAGGACGCGACGGGTTTCCCCCTCGGTCCACACAATGGGAAGTCGTCTTTCCACCAAGCTATCGACCGCGCGTTGAGCTTCAACAATCGGCATCTTATGGAACACTCTAATAAGTTCCGCCATGACCCAAGAGGCTAATGAAAGGACGATTGTTGCATCCATCTGATTGGGATTAACGTCGCCACCAGCATGACCAACGCCCCTGTTGTTGCGAATTTCATATAGCCCCGGCAAGAGCCGTGGTATCAGTATTTGGAAACTGCGGGGACTGCTTACGCGCGACTCCAGTGCCTTACAGGCCGTTACGAAATCTCGTGGCTTCTTGGGCGTCCCAGGGAAAGTGCCAGATGCGTAACCGTCAATGATTGTATAGACGATTTCGCAGAATTTTCCACCACTCAATTCCGATGGGCTCCAGCGGCGCTCCATGTAGTTGCGAACGATGCTGTTGTATTCTTCTATAAGTGGATCGCGTAATCCCGGAGGCAATGCGGATAGTAATATCGCAGATGCAACCATGCTCTAAAGGGAGGCTTTGCCGTCGACGGTGACAAAAAACTGAGCGCCTTCCTTTTCGCAATGGCCTTTCGCAACATTCTGATTCAAGCAGTCCGAAGGGTTCCCGAGCCTTGTTTGGTTGCTGTCCTTCAGTGCCTTTGCTACATCGGCAGTGCTCATACGGGTCTTCCCCTTTGCCTCCAGCCAGGCCGCGGTAGCCAGGAATTTCTTAACCTGGCTTGTCGTAGCATTTTTCTCCTTCAAGAATGTGGCCAGATTCTTCTGTGCTATGGCGGGATCAGCGATCATCGCAATGTGTGTGCCACCGATGGTGCCTGTCATTTGTGCAGGTGCGATCGCTATTAGCGAGGGCGCCCTTTCCAATATCTTGTCCAGTTGCTGGCTTACCCACTCCTTTTCGCCCTCGCCGACGAACTCGATGGATCCCAGCTTGATTTGGATTTTTGCTTCGGACATTTCTCCTCCCCTTGAGTAAGTGACTTTAAGCGTTGAAGTAGTCGCAAGAAATTCGTCCCGTTTGGGTAACAGTAAGCCGGGATCTATTCACACATGGTACTCCACTCCCCGCGATTGCCGATATAGGCCGCATGGACACGTTACTTCTGTCGGGTACTGGGAGCGAAGGTATTAGCAAACGACTGATGGGACTAGAACTCCCTGCGACCGCTGATCGAGAAGGTACCCTTCGCACACTTGGAGTGTGCGGCTCAAAAGCGACCATGTTGCGGTGATGCACCCCGTCCGACATACCGGAGCCGACCTTGGTGCCGGAGTTGCCAGATTTATGCCGAGCTGGCTCTCCGACCACTGCTTCGGCCTAGGGTTTGCAACCTAGCGGACTTTCCCTCGACTCAAGATTTTCCATGCATCTGGATGCAACGGCGCAAATCTACATACTCCGCCGATACTGCCCCCCCACCTCAAACAGCGCATTCGTAATCTGCCCGAGCGAGCAGCAGCGCACGGCGTCCACCAGCACTTCGAACACGTTCTGATTGTCGATCACCGCCTGCTGCAGGCGCGCGAGCATGGGGCCGGATTCGTCCTTGTGCCGCGCCTGGAAGTCGCGCAGGCGTTTGAGTTGCGATTGCTTTTCTTCTTCGGTGGAGCGGATGAGTTCGATTTTCTGCGGCACGTCGCCTGCGTGCGGGTTGCGGAAGCTGTTGACGCCGATGATCGGGTACGAGCCGTCGTGTTTCTTGTGCTCGTAGTACATCGACTCTTCCTGGATTTTGCCGCGCTGGTAGCCGGTCTCCATCGCGCCCAAGACGCCGCCGCGCTCGGAGATCGCCTCGAACTCCTTCAGCACCGCCTCTTCGACGAGGTCGGTGAGTTCGTCGATGATGAACGCGCCCTGGTTCGGGTTTTCGTTCTTCGCCAGGCCCCACTCGCGGTTGATGATGAGTTGGATCGCCATTGCGCGGCGCACCGATTCCTCGGTGGGCGTGGTGATGGCTTCGTCGTACGCATTGGTATGCAGGCTGTTGGTGTTGTCGTAGGTCGAGATCAGCGCCTGCAGCGTGGTGCGGATGTCGTTGAACGCGATCTCCTGTGCGTGCAGCGAGCGGCCGCTGGTCTGCGAGTGGTATTTGAGTTTCTGGCTGCGCTCGTTCGCGCCGTACTTGTTCTTCATCGCCACCGCCCAGATGCGGCGCGCGACGCGGCCGATCACGGTGTACTCCGGGTCCATGCCATAACTAAAGAAGAACGACAGGTTGCCGGCGAAGTCGTCGATGTGCATGCCGCGCGCGAGGTAGGCCTCGACGAAGGTGAAGCCGTTGGCCAAAGTGAACGCGAGCTGCGAGATCGGGTTCGCCCCGGCCTCGGCGATGTGATAGCCCGAGATCGACACCGAATAGAAGTTCTTCACGTCGTGGTGGACGAAGTATTCCTGGATGTCGCCCATCACCTTCAGCGAAAACTCGGTCGAGAAGATGCAGGTGTTCTGCCCCTGGTCTTCCTTCAGGATGTCGGCCTGCACCGTGCCGCGCACGGTCGCCAAAGTCCAGGCCTTGATCTTGTCGCGCTCGTCCTCGGTCGGCTCGCGGCCGTTGTCCTCGCGGAACTTCGCCACCTGCTGGTCGAGCGCGCAGTTGAGGAACATCGCGAGCATGGTCGGCGCCGGGCCGTTGATGGTCATCGACACCGAGGTGTTCGGGCTGCACAGGTCGAAGCCGTCGTACAGCACCTTGATGTCGTCCACGGTCGCGATCGACACGCCGGAGTTGCCGATCTTGCCGTAGATGTCCGGGCGCTCGTCCGGCTCGAAGCCGTACAGCGTCACCGAATCGAACGCGGTCGACAGGCGCTTCGCCGGCATGCCCGCGGACACGTGCTTGAAGCGCTTGTTGGTGCGGAAGGCGTCGCCCTCGCCCGCGAACATGCGCGTCGGATCCTCGTTTTCCCGTTTGAAGGCGAACACGCCCGCGGTGTAGGGGAAGGACCCGGGCACGTTCTCCAGCAGCAGCCACTTCAACAGTTCGCCGTGGTCCTCGAAGCGCGGCAGCGCCACCTTGCGGATCGTGCTGCCGGAGAGGCTGGTGGAAGTGAGCTTGGTGCGGATTTCGCGGTCGCGGATCTTGACCACGTATTCCTCGCCGGAGTAAGCCACCTGCATCTGCGGCCACATGGCCAGCAATTTCTTCGCCCGCGCATCGAGTTTTGCCTCGCGGGCGGCGGCGAGCGCATCGAGCGACGCCACCTCCTCCTTGCATTCGGCCGCGAGCATCGCCTTGGCGGCGGCAAGCTGCTGGCGTTCGCGCGCGAGGCGCGCCTGCTCGCGCGCGTGCCGGTGATAGCCGCGCACGCAGTCGGCGATTTCGGCCAAGTAGCGGCTGCGCGCGGGCGGCAGGATTACGGTCTTGTTGCTGGAGGCGCGCACCCCGACCTTGGGCAGCTTTCCGGCTTTCAGCTTCAGCCCGTGCTCGGCCAAGCGCGGCAGCAGGCCCTGGTACAGCGCCGTGACGCCGTCGTCGTTGAAGCGCGCCGCCATGGTGCCGTACACCGGCATCTCCTCGGGCGCGGTCTTGAACGCTTCGTGATTGCGCTGGTACTGCTTTCTCACGTCGCGCAGCGCATCGGCCGCGCCTTTGCGGTCGAACTTGTTGATGGCGACGAAGTCGGCGAAATCGAGCATGTCGATCTTCTCCAACTGGCTCGCGGCGCCGAACTCGGGCGTCATCACGTACAGCGACACGTCTACCAGCGGCACGATCGCAGCATCCCCTTGTCCGATGCCGGAGGTCTCGACCACGATCAGGTCGAAGCCGGCCACCTTGCACGCGGCGAGCGCCTCGGGCAGCGCTTCCGAAATCTCGGAGCCGGCGGCGCGCGTGGCGAGCGAGCGCATGAAGATATGGCTGCTGTTGATCGCGTTCATGCGGATGCGGTCGCCCAACAGCGCCCCGCCCGACTTGCGGCGTGACGGATCGACCGCGATCACGGCGATGTTGAGCCGGTCTTCCTGGTCCAGCCGAAAGCGCCGGATCAATTCGTCGGTGAGCGAGGACTTGCCCGAACCGCCGGTGCCGGTGATGCCGAGCGTCGGAATGTCGAGCGCCGCGGCTTCCTTCAGCACGCTGGCGCGCAGCTTCGCGATCGCATCCGCGCCGACGCCGGGCGCCACGGTCTTGTCCTCCAGCGCGGTGATCAACTGCGCCAGCGCGCGGCGCGCCTTGGTGTGGTCTTCGCCCTTGACCGCCTTCAGGTCGCGCGGCGCGTGCGGCGACAGGTCGACGTCGCACTGCATCACCATGTCGTTGATCATGCCCTGCAGGCCCATCTTCTGGCCGTCCTCGGGCGAATAGATGCGGGTCACGCCGTAGGCGTGCAGTTCGGCCATTTCCTCGGGCACGATCACGCCGCCGCCGCCGCCGAACACCTTGATCTTGTCGCCGCCGCGCGCGCGCAACAGATCGAGCATGTATTTGAAGTACTCGACGTGCCCGCCCTGATACGAGCTCACCGCGATCCCCTGCACGTCCTCGTGCAGCGCCGCGGTGACGATCTCCTCCACCGAGCGGTTGTGGCCGAGGTGGATCACCTCGCAGCCGGTGCCCTGCAGGATGCGGCGCATGATGTTGATCGAGGCGTCGTGGCCGTCGAACAGCGCCGCCGCGGTGACGAAACGCACCTTGTGCTTGGGCTTGTAGATGGTCAGTTTGGCGCTGATGGACAGGTCGGTCATGGGAACCCCGCTGGCGGAATTTCGCGAACACCCAGTGTAGTTGACGTTTACGTTAACGTCAACTTGGCTGAAACCGGAATTTGAATCCGAACAGCAGTTTAGCAGGCGGGGCGCGCGCGGGTTTCGGGTTTTATCCAAGATCCCCGATTTGACACGGATCGCTTGCGATCCGTGTTAAATCGGGGATCAAAGCGGTCGCCAGTTCTGAGGACATGCTGCGGAATCCCCGAAGGGGCGGTGACGGTTCTGCGAGCACTGTGGCGGGGATTGAACCGTGTTTTTCTGGAGGATGGTTCCCATCCTCCAGAAGAACACGGTTTTGGATAAAACCAAACCGCTTGGGACGGGCTCATTACTCGATCTTGATTTTCGCGCCCTTGATCACCTTGCCCCACTCGGGCGCATCCGCCTTGATCATGGCCGCGAACTCTTCCGGGCTGCTGCCGACCGCGATCAGACCCATGTCGTTCAAGCGCGCCGCCACATCCGGCCGGCGCACGATGCGCGCGACCTCCGCCGACAGTTTCTTCACGATATCGCCGGGCGTCGCGGCGGGAAGCAGCATGCCGAACCAGCCGTTCGGTTCGAACCCCGGATAACCGGCCTCGCCGAAGGTCGGCACCTCGGGCAGGAATTTGAAGCGCTGGGTTCCGGTCAGCGCGAGCACCTTGAAGCGTCCCGACGCCAGGTGCGAGCGCGCCGAGCCGACGTCGACGAAGGCGGTGTTGATCTGGCCGCCGAACAGATCGTTGATCATCGGCGCCGCGCCTTTGTAGGGCACGTGCGCGAGCTCCAGCCCGGCCTGCAGGTTGAACATCTCGCCGTGGATATGCGAAGACGTGGCGTTGCCGTAGGAGCCGAAGTTGTAGGCTTTCGGATTGGCGCGGGCCAGGGCGACGAACTCCTTCAGGTTGTTGGCCGGAACCGACGCGGCGACGACGAACAGATCGGAGGAGCGCGCCAGCTCCGCCACCGGCGCGAAATCCTTGAACGGATCGTAGGGCAGCTTGGCATGCGTGTACGCCGACTGGATCATGGCGGTGATGCCGATCAGCACCGTATAGCCGTCGGCGGGCGACTTGGCGACAAAATCGTTGCCGATGATGCCGCTGGCACCGGTGCGGTTTTCGACCACCACCGGCTGCCCCCAGGCTTCGGACAGCCGGTTGGCCAGCATGCGCCCGATGATGTCGGTGGACCCTCCCGCGGGATAGGGGACCACGAATTTGATCGCGCGGTTGGGATAGGACTGGGCGCTCGCCTGCGCCAGGGCGGCAGTGGACGGCAGCAGCGCCGCGAGCGCCATCAGGCCTGACGCCAGCCGGCGGGTGCATCTGAACATGGACAGCATGGCTCCCCCTGGTCGAATGTGTGTTCTTGTACGGCGGCAGTAGCCTTCACTGCCGGCAGCGGAACTGCGCCGCAAGCACGCTGGCTCGCCTCCAGAATACTGGCGCATCGTCCGGCCGGGAAGAATGGCCATTGCCGCCAAAATGATTGGCGGAAACTGCCAATCGGCGCGCGGACGCGGCGGATCCAGGCGGGTCTGGCGGATTTCGCCGGGTGCGACGCCGGTCCGGTATCAGCGATCGCGCCACAGCGTGCTCATCCGGCAGCGGCCGCCGCCTGCTCGCGCAACAGGCGCTTCAGCAGCTTGCCGTTGGCGTTGCGCGGCAGCGGCGAATCGGTGATCGTCACCGTCTCCGGCACCTTGTAATCGGCGAGGCGCGCGGCGCAAAATGCGCGCACCGCCTCCGCGCTCAGCGCCGCGGCGGCCGGCGCGCTGACGCAGGCGTGCACGCGCTCGCCCAGCACCGGGCACGGCCTGCCGACCACCGCCGCCTCGATCACCCCGGGAATCGCCATCAGCACGTTTTCGACTTCGACGCTGTAGATCTTGTAGCCGCCGCGGTTGAGCATGTCCTTGATGCGATCGAAGATGCGCACATAGCCGTCGGCGTCGATCGACCCCAGGTCGCCTGAATGCCAGAAGCCGCCGCTGAATCCGCGTGCCGTGGCCCCCGGGTCGTTCCAGTAGCCCTTCACTATCATCGGCCCGCCGATCCAGAGTTCGCCCGATTCACCGCGCGGCACTTCGACGCCGTCCTCGCCGACGACGACGATGTCGCCGCACGGCACCGTCACCCCCACGGTGTCGGCATGCGCGCGCGTGTCGCCGATCGGCATCACCGTCGCCGGCGAGGTCGCCTCGGTCGCGCCGTAAGCATTGGTCAGCACCAGATTGGGCAGCTGTTGCGCCAGGGCATCGATGGTCGCCAGCGGCATCGGCGCGCCGCCGTAGCCGCCAACGCGCCAGGCCGAGAGATCGTGCTGCCCGAACTCCGGCTGCAGCAGGATCAGGTTATACATCGCCGGCACCAGGATAGTCTGGGTCACGCGCTCCGCCGCGGCGTCGCGAACGTAATTGGCCGCCTTGAATTCGCGCATCAACACCACGGCGCCGCCGACGCGCAGCATGGTGGCGATGATGGCGATGATGCCGGTGACGTGGCTCGCCGGCACCGCCAGCGCGGATCGATCCGCGCAGTGTAGGCGCATGCAGGATTCGAAATGCATCGCCGAATGCACGATGTTCAAATGCGTCAGCATCGCGCCCTTCGGTCTGCCGGTGGTGCCCGAGGTGTACAGGATCAGCGCCGTGTCCTCTTCGTCGACCGCCGCCGCCGGCGCCAGCGCGCCGCCGTCCTTGAGCGCCTCGAATTCGGAGCCGACCGCCACGCGTGCGGTGAGCGCCGGGCACGCCGCCGCAGCGGGCAGGCGCGCGGCGAGCGCGGCCTCGTACACCACCAGCTTGGCGCCGCAGTGATTGAAAATGTATTCCAGCCCCAGCTGCTGCTCGCGCACGCTGACCGGCACCGCGATCGCGCCGAGGCGCTGCAGCGCGTACAGCGTGAGCATGAATTCGGGCAGGTTGCCGAGCAGCATGCCGACGCGGTCGCCGCGGCCGATGCCGCGCGCGGCCAGCCCCGCCGCCACCTGCGCCGCTTCGCGCTCGAGCGCGCGATACGACCAGCGCCTGCCTTCGAACACCATCGCGTCGCGCTCGCCGTGCGCGGCGGCCGCCGCCGCCAGCATCGCGTGCACACTCCTCGGCCGGTCGGCGAAGCAGCGCACCACGCGATCGCCGAAGTGCGCTTCGCGGCGCATCGGCGGCAGCGGGTAGTCGCGCCAGTGGTTCATGGCGCGGCCCGGATCGCGCCGCGTTCGATCACGACTTCACGATCGATCAGCGAGCGCGAATGATTGAGTTCGGATTGCGCGATCAGCACCGCGAGCCGGGTGCCGCGCAGGCCGGCGATCACTTCGGCGAGACGCTGCGACAGCGCCGGCGCCACGCCCTCGAACGGCTCGTCGAGCAGCAGCAGGCGCGTACCGACCGCCAGCGCGCGCGCCAGCGCCACCAGCTTCTGCTGGCCGCCAGAGAGCAGCAGCGCGCGGCGCTGGCGCATGCCCTTGAGTTCGGGCAGGACCTCGTAGACGAACGCGAGCCGTTCCTCGGCCACCAGCGTCTTCGACACCCACACCGGCACCAGGATGTTTTCTTCCACCGTGAGCTCCGGCACCAGGCCGCGATCCTCGGGCATGTAGCCGATGCCGAGGGCGGCGCGGCCGTGGCGCGGCACCGCGGCGAGGTCGATTGAGTCGAAGCCGATCACGCCGCGCGTCGGCGCCAGGTGGCCCATCAACGTGCGCATCAGGCTGGTCTTGCCGGCGCCATTGCGCCCGACCAGGCCGACCAGACCGCCGGCATCGACCTCGAGCGACAGGCCGCGCAGCACCTCGACCGAACCGATAGTGACGTGGATGGCATCGACTTTCAGCATCGCCGCCTCAGTGCGCCGTCCCGGTGACATAACGCTTGACCTCGTCGTCCGCCAGCACCCGTGCCGGCGTGCCGTCGGCCAGAATGCGCCCGCTGTAGAACGCCACCACGCGCGTCGCGTAGCGCGTCACGATGTCCATGTCGTGCTCGACGAACAGCACCGTCACCGCCTCGCTGCCGAGCGCCGCGGTCACCGTGTCCATCATCGGAAATTTTTCTTCGGTCGAAACGCCGCTGGTCGGCTCGTCGAGCAGCAGGATCTTCGGCCGATGGGTCATCGCCATGGCGATGTCGAGCAGCTTGCGCACGCCGCCCGGCAGTTCGGCGACGCGCCGTGCCGCATGCGCGTTCAGGCCGAAGCGCTCGAGCAGCGCATGCGCGCGCTGTTGCGTTGCCTGCGTATGGGCGCGCTTCCAGAACGACAGCGCGCCGTCGCCGCAGGCGGCCGCCACGATCATGTTGTCGAGCACGCTCATTTCCGCGCACAGCTGCGGAATCTGGAACGAACGCGCCACGCCCAATTGCGTAATCTGCGTCGGGCCGAGCGCGGTGATGTCGCGCCCTTCGAGCAGGATTTCGCCGTGGTCGGGTTTCAGATAGCCGGTGATCAGGTTGACGAAGGTGGTCTTGCCGGCGCCGTTGCTGCCGATCAGGCTGACATGCTCGCCGGCGGCAATGTCGATCGACACCTGGTCGGCGGCGACCACCGCGCCGAAGTGCTTGCTGAGCTCGCGCGCGCACAGGATCGCGCTCATGCGCCGGCTCCGCGGTGTTTGCGCCAGTCTAGCCACAGCGAGCCGATGCCGCGCGGCAGAAAGCGGATCACGATCAGAAGGAAGATGCCCAGTGCCATCTGCCAGGTGTTGGGAAAGTAGGCGCTGGAAAACGAGCGCACCAGCTCGAGCAGGAAGGAGGCGACGAATACCGCCAGTACGCTGTAGTGGCCGGCGAGAATCGACACGAACACGAATTCGCCCGAGGTGGTCCAGTAGCTGAAATTGGGTTCGATATGACCCAGCGCCATGATCGCGAGCGCCCCGCCCGCTCCGCCCATGAACGCGGCGATGACGAAATTGGCCGTCATCACGCGCGTCGTCGATGCGCCCAGGTAGGCGACGCGCAGCTCGTTCTCGCGGATCGCGAGCGACACCAGGCCGCGCGTCGATTCGAAGTAGATCCGCGCCAGAATCGCCAGCGCCCCAGCGATCGCCACCGCGATCGCATACAGCACGTAGCCGGACCAGGCGTCGGCAATGCGCATGCCGAACAGCGTCGGCCGGCTCATGTTGAAACCGTCCGAGCCGCCGAGGGCGTCGGTCTTGACCAGCACGCCATAGAGCACCATCGACAGCGCCAGCGTCAGCATGGAAAAAAAGATGCCGCGGTAGCGTGCCAGCAGCGGCGCAAACGGCAGCGCCATCAGCGCGGCGACCGCACCGCCGGCGAGCGTGAGCAGCAGCGCGTCGGTCACTCCGAGCCGGTTGGCGAACAGCGCCACCGCGTAGCCGCCGCCGGCGAACACCAGACCCTGCCCGAACGACACCACGCCGCCGCGCATCATCAGCACGATGCCGAGCGAGACGATGCCGTTGGCCGCCGACATGGTGGTGAGAAACAGCAGCCACTTCGGCAACAGCGCACCCAGCGCCAACAGCAGCGCCGTGCCGATCACGCCGGCGACGGCGGTATTGCGTGTGTCGTGCTTCATATCTTGCGCGCCTGCACCTGCTTGAACAAACCCTCTGGACGGAACATCAGCACCACCGCCATCGCCACATAGATGCTGAACAGCTCCGCCGGTGGCCAGGTGTGCACCGCCAGCGCCCGCGCCAGCCCCACGATCAGCGCGCCGATCGCCGCGCCCTGGATCGAACCCAGCCCGCCGATGATCACCACCGCGAACGACACGATCACCACGCCCACGCCGACCCCGGGCTGCACCGAGATCATCGGCGCTGTCAGCGCGCCGCCGAGTGCGGCGAGCAGGATGCCGAACATGAAGGCGAAGGTGTAGACGCGCGAAATATTGACGCCCATCGAAGACGCGATTTCGGCGCTGTGGATCACCGCCAGCACCACCTTGCCGATGCGCGTGCGGTTGAGGCCCCACCACACGCCGGCCCCGCAAAACACCGCCACGCCGACCAGCACGAAGTCGTAGCCGACGTACGACTGACCGCCGACCGGCACCGTGCCGAACAAACTGTAGGGCGCGCTGACGAAATACGGGTTCGCGCCCCACACCAGCTTGGTCGCGTCTTCGAGGATCAGGAACAGCGCATAGGTGACCAGCACCAGCAACACTTCATCGCGCCCGTAGAACATGCGCAACAGACCGCGCTCGGTGAGCGGCGCCAATACCGCGGCCACCGCCACCGCCGCCAGCAGCAGCGCGACGATCGACATCCAGGGCGCAAGCTCCCATGCGGCGAACCAGGCGACGAAGGTGGCGGCGACATACGCCCCCACCGCGTAAAAGCTGCCGTGCGCGATGTTGAGGATCTTCAGCACGCCGAACACCAGCGTCAGCCCGAGCGCGACGATGAACAGCCACGAGGCGTAGGTGATGCCATCGACCAGTATCGTGACCAGCATATTCATGCAGGCAAGCCTCGGGCGCGCAGCGGTCAAAAAGAAGGGGCGGCAGGCGCCACCCCTTCATACCGGACCATCCTAAAAGATCATGGGCACTTGGCGCCGGGAAACCCGCCCTTGATCCAGTCTTCAGACTTCATGTTCGCCGGCGGGTTGACGCACTCGGCCGGGAAGCGCTGGATGTCCTCGAGCATGACCATCTTTTTCGCCGGATCATATTTGGTGCGGCCGATCGCCGTATCCTGGATCGCCTGATGGCCGCCGCCCAGGGTCATTTGAATCTTGCCGGCCGGCGACTCCCACTCCGAGTTGGCGAGCGCCGCCGCCAATTGCTCCGGGGTCGGCTTCTTGCCGCCATTGGCCGCCATCGCTTTCTCCACCGCCAGCTTCAGGCCGAGCAAGGCCTGGGCCATGCGATACGGTGCCTGCACCGGGTAGACCTTGTTGGCAGTTTCGTAGGATTTCCACCACCAGTCGTTGAGTGCGCTCTTCGGCGACATCAGCCCATAGGCGCCGCGCGCGCCGAGAATCACGCCATTGGGCATCTTGTCGCCGAGGCCGGGCAGCACATGGTCGGCCGCGGACAGCACCACCTGGGTCTTCTTGAACAAGTCGCGCGGCCCCGCCTGCAGGACGAACGCCTGCAGATCGCCGCCCCACAGGCTCGAGTGCGTGATATCGGCCGGTTTCGACAGCAGCGCCGAGATCTCGGTACCGTACTGGCCGGCGCCGAACTTGGGCAGCAAATCGGCGTCCTGCTTGTAACCCGGGTAGAGGCTCCCCATCGCCGCCTGGAAATCCTTGCGCGAATCATGGCCCCAGGCGTAATCCTGATTGATGAAATTGATCGTGCCGGCCTTGATGCTGCGCGCCTTCAGGTAGCGCGCCAGCGCCACGTTATCCATCGCCCCATGCGCCGCGGTGCGGAACACGTAGGTGTATTTGGCGTCCTCGAAAATCCGCGGCGTGCCGCAGTCATACAGGATCAGGAACTTTTTCATTTCCTCGGCCACCGGCGCCACCGCGAGGCAATCGCCGGAACCGACGTAGCCGACCACAGCGTCGACCTTTTCGCGGTCGTACAGGTTGCGCAGCTCCTGCACCTGCTTGGTGGCGCCGCCGTTCTCGTCGACGTAGACCGGCTCGATCTTGACGCCGCCGAATCCGACCTTGTTGTAGGGCGCCGGGGCGGTGCCCTTGTTGAAGGCCTCGATCAACACCTTGGCGCCGTTGACCGCCGGCACGCCGAAGCTTTCCGCTGCCGGGCCCGATAAAAAGCTGACGATGCCGAGCTTGAAGGTCTCCTGCGCCTGCACGCCCGCCGCGGCGAGCGTCGCGCCGGCGGCAAGGATGACGGCGCCCATCGAATGCCGGGATACGAGTTTCATTGCACGTTCCTCCTGTTGAAGAGCTCTGTCGTTTTGTTCGCCCAGGCTTGCGCCGCCCGTCGCCGGTCGCGCAAGTTTGGACCAATTATATAGATATTCAAGTCAGCAATTTTCGCAGCTCGGTCTTCAGCACTTTGCCGGTGCTGTTCTTCGGCAACGCCTCGACATAGCGATAGCGCTTGGGCCGCTTGAAGCGGGCGATGTGGTCCAGGCATAGCGCGTCGAGTTCGGCGCTGTCCGGCCGCACCCCTCGCGGCACCACGAACGCGATCACCACTTCGCCCCATTCCGCATTCTGCTCGCCAACCACTGAGACTTCGCTCACGCCCGGGTGGCGCAATAGCACCTCCTCCACCTCGCGCGGATAGATGTTGGAGCCACCGGAAATGATCACATCCTTGCTCCGGTCCTTCAGGGTCAGAAAGCCTTCTTCGTCCAAGCTGCCGACATCCCCCGTGTGCAGCCAGCCGCCGCGCAATGTTTCCGCGCTCGCCTTGGGATTGTTCCAGTAACCTGCCATGACCGGGTCGCCGCGCACCAGGATCTCGCCGATTTCGCCCGCGGGCAGCGGATGGTCGTCGTCGGCCGCGACCATGACTTCCAGGCCGGTGAACGCCTGGCCGACCGATGCCAGCCGCTCCGCGTAGCGCGGATGGCCGCTGGCGGCGTGGATGGCCTTGCCCATCGCGGTAATGGTCATCGGCGATTCGCCCTGGCCGTAGATCTGCGCGAGTTTAGGTCCGAAGCGCGAGAGCGCCGCCTTGCAATCGGCCACGTACATCGGGCCGCCACCGTAGGCGATGGTCTTCAGATTGCGTGTGTCGCCATCGCCCGGAAACTCGACCAGGCGCTTGACCATGGTGGGCGCGGCGAACAAGGTGACGCCACGATGCGCCGGCAACAGCGCGTAGATCTCGGCGGGATCGAAGCCGCCCGACTCGGGCACGACGTTGAGCGCCGCATGCGCGACGTGGGGCAGGATATAGAGGCCCGAACCATGGGACATGGGCGCGGCGTGGACGATGGCCTCGCCGGGCGCGATCGCATCGACGTCGGAAAAATAGTTGAGCACCATCGCCATCATGTTCCGGTGCGTCAGCGTCACGCCCTTGGGCCGGCCGGTGGTGCCGCTGGTGTAGAACAGCCAGGCCGGATCGCCGGCCTGGCGTGGCGCGACGGGCAGCGGCGCGCCGGCGGCGAGCTCGGCGTAGCGCAGGCTATCCACGTCTATGGTTTCTTCGAGGCAGGCCACGCTCGCTTGCAGCGGCGCCACCGCGGCGTGGAGATCGGAACTGACGAAGCACAGGCGCGCGCCGCTGTTCTGCAGGATGAACTCGAGTTCGCGCGGATGCAGCTTGGCGTTGACCGGGACCGCGCACACGCCCGCATGCCAGCAGGCGAACAGCAACTCCACGTATTGCGGGCAGTTCTTCATCACCAGCGCGACGCGGTCGTTCGACGCCAGCCGCTGTGCGAGGCCCGCCGCGAGCCGCGATACGCGCGCGGCGAGTTCCGCGTAGGCGCAAATCACGCGTTCGCCGCGAGCGAGCGCGGGCAGCGTGGGGTAGGCATGCGCGCTGCGCACGAGGAGCTGGGCGATGTTGGCGCTCATGGCCCCGACTCTAACAAATCCGGCGGCTGCCGGCGAGAAATGCGGGCGGTCTCGCTCAGAGCCGCTGTCTGGCTGCGCGGCGCGGCCCGCAGCACGCGCCTGCGAACGGGCCACGCGAAAGCTGGCCGGATTGGAGGCACCAAAAAAAAGGGCAGGTATGACCCTGCCCTTTGATCGAGAAGAAAAAACTTACTTCTTTTCTTCTTTCTTCATTTCTTTCTTCGCATCCTTCTTTGCTGCCTTCGCTTCTTTTTTCACTTCCTTCTTTTCGTCTTTCTTCGCTTCCGTCTTCATTTCTTCTTTTTTCTCGCCGGCGGCTTTCATGTGCGATGCGGCGAAAACCGAGCCCGTGGAAACGGCGAACACAGCGGCAACCAATATCGACAGCAATTTGCTCATTTTCTCTCTCCTAGGTGAAGGTTACGAATTACCGGCGCTTCCAACCGCTTCCTCCCATCGTCCCATCCGTCGGAGGCGAGGTCGATACCGCGGCGCAAGCAAAGCGGTTACAGCCGCGATGCCGGAATTGCCAATAACGGTCGAACCCGCAACGCGTTGACAGCGATCGCGGCACCGGCCCGTAACCAAGCTTATAGAAAAATCGCCTAACAATCAATGCTATACTCCTTCGGTCACGCCAAACGCCCAGCCCAGGCCTACGAAATTTCGATGCATCCGACCTGACATGAGCCGCCTGCACCCTCTGTGTTTCATCGTCGTCTTCGCTTTGCTTAGCGGCGTGGCGCGCTCGGCGCCCTACACCCCGCAGTCGGATGACCAGGTGCTCGAGCGCCTGCCGTTCAAGGCTACGGCCAGCGAGGGCCGGGAATTGCGCCAATTGCGCCGCGCGCTGGCGGAACAGCCGCAAAACATGGACCGCGCGCTGGCTCTAGCGCGCCGCTACTTCGACCTTGCCAGCGCCGAGGGCGACCCGCGCTACGTCGGCTATGCGGAGGCCGCGATCCGGCCCTGGAGCAACCTTACCGAGCCACCGCTGCAGGTCCTGGTACTGCGCGCGCTGCTGCGCCAGTACCGCCACGAGTTCGACCCGGCACTTGCCGACCTGACACGCGCGGCGGAACTCGACCCCGGCAATGCCGAGGTCTGGTCCTGGCGCTCGGCCATCCTGCTGGTGCAGGCCGATTACAGCGGCGCGCGCGCCGCCTGCGACCGGCTCGCCCGCGTGGCGAGCGCCCTGCTCGCCAGCGCCTGTAGCACCGCGGTCGACGGGCTGAGCGGCAGCTCGGCGCAGGCCTATGCCGAGCTGGCGACGGCTCTGGCGCGCCGCCCCGACGCCGACCCCGACTTGAAACTCTGGATACAAACGCGGCTTGCGGAAATGGCCCTGCGCCAGGGAAAGGATGAGCTGGCCGAGCGTCATTTCAAGGCCGGGCTCGCGCTGGGCGTCAGCGACGGCTTCATCCTCGCCGCCTACGCGGATTTTCTGCTCGATCATGAGCGGGCGGCGGAAGTGGTGCCCTTGCTCCGCGACTGGGAACGCTCCGACATCCTGCTGCTGCGGCTGGCGCTGGCCGAGCAGGCGGCGAAGCTACCGGCGGCGCCGGCGCACGTCGCGATGCTGAAGGAGCGCTTCGATGCCTCCGCCCTGCGCGGCGACAAGCTGCACCAGCAGGAAGAAGCGCGGTTTCATCTCTATCTGCAGGGCGACGCCAGCGGCGCGCTGCGCCTGGCCGAAGAGAACTACCGCGTGCAGCGCGAGCCGCGCGACGCGCGCATTCTGATGGAAGCCGCGCTCGCCGCGAAGCAGCCGCAGGCGGCGCGGCCGGCGCTGGAGTGGCTGCGCGCCAGCCACTATGAAGACCCGCTGTATGCCGGATTGGCGCAGCGACTGACGGGCGGCGCGCGATGAGCCGCTGGCTGGCGGCGCTGTTGCTATTCGCGAGTTTCGCCGTAGAGGCGCACAAGCCGAGCGACAGCTATCTGCACCTCAAACTCGAGGGCGCGCGCATCACCGGCCAATGGGACATCGCGCTGCGCGACCTGGAGCAGGCGATCGGCCTGGATGCCAACGGCGACGGTGAAATCACCTGGGGCGAAGTGCGCGCGCGCCACGCCGACATCGCGGCCTATGCGCTCGCCCGCCTCAGCGTCGACGGCGACGCCAGGAGCTGTCCATTGCAAGTCACGGGGCACGAAGTCGACCAGCACAGCGACGGCGCCTACGAAGTGCTGCGCTTTGCCGCAGAGTGCGAAACCGCGCCGGCCGCGATCGAAATCGGCTACCGGCTGTTCTTCGATTTCGACGCGCAGCACAAGGGACTGCTCAACCTCGAATACCAGGGAAGGATCCAAAGCCTGGTGTTCACGCCCGAGCGCTCCAGGCAGCGCTTCGAACCGGGCGAACTGTCTGCCTGGCGACAATTCCTGAGCTACGGCCGCGAAGGCGTCTGGCACATCTGGATCGGCTATGACCATATTCTGTTCCTGCTGTCGCTGTTGCTGCCGGCAGTGCTGCTGTGGGATGAGCGGCAGTGGTTGCCGGTGGCGCGCTTTGGCGTCGCGTTCCTGGACGTGTTCAAGATCGTGACCTCGTTCACCGTGGCGCATTCGATCACGCTGTCGCTGGCGGCGCTGGGCGTGATTTCGCTGCCCTCGCGGCTGGTGGAATCGGCCATCGCCGCCTCGGTGGTGCTGGCTGCGCTCAACAATCTCATCCCGCTCGTCGGCGGCAGGCGCTGGGTGGTGGCGTTTTTCTTCGGCCTGGTTCACGGCTTTGGATTCGCGAGCGTGCTGGCCGAACTCGGCCTGCCGCGCAACGCGCTGGTGCTGGCCCTGGTGGGTTTCAACCTCGGCGTCGAAGCGGGACAACTGACGATCGTCGCGGCCTTCCTGCCGCTTGCTTACTTCCTGCGCGCCGGCTGGTTCTACCGGCGCGTAGTCCTGTTCGGAGGCTCGATTGCGATCGTAACCGTTGCCATGATCTGGTTGATCGAGCGGGCGCTGAACCTGAAGCTGATTTCGGCCTGATGGCAGCATCGCCCGCCACCGATCCCTGACGTCCCGATTGCACATGACCGCGTTTCGACCTCACGCACCGCTTGGCCTGTTGCTGCTCGGCGTCGTTGTCAGCGCGCCGCTACCGGCCGACGGCCTGCATGCCGAACGCGAAGACGCGATCGAGGTGACGGGCCACTACGACAACGGCGTCGGCAGCTCGGACACCGCCAGCCAGGGCTACATCACGCCCAAGCTGATCGAAGCCAAGCCCTTGCTGCGCCCCGGCGAAGCGCTCGAATCCGTGCCCGGCGTGATCGTCACCCAGCATAGCGGCGACGGCAAGGCGAATCAGTTCTTCCTGCGCGGCTTCAACCTCGACCACGGCACCGACTTCCGTACCAGCGTCGCCGGCATGCCGGTCAATCTGCCTACCCATGCGCACGGCCAGGGCTATTCGGATCTCAACTTCATGATTCCGGAACTGATAGCGCGCATCGATTACAAGAAAGGCCCCTATTTCGCCGAAGAAGGCGATTTCTCTTCCGCCGGTGCGGCGCATTTCCATTACCTCGACCGGATGAAACAGAATCTTGCCAGCGCGACGGTGGGCGACTTCGGCTACCGCCGCGTGCTGCTCGCCGGTTCGCCCAAGCCGGAGGACGCCAATCTGCTCTACGCCCTCGAACTGGTCAATAACGACGGACCCTGGGTCAATCCCAACGATTTTCGCAAGTTGAACGCGGTGCTGCGTTACAACCACGGCGCGCAGGACGACGGCTACAAAATTACCGCGATGCACTATCGCGGCAAATGGAATTCCAGCGACCAGATCCCGCAGCGCGCCATAGACCGCGGCCTGATATCGCGATTCGGTGCCGTCGATCCCACCGATGGCGGAGAATCGCAGCGATCCAGCCTGTCCTACGATCTGCGCCGGCCGCTAACAGGCGATGGCCAGTTTCAGCTGGGCGCGTATGTGATCAGGTCGCAGCTTCAATTGTTTTCCAATTTCACGTTCTTCCAGGACGATCCGGTCCATGGCGACCAGTTCGAGCAGGGCGATCGCCGCACGGTCATGGGCCTCACGCCGAACTGGCTCTGGGTCGGAAAACTGGGCGAGATGCAAAGCATCACCAAATTCGGGCTGCAACTGCGCCGCGATCATATCGACCGTGTCGGGCTGTACGCTACCGCGGCGCGGCAACGCGTGTCGACCACGCGCGAGGACCGGGTGCGCGAAACCTGCAGCGGCATCTATGTCGAGAATTCCTTGCAGTGGACAGAGAAGTTCCGCAGCGTGGCCGGATTGCGCGGCGACAGTTTCGACTTCGACGTGGCGAGCAATCTCGCCGCGAACTCCGGCAGGAAGACTGCCGGCATCGTCTCGCCCAAGCTCAATTTCATTTTCGGGCCGTGGGCCGAGACCGAGTATTTCTTGAGCATGGGCAGCGGTTTTCACAGCAACGATGCGCGCGGCACGGTGATTGCGCTGGACCCGAAAACCTTCGCCGCCGCGGCGCAGTCGCCGGCACTGGTGCGCTCCAAGGGTGCAGAGGTAGGCGTGCGCAGCGAGCGGGTATCGAATCTTCAGAGCTCGCTCGCGCTGTGGCGCCTCGCGCTCGCCTCCGAATTGATATTCGCCGGCGACGCCGGCACCACCCAAGCGAGCCGGCCCAGCGTGCGCCATGGGGTCGAGTGGTCGAACCGTTACCGACCGCAGTCCTGGCTGCTGCTCGATGCGGACCTCTCGGCCTCCAAGGCGCGGTTCACCGACGACGATCCGGCCGGCGATCGCATTCCCGGCTCGATCGACCGTGTCGCCTCCCTCGGCGCGACCCTGAACGAACTCGGCCGCTGGTCAGGCACGGTGCAAATGCGCTACTTCGGCCCGCGGCCGCTGATCGAGGATGGCAGCGTGCATTCGCGCAGCACGCTGCTGACCAACCTTCGCGTCGGCTACCGGCTCGAGCGCAATGTGCGCTTGACCCTGGACCTGTTCAACCTGTTCCAGCGCCGGGCGAGCGACATCGATTACTTCTACGCCTCGCAACTGCGCGGCGAGGCGGCGCCGGTAAACGACCTGCATTTCCATCCGGTCGAGCCGCGCAGCCTGCGGCTTACGCTGAATGCCAGTTTCTAGAACATGATCGATCTGTCGATCCAACGCTACGCGCTGGTGGCCCTCGCCGCCGCGGCGCTGTTCGGCGCCAGCACGCCGCTGGCGAAGCTGCTGCAGGCGGACATTACGCCGGGCCTGCTCGCCGGGCTGCTCTACCTCGGCAGCGGCGCGGGACTCGCACTGGTGAAGCTGGCCCGGGTCCGGCGCAGGGCGGAGCCGCCGCTGCAGGCGGCCGATGTTCCCTGGCTGGCCGGCGCGGTGGCGAGCGGCGGCATCGCCGCGCCGCTGCTCCTGATGTGGGGACTCGCCGGCGCCAGCGCGTCCGGCGTATCGCTGCTGCTCAACCTGGAGGGCCTGTTGACGGCGCTCGTCGCCGCCCTGGTGTTCAAGGAAGCGGTGGCCGGGCGCATCTGGCTCGCCGCCTGCCTGATGCTCGCGGCCGGCCTGCTGCTGGGTTACGATCCTCAGGCCGGCCTGGGTCTGTCGCTGCGCACGCTGGCCGTGATCGCGGCGTGCGCACTGTGGGCGCTGGACAATAATCTCACGCGCCGCATTGCCGCCGCCGATCCGGTGAACATCGCAATGATCAAGGGACTGGCCGCAGGCGGGGCCAACACCGCGGCCGCCCTCGCGTACGGCGCGCAGCTGCCGGCTGCGTTGCCGCTAGCCGCAGCCTTGCTGCTCGGATGGCTTGCCTACGGCGTGAGCCTGGTGCTGTATATCCTCGCGCTGCGCCACCTCGGCAGCGCACGCGCCGCCGCGCATTTTTCGACCGCGCCGTTCCTCGGCGCCGCGCTTTCCGTCAGCTTGCTGGGCGAGCCGGTCGGCACCGGCTTCGGTGCCGCATTCGTGCTCATGCTCGCCGCGACCTGGCTGGTACTTACCGAGCAGCATGGGCACGCGCATGTGCATGAGCCGCTTGAGCATGCGCACCTGCACAGCCACGACGCGCACCATCAGCATGCGCACCACGGCGGCGAGGGGCCGGCGCCGCATTCACACCCGCACCGGCACGAGCCCCTGGCGCACAGCCATTCGCACCTGCCGGATACCCATCACCGGCATCCGCACTAGCACCCGGCATAGCAGGAAAACCGGGGACAGACCACGTTTTTCGCCGCAGCGGCCTGGCGTTGACCGGGTAAAGGCTGCGGAAAAACGTGGTCTGTCCCCGGTTTTGCGGTTCCCGGTTTTGCGGTTTTGGCCGTTTTGGCGCGCCGCCGCTTTTTACAGGTCGAATATCCTCTGCGCGTTGCCGCCGCGCACTTTGTCGCGCACCCCGTCCGGCAGCGCGTCGACCAGCGCCAGGCAGCCGATCGGATCGCCGATGGTGTGCGGATAGTCGGAGCCGTAGAGGACATTGTTGGTGCCGAAACACCCGACCGCCATGTTGAGCGCATCCTGGCGGAACACCACCGAGTCGCAGTAGACGTTGCGCAGGTGCTGGCTCGGGCGCTCGGCGATGTTGACGCGGCAGGCCGGGATATGGTCGTAGCACTGGTCCAGCCGCCCGGCGAGGAAAGGCAGGGTGCCGCCGCCGTGGCTGGCGATGATCTTGAGGGCCAGGTGGCGGTCGAAAAAGCCGTCGTAGATCATGCGCGACACCGCGAGCGAGGTGTCGAAGGTAAAACCGAGCGAGGCGGTCAGCTGGAATTCGTTCATCTGCATATTCGCCACGCCGGGCGGGGCGGTCGGGTGGACCAGCACCGGCAACGCGAGCTTGTCGATCGCCTTCCAGATCGGCGCGAAGCGCGGATGGGTCAGATGCTCGCCGTTGATGTTCGCGAGCACCATGACGCCGACGGCGCCGGCCTTGGTGGCGCGCTTGAGTTCTTTCAGCGCGAGATCGGGGAACTGCCAGGGCAGCGAGGCGAACCAGCGGATGCGCGCCGGATAAGCGCGCTGCGCCTTCGCCATGTCGTCGTTCATGATCCGCGCCGCCTTCAGGCTCACTTCCTCGCCGCCCCAGTAGACGTTGGGGCAGGTCAGCGACACGATCGATATGTCGATCTTGGCGCGGTTCATGTTGCGGATGCGCAGTTCGTAATCGAACATCTCCGGCACCGGCGTCATGAACGGCGCGCCGTCGAGGTGGATCGCCTCCAGGCCACCGGTTACCGGCTTGACCGTGTAGCGCGGCTTGCCGTGCTTCTTCAGCAAGTCGAACCAGGCGTTGTTGAGCATATGGGTGTGGACGTCGATGACGGGACTCATGCGGATTTCCTTGTGCTTGGATAAGGGGACGAAACGGAAGATCAGTCGACCACGGCGCCGGATGCAGCCACGGCCTTGGCCCAGCGCGCGACATCGCTGTTCACGATCGCGGCAAACTGCTCGGGCGTATTCGGCGGCGAAGGATCCATGCCGAACTTGACCAGCAAAGCGCGAAAATCGGGCGCGCTCTGGATGCGCTGCAGTTCGGCGCTCAGCAGCGCCAGGATCGCGCTCGGCGTACCCGCCGGCGCCACCACGCCCTGCCACGCCTGCCAGTCGAAGCCCGGCACCGTGTCGGCAATCGGGGGCACATTCGCGATCAGGCTTGTGGACTTCGCGCTCGAGGTGCCCAATGCGACGAGCTTGCCAGACTGGATGTTGGGAATCGCGACAGTGGCGTCGCTGAACATCATCTGCACCTTGCCGGTGAGCAAATCGGGCAGGGCGGCCAGCGTGCCCTTGTACGGGATGTGCTGGATGTCGAGGCCGTACTCTTTTTTCAGCACTTCCATGAACAGCTGGTGCGGGCTGCCGTTGCCTACCGAGGCGTAATTGAATTTGCCCGGATTGGCGCGCACGGTGTCTATCATCTCCTTCACGTTCTTCGCGCCAAACGATGGGTTCGCGATCAGAAAGAAGGTCACCGCCCCGACCTGCGCCACCGGCGCGAAGTCCTTCACCGGATCGATAGGCGATTTGCGATACAGGGCCGGACTGATGCCCAGGGTCGTGCTCGTGGCCATCAGCAGCGTGTAGCCATCGGCAGGCGACTTCGCCACCACCTCCGCCCCCACCAGAGTGCCGGCGCCGGCCCGGTTGTCGATAATCACTGGTTGCTTGAGGGCGGCGGCGAGACGCTCACCGATGGCGCGCCCTAACAGATCGGTCAGCGCGCCCGGCGGATAGGGCACGACCAGCCGGATCGGTTTGTTCGGATAGGTCTGCGCGTTCGCCGACAGCGCGAACGCGCACAGCAGCGCAACGCGTAACAACATTCTAAAAGGCCATTTCAGAATTGCCGAAATGGCCCCTGATCTAGGGGAGTATGAGGGGAGGTATCCCCTCATAGGGTAATAGGCTGTTAACATGATGCCTCCCGCTCCAGATAAACTCGTCGATGGACAAAGCGCGATCCTGGGCGATTATATAGTCGATGCTCGACCATGACCGAACTCGGGAAATAGCGATGCAATCGTCGGCACTCTGGGCCTTGTGCGCCGCAGCCGGCCTGGGCGCTGCCATGGTCACGACGCGGCTTGGATTGCGCTACACCACGCCCCTGGCCGGCGCGGCGATCGGCGTTCCGTCGACGACGCTGATGTTCTGGTGCCTGGCGCCGTTTCAACTCGATCTGGGCGGATTCAACCTTGCCGCCGCGGGCGTTTTCGCGCTGGTCGGTTTGTTCTTTCCCGCGGCGGTGACGCTGCTCACCTACACCGGCAACCAACGCATGGGCCCGACCATCACCAGCGCGGTTTCCTGCACCACGCCGATGTTCGCCTTGTCGGGCGCCATACTGTTTCTGGGCGAAGCGCTGAGCGCAGGCAATGTGCTCGGTACCGCAGTCATCGTACTCGGCATGCTGGCGTTGACCTGGACCGGGGGCACGCGCACGCGCAACTGGCCGCTGTGGGCGATCTTGCTGCCGTTCGCCGCAGCGGCGATCCGCGCCATGGCGCAGGTGTTGACTAAGGCCGGACTGTCGCTATGGAGCAACCCTTACGCCGCCGGCCTGATCGGCTACACCGTTTCCGCCGCGGTGATTTTGCTTGCGGCGCGGATCGGCAGAGCGCCGAAAGTCGGCGACCGGCGCGCGCTGCCCTGGTTCGTCGCGACTGGTTTCTTCAACGGCAGCAGCCTGTTCCTGATGTACTTCGCCCTGGTCAAGGGACAGGTGAGCATGGTCTCGCCCATCGTCGCCACCTATCCGCTGTTCACGGTGGGCCTAAGCATGCTGTGGCTGCAACACGAACGCGTCACGGCGCGCGTGGCGCTGGGAGCAGCGCTGACGGTGGCCGGGGTGATGCTGCTGCTCTCCGGCTAGCGAAAGCTGTTCGGGCGAGTAGAATGACATTCAATGCTTGGGCGAAACGATCGAGCTTTGACCGATTGATCCAAATCAAACTCAAAGGCCTGAGCTAGAGTAGATTCAGATCGCTTGGCGCGATCCATGATCAGACTTTCGCCATGGGCGACACGCGCGCGGGTGTGCAATTCAACTCCAACTCCAGTCTATGACCTATACGGACATGTTTCGAACGCGCCTGCCGGCGATCCGGTTCTTTCTCGGGCGAGCGCTCGCCTGTTGCGCCGCGTGCGCCTGCTTGCTCTTTTGCCCGGTCGACGCGACGGCGGCCGAGCAAATCAAGGTGGGTGGCACGGGCTGTGCGCTTGGCAGCATGCAGCTGCTGGCCGAAGCATTCAACGCCAGCAATCCGGATGTCACTTTCAGCTTCGTGCCCAACCTGGGCAGCGTGGGTAGTATCACCGCGATGAAGGCAGGCGCGATCAGCCTGGCATTGACTTCGCGCCCGATGAAAGAACATGAACGTCGACTGGGGCTCGCGGAAGTCGAATATGCGCGCACGCCGTTCGTGTTCGCGGTTTCCGCCAAATCCAAAGTCTCGGCGGTGACGCGCAAGGAATTGGCCGCAATCTATGCCGGGACGATGCCGAAATGGCCCGATGGCACGCTGACGCGCATCGTCTTGCGGCCGGCCAGCGATATTGACACCGATATGGTCAAGAGTCTGTCTCCGGAGATCGCGCGAGCGGTCGCGGACGCGGAGAAACGCCCCGGGGTGCAAGTTGCGATCACCGACCAGGATGCGGCCGACGATCTAGAGAGGATACCCGGCGCGATCGGACCGACCACGCTCGCGTTGATCAAGTCGGAAAAGCGCACCTTGAAGGCATTGCAACTCGATGGCAAAGAACCGTCGGCGCGAAACGCCGCCTCCGGCGCCTATCCCTATTACAAGCGGCTGTTTCTGGTGAGCGGCGCCCAGCGCTCGCCGGCAGTCGAGCGCTTTGCCGCCTTTGTCATCTCCCCCGCCGGACACAAGATCCTGGCCGACAACGGCCACTGGAATCCCTGAGATTCACCGCGATGCAAACGAAAGCTGAAGACCGGCTTGCTCCCGTAGTCAAGCGCCTGGCGTTGGTGTTCGCGCTGTTGGTCACGACCCTGCTGCCCGCAGGCTATTTCGGCGTGCAATACGCGAGCCTGATCGAGCACACCGATACGACGGCGCGCATCAAGGCAGACGCCATCAATGCCCTGGTCGCCCGCAACCCGGAGTTGTGGATGTACCAGCTGCAGCGCTTGGAAGAACTGCTGCCGCAGTACCCGATGCGGCTGGACCATGAACGCATCACCGTGCGCAATCTGGCGGGCGATGCTCTGGTCACGGCGGGCGCCGCGCCCCAAGCGCCGTTGCTGCTGCGCACGGCCGCCATCCAAGACTCCGGCCGGGTGGTTGGGCAGGTCGACATCGCCCATTCGTATCGCGATGTCCTGATCGGCACACTGGCCGCGGCGCTGCTGGGATTGCTGCTGGGCGTCGCCGTATTTGCCACGCTGGTCGTATTGCCGTTGCGGGCGCTGCGCCGCGTCACCGGCGCGCTGATCCAGGAGAAGGCGGCGCTGGCCGAAAGCGAGGCGCGCTTTCGCAGCCTGACCGAGATGTCCTCCGACTTCTACTGGGAGAGCGACGCCGAACATCGGCTCACCCAGCGCAGCGCGAGCAAGAGTGAGGCGGCCGGTTCGGTATTCCACTTGGCGTCGCCCATCGGGCAGCACCGCTGGGACATACCCTATATTTCCCCTGATCAATCCGGCTGGCTGAAACACCGTGCGATGCTCGAGGCCCATTTGCCGTTCCGCGATTTCGAGATTTCGCGGCTGGCGGCCGATGGCGCCGAACACCATATCTCCATCAGCGGTGACCCGGTGTTTGACGGCTCGGGCGAGTTCAAGGGCTATCGCGGGGTCGGCACCGACATCACCGAGCGCAAGCTGGCCGAGGCGAACCTGCGCGTCGCGGCGACCGCCTTCGAGGCGCAGGAAGGCATGTTCGTCACCGATGCGAACAACGTGATCCTGCAGGTCAACCGCGCGTTTACCGAAATCACCAGCTACACAGCCGAAGAAGCGGTAGGCCAGACGCCGCGCTTATTGCGCTCGGGCCGCCACGACGCCGGTTTTTACCGCGCGCTGTGGGACAGCATCGCCGCTTGCGGCAACTGGAAGGGCGAAATCTGGAACCGGCGCAAGAACGGCGAGGTGTACCCCGAATGGCTCACCATCACCGCCGTCAAGGATGGCGCGGGCGCGATCACCAACTATGTCGCCACGCTGATCGACATCACCGGGCGCAAGGCGGCGGAAGACGAGATCAAGAACCTCGCTTTCTACGATACGCTCACGCAGTTGCCGAACCGGCGGCTGCTGATGGACCGGCTGCAGCAGGCGCTGGCGAGCAGCGAACGCAGCCGGCGCCGGGCGGCGCTGCTGTTTATCGATCTAGACCATTTCAAGACGCTCAACGACACCCTGGGTCACGACAAAGGCGACCTGCTGCTGCAACAGGTTGCGCAGCGGCTCAGCGCCTGCGTGCGCGCAGCCGACACCGTGGCCCGCCTGGGCGGGGACGAGTTCGTGGTCATGCTCGAAGATCTGAGCGAAGGCGCGGAAAAAGCGACGGCGCAGGCGCGCGCGATCGCCGAGAAGATTCTCGCTACCTTCAGTCAACCCTACCTGCTCGCAGGGCATCCCTATCAAAGTTCCGGAAGCATCGGCATCGCGCCGTTTTGCGGCCACGACCAGACCGCGACCGTGCTGCTGAAGCAGGCCGACATCGCCATGTATCAGGCCAAGGCGGCGGGCCGAAACGGCTTGCGCTTCTTTGAACCGGACATGCAGACCGCAGTGTCTGCCGCAGCGCAAGCGGACGAGGCGCACCAGGCAAGTTCGAAGTCAGCGCCCCCGGCGTAATCAGCTTTAGCCGCCGCTCACTGACTCAGGCCGGCGCCCGCTTCAGCGACCGAAGCGGAGCGTGACCGACAAGCCTTTGCCCTGCTCGCCTTCACCCAGTGCCAGGCTCGCATTATGCAGTTCGGCGATCCGCTTTACGATCGAGAGGCCAAGACCGCTGCCCGCTTGTTCCGTGCCGAGGATGCGGTAGAAGCGTTGCCCAAGCTTACTGCGTTCGTCCGCGACAATGCCCGGACCCTGATCGCTGACGGTGAGCGTCGCCGCGCCGCCATCGACGGCCGCGCGCACCCGCACGCTCCCGCCCTTGGGGCTGTAGCGGATGGCGTTGTCGATCAGGTTGCGCAACACGATGGCGATCAGGCCGGGGTAGCCCTTTGCCTGCACCGCCGCGCCTTCGGTCAGTTCGAGTTCGACGTTTCTCGCGAATGCGAACTGGGCGAGCTCGGCCACCGCGGCAGCGGCGAGAAGCTGCAGATCACAGGCTTCGGCCGAGCTCGCGAGCTCACCCGGATCCAGGCGAGCCAGCGTCAGCAGTTGCTGCACCAGGTGGGTGGCGCGATCGCAGCCGGCGACCACCTGATCCAGCGCGTGCGTACGCTCGGCATCGCTCGCGGCGGCGCGCGCCACCTGCGCCTGGATCTTCAGCGCCGCCAGCGGCGTGCGCAATTCGTGCGAGGCGTCGGCAGTGAAACGGCGTTCGTTTTCGATCAATTGCGCCACGCGCTCGAACAGACGGTTCAGGTTCTCGACCAGCGGCAGCACCTCAGCCGGTATTTCCCCCGCATCCAGCCGGAGCAGATTGCGCGGATCGCGCCCGGCCACCTGCCGTCCCAGCGCGGCCAGCGGCCGCAGCGCGCGCGCGACGTTGAGCCAGACCAGGAGACCCAACAGCGGCAGGGCAAACAGCAGCGGCAACAGCAGATTGCGCGTCAGGTTGGCGGCAATTTCTTCGCGCGTCTCGTAGCGCTCCCCCACCTGCACCAGATAGCGCCGTTGGCCATCCCAGCCGCTGAATATGCGCCAACGCTTGCCGGCGATCTGCGCATCGCTGAAACCTTCGTCCTCGGCCGACATGCGCTGCGCGGGCGCGCTGGCCGAACGCAGGCGCAAGGCGCTGCCGTCTTCCCAGATCTGGATGGCGACGCCGCGGGCGCGCTTGTGCAATTGCGGCATATGTTCCGTGTCGATCTCCTCCAGCTCATGCCCGGTCTGCGCCAGCAGCAACGACACCGACTGCGCCAGGTGGGCGTCGAGCAATTCGTCGAGCTCGTGCCGGGCGTCGAAATAGCTGAACACCGCGGTCGCAAGCCACACCAGCGCGATGCTCGCCAGCAGCGTGACCATCAGGCGCTGCTGCAGCGAGAACGAAGACGGGGACTGGCTCACGGCGCCTCGCGCGGCAGCATATAGCCGACGCCGCGCACCGTGCGCAGCAGCTCCGGCGCGAGTTTGCGCCGCAGGTGATGCACGTGAACCTCGATCGCGTTGCTCTCTATCTCCTCGCCCCAGGCATAGAGCCTCTGCGCCAACTGCTCGCGCGACAGCACCCGGCCCGCGTTGAGCATCAACTCCTGCAGCAGCGCGAACTCCCGCAACGATAGTTCGACCGGCTGGCCGCGAAAGTGTACGCAGCGCGCGGCGGGATCGAGCTCTATGTCGCCTACGCGCAGCTTCGGCGCCGCCTCGCCGCTGGCGCGCCGAACCAGGGCGCGCAAGCGCGCGGCCAGTTCGTGCAAATCGAACGGCTTGACGAGGTAATCGTCGGCGCCGCCATCCAGGCCGCGGATGCGGTCTTCGACGGCGTCGCGCGCGGTCAGGATCAGCACCGGCACCTTGTTGCCGCTGTTGCGCAGGCGCTGCAGCAGCTCCAGGCCGGAGAGCCGCGGCAGGCCGAGGTCGAGCACGACGCCCGCGTACTCGCCGGTCTTCAACGCCAGCTCGCCGGCGATGCCGTCCCTGACCCAGTCGACATTGAACCCGGACTGGGCGAGTCCGGCCCGTACGCCGTCGCCCAGCAGGGTGTCGTCCTCGACCAGCAGAATCCGCATGTTCAGTCCCGTTCCCGAATCAAGCGCGCCGGCGCAGCACCAAACGTCTCGCGCCGTCGCCGCGCTCGCCTTGCATCAGCCGCGTCCGGCATGCGCCTGGTGCGAAACCGCTGCCGTCGCCGGGATGCCCGCCGAATCGGGCAAAAGACCGGCACTGCCGGCCCAGAAGCCCACGGTGGCGAGCAGCACGGCGACGCCGACGAACCAGTGTTTCCTGCGTATGCCGTCGCCGGCACGGCCATTCTTGTAGCCATTCAACATGGCGACGACCAGATTCTCCCGATGGATCAGACTGCTCACGATGACTGCGGCGATATGCACCACGGCCAAGCCTAGCATCGCATTGGCCGCGCCTTCATGCAACTCCGCCAGCCATTCGCCGCCGATTTCGTTATAGGCCGCGTAGCCGGTGGCGCCCGCGAGCACGGCCAGTGCGAGGATCGCGTAGATGGCCAGGCTGCCCGCCGGATTGTGCCCGACATGGTGTTGCGGCGTGCGGCTGAACAGCGACTTGAAATATTCGAGCACCCGCCGCGGCGCGATCGGGAACGAGCTGAAGCGCGCATAGCGCGTGCCGATCACGCCCCAGAGGCAGCGGAACACGACCAGACCCAGCACGGTATAGCCGAGCACGACGTGGATGGCGCGATAGCGCTCGGAGTCGGCGGTCAGAAACGCGACCAGGAAGGAGCCCGCCAGCAGCCAGTGAAACACCCGCGTCGGCAGGTCCCACACCAGGATTCGGTTCATGGCCATCTCCGTCTATCGCGGCACGCGGACTGCGTGCTCGCCGACATCGCCGCGTTCGGTGTTGCAGCTGGCGCCGATGCCTGCAATCGCCTGGTCGTCGGCCAGAGCGCTGTCCAACAGCAGGCCGAAGGCAAACAGCAGCGAAGCCGACCAGACCACGGTATCGAAGACCCTGCGTTTGAGTGCGTTGTTCATGCTGCCCCCATCGGTGATGAATGATGGTGCGCACTGTAAGCGGTGAAGCTTAAGGAATCATTATCGCGGTGACCGCAGCCGCGCTCCGGGTCTTTGCACGCAATACGTCACGCGGTCAAGCCGACGCCTGCCTCCGACCACCATGTGCTGGTAGCGGAGTTCGAGTTTGCACACAGTCTAAACTGCGAACAGTAGGCAAGAACCGCCACGCTCGCCGTTGAATAACCCTGCACATCTTGGGGTTGAAAATTGGGGTCACGCAGGACTATCGTGCTGTTACTGGCCCGCTACTGCATCCGACGCGTGGTCGGAATCGTCGCAAGCAGGGCGGACCATCCTCGAGGCTGAACGCAAAGGAGGTCTAACATGTCAATACGCATTGGTGACACGGCACCTGATTTCACCGCCGAAACCACCGAAGGCAAGATCCGGTTTCACGAGTGGATAGGGAACCAATGGGCCATCCTATTCTCGCACCCGAAAGATTTCACCCCGGTGTGCACCACCGAACTCGGATACATGGCCGGCCTCAAGCCGGAATTCGATAAGCGCAACACCAAGATCATCGGGCTCAGTATTGACCCAGTCAGCGACCACAAAGCCTGGGTAAACGATATCAAGGAGACGCAGGGGCATGCGGTCAATTATCCGATGATCGGCGATTCGGATCTGGTGGTGGCGAAGCTCTACGACATGATCCACCCGAACGCAAGCAGCGGTCCGCGCACCGCGGTCGACAACGCCACGGTGCGCTCGGTGTTCATCGTCGGGCCCGACAAGAAGGTGAAAGCGATGCTCATCTACCCGATGAGCGCGGGCCGCAATTTCGACGAAGTGCTGCGCCTGCTCGATGCGCTGCAGCTGAACGCGAAATACACCGTGGCGACGCCGGTGAACTGGAGGCCGGGCGACGATGTCATCATTCCGACGTCGGTGTCCGACGAGGAAGCGAAGAAGAAGTATCCGCGGGGCTTCAAGACGCTGAAGCCGTATCTGCGGGTCGTATCGCAGCCGAGGTAAGTGCAGCGGTGATGGCGCGTGAATGCCGTGCCGGGGTCGATACGAGAAGACTTCACCGTGAACACCGACCGGTCCCGGCCTGCGCGCACGCCGCTCACCTCGCGCGCCGCACGAACAATTAAGGCGCCACGGTTGGCGGCTCGGTTACTCTCGACATAATTGGCCCCACGTCGACGCGGCGAGGACCCCGGCGCTCCGGATGGCCTGACCACAGCAGGTAAAGATGATGATTTTCGAGCAGATCGCGAGCGGCGGTTGCCAGTCTTACCTCATCGGCTGCGGCGACAGCTGTGCGGCGGCGGTGATTGATCCGGAAATCAGCCAGATCGACCGCTATGTCGCGCTCGCCGCGCGCGACGGCTTGCGCATCCACTACCTGATCGATACCCACACGCATGCCGACCACTTCTCGGCGACGCAGCAACTTGCGCGTCGCTTGGGCGTTCCGGTCGTCATGCACCGCGCGAGCCCCGCGCCGTTCGTGGACATGCGGCTGGATGACGGTGAGATGGTGGTCCTCGGCCGGCTGCGGCTGCTGGTGAAACATACACCGGGCCACACGCGCGACTCGATGTGTCTGCTCGTCGAGGACTGTTTGTTCACCGGCGATACGCTGCTAATCGGCGCCACTGGACGCACCGACTTGCCGGGCGGCGACGCGGAGGCGCTCTACGACAGCCTGTTCGGGGACATCCTGCAGCTCGATCCGGCGCTGAAAGTGTTCCCGGCGCACGACTACAAGGGACTGGGCCACTCGACGATCGCCGACGAGCTTGCTGCGAACCCGCGCCTGCAGAAACGCGACCGCGCCGCGTTCGTCGAGATGATGCAACACCTCAGCCTCTCGATGCCGACGCACATCACCGAGGCGCTGCGCACCAACATGAGCGGCGGCAAGACTGTTGCGCAGCTGCTTGCCGAGGCAGCGGCCATCGTGCCGTTCATGTCGCTCGCCGAGCTCAATACGCGCATTGAGGGCGCCGACGCCGACTTGATCGTGCTCGACGTGCGCGAGCGCGACGCCTACGAAGAGGCGCACATTCCGGGGGCGCGTTTGCTGCCGCGCGGGCAACTCGAGCTGCGCGTCAATCAGGATCTGCCGGACCCGACGCGGCGCATCCTCGTCTACTGCGAATTCGGTCGCATCTCGACGCTCGCCACGGCAACCTTGCGCGAGATGGGCTTTCAGCGCGCAGTGGCTCTCGACGGAGGAATGAAGGCGTGGCGCGAAACTGGCTTTACGGTCAAGCACGGTCCGCAGCCGTGAGGATCGACTGAACATCGTCCACAATGAATCCGATCACATGGCGGCGCTATCCGCGGGCCACCAATTCGAGCGTTGGTCGGGGACGTATTCGCACAGCGGCACTCGTAGCAAGCTGGAGTTCTTACTTTTGACCGGGTTGGGGACTCCGTCGCTCAACGCCCGGCATCGACTCAAACCAGCCGCTTAGGCCTCATGTGAAACGGCGAGCCTGATGCCTAGATACACGAACTGCGCGCCAACTATGCGGTTCAGCCAAAGCGCGAAGCGGCCCGAACCGTCGAAGCTGTTCGCCACGCGGGCGGCCGACCAAGCAACGAACAAGTTCCAAAGAGTACCGTTGAAATTGAACAGGAACCCCAGGAAAAGGAAGGCAAGCGCCTTGTTCGAGGCGTCGGGATCGACGAATTGCGGCAGGAATGCCAAGAAGAACAGTGCCACTTTTGAATTCAGTACGTTCGTAAGTAAACCCTGATAGAACACCGTCTTTAGCCCTGCGGTGCGCAGCACGGACGTTGGCTGGTGCATCACCGGGGGCCCGAGCAATAGCGAGACGCCTACGTAGACTAAATAAGCGGCACCGATCCACTTGACGATGGTGAATGCCGTAGCTGACGCGGCGAGCAGTGCCGACAGCCCGACGGCCGCGGCAATGGTATGAACGAACAAACCGCGCCGATACCCAGTGCAGCCACCGCACCGCTGCGCCAACCTTGAGACGCAGTGCGGCCAACGATGTACATAGTGTCGGGCCCCGGCGTGATATTCAGGAGCAGTCCGGACACAACAAACAGTGCGAGATCCGTGGTACCAAACATGAGAGCCAAACTAACATAATCCGGCACCGCTGCCCGGGCATGCTCGTGCCGCAAGAAGCCGCTATGATAAAGCTGATGTTTCGGAGGCGTTACCCCGTTCGAACCTTGACAAACCGGTGCCCACCTTTTCCCTGGCGAGGAGCCGCACGCGTGCAAGACCAAGCACCGCTTGGCCCGACAGGAAAGGGACAATCGCATCCCCTGCTGCGTCGGATGTCGCGCCGCGGGTACGCGGCCGAGTCATCCTCCGGCTGACTGCAACTCGCTGTTCTTTGGCAATCAGCGGTGCGACACCGATTTCCTGTACCGCGCCGAGTTCGAGGACACGACACAAGAGCGCTCACCCAGCGTAAATACCGCCGCCCCCGCCGGAAACGCCGAATTGCTGGCACACGGCTCAGGCGGCCGAGCGCGGCCGGCGAAAGGCTTCAGGCGGCCTTTTTGAGGCCGCGCTCGATCTCGTCCAAAACCCTGCGAATCTTCTGCAACGCCCACTCGAGCTGCGCCCGGCTGATGACCAGGGGCGGTGTGATCCGAACCACGGTGTCGTGCGTGTCTTTGGTGACTACACCGTCCGCGAGCAATCGCAGCACCACCTCACGGGCGCTTGCCCAAGCTGGATCGATATCGATGCCGGCAAATAAACCCTGTCCGCGGACCTCGCGCACCAGCGGACTGTCGATTGCGCGCAAGCGCGAAAGCAGGAATTCGCCCAATTCGGCTGAACGCTCCACCAGATGTTCGTCGGCGAGAACATCCAGTGCCTCGAGCGCTACCGCCGCAGCCAGCGGGTTGCCGCCGAACGTGCTGCCGTGATCGCCCGGCCCGAACACCGCCATCACGTCGCGGCGGGCGAGAAACGCCGATATCGGCAGCAGTCCGCCTCCCAGGGCTTTGCCGAGTATCAGGCCATCGGGCTTCACCCCTTCGTGCTCGCAGGCGAGCAGGCGCCCGGTGCGTCCCAGCCCGGTCTGGACTTCGTCGGCGATCAGCAACACGCCCCGGCTGCGGCAGATGCGCTCGCAGGCCGCGAGATAGCCGCGCGGCGGCACCACGATCCCATGCTCGCCTTGGATCGGTTCGACCAGAAACGCCGCTGTGCGCGCAGTAATCGCGCGCTCGAGCGCCTGGGCATCGCCAAAGGGGACGAGCTTGAATCCCGGTGGATAGGGCCCGAAGCCGTCGCGGTGGCGCGGCTCGCTGGACATCGCGACGATGGCGATCGAACGACCGTGGAAATTCCCCTCGCAGGCGATGATCTCGGCCGCGTCCGCGGCGACGCCCTTCACTTTGTACGCCCACTTGCGCGCCGCCTTCAGCGCGGTCTCGACGGCCTCCAGCCCGGTGTTGACCGGCAGCGCCTGACCCTGGCCGGTAAGCTGGCACAGGCGCTCAAGCAATTGCGGCAGCTGCGTGTTGTAGTAGGCGCGCGAGGTGACGCCGAGGGTTCTTGCCTGGCGCGTGAGGGCCGCCACCAGCCGCGGATGGCAGTGTCCATGACTGACCGCGGAGTATGCCGACATCAGATCAAGATAGCGTCGCCCGCAGTCATCCCATAGGTAAGCGCCGGACCCGCGCTTTAGCACCACCGGCAGCGTATCGTAGTTGTGCGCGCCATACTCCCGCTCGAGTTGCTCAGGCGAACGCGCCGCCGCTGTGCGCGTGACGAGCACCGCGGCAAGAATTTCTTCCACCAGCATCGCCGTCTTTCTGCGTTGATCCAATTCAGGATTGTATTCGACGACCTCGAGTGCGAGCAAAGCGGTATCGGTGGCGTGCCTGCGCAGCGCTTCAACCAGGGCGCGTGCGGAAATGCCGCCAGGCGCCGGTGTACTCACGCCTGGCGCTTCGAGCGGGTCGATCACGTCCAGATCGATCGAGATCCCATATCCGACGGTATCTGTACTGGCGATGCGCACCGCGTCGTCAAGCACCGCCTGGAGGCCACGCTCATCAATTTCCGCCATCGAGAAGACCTTCACGCCGCGTTCGGCGAGCAGCGCCGCCTCCTCCGGTTCGTAGCTACGTGCGCCGACTAGGCAAACGTGCCGGCCGGCAAGCGCTCCTACGATTGCGGAAGCCCTCCCGCTTTGGACAGGCTCCGGCTCCGCGCCGCGGCCAAGCAGCGCGGCAAGCGGCATGCCGTGGGGCATACCGCTGTGACTGGTGGCGGGGGTATGGCTGTCCATATGCGCGTCAAGCCAGATGAGGCCCAGCGGACCGCGCGCGAGGAGCGCTTTCGCCACGCCGCTCCAGGTGCCGACCGCGCAACTGTGGTCGCCGCCCAATACCACTGGCATCGCCCCGGTCCCGATCACTGCAGCGGTCTTGCGTGCGAGGCGTGCGCAAAGTTCGGCGATTGCGCCGTCGCGGGATTTGGCGCCGCTCGCAGGCGCTTGCAGCGTGACGCGCCAACGCAAATCGGCGCCGCGCGAGCACAGCCGCGCCAGCAATCCTTCGGCCAGCAGCTTCGCCGGCGCTTGTCCACAGCGCGGATCGTGCGCACCCAGCCCGGAGGCAACGCCGATGAGTATCGCCGCACGCGAGCTACGCGGATATGGATCGAATGTACGCATACTGCCCCTTCCGGCCGAAGCCTTGGAAGTGAACGTTGGACCGACGCGCGAAACGAGAGTTCGAACGCACGCCCGACCGTTCGGAACCATCATTGCTGCCAACGGTCCAATTTAGACGGTGATTTGCGTATCTGAAGGAGGCGACTATGTTGAAGAATCGATGGCAGGACTGGGTTGAACTCGCGCTCGGCGCGTGGTTGGCCGCGTCGCCCTGGGTTCTCGGCTTTGAAAGCATGGAGTTCGCAATGTGGAATGCGGTAATTCTCGGTGCCGCAATTGTGCTCTATGCGCTGGTGGAATTGGGAATACCGAGAGCCTGGGAAGAATGGATCAGCATGGCAATCGGGGCCTGGCTGGTGGCGTCGCCGTTCGTGCTGAAATTCTCCGGATATGGCGTAGCAAGCTGGAACACGATCATGGTCGGGGTGTTGATTGCCGTGTTTGCCGCCTGGGCGATGTCTCTCGGCGGGGAGATCGGCAGGTGGTGGCACGATCACATGATGGGCCACTGAACCGGCGTGCGCTCGATTGAGCGGCGCGGCTGAACTGCGTCTCTGTTTGCGCGCAGTGCTTCCGCCAGACGCGCGTCGCCAGCGCTACGGATCGGATGCGCATGAACGTGCAGTTCATCCATCCCTGCAACGTCGCACGGAGCAAAGGTGCAGCCGTTTTCGGGGGCTAGGCGCTTGCATGAGCACGTTCAGAGTCCTGCAGTTCAACATGCAGTTCGGGCAGAGTTGGGACGGCACCAATCCTGAGCATGCGCCCGTCAATCTGGACTTGACCATCGCCGAAATTCGCAGCCACGACGCCGACATCGTGCTGTTGCAAGAGGTGGAGCAGGCGCAACCCGGCGGCGCCCGCCGGTGTTGGCCCGCGCCTGTCCTACCACGGAATCGACTGGCGATCGCGGAAGAAGCCGCCGCTGGGGCCATCATCAGGTAGTGTCGCGAGCCAGACCGCCGTGTCGATCCCTTCCTCGGGCGAACGGGGCGCATCGGGGCCGCCGAGATCGGTTCGACACCAGCCGGGGCATACCGAGTTAACTTTGATCCCGCTTCCCGCCAACTCGGCCGCGAGGATGCGCGTTAGCGCATTCACCGCGGTCTTGGAGATTCGGTACGCGGGGACGCCAGCAGCCATCTCAGATAGTTGGCCAAGCCCGGAAGAAAGATTGATCACCCGGCCCGCGCCGCCCGCTCGCATCAGCGGTACGAGCGCTTGAGTCACCCTCAGCACGCCAAAGAGATTGGTGTCCAGGGTCGTGCGCAGCGTGTCCAACGACAGGTCGAGCAAACTCGTACTGTAGTGATCGATCGAAATTCCGGCGTTGTTGATCAGCACGTCCACGCGACCGAAGCGTTCGCCGAGCCACTCGCCCAGGGCAGCCACCGAAATGTCATCGATGACATCGAGCTGGCGGCATTCGATCGCATGGCCTGCAGATCGTAGCTGGGACCGCAGCGACTCGACGTCCGCCCGATCGCGCGCCGTGGCGACTACCAGATGGCCTTCGACGCTGGCCAGACGCCGCACCGCTGCACGCCCGAGGCCGCGGCTTGCGCCGGTGATGACGGTGATCGTTTGGCTGACCATACTCGGACCTCCTTGACGAGAACGTGTGGGCACTGCAATTCGGCCAGCGTCTGTCCCTGGAGCGATTCGCGTTAGCGCAGCCTGGCCCAGAATACGAGTAGGCAATCGCCGCGGCGACCGCTCGGAACAATTCCGCCGTTAGCCTTGGCTTGGAGATCTCCAGGGATGCAGAAACTTTCCACCTCAGCCTACGCAAGTTCCTGAAGATGGTCGGCGTAAATTCACAGCACAACGGGCAGGCGGTGTTGAAAGTGACGCTGGAAATCGCCGCGCTAGAGCTCAGCGTCAGTTACGACGGGGAAATCAGCTTGCAATGGCATCCTTTCCTCGCCAATACGCCATGCTGCTATTTCCTTAACATGTTTATGGGAATGTCTGCCTGGAATTCCAAGACGAGCCGCTGGTTGGCCGCTCGCAGACTGGATTCGACCGCGCCCGGCGACGGTCCGTGCGCGAAAATGAATCCCAGGTAGCTTGCGCCCTCGGGTGCCGGCGCTAACACCTGACCTGGGGCGGCGGTGATCTGGATGTCGCTGATGCCGACGACGCTGAGCGCATCGTCAAGCCCCCGCACGCCTTGAAGGATACCGTGCTGCGGAATTGGAATCATCATCACGCCACAAGCGTCCCTGTGATTCGCCTGGGGCAGGGATAGCTTCAGCGCGTGCCGCAGTATCAATTCTTCCAGGCTCATCCCCAGAGCGTGCCGCAGCACCTTGGCGCACAGGCCGCCGATGGAACGCGCGGCGACTTCCAGCAGCCATACGCCTTCAGTGTTCACACGCATTTCGGCATGAATGGGACCGCTCGTCAGTCCGGCCAACTCGCACGCGCGTTGCACGCTGCGTGCGATCTCGTCCTGCATTGCCTGCGGCAAATGCGACGGCGTGACGTAAAGGGTTTCCTCGAAATAGGGACCGTCCAGGGGATCGGGTTTGTCGAATAGCGCCAGCACGCGCAGCCGCCCGTCCTGCAGCAGACCTTCCAGCGCAAATTCTCGGCCCGGGATGAAACCCTCCACAATTAGACCCAGTCCGGCGGCGTCACGATCCACCTTGGCCTGGATACTGCGCACCCACTGCGCGGCTTGTACATATTCTCGCGGCGTGTCGGCGCGGATCACGCCGCGACTGGCACTGAGCCGGCGGGCCTTGACGACCACGGGAAACCGAAGCGGCGGTAACAGAGCGATTCCCTGGGCGCCGTTGCCGAGGTGAAAGAAATCCGGACAGCGAAGGCCGGCGCCTTGCAGCAGGCGACGGAACGCGAGCTTGTCGCGCGTCTGCCGCACCGCCTCAGGAGAATTACCTGGGAGGTGAAAGTATTCGCACAACAAGGCGGCCAGATCCAGGCCGCTGTCGTCCACCGCCAGCACCGCGTCCGGCTTGCGTCCGAGCGCGGCTCGCAGTTGATGCAGCGCCGTTTCCGGCTGATCGAAAGGGACCGATTTGATCGGGCTCATTCCCCAGAGCGGCGCGAGCCGATGGCAGTAGTTGGCAACGCTGATAATCTCGACGTCGAGCTCTTTTGCGGCAGCGAGAAAATCAGCGTTACGGTAGCCGGTGGTCGGCAACAGCAGCAATACGCGCTTCACGTCGAGCGGCTCAGAAGCTTTGCAGTTGCCGATCGGTGGGCTCGGCGCAGCAGTACCAGGGCTCGGAAAGATGCGCAATCGTTTCGCCAAAATCCGCCCGGGCGAGCGGCGGCGGCGCGCGGTCGAGCGCATCGTGTGCGTGCCGCCAGATGCGCTCGAATGTATCGCTGCGCGCCCATCCCGCTTGCTCGCCTTGCGCGGCCAAGGCTTGCACCGCCTGCTGCAGGGCGTCCACGCGGGGATCGGCGTGGCGCCACGGATAGCCGAGCAAATTCGCATCGAACGCATCGATCCGGTCGCGGAATCCTGGCAACTGGAACATGTAGGAACCTTCCGGCACCAGCAGGCGTATGCAAAGTTGAATCGGCGGCACCGCCTCGACCAGACGCAGGCGCACCAGCGTGCGCAGCAGTTCGAGGTAGCTCGCAAGGCTGGTCCAGGGCGTGAACGGCACGAAGGTAGGCGCCATGGATATGCCGGCCTGCCTGCACAACTGCAGGGCGCGTTCGAAGTCTGCACGTGTATGGTTCTTGGCAAAATACTCCAGCACCTGATCATCCACCGACTCCACCGCCGTGGTGATAAACAGACAGCCTGCCGCCTTGAGCGCGGGCAGTAACCGGGCATGATCGATGATGTGCTGAATCTTGATGGTGGCGTCGAAGCTCAGGCCGGGATAGCGCTGACGCATTGCCGCCACCAGGTTCATCGCATGGGTGCTGCCGTTGAAAAAATCCGGATCGCCGAAGGAAATGTGCGCGGCGCCCGCTTGCACCTGCTGGGCGATATCCGCCATCACCACTCCGACCGGCACGACGCGAAACCTGCCCCGATAGACCGGCACCACCGGGCAGTGGCGGCAAAGGTGCTTGCAACCGCGGCTCGCCTCGACAAAACCCACCATTTTGTTGTCGCCGTCGGGCAACACTAGATGCGCGTAGCGTCGCAGCTCCGGCAATCCGGAGCGGTCGGGCGTTATGAATTCGATTTTGGCCAGGTTCACGACAGGCTCGGCCTGGACCAGGCACGCGTCGCCGGCCCGCAGGCGCTGCGCCAGGCCCGTCAACCCCGGCTCGAACTCGCCGCCGAGTATGGTGTTCACCCCGAGGCCGCGCAGCAATTGCTGATTCATCGGCGCATAAAGACCGTACACGCAAAGATGCGCCTGCGGCGCCAAGTCACGAATGCGCGGGATGGCTTTCACCGCGATCCGGGTGGCGGTGTGCATGCCGACATACAACGCCACCAACTGCGCGCCGGAAAGCAAGGCGGGATCGAGTTTTTGCAGTGAAAGATCGATGCACTGCACCTGGAATCCGTCCTGCGTCAGCCAGGCGCAGGGCTCGGCCAGCGCAAACGGCTGCCGGCCCAGTTCATAGGGATTGATCAGTACGACCTTGAATGGCGCGGCCGCGCTGCTACGATGCTCCGCACGATCGAGCAGGCCCGTATCGCCGCAGCCATCCATGCGCTTCACTTCGACTTCGGGCGCTGGGTGAATTCGGCGCCGGGTTCGCGGCTTGCGCCGGCTTCCTTGATGCGCTGCAGGTAGTGCTGCCACATATCATCTTGGTGCATGCCCAGGCTGTAGAAATAATCCCAGGAAAAAAGCCCGCTATCGTGCCCGTCGGAAAACACCAACTGCAGCGCGTAGCTGCCGACCGGCTCGACATGAGTAATGTCGATATCCTTCTTGCCGACTTGCAGGACTTCCTGTCCCGGGCCATGGCCGCGCACTTCCGCCGAGGGCGAATAAACGCGCAAAAGCTCGTAAGGCAACTCGAAACGCTTGCCATCGGCAAAAGCGATTTCCAACACGCGCGACTTTTGATGCAGCTTGATCTCAGTCGGGGCCGGGCCGGATTCGTCTAAACCTGCCATCAGAGTACCCTTGACTGGTCAATTCGCGAGCGGAAGCGGCATTCGGCGATCAGCATAACTTCTTCAGCACGCGATTCGCCCTTGCCATGTCCTCGGCCGTATCGAGCGCGAGATACGCCACGAATTTGCTGCCGATGGCTGCCGCCGAAAGTGCGCGAAAGCTGATTCCCGCGTTCGCCAGCGCTCGCACCATGTGCGCCGTCACGCCCGGCTTGTCCGGTCCCTCAATCCGCAGCGCGCAGACGTCTTCGGCCTTCGCCAGACCGACTGCTTGCGCCGCGCTGATAGTTTTTCTTCCCTTGATCGGGGTAACGAACAGAACGCCATTGCCTGGCAATTCCGGCGTTCGGCGCGCAAACACGAACTCCAGGTTAACGCCGGCTCTCCCCAGGGGCTCGAGCTTGTCGGCGGCGCCTCCAGCCCGGTCTTCGATCGTGGCAGACCACATGTCGAAACGGCTCAATTTGAGTTTCATGACTCACCTCCTAATGCTGCGCTTAGCCCCTACTCCAGACCGGGCATTTCGCGCAACCATGTTACCCGCCACAAACCAAGTCTGGTCTGTTGCGATGGACTATGCCAGGCAGGGCATCGGCGCCACCGCCCCCAGCCGCCGCGAACGGATGTACCTCCGTGCCCGTGGAACGGAGAACTCGTTTGTTGGCCGGACGATTCCGGGCCGAGGCAGGAAAAGCCGTGCCGCGTCGGCTATCTTGCCCGGCACATTACTGGCTAAACGTCCTGGGTAAACTTCCGCTGGCCTGCGCCGCCATCAGCTCCAGGAACTGGCTTCCGCTCAGGTGTATCAATTCCCTGTGATCGCCTGCCTCGAAATAAATGTCGGTCTGCTGCGCCAGATCTTCAGCGATGACGGTTTCGATGCCGTAGGCCTGTCCTACCGGTGGGATGGCGCCGAGCTCGCAGTCTTTGAACAGGTACGCAAGGTCGAATTCCTTGGCCAGCCGAAGATTCCGGTTGAGTTGTTTGCGCAGCATACCCAGCCTGACATGCTGCGTAGCCGGCACCACGACCATCAGGTAACCGTCGTCGTCTTCGAGCACGACCGTCTTCGCCAGACGGTCGCCCGGCACGTGCGCCGCCGCCGCGATCGTCGAGCTGGTCAGGGCGTACGGATGTTCGACGATATCGTATTCGGTGCCTCTTTCAGAAAGGTAGTCTTGCAGTGTGATTGCAATGCCCATGACAGCCTCCTATCGCGCCGCGAGCGCCAAAAAAAGTTCGCTGCTTCCAGTGTAGTCCAAGGAACCGCAACTCGCCGGGTCCGCATGCCGCTGTTTCGACCTGTCGCGTGCCGCTTCATCTGAGGCTTTCGGCGGCGCCGGTCTTCCACATCCCGGTCGAACCATAGCGTTCGCCGGTGTCGGCGAGCACCGTCACAATGGTTCGAAAACGCTCGCTTGCCGCCAGCTGCAGCGCGCAATGCACGAACGCTCCGGAAGAAGGCCCGACGTACAGGCCTTGGCGTGCGAGCTTGCGGCATACCGCCAGCGCTGCGTCGAGTGTCACCGCGATCCGCTCGTCGATCAGGGATTGATCGAGCAGAGCCGGCACAATGTCGCCGGGATGGCCGAGGGGCTTCAGTCCCTCGATGCCGGGGAAGGTTTCAGGGATCGCGGCAACGATATGCACGTCAGAGCGGGCTGCGCGCAGCCGCCGCCCGACGCCGGTCAGCGTGCCGCCGGTACCGACGCCGGCGACGAACGCATCCGGGGTCGCGCCGGTTTCGCCGGCAAGCTGCGCCAGGATTTCAGCGCCGGTACCGGCATAATGCGCACGCCAGTTGTCGGCGTTGCTGTACTGGTCGCAGTACCAATAGCGTTCGGGATCCTGTCTGGCGAGCCGCTGCGCTTCGCGCAGCGCAAAATCGTAGCCCTCGATCGGATCGGTGACGATCAGCTCGGCGCCATGGGCACGGATGCGCTCCATGCGCTCCTGGCTGGCGTTGCCTGGGACCACGATGCTGACCGGAACGCCCAGCGCTGCGCCGAGCATGGCGTAGGAGATACCGGCATTGCCCGAGGACGAATCGAGCAAACGGCGGCCGTTTCCCAGGCACCCGGCCGCAATTGCCTCGGTGAGCATGCGCGCCACCGGTCTATCCTTGATCGAGCCGCCCGGGTTGACGCTCTCCAGTTTGGCGAATAGCCGCGCCTGCGGCTCGACTTCCTTCACGATTTCCAACTCTATCAGCGGCGTGTTGCCGATCGCCGCGAGCAGGGCATGCGCTTGGCCGGTGGCGCGGCGTTCCGCTTTCACGCCGCCTCCCTGGCGCAGAACTGCTCATAATCGACGTAACCAGGAAAGCGCGCCGGATCGGCGCAGTAGCGGCAGGCCGGATCGGGCGCGAGCCGCAACTCGGAGAACCGCGCCCGCAGCGCGTCGTAGCAGATCAAGCGCCCGACCAGCGGATCGCCGATCCCGAGCAGTATTTTGATCGCCTCCACCGCCTGCAGCAGACCGATAATGCCCGGCAGCACGCCGAGCACTCCCGCTTCGGCGCAAGAAGGCGCCAGATCCGCTGGTGGTGGCTCCGGATAAAGGCAGCGATAGCAGGGGCCGCGGCGTTTCGCATAGGTCGGCCAGAACACGGTCGCCTGCCCCTCGAAGCGATACACCGATCCGTGCACATTGGGAACGCCGAGCTTGACGCAAGCGTCGTTCACCAAGTAGCGCGTGGGAAAATTGTCCGAGCCATCGACCACCACATCGTAACCGCGCAGGACGTCCTCGACGTTTCCGCCGGATAGCCGCGTCCGGATCGGCTTTACGTCGATCGAAGGATTCAGCGCTTCCAGAGTCTGGCGTGCCGAATCAACCTTGAACGAGCCGACGCGCGCGTCGGTGTGCAGGATCTGGCGCTGCAGATTGCTGCGCTCGATCACATCGTGATCGACCACGCCCAGAGTTCCAACGCCGGCTGCGGCCAGGTAGAACGCCGCAGGCGAACCCAGGCCGCCGGCGCCGATCAGCAGCGCCTTGCTGCGCAGCAGCCGCTGTTGTCCCGCTTCGCCTATCTCCGGCATCAGCAGATGGCGCGAGTAGCGTTCGCGCGCGTGCTGATCCATGCGCGGCGGCAGCTCGAACGGCAGTCCTTCGTTCTTCCAACGGGCGAATCCGCCGGCCATGGAATAGATCCTCGAATAGCCCAGGCGGTGCAGGTCAGCGGCGGCAAACAGCGACCGCATGCCGCTGTTGCACATCAGGACCAGCGCGCGGTCGGCCTGCGGCACCGCGTCCTCGATGCGCAGTTCGAGAAAACCGCGGCCCAGCCGCAGCGCGCCGATCGGACTGCCCTGCGCGATTTCGTCGGCCTCGCGCACGTCGATCAAGGCGGCGCCCTGCGCCTGCAGGTCCAGCGTCTGCGCCGGTGTCACCTCGGCGATGCCGGCCTTAAGCTTGGCGATTTCGCGATCTTTGGCTTTCATTGGCGCCTCCTGCCACGGCGGGCACGATGGAGATGACCTCACCCTCGGCGACTGCGCTGGCGAGGCCGTCGAGCCCACGCACGTTGTTGCCACTGATGAAAATGTTGACGAACGGGCGCGGCTGCCCGGCGACATCGAGGATGCGGGACAGCACGCCGTCGTGAACGGCGCCGAGCGCCTGCAAGGCCTCGCCCACCGTCTGCGCCTGCACGCGCACCTCGTCCGCGCCGCCGGTATAGGACCTAAGCGGCGTCGGGATGCGGATGGTGACATTGCTCATGGTGTGATGTCCTCTTCCTCGAAACCCCAATTGCGCAGGCGCCACGAGCGCAGATCGAGCACGCGTTCGTAACCGACCGAGACGATCAGGTACGACCATTCCGGCCAGGCCGCTGCCAGGTCGACGTCCGAGGGTTGCGCTGGATGGTCTGGGTGGGAATGCCAGATACCGACGATTTCCTCGCCGTTTTCGCGCGCATCGCGGTCGGCCGCGAGGTAATCCTTCGGATCAAGCTCGTAGCGGTCCGTACTGCGCTCCAGATTGAGATTGCGCGCCGGCAGCACGCGCGACACCATGCACTGACCGTCGCCGCGGGAACCAAGCAACAGACCGCAGGTTTCGCGAGGATAGCCTGCGCGCACACGCGTTTCGATCTCGGCGCGCAGCACCAGCGGCAGACACAAACTCGACTTTGTTGCCATCTCTTCCCGACCAGTTCTCGCTTCGAACGCAGCGTAGGCATTCAGTTAGAGTGGCCGGGCAGCTTAATGTTTCATGCTGATTGAACGGTCGACGGAAACGGCGACCGCGCAGCGCTGGCCGAGAAAGACCACGATTTTGTTACGGGATTGGAATGTGAGGGCACCGGGGTCGTTCCGTCTCTACTCGGCGATAGCGCCAAAGCCAAGAAAGTGACACTTGACTGGGCGCGCCTCAGTCCCGCAGCAGTTCGAGCAACGCCGCGCCATAGCGTTCCAGCTTGCGCGCGCCCACCCCCGAGATCTGGGCGAGCGCGGCCTCGGACTGCGGACGTGCGCGCGCCAGTTCGGCCAGGGTGGCGTCGTGGAATACCACATAGGCGGGAACGCCCAGTTCGCGGGCGACGCCGGCGCGCCACGCGCGCAGCCGCTCCCAGCGCAGCGCGGCAGCCGCTTCCAGTCCGGCCGCGGACGTGGCCGGACGCTTTGCCGCCGTCTTGGGTTTGGCCGCCTGCAGCGCACGCAGATGGACCGCTTGCCCTCCGGTCAGCACCGCGCGGCTCGCCGCGGCGAGTTTGAGCGAGCCGTAGCTGGCGTGATCGACATCGAGCAGGCCCTGCGCGATCAGCTGGCGGAACACCGTGCGCCAGGCCTTCTCGTCCAATTCGCGGCCGATGCCGAAAGTACTAAGATTGCCATGACCCCACTGGTGCACGCGCTCGGTCTCCTTGCCCAACAGCACGTCGATCAGATGCGCGGCGCCGAAGCGCTGCCCGGTGCGATAGACGCAGGACAAGGCCTTCTGCGCTGCCACCGTGCCGTCCCAGACCTGCGGCGGTTCCAAACAGACATCGCAATTGCCGCAAGGTGCGGAAGCTTCGTCGAAATAGGCGAGCAGGCGCACGCGGCGGCAACTGCTCGCCTCGCACAGCCCGAGCAAGGCATCGAGCTTGGCCGAGGCGATGCGCTTGAATTGCAGCTCGGCCGTAGAGGCGTCGATCATGCGCCGCTGGTTGACCACGTCGCCGAGGCCGTAGGCCATCCACGCGTCCGCCGGCAAGCCGTCGCGGCCGGCGCGGCCGGTTTCCTGGTAATAACCCTCGATGCTCTTCGGCAGGTCGAGATGCGCGACGAAGCGCACGTCCGGTTTGTCGATTCCCATGCCGAAGGCGATGGTCGCCACCATGACGATGCCTTCTTCGCGCTGAAACCGCGCCTGGTGCAGGTTGCGCGTGTCGGCATCCATGCCGGCGTGGTAGGGAAGCGCGCTCACGCCCTGCTCGCCGAGCCGGGCCGCGGTCTCTTCCACTTTGCGCCGCGACAGGCAATAGACGATGCCGGCATCACCGGCGTGCTCGGCACGCACGAAGGCGAGCAGTTGCGCCCGCGCGTTCGCCTTCTCGACGATGCGATAGCGGATATTCGGCCGGTCGAAGCTGGCAACGAACTGGCGCGCGCCGGCAAGGCCGAGGCGCGACACGATCTCCTCACGTGTGACGCGGTCGGCCGTTGCGGTGAGCGCGATGCGCGGCACGCCGGGAAAACGTTCGTGCAGCAAGGACAGCTGCATGTACTCGGGTCGGAAATCATGTCCCCACTGCGACACGCAGTGCGCCTCGTCGATCGCGAACAGCGCCAGTTGCGCCGATGCCTGCAGGCGCGCGAGCTGCTCCAGGAAGCGCGGCATCAACAGCCGCTCCGGCGCGACGTACAGCAGATCGTAGTCGCCCGCCAGGAGTCCGCGCTCGACCGCGCCGGCTGCTGCGACCGACAGCGAAGAATTCAGAAACGCGGCCCTGACGCCTGCCTCGCGCAGCGCCGCCACCTGGTCCTGCATCAACGCGATCAGGGGCGAGACCACGATGCCGGTCCCGGGGCGCAGCAGCGCCGGAATCTGGTAGCACAGGGACTTGCCGCCGCCCGTGGGCATCAACACCAGGCAGTCGCCGCCCGCGGCCAGGTGCTCGACGATTTCGGCCTGCGGCCCGCGGAACGCGGCGTAGCCGAATACCTCCTTCAGTACCGAGCGCGCGCTACTCAACCGTGACGGACTTGGCGAGATTTCTTGGTTTGTCGACGTCCGTGCCGCGCGCGAGCGCCGTGTGATACGCGAGCAACTGCAGCGGCACCACGTGCAGGATCGGCGACAGCGCGCCGTAGTGCTCCGGCAGCCGCACCACGTGCACGCCCTCGGAGGACGCGATATGGCTGTCGGCATCGGCGAAAACGTAGAGTTCGCCGCCGCGCGCGCGCACTTCCTGCATGTTGGATTTGAGTTTTTCCAGCAGCGCGTCGTTCGGCGCGACCGTGACCACCGGCATCTCCTTGGTCACCAGCGCCAGCGGCCCGTGCTTCAGCTCGCCGGCCGGATACGCCTCGGCGTGGATGTAGGAGATTTCCTTCAGCTTCAGCGCGCCTTCGAGCGCAATCGGGTAGTGCAGGCCGCGCCCGAGAAACAGCGCGTGCTCGCGCTGCGCGAACTGCTCCGCCCAGGCGATGATCTGGGGTTCGAGCGCGAGCACGCTGGCGAGCGCGGCCGGCAGGTGCCGCAGGTTCTTCAGATGGCGCGCTTCATCCTCCAGCGCGAGCCGTCCGCGCGATTTGGCGAGCGCGAGCGCAAGCAAGAACAATGCGGTGAGCTGGGTGGTGAAGGCCTTGGTCGAGGCGACCCCGATTTCGACGCCGGCGCGGGTCAGATATTTCAGCGCAGTCAGGCGCACCATGGCGCTGGAGGCGACATTGCAGATCGCCAGGGTGTGTGCATGGCCGAGCGACTGCGCGTGCTTTAACGCGGCCAGGGTATCGGCGGTCTCGCCCGACTGCGAGATCACCACCACCAACGCCCGCGGGTTGGGCACGCTGACGCGGTAGCGGTATTCGCTCGCGACCTCGACCTGGGTCGGCAGGCCCGCAATCTCTTCGAGCCAGAACTTCGCGGTGAGGCCGGAATAATAGCTGGTGCCGCAGGCGTAGATGTGCACCGCGTCGACTGCGGCGAACACGTCTTTCGCGGCGTCGCCGAAAATGTCCGGCCCGATGCCGGCGACGCCTTCGAGCGTGTCGGCGACCGCCTGCGGCTGCTCGAAAATCTCCTTCTGCATGAAATGCCGGTAGGGCCCGAGCTCGACCGCGCCGGCGTAGGCGCTGACGGTGCGCACTTCGCGCCTGACCGGTTTGCCGCCGCGATCGACGATCGCATAGCGGCCGAGCCCGATGTCGGCGACGTCGCCCTCTTCGAGATAGATGATTTGGTCGGTCGTTCCCGCCAGGGCCATGGCGTCCGATGCCAGGTAGTGTTCGCCCGCTGTTTGTTTCACCCCGACACCGAGCACCAACGGGCTGCCCTCGCGCGCGCCGATCACGCGCTGCGGCTCGGCCTTGCAGAACACGGCGATCGCGAAGGCGCCGCGCAGCTCCGCCACCGCGCGCTGCACGGCGAGGAACAGATCGCCCGCATAGTGGCTATGAATCAGGTGAGCGATGACTTCGGTGTCGGTCTGCGACTCGAACGCATAACCGCCGGCTTTCAGGCGCGTGCGCAATTCCTCGTAATTCTCGATGATGCCGTTGTGCACCACCGCGATCTCGTCGCGGCTGAAGATCGGGTGGGCGTTGACCGTGACCGGCGCACCGTGCGTGGCCCAGCGCGTGTGGCAGACACCGGTGGCACCGGTGAGGCCAGACTCGCGCACCTGCGCATCCAAGTCGGCCACGCGCGATACGGTGCGCGCGCGGCGCAATTGTCCGCCGCCTGCGGCGGCGTGGACCGCGACGCCGCAGGAGTCGTAGCCGCGATATTCAAGGCGTCGCAAGCCCTCGATCAACACCGGAACGATGTCGCGTTTTGCCACCGCGCCGACTATGCCGCACATCCGCCACTACTCCTTATTTCTGTTTCACCGGCCGCTTCCAGCCGGTGATCGTGAGTTGCTTCGGGCGCGAGATGGTCAGCGCGCCCGCGGGTGCATCGCGCGTGAGCGTGGTGCCCGCACCCAGGGTCGCGCCCTTGCCCACCCGCACCGGCGCCACCAGTTGCGTGTCGGAGCCGATGTGCACCTCGTCCTCGATGATGGTGCGGTGCTTGTTGGCGCCGTCGTAATTGCAGGTGATGGTGCCGGCGCCGATGTTGACGTCGCGCCCGACGGTGGTATCGCCGACGTAAGCCAGATGATTCGCCTTGGAGCGCGCCGCGATCTGGCTCGCCTTCACTTCGACGAAGTTGCCGATGTGCACCTCCTCGGCCAGCGTCGTGCCCGGGCGCAGCCGCGCGTACGGGCCGATGCGGCAGCGCGCGCCGATATCGGCGCGATCCAGATGACAGAAGGGCTCGATGCGGGTGCCGGCGGCGATGTTCACGTTGCGCAGCACGCAGTTGGCGCCGACGCTGACGCCGTCGCCGAGCAGGTTCTCGCCCTCGAACACGCAATTGACGTCGATGCTCACATCGCGCCCGCAGGCGAGACTGCCGCGCACGTCGATGCGCGCCGGGTCCGCCAGCGTGACGCCATCGCGCATCAGGTTTGCGGCCGTCTGCCGCTGAAAGATGCGCTCGAGTTCCGCCAATTGAAGTTTGCTGTTCACGCCCAGCGTTTCCCACACCGCGAGCGGCGCCGCCGACTTGATGGGCACCTTGTCCGCCACCGCGGCCGCGACCACGTCGGTGAGGTAATATTCCTTCTGCGCGTTTTTGTTCTGCAAACCAGCGAGCCATTTCTTCAGCCGCGCGGTGGGCAGCACCATGATGCCGGTGTTGACCTCACGCAGCGCGCGCTCGGCCCTGGTCGCATCCTTTTCCTCGACGATGCGCCGCACCGCGCCGCGGCTGCGGACGATGCGGCCATAGCCGTGCGCATCCTCCAGTTCCACCGTGAGCAGCGCCACGCCCTTGCCCGCCGCCTGGCACAGCGTTGCCAGCGTCTCGGTGCGGGTGAGCGGCACATCGCCGTAGAGCACCAGCGTGGGAACTTTGGTATCGAGGTGCGGCAGCGCCTGCAGCAACGCATGACCGGTGCCGAGCTGCGGTTCCTGCCCCGCCCACACCAGGTCGGCCTCTCCGATCGCCTCGCGCACGCGCTCGCCCCCATGGCCGTAGACGATGCAGATGACGCCGGGCTTGAGCCTCTGCGCCGCGGCAATCACATGCGCCAGCAGCGGTCTGCCCGCCAGCGGGTGCAGCACCTTGGGCAGATCCGAATGCATGCGCTTGCCCAGGCCGGCGGCGAGGATGACGACGTTCATGGATTCATGGAATTCTGGCTGTTACTCGCGTGCGCATCATACCATGCAGCCTCGCCGCCTCGACTTGTGGGACCGGTACACGCGGTATATATTGGCGCTCTGTTTCACGCCCCTGCGGCAAGGAAATCGCGCGGATGCCGCTGGCAGAAGGACTTCCACTCAACACTGTCGAAGCCCGCGTGCTCAAACTGGTGCGCGAATGGGGATTTGCTGGAAACGTGCCCGATCGCGCGCCATCCGGCCGCGGCGCGGGTGGCGCATTACACCGACGGCACCGCTGAGATGCAGAACGAACGCATCGCGGCGTATCTGCAGCGAGGCGCCCCCGGCGCTTCAATCAGGAAGGAACCAAAAATGAATAAGGAAATGAATAAGGTCGCTTGTCTCCGATTGCTACTCATCGTGAGCCTGCTGGCCGGCTGCGCCACCCTGCCTCCTGGCGCGGGCGGTCTGGAACAAATCGAGCACATCGTCGTCATCTATCCGGAGAACCGCAGCTTCGATCACCTTTACGGCTTATTTCCGGGCGCGAACGGCATCGCCAACGCAAGCTTGGAACAGAAGACGCAGCTCGACCATGACGGCAAACCGCTGCCGCATCTGCCGCCGGTGTACACGGCGCAGGGCAAACCCGATACGCGCTTCCCGCAGAGGTTGCCCAACGCGCCGTTTCGCATCGATGCGCCGCCGGTCAACGCGCGCTTCGACCAGGTGCTGCCGAGCCCGATCCACAACTACTGGCAGAACAGGGAACAGATCAACGGCGGTGCCAACAATATGTTCGTCGCCATGACCACGGTCGGCGCCTGGACCATGGGTTACTACGACGGCTCGGCCATGAAAATGTGGCAATGGGCGCGCGAGTATGCGCTCGCAGACAATTTCTTCCAGGCCGCGCTGGGCGGATCTTTTCTGAACCATCAATGGCTGGTGTGCGCCTGCACGCCGACGTTCGCCGATGCGCCAGCCTCGATGCGCCCGCAATTGGACGAACTGGGTCGGCTCAAGAAACGGCCGGCCTCGCCTCCATCGGTACTGGACGGACCGGTGCAGGTGTTCGACGGGCAGGTCACGCCGGACGGTTATGCGGTCAACACGTCGCAGCCGCCGTACCAGCCCAGCGACGTCCCGCCGGCCGCCGGCGGCAGCGCCGCGTATGCCGATCCGGCCGGGCATCCGGTGCCGCCGCAGACGCAGAAGTCGATCGGCGACACGCTGTCCGCCAAAGGCGTTTCCTGGGCCTGGTACGCGGGGGCCTGGAAGCGGGCGCTCGCCGACGGCGAGCAGGAGCCGAAAGCAAAGCGCTCCGTCATTTACAACCGCGATGCCGACAGCCCGATTTTCCAGCCCCACCATCAGCCGTTCAATTATTTCGCACGCTTTGCGCCCGGTACCCCGGAACGCGCGCAGCATCTCAAGGACGGCGACGAGTTTATCGACGCGATCGCCAAGGGCACGCTGCCGCAGGTCGCGTTCTACAAGCCCACGGGACGGATAAATCAGCATCCAAGTTACACCGACCTTCTGAGCGGCGATGTGCATATCGCCGAACTGCTGGCGCGCCTGCGGCGAAGCCCGCAATGGTCGAAGATGGCCGTCATCATTACCTACGATGAGAACGGCGGCTTCTGGGACCACGTCGCGCCGCCCGCAGGTCCCGGCTTTAGCGATCGCTGGGGACCGGGCTCGCGCATACCGGCCATCATCGTCTCACCCTACGCGCGCCGCGGTTACGTCGATCACACGCCCTACGATACGACTTCGATTCTGAAGTTCATCACGAAACGCTTCGACCTCGCGCCGCTGCCGGGCGTGCGTGCGAATATGGGTGACCTCACCAACGCTTTCGAATTCAGCCGATGAACGCGGCATCGAACGCGAGTCCGCTCAGAACCGAGGACCGGGCTTGCTCGCATCGGGACATTTCAGGCAAAGGTAGCTGGCGCCGCGGTCGCGCCGTTCGCGAACGTCATCACAGGAAGTGAGCGACGGCAGCGCAGCCGCGACACGCCTCGGCAGAGCAGGTGTTACCAGGTGGTCGCGCCCGACGGCGGAACCCAGGTCTTGACGCCGGAGGAGTTGAGGGTAAGGATGCCGTCGTTCTCCTGCGACTTGCCCGCAACCGGCGTTGCCGTGAGCGTAAAAGTCTGACCCGGGGTGTCGTTCGGCGACACCGTAATCGTGTACTTGCCGTCGCGGGTCTTGCCCGCGGTATTGCCGAGGCCGCTGCCGGCATCCGATTTCCCGCTGTAGGCGGCGGTGACGCTCACGGCATAGGTATTGGAATTCAGGTAGATCTTTTCCTGCAGGTTGGCCAACTCTATCAGTTCGCCCTGCGCCGCCTGGCGGCTGGCTTTGACCACGTATTGCGTATAGTTGGGGTAGGCGATCGCGGCGATGATGCCGATGATGGTAACCGTGATCATCAGCTCGATCAACGTGAATCCGCGCTGGACCCGACTGCGCAGGTCAACAAGGGTGGGCGCACTCGCGGCATGGATGTTCACTCGACTTCCCCCAAAAAATAGCGGCTGATTACCGCGCCGGCGTGCAGGCTGCACGCCGGCGCGCAATCCGCCCGATTTTACTCACATTGCTTCATTGTCGCAGCAACTCGCTCCAGGATACGCGTCCGGTTTTCGCCTGACTGCCTTTTTCGTCGCCGCCGGTCCCGGTCCCGCCGGCCGTATTGGCGACGGTCTCGGTCGTGGTCTTCCCGTCCGGAGTGACCGTGACGATGGTGGTGGTGCCGTCGGCGTTCTGTGTCCGCGTGACCGTCTTCGTGGTGCCGTCTGCATAGGTCGTCACCTGCACCGTGGTCTTGAGCTGCACCGCTACGCCCGCGACCGTCTCGGTGCGCACGGTCGTCGTCGTCACCACCGAGACGATGTTGCTGGTGGCGCGGAAGCTGCCCACGTTCGGGTCCGCCGAGCCCGCCGCCGGCGTCTGCCAGACCGACGGATCGGAGGGCGAGAAATCCTGCGGCGGCATCTTCGTCCATCCGGTATCGCCGTAGCATTTGCCGTTGGGGTGATGCCAGTAAGTCGCCCAGTCGGCGATGGCGTAGGTTTCGAAATCCGCCTGCTTCAGGCGCCAGCCGTATTCCGGCCGGCCCGCAACCTGCATCTCAATAGAGGACGCGGGCGTGCTGGCTTTGATCAACTGGATCGTCAGCGCGCCGTTGTGGCGCACGCCGCCGGTCGCAGTCGGCGAAGTCTGATTGACGCCGGGGCCGTTGACGCCGTTCGCCGGCGGCACCACCGAGCGGAACAGCACCCCGGTTGCAGTAGTCGCGGTCATGACGCAGCTCGCATTGGTCGGGTGCAGGCCGGCGCGCGTGTCGCCCGAGCCCCACCAGTCCTTGGCCTGGAACGCGTCCAGGGGCATGTTCCATTCCAGCGTTCCGACAGTATTGCGGGTATAGGTAGGCGCATTGGCGAGCACATTGGCCGCCACCGTCTCGCTCGCCAGGTTGTTGTAGGTCTTGACGCTGGTATGCGCTGCGCCGCCGACCGACAGCGTCACCGCCGGGCTCAGGTACTGGTTATGCACCAGCACCTTGAACTGGGTGGTCGCGGCGTTGGCGTCGGAGATCGCATTCTCCAGGTTGAGCGTGGTGCTGCTCGCGTTGAGCATGTTGACGCCGGTCACGTTGAATATGTCGTCGTATTCGTGGAAGTGCTTTTTCATCGAGCAGCTGCTGAACGTGCCCAGGCTGGGCGTTCCGCCGCCGGCGATGCTGGTGACGGTTCTGTCACCGGAGACCATGCCGGTTGCGGTGACGGCGATCGCCTTGTTATAGGCGGACCCCGTGGCTTTCGCCGTGAATACCACTTGGCTGCCGCTTACCGCCACGTTGTAGTCGGCCAGCGTCGCCGCATTGATGTGGGTGCTGATCCAGGTCTCGAGACCCGATTTACTCTGGGACCCCGGGCTGGTGGAGGTGAGGATGTTGGCGCCGCCGGCCAGGGTGATCGACAGGTTCGTATAAGTCTTGCTGCTGCTGTAGGTGAAGTCGATCGAGCCGGTGGCGAAACCGGTGCTGCCGCCGGTGTAGCTGCAAACGGGAGTGGGCTGGGGACCGTAAAAAATATCGACGTCGAAGTGGCCGCCGGCAACGCCGCGATCGGCCAGGGTGCCGGGTATGACCACATCGGGGTTCTGGTTCAGCAGCGTCGTGTTGAGCGTCGCCAACTGCACCAGGATCGGATGCGAAGACACGCCGTTGGTGATGAATTTGCCCACCGGGATGCCGTCCAGGGTGCTGATCGGATCGCCGATCGACTTGCCGGCCGGGAGCACGTCGGCGGCGGTGTACTTGATGCGGTCGGCATCGGTCAGCAGCTGGTCGCCGTTCAAGTCGAGGAAGGGGCTGTTGTTGGCGCCGCCGGTGAGGTAGTCGAGCTCCATCAGCCAGTTTTCCCCGTTCGGGGTGGGCGAGGTATTGATGACGGTCGGGTTGTAGGCGTTGAAATAGAAGCGGCCGCTTTCGGTGAACACGGTGTCGCCGATGATCCGCTCCCCGGCAGGCAGCGCCACCCGCCATCCCATGTTATGGGTGGCGCCGGCGGTCCAGTCGGGCACGTTGTTGGTGGTGATGACCCGCACTTTCGTGGTGATGGCGCCGTTGACATAGGTCTTCGGCGGATTGCTCAGGGTCTGCGTCAGCAGCACCGCATTGGCCGCGTAGGCCGGCGGCCGGTCCCAGATGCCATAGGCATAAAAAGTCGAGGTATCGGCTACATCGGCGTCGTTGAACATCCTGCCGGTGCCGAAATTGACCATCACGCCACCGTTCGGATGCGTCGAGATCGAGGGCGCCATGGTGATCGCCTGCGCCGGATTCGTGGTGTACACCAGGCTCGCGCTCCAGCTCGCGCTGCTCGCGCTCGAGAGATCGAACTTCCACAGCTTGCCGTCGATATCGCCGGCATAGCAGTAATCGATGCGGCCGTCGCCGGTCGCATCGTAGCAGGCGGGGGTGGACAGCCCACCCGAGGCCGCACCGGAGGTGGCGATGGACGCAATCCGCGAACCGTCGGCGATATTGATCACATACAGCGTCGATACGCCGGAGGCATTGTAGCCGTTGCCCACAATCACCGCGGATTGCCCGCTGCCGCTATTGACCTTGACGATGACCGGCGTGCCGTAGACCATGCCCAGATTGGAGTAGGAGGTCGAGCTTGCATTGTTGATCTTGCTCGGCGTGATTTCCCACAGGATATTTGCCGCCGCCGCGGCCTCGTCGGTCGGCCGCGGATCGGTGACGTCGATCGCGAACAGCCCGGCGCCGCCGGCGCCGAGGCCGCTGACCAGGACTTTCTTGGTGACGCCGGAAATCACCGCGTCGCCGATATTCAGGCCGCCGTCGATGAAATAGGTGTGCACGTAGGGATCGGCGTGCAGCGCCGGCAGGTTGCCGAGCAGCATCGACGGCACGTACGCCCACAGTTCCGCGCCGCCGGCCCTGCTGCCATCGAAGGCGTGCAGCATGCCGTCGTTGGCGCCCACGAACAGCACCGGCGCGCCGCTGTTGTCGAGGTAATAGGGCCGCGAATGCAGGATATCGCCCAGCACCGAATTCCTGACGCGATAACCGGAGACACCTTCGTTGGAGCGATCGCCGCGCACGAAATCGAGGGAAGTCTGGCCGCCGACCGCGGTCTGCTGCGCCGTCGACAGCTGGGCATAGCGGAACGGAATTTTACTGCCGTTGTCCTTCATGGTAACGATGATGCGCCCGACGTCCCAATCCTGGGCGTCCAGATGGGCGCTCGCGCCGCCGCCCCACACTTCGCCCGGGGTATCCAATACGCCGGTGGCGCTGACCGGGTAGGCGAAGACGTTGCCGGTCCAATTCTGCTTTTCGTAATCCGTCTTGAAAATGATTTCATTGCCGCTGGTCAACTTGTAGTTGGTAGCCTCGAGCTGGGCGATGGATCCGGTCGGCTGCAACGAGGCGTCGAAAGCCGTCGCCGCGATCACCCATTTCAATACCACCGCGACCGCGGCCAGCGCGGCAAGCGACCAGATAATTTTCGATTTCATCATGCGCTCCCGGAATCAGCAGCTAAGCCTGCTGTAAATGGATTGGACCAACTTGCTCGCGCCGCGGCCGCTGCCGCCCTGCGCGATGATGCGATAAACGTTGACCTTGCTGCAGCCGCTGGCGGCCCGGGCGCCGGTGTTCAGGCTGGTCGGGATCAGCGTCTTGTCGCGCGCCAGAAATTCGATCAGGTAGCGCTGCTTGTCGCCCGCCTGGACCGAGTTGCCGTTATTCCAGCTCATCGCCACCGGATCGATGTTGTTCGCGGCCAGGTAGCCGATCGGGTACAGGTGTGCGGTGCCGGCTGAGTAATTGGTGAACCCCGAGTTAAGGTAGTTCGTTCCCGCGGCCAGCCACTGCTCTCCGGAAATGGCGGCGCTCTCCGCCTGATTCATGGCGGCGGCCTGAAACTGCAGATTGCCGGACAACAGGAAGTCGCTCTTCGAAATCAGTATTGCCGACAGCCCGAGCACCATCACCGCGACCAGCATCACCAGCGTGGTCACCAGCGATATGCCGCGCTGACGCATCCGGCCTGGCTCGTCTATGGTGGAGTTCATGGCTTGGGCTTTCCTGGACATGTCAGATGTTCCTCAACTGCACTACGGTGCTGTACAGTTCGCGCCGGTAGCCGTCGTTGACCGTGACCGTCTTGTCGCCGAGGGTGTAGGTCGAGGTGTTGATGTAACCGGGCTCGGGCTTGGAGGAGCGCACCAGCACCCAGATGCGCACCGAATTGACTTCGTCCCAGTTGGTCTTGGTCGCGGTGGTGCTCGTAGTCCCAGGGTCGATGCTGTTGGCGGAGTAATAACGCGTATTCATGTCAGTGCTCAGGCGGCCATAGCGAATCTGCATGTTCTCGATATTGCTGGCGACCAGCTCGGCTGTCATCCGCGGTCCGGCGCCCAGCACCACTCTGTACAGCGCCGGCACCGGCGGAGATTCCGTCGCCACGCCGGTGGTGGCCGGTGAATCGGTAAACGGGCTGACGTAGTAGACCTTGGATTCCAGCGCGTAGTTGAAGCTCGGAGTCTGGGTGAAGGTGGTCGCAAGCGCGGCGCTCTGGTTGCCCTGGAACACCTCGCCGCGCTCGTAGGCCGAGCGAAAATAGAGCGTCGTCCCCGATAGCGCCCCCGTAGTCGCCGACAACGCGGCGTGCCTGACCACCAACACGTCGCCGACGGAATAATTCGCCGCCGGAATGCAGGTGGCCGCGAACGGATTGGCGTCGTTCGAGCCCCATATCCCCTGGCGCAGGTTGATCGCAAAACCGGTGCCTATGCATTCGCCCGCAACCGCGCCGACCGCCGTCGTCAGCGGCCAGGTCGGCTGCGCCCAGCTGAGGCCGCGGAATCCCGCGTGCAGCAGATCGCGCCGCAGCACGTCGATGGCATAGCGGCCATTGGTGGTGATTTCCGAGGCGCTCGCCGTGGTTTTCTCGCTCGAGATGCTGGACAGGTACAGTTGGCTCACGCCGATCAGCATGAACAGGGCGAGCGTGGACGCGACCATCAACTCGATGAGCGTGAATCCGCGTTCGCGAGAGCGCGCCTTTCGATTGCGCAGGAAATCAGTTTTCATCACGGGTGCCTACTGGTAAACAACCTTGGTTGAGGTGAGGCTCAGTGCTTCCGTCGTGCCCGCAGCCGCATACGTCGTGGTGCCGGCGTTGACGCGCCGGTTCTCCCAGTTGACGAGTATCGTGTAGGTTGAGGGATTCCCGGGGGCCACGGTGATCTGCCAACTCGAACTGGGCAGCGCGGTAGCGACGCGGTTGGTCCACTCGGAGAGGTCGTAGGAAGCCAGCGTCGCCGCGTCGCACGGACCCGCCATGCAGTCGGCGCCAGCCGTCGACGGGGTCGAGGTGACGCTGGCGACGACATAGTTCCCGGCGAGGGATCCGGCCTTGTTGGCTTCCATGCGCTCTGCCAGTTCGTTCGACAGGAACACGGCCTGCATGCGCGTCGCCCCACCTTTGGCGAATTTCATGGCGTTGAGTTGCAGGCCGGCGTGACCGAACATCGCCACTGCGATCAGCACCAGCGAGATGAGCACTTCGATCATGGAAAACCCGGCTTGCCGGCGCGCGCGCCGGCCGGCCTGCGGCGATTTACACGTAGTCGATTTACGCCTGCTGATGATGTGCATGATGGTCAAGCGCCTCCCTAAACCCTGCTGCCCTTTATCAGTCCGGAGCCGGCGACGGTCACCGTGAGCGGGGTCGCGCCGCTCCAGTTTCCGGTGATCGTCAGCGACACCGTGCCCGCGCCCGCCGCGCCCTGGCTTCCGCTCGGGGCAAATCGAATCGCGACCGCCGGGCCGACAACGGCCGCGAACGTCGGGTCCACTTTGTCGACGACGCTTATCGGGTTGGGCAGTTCGGGGGTGGCGGTGTCGCAGACGCCGTCGTTATCCATATCGAAGCAGACCAGCCAGCCGTTGACGCCCCATTCGGTGGTCGCGACGCAGCCGGTCTTGGCGGTGTCGCTGGGACATACCAGAACACCCGCATTGCGCTTGATCGCTTCGTTGCGCGCCAGCTGCAGGCTTGCCACCATGGAACTGGAAGTCGAGTTGAGTTTGACGTTCCTCAAGAAAGTCGAAAGCGAGGGCACCGCGATCCCGGCGAGAATCGCCGCAATCGCGATGGTCACCAGGATCTCAATCAAGGTAAAGCCGCGCTGCCCGCTTGCTGCGTGCCCTTCGATGCGCTGTCGCGTCCGCATGTCGCCGCCCTTTCCGCCTCGGGCGTTTCCGCTTGGATACGCCCCTCGCTGTCAGAATAGCCACTCGGCCGTCAAAGTAAATGTTGCGGCGACGAATGGCGCCAGCGGGCGGATGAACGGTTCGACCGCGCCAGGAATCGACACGCCGGAGCCACCACCTCCCGGGCGCCGGAAACCACGCCTCAGACCATGAACTATTTAACATTAAATATCTTGCTTAACTTGTTGTGTTTATATTAAAATTATTGTACCGTTGCGGCAGCGGCATAATCTAGTGCTAGATATCGATTGGGCGCATCGTGTGAACGGGAGGCTTGCGTGCAAAACTATTTCACTCAAATTTTTTCGGGCCGGCACATTTTGAAATCCTCTGCATTGGCGTTCTTGGCAGCGGCGCTCGCGATTCTCGCAGGCTGTGGTTCGGGTCAGGCGATTCCCACGGTCCCGCTCTCCACGGCTGCCGCCACTACTACCACCGGCGCGCCGGTGATTCCGCCCGCGGCCACACTGCAATTATTGGCGAGCGCCAGCCAGATGCCCTCTGCGGTGGGGACGACCGCTGCCACGGCGACAGCTGCGACTACCGCAGGAACGGGCGCTACGGGGACCGCAGCGGCTACTCCAGCTACGACAGCGGCGTCGCTAGGCACCTCTACCATCGATCTGGTAGTCATCGCATTGAGCGCCACCAAAGAAACGGTCGCCGGCAAGACGGTGAAATTCTCCACCATACCCACCGAAACCGCGTTCATCAGCGAAATCAGCAATGGTGGTGTGACGGATGCGAAAGGCATGGTCACCGCCAAGCTGTTTTTGGGCGCCGACCGGTCGAACCGCACCATCGTCGTCACCGCGACGACCGACTCCGCCATCGCGACCAACAGTATCGAAGTTATCGGCACCACCATCAACATCAGCGGCGTGCAATCGCTTGCGTTCGGCGCGCAATCAAAGTTCACCATTACCCTTAAGGATTCTTCCGAAAAACCGATTGCGGGCATCACGCTGAAGGTCACGTCCAAGACTGGAAACACGATTACGCTGACGCCCGACACAGGCATCACCAACAGCGCAGGCGAGATCACGGCTTTGGTCAAGGCCACCGCAGCCGGCGCGGACGCGATCACCGCGGAAGGCGCCGGCGCCACCAAGATCCTCAACCTCGACGTCAGCTCCGCCAGTTTCGCCTTCACCGTGCCGGTGGCTGCGGTGGAACCCGCCACCACGGACATTCCCCTGAATACGGCGCAGGCGGTCTCGGTCAAATGGACGGAAGCCGGAGTCCCGCAGGTCGGCAAGCTGGTCAGCTTTGCCACTACGCGCGGCGCGCTTGCCGGCGTCAACCCGGCAACCACGGACGCAAACGGCGTCGCCTCGGGCATCACGGTTTCATCGGCTTCGTCCGGCCCTGCCTTCATCAGCGCCACCGGTGCCGGAGGCTCGCCCGCGGCCAACGTCGCAGTCGAATTCGTGGCCAAGAGCGCGAGCAACGTCACCGCGCAGTCGGTTCCCGGCACCATTCAGTTCACCACCGGCGTGGCCTCGCAAACCAGCAATTCTTCGACCATCTCGGCGGTGGTGCGCGATAGTTTGAATAATCTCGTCAAGAGTGCCGCCGTGGATTTCAACGTCTACGAGGATCCGAGCGGCGGTTCGCTCAGCGCCGCGCGCGCGATCACCGATAGTTCCGGCACCGCCAAGGTCACGTACAAGGCTGGCAATACCAGCAGTGCCCAGAACGGAGTCAAGATCCGGGCCACGGTGTCCGAAATTGCCGGTGTCCCGATCGCGGCCGTCAACGGTACCACCGCCCTGACGGTCAGCGGGCAGTCGGTGCTGGTGAGGATAGGGTCGGATAATCTTGCGACCTCGAACTCGCCGGTTTCCCCGACCTATTCCAAGACCTATGCCGCGATCGTCACCGATACCGCCGGGAATCCGGTCGCCGGCACCGACGTACACTTCGCATTGCGACCGGGCCAGTATCGAAAGGGCCAATGGGTGATCAGGCAGGCCGTGAAGAACGGGACCTTGACGTTCTTTTGGGCGCAGATCGTATCGACGACCTGCCCCAACGAAGACCGGAATTTCAACGGCTTTCTCGACACGGTACCCGCCCCGGGTCAGTCGACTACTCCCATAGACATCGAGAACCAACAGCAGCGATTCCAAGCGTACGGCATAACACCGATAGCCATAGCCCTATTCAATCCCGCGGCGATCATCTACGCCAGGGACGCTCAAGGAAACAAGGTTTCAACCGACTTCGCGGCCAATCTTTCGGCCACGGGTACCGCCGTCACGACTGACCCGACGGTGACTAACCCCGCGAACCCAGCGTCGAGATACATCCTAGACGCCGCAAAAGTAAATGTAATTGGCGAATTTCTCCTGGACGGCGAAAATAAACAGATATTGTTCCAGAACGGCTTTGGCGCGCTGCAGCCCGGGATGCCGGCCAGCGTAAACACGACGGGCAAGACGGACGCCAATGGTGTCGCCGTCGCGACCGTCACCTACCCGAAGAACCACGCGTATTGGACCGAAGTGATACTCGAAGCCCGCGCCGGGGTCACCAGCAACGACCCGCCGGCGTACACCACATTTTTCCTGTCCGGCTTGTCCACTGACTATTCGAACTCCGACGTCGAAGTGCCAGGCAGGTTCAGTCCCTGGGGCGTGGGTGACAACGGCCTGGGTGACGCGACTGCGATACCGGCGATTACCGCAACCGGAATAAACAACGCCACCTGCGGCAATCTGCTGTAGGCAGGCACGCAAGGCGCGGATGAAACGCGCCCCGGGCTGAATAAAATCCGGGGCAGTTACACGGCGCTATGGTCGGCGCCTACGGCTGCCAAGGGGCGCCTCGGCAGCGGCGCTCGAGATAAGGCGCGGTGGCAACAACTAGCGCGGCAGGTCGGAACTCCCCAGCAGAAACTCGTCCACCGCGCGCGCGCACTGGCGACCTTCGCGTATCGCGCGCACCACCAGCGATTGTCCGTAGCGCATGTCGCCGGCCGCGAACACCTTGGGGTTGGAGGTCTGGTAGCAGCCGGCACCGTCGGTGGTGGCCTTGACGTTGCCGCGCGCATCCTTGGCGAGCCCGAGTTCTTCCATCAGACCCTGCTGCACCGGGCCGAGGAAACCCATCGCGAGCAGCACCAGCTCGGCCTTGAGTTCGAATTCGCTGCCCGCGACCTCGGCTATCTTGCCGTCCTTCCACTCGACGCGCACCGCAACCAATTTTGTCACCTTGCCGTTTGCGCCCTCGAAGCGCTTGGTCGCCACCGACCAGTCGCGCGCGCAGCCTTCCTCGTGCGAACTGGAGGTGCGCAGCTTGATCGGCCAGTTGGGCCAGACCAAAGTCTTGTTCTCCTCAAGCGGCGGCTGCGGCAGCAGCTCAAACTGAGTCACCGATGCCGCGCCCTGACGGTTGGAGGTGCCGACACAGTCGGAACCGGTATCGCCGCCGCCGATGACGACCACATGCTTCCCGGTCGCCGTGATCTGGCCCGCGAGTTTGTCGCCGGCCACCACCCTGTTCTGCTGCGGCAGGAATTCCATGGCGAAATGAATGCCCGCGAGTTCGCGCCCGGGAACGGCGAGCTCGCGCGGATGTTCGGCGCCGCCTGAGACCACCACGGCATCGAATGCCTGCAGCAGTTGTTTCGCCGGCAGCGCGTTGTTCGCACTGCCGCCCACGGCATGATTTACCTTGAACTCCACGCCCTCGGCGCGCATCTGCTCCACGCGCCGGTCGATCAGATGCTTTTCCAGTTTGAAGTCGGGAATGCCATAGCGCAGCAGACCGCCGATGCGGTCATTCTTCTCGTACAGCACCACGTCGTGCCCAGCGCGCGCCAGCTGCTGCGCGCAGGCCATGCCCGCGGGGCCGGAACCGACGATCGCGACCTTCTTGCCGGTCTTGCGCGCAGGCGGAAGCGGCACTACCCAGCCCATCTCCCAGCCCTTGTCGATGATCGCGTGCTCGATCGATTTGATGCCCACCGGATCGTTGCTGATGTTGAGCGTGCAGGCCGCCTCGCACGGCGCCGGGCAGACGCGGCCGGTGAACTCGGGAAAATTGTTGGTCGAATGCAGCGTCTCCAGCGCTTCGCGCCAGTTCTGCTTGTATACCAGGTCGTTCCAATCGGGAATGATGTTGTTGATCGGGCAGCCGCTCATGCAAAACGGAGTGCCGCAATCCATGCAACGCGCGCCCTGTACCGCCGCCTCCTGGTCCGACAGGTGCCGGACGAACTCGCGGAAGTGCTTCTTGCGCGCATCGGGGGCTTCGCTCCCCTCCTGCAGCCGTTGAAACTCCATGAAGCCGGTTATCTTGCCCATTTAGTTTGATCCCAAGTTCAGACTGGTGTTAGCACCGGGCGCGCCGCGGGTGCGCAGGCGCAGGCTTAAGCTGCGGCACTCCTCTGCGCCCGTTGCGTACGCTGCAATCGAATGTCTGTTGCGTTCAGGCCGCCAGTTTCCCGCCCTTGGCAGCGAGATCGCCGAGCGCGCGCCGATACTCGTGCGGAAAGATCTTGACGAACTTTGCGCGGTACTGCGCCCAGCCGTCGAGCACCTTTTTCGCCTGGGCGCTGCCCGTGTATTTGGCATGATTCGCTATCAGGTGCTTGAGCAGCGCTTCGTCGGCTTGCTTGAGATGCCAGACGTCGCGCGAGAGCTTGCCCTCCTGCTCGGCTTCGGCAAGCACCGGTTCCATTTGCACCATCGCCAGATTGCAGCGCTCCCCGAACGACCCGTCCTCGTCGAGCACGTAGGCGATGCCGCCCGACATACCAGCGGCGAAGTTGCGTCCGGTCATGCCCAACACCACCACCGTGCCGCCGGTCATGTACTCGCAACCATGGTCGCCCGTGCCTTCGACCACTGCGCTCGCGCCCGAGTTGCGCACGGCAAAGCGCTCGCCGGCGACGCCGCGAAAATAGGCTTCGCCCGCAATTGCGCCGTATAACACCGTATTGCCGATGATGATGTTTTCGCTCGGTTCGCCGCCGAACTTGGGCGAGGGCTGGACCGCGATGCGGCCGCCGGAGAGCCCTTTGCCGCAGTAATCGTTGGTGTCGCCGATGAGCTCCAGCGTGATGCCCTTGGCCAGGAAAGCTCCGAAGCTTTGTCCGGCGCTGCCGGCAAATTTGATCTGTATGGTGTCGTCGGGCAAGCCGGCATGGCCATAGCGCCGCGCGACCTCCCACGACAGCATGGTGCCGACGGTGCGGTTGATGTTGCGTATCGGCATGTCGATGGCGACCTTCTTGCCGTGCTCCAGGGCGGGCTTGGCTATTTCGATCAGACGATGGTCCAGCGCACGCGCAAGCCCATGGTCCTGCACCTCGGAATTGCGGCGCGCCACCTCCGCCCCGACCTGCGGCTGATGGAAAATGCGCGAGAAATCCAGCCCTTTTGCCTTCCAGTGTTCTATGCCCTGTTTCATGTCGAGCAGATCGGAGCGGCCGATCAGCTCGTTCATGCTGCGCACACCGAGCCGGGCCATGATCTCGCGCGCTTCCTCGGCGACGAAGAAAAAGAAATTGACCACATGTTCGGGCTTGCCCTGGAATTTGCGCCGCAATACGGGATCCTGCGTGGCCACGCCCACCGGGCAGGTGTTGAGGTGGCACTTGCGCATCATGATGCAGCCCTCGACCACCAGCGGCGCCGTGGCGAAACCGAATTCATCGGCGCCGAGCATGGCGCCGATGACCACGTCGCGGCCGGTTTTCATCTGGCCGTCGACCTGCACCGCGATGCGCCCGCGTAGCCGGTTCAGCACCAGTGTCTGCTGCGTTTCCGCCAGTCCCAATTCCCACGGCGTGCCCGCATGCTTGATCGACGACCAGGGCGAAGCGCCGGTACCGCCGTCGTGGCCGGAAATCGTGACATGGTCGGACTTGGCCTTGGACACGCCCGCGGCTACCGTACCGACGCCGGTCTCGGACACCAGCTTGACGCTGATCGACGCGGTCGGATTGGCGTTCTTCAGGTCGTGGATCAGCTGCGCCAGATCCTCGATCGAATAGATATCGTGATGCGGCGGCGGCGAGATCAAGCCCACGCCCGGGACCGAGTAACGCAATTGCGCGATGTACGCGGAAACCTTGTGACCGGGAAGCTGGCCGCCTTCGCCGGGCTTGGCGCCCTGCGCCATCTTGATTTGGATCTGGTCCGCGCTCGCCAGGTATTCGGCGGTGACGCCGAACCTGCCCGAGGCGACCTGTTTGATTTTCGAGCGCAGCGAATCGCCTGCTTCGAGCGCAAGGTCGCGCTCGACGTTCTGCCGGCCCAGGCGCTGGACCAGCGTCTCGCCCGCCTGCGCCACGGCATAGCGGTTCCGGTCCTCGCCGCCTTCGCCCGTGTTGGACTTGCCGCCGATGCGGTTCATCGCGAGCGCGAGCGTGGTATGCGCCTCGATGGAGATCGAACCGTGGGACATGGCGCCGGTGGCAAAGCGCTTGACGATCTCTTTCGCCGGTTCGACTTCATCCAGCGGCACCGGCGGCATCTGGCCAAACTTGAACTCGAACAGGCCGCGGAACGTCATGTGCCGCCGCGACTGGTCGTTGATGATCTGCGCGTATTCCCGGTAGGTGTCGAAACTCGACTGTCTGGTCGAATGCTGCAGCTTCGCGATCGCCTCCGGCGTCCACATGTGTTCTTCGCCGCGGGTGCGGAACGCGTATTCGCCTCCGGCATCCAGCGCGTGGGTCAGCACCGGGTCGGCACCGAAGGCCTCATGGTGCAGTCGTATCGCCTCCTCTGCCACCTCGAACAGGCCTATGCCCTCGACCTGGGACGAGGTGCCGGTGAAATACTTGGCGACCAGCTCGCGCGACAAGCCCACCGCCTCGAATATCTGCGCTCCAGTGTAGGACATGTAGGTGGAGATGCCCATCTTCGACATCACCTTCAGCATCCCTTTGCCGATGGCCTTGACGAAATTCCTGATCGCCTTGCCGCCGTCGATCGCCGCCGGCAGCAGTCCTTGCATTTCGAGCACGGTTTCCAGTGCGACATAAGGGTGAATCGCTTCGGCGCCGTAACCGGCAAGCAGCGCGAAATGATGCACCTCGCGCGCCGAACCGGTTTCCACCACCAGCCCGGCGCTGGTCCGGAGGCCCTTGCCGACCAGATGCTGATGGACTGCCGACAGCGCCAGCAGCGCCGGAATCGCCACATTATTGCGGTCCATGCGGCGGTCGGAAACGATGATGATGCTGTATCCCGAGCGCACCGCGTCCTCGGCTTGAGCACACAGGCTCGCCAGGCGCGCTTCGATCGCCTCATGGCCCCATTCCACCGGATAGGTGATGTCGAGTTCGAACGACTTGAACTTGCCTTCGGTGTTGCGATCGATGTGCCGGATCTTGTCCATCTCGTAGAAATCCAGCACCGGCTGGCTGACTTCGAGCCGGATCGGCGGATTGATCTCGTCGATACCCAGCAGATTCGGCTTGGGCCCGATGAAGCTCACCAGACTCATCACCAAGTCTTCGCGGATCGGGTCGATCGGCGGGTTGGTCACCTGGGCGAACAATTGCTTGAAATAGTGGTAGAGCGTCTTGTTCTTGGCAGACAGTACCGCCAGCGGCGAATCGTTGCCCATGGAGCCGATCGCCTCTTCAGCGGCGGTGGCCATCGGCAGCATCAAGAATTTGAGGTCTTCCTGCGTGTAGCCGAACGCCTGCTGGCGGTCGAGCAGTGGCACCTCCGAGCGCGCCGGCTGCTGCTTGTCGCTCTCCACTTCGTCGAGCCTGATGCGGATGCGCTCGATCCACTCGCGGTAGGGCTTGGCCGCGGCGAGCGTGTCCTTCAGTTCCTTGTCGTCGATGATGCGCCCGCGCTCGACGTCGATGAGGAACATCTTGCCCGGCTGCAGACGCCATTTTTTGACGATTCTTTCCTCCGGGATCGACAGCACGCCGGCCTCGGAAGCCATGACCACGAGCTCGTCGTCGGTGACGACGTAACGCGCCGGCCGCAGGCCGTTGCGGTCCAGCGTGGCGCCGATCTGGCGGCCGTCGCTGAACGCCACCGCCGCGGGCCCGTCCCAGGGCTCCATCATCGCCGCGTGGTATTCGTAGAACGCGCGCCGGTTGGCGTCCATCGTCGTGTGCTTTTCCCAGGCTTCGGGGATCAGCATCATCATCGCGTGGGCGAGTGAATAGCCTCCCATCAACAGCAGTTCGAGCGCATTGTCGAACGAGGCCGAGTCCGACTGGCCGTCGTAGATCAGCGGCCAGATCTTGTTCAGGTCGTCGCCGAGTATCGGGCTGGAGATCGCCTGCTGCCGCGCGCGGATCCAGTTGACGTTGCCGCGCAAGGTGTTGATCTCGCCGTTGTGGGCGATCAGGCGGAACGGATGCGCCAGATCCCAGGTGGGGAAGGTATTGGTGGAAAAGCGCTGGTGCACCAGGGCCAGCGCCGATACCAGGCGCGGGTCCTGCAAGTCCTTGTAGTATTTGCCTACCTGATCGGCCAGCAGCAGGCCCTTGTAGACCAGCGTGCGCGCCGACATCGACGGCACGTAGAACTCCTTGCCGTGTTTGAGCCGGAGCGCCTGGATCGCGTGTCCCGAAGACTTGCGGATGATGTACAGCTTGCGCTCGAGCGCATCGGTCACCGTTACTTCGCCGCCACGGCCGATGAACACCTGCCGCACCACCGGTTCGATTGCCCTGCCCGATTCGGCCAGTCCCGAGTTGTCGCGCGGCACATCGCGCCAGCCGAGCAGCACCTGCCCTTCGTCCTTGATCGCGCGCTCTATTTCGTATTCGCAGGCGAAGCGCGACGCCGGTTCCTGCGGCAGGAACACCATGCCCACGCCGTACTGGCCGACCGGCGGCAACTGCACACCCTGCCCCGCCATTTCTTCGCGCAGGAATCGATCCGGGATCTGGATCAGTATGCCGGCGCCGTCGCTTTCGAGCGGGTCGGCACCGACCGCGCCGCGATGAGCGAGGTTCTTCAGTATCTGCAGCCCTTGCTCGATGATAGTGTGACTGCGCGCACCCTTGATGTTCGCAACGAAGCCGACGCCGCAGGCGTCATGCTCGTTGGCGGGGTCGTACAGGCCTTGTGCCGCAGGGGGAACAAGGGGCAGGGCTGGATCGGTCACGCGCGCACCTCTGGCTGCAATTGGACCGCGGAAGGTCGTGGACTAGCCCCCGACTTTTTCCGGCGGAACCAATGATTTTACCCGCGGATTACTGTCACTTCAAGCGCTTGCGCGCCCTATGTTGGTGCACATGCGCGCTTGCGTGGCGGGCTCAGGCAGGCCGGGAAAAGGCCAGCGCCTGCTGCAGCGGCGCCGCGGGAACATCGCCGCGAACCGACGCACCGCCGATGGCGTCGAGCAGCACGAAGCGCAGCTTTCCACCCTCGGCCTTCTTGTCCGCCCCCATCAGCTGCAGCAGGCGTTCGGGCGCAATGTCCGGTGGTGCAACCGGCAGACTCGCGCGCCGCAGCAACGCAATGATGCGCTCCACCTCGGACTGCGCGATCAGACCCAGGCGATGCGACAAATCCGCGGCCATCACCATGCCCGCGGCCACCGCCTCGCCGTGAAGCCAGGTGCCGTAACCCAGGCCGGACTCGATGGCGTGACCAAAGGTGTGGCCGAAATTGAGCAGGGCACGCACGCCGGTCTCGCGTTCGTCTTCGGCTACCACGGCAGCCTTGATCTCGCAACAGCGGCGCACCGCGTGTGCCAGCGCCGGCGGATCACCCGCAAGCAGATCCTCCATGTTCTGCTCCAGCCAGGAAAAGAACGCCGCGTCGCGGACCAGGCCGTGCTTGATGACCTCGGCGATGCCCGCGGAGAGTTCACGCGCGGGTAGCGATTTGAGTACCTCGGTGTCGGCCAGCACCAGACGCGGCTGGTAGAAGGCGCCTATCATGTTCTTGCCTAGCGGGTGATTGATGCCGGTCTTGCCCCCGATCGAGGAGTCCACCTGGGCGAGCAGCGTGGTCGGAATCTGGATGAAGGGGATGCCACGCATATAGGTCGCCGCGGCAAAGCCGGCGAGATCGCCGACGACGCCGCCGCCCAGGGCGAGCAGCGTGGTTCTGCGGTCGCAGCGCTGCTCCAGCAACGCATCGTAAATGCGGTTGAGCGTGCTCCAGTTCTTGTAGCGCTCGCCATCGTCGAGCACGACACTCATCACTTCCACGCCGCGCGCGCGCAGCGCGTCGGCCAGCTGCTGCAGATACAGGGGTGCAACCGTGGTGTTGGAAACGATGGCGACCTTGAGCAGATCCAGCTGCGGCAAAATCAATTCAACGCCGGTCAGCAGGTGCGCACCGATGTGTATCGCGTAGGCGCGCTCGCCCAGGTCTACGTCTACGCGGAGAGTTTGCATCGTTCCCTCACCTGTGGGAGTAACTGCAGCAGCAGGGTGCGCGCGCGTTGGCGGCCGGTATCGACGACGATGTCGGCAATTTCGCGGTACAACGGGTCGCGCTGCTGATAGAGGCACTGCAGCTTCTCCAAGGGGTCGGCGTTCTGCAGCAACGGCCTGGATTTGTCGTACCTGGTTCGCTGCCACAGATCCTTGGGCTGGCCGTGCAGATAGATGACCAGGCCGCGTTGGGCGAGATGCTCGCGGTTTGCCGGAGCCAGCACCGCTCCGCCGCCGGTCGCCACCACCACGTTAGTCAACTGCGTCAACTGGTCCACAACCTGCGCTTCGCGCGCGCGAAATCCCGCCTCGCCTTCGATCTCGAATATAAGCGAGACCGTTACGCCGGTGCGGCGCTCGATTTCCTGGTCGGTATCGTGGAAGGACTTGGCGAGCTCCGCGGCGAGCTGCCTGCCCAGCGTCGTCTTGCCCGCCCCCATCAGACCGACGAGGAATATATTGTTCGAGGCGTTCACGCAACTATTCTAGCAGTACCGGCCTCATCCCAAGCCAGCTCCTGGCACGCGGCGCATCGTGAGGCACGAGCCCTTGAACAGCCCGCGCAAGCTTCTCGCGCGGGCGGTCCACCAAAAATAAGAGCCGGTTGCCCGGCCCTTATGTAGGCAGCGAAGAAACCTGTCAGCGCACGGTCAGGCGATCGTCCACGATGCGCGGCGTGATGAATACCAACAGCTCCGTCTTGTTATCTTGCTTGCTGTTGTTCCTGAACAGATTGCCGAATACCGGAATGTCGCCAAACAGCGGTACCTTGGTAGTCGTGTTGCGTTCGTCCTGGCTGAAAATGCCGCCGATCACCACTGTGCCGCCGTTTTCGACCAGCACCTCGGTCTTGACGTGCTTGGTGTCGATGGCGAAACCCGCCGTCGTCACCTGGCCCACCGAATCCTTGTTGATGTCCAGGGTCATGATGATGTTGCCGTCCGGCGTAATCTGCGGCTTGACCTTCAGGCTCAGATTCGCTTTGCGGAACGACACGCTGGTAGCCCCACTCGAGGTCGCCTGTTGGTACGGCAACTCGGTGCCCTGTTCGATCAGCGCCTCGACTTTGTCTCCGGTCAGCACCCTCGGGCTGGAGATGATCTTGCCCTTGCCATCTGCTTCGAGCGCGCTCAGCTCCATGGTGATAAAGTGGTTGAAATTCTTGTTGAACAGAATCGCCGAAAGCGCGCCCGCGTTGAAGCCGCCGAGACCGGTGGCCGGCAGGTTCACGTTCTGTACGGCGTCGATATTGGCGGGAATCCCGGTCACCAACTGCTGCGAACCACCTTGGTTGAACGGCGAGCTGCTCGTCAATTGCCCGGTTGATTGCAGCCCCGCGCCGATGTTGTAGCGCGCGCTGGGGCCGATCAGGTGATCGCCGCCGGGCTTCATCGTGCTGTAGCCGAGCTTCGCACCGAGGTTTTTGCTGAAGGTGTCGCTTGCCTCGACGATGCGCGCCTCTATCATTACCTGGCGCACCGCCACGTCGATCTGGGCGATCAGCTTGCGCACTTCCTCCAGGCGCGTAGGTACGTCCTGTACGAACACCGTATTGGTGCGCGCGTCGACCACCGCGCTGCCGCGCTTTGACAGCACCTTCTGTTTTTCCGAAATCAGCAGCGCCTGCACGTCGGCCGCTTTCTGGTAATTAAGCTGGAAGCTCTCGGTGCGAACGGCCTCAAGCTCGCCGATCTGCTGCTGCGATTCCAGCGTGAGTTTCTCCTTGGTCGCCAGTTCGTCCCGCGGCGCAATCCACACCACATTGCCGTTCTTGCGCATATCCAGGCCGCGCGTATCGAGAATGATCTGGAGCGCCTGGTCCCAAGGCACGTCTTTCAGGCGCAAGGTCAAACTGCCGCCGACCGCGTCGCTGGTGATAATGTTGAGATCGGTGAAATCCGCGATCACGTTGAGCACGCTGCGCACTTCGACATTCTGGAAGTTCAGCGACAGTTTCTCGCCGGTGTAGCCAGCCTTGCTCCCCTGCGTCAATTTGTTCGGATCGGGAACGATGGTCTTGACCTCGACGACGAATTGGGTATCAGTCTGGTAGGCGCTGTGCTCCCAGAGGCCTTTGGGCGCGATCACCATGCGCACGTTGTCGCCCTGGCTGTAGGTATTGATCGACTGCACGGCGGTACCGAAATCGGTCACGTCCAGACGCCGGCGCAATTTGTCCGGCAGCGCGGTTTTGAGGAAATCGATGACCAGGTTTTGTCCCTGCGTTCGAATGTCTATGCCGGTCGAACTGTCGGATAGATCGACCACGATTCGGCCTTCTCCCGCCTTGCCGCGGCGAAAGTCGATGTCGCGAACGTTGTGCCCATCCTGCTGCTTGGCTTCCACGAAATGCGTAATCGCAGCCCCGCCGCCGCTGCTGGCGTCCGCCGTCGCCCCGGCAAGGATGATGACCAGGTTCTTGCCGTCGATCTGGGTGTCATAACCGACCGACCGTCGCAGATTGAGCACCATGCGCGTGCGCTCGCCCGCCTGCACCATGTTCATGCTCAGCAGTTCGCCCTCGCCGATGGTCTGGCTGCTGCGCCCGAGCCCGTTCACCGTATTGGGCAAATCGAATGCGATCCGGGCTGGGTTGGCCACGGTGAAGCTCCCGGGTTGCGTTTTGAGTTCTTCCTTCAGCGTCAACTTGACGATGATCTTGCCGCTTTGCTGCGAGACGTTGAACGCCTCGACGCTGTTTTGCGGCGTCTGCGCCATCACCTGGGTCGCCCATATGGAAGCGATCAAGACGCCGATTACACCGAGTATTTTAGCCATAGAGATCCTCACCTTCCTTTTCCCGCTTCTGCCTCGAGTATCTGCAGCGCGCTTTTGCGCTCAGTCCATTCGCCGGATGCATCCTGCACGAACTCTTTGAGGTTGATCTGACTGTCGCTAATTTCGGTAATTTTGCCGAAATTCTGTCCCAGGTAATTGCCTGCCTTTACCCGATACAAACTGGTTTCCGCCCGCACCAACGCGTAGGTAACGCCTTTTTGCGAGAGCGTACCGACCATTTTCAGGGATTCCAGCGGATACGCCTCCAGCGGTTCTTTGGGGCGAGAGGTATCGGGCCCATTGCCGCCGGGAGGACGCGGACCCGGACCCTTCGGAATGGCGGCCTCGATCTTTGCCGCGCCGAACGGGTCAGGCTTGTCATAAGCGCTATAGGGCACCGGTTCGTAGGGTTTCACCACCGGCAGCGGGTCGATGCGGCCGCGCAGGTCTTTGGTAAGTACTTTGAGCTCTTCCTTGAGGTCCTGGTGCTCGTCGCCGCCGCACGCGGCGAGCAACAACACGGGGATGATGATGGCTAGATTTTTCATTTCTTCGCCGCCCCACCTTTAGCCGCGGTCTTGGCGGCAGCGGCTTTCTTCTGTTTTGACACCTCTTCCTCGTCCAGATAACGGAAGGTCTTCGCAGTCGTTTCCATCGCCAGTACGCTGCCGTCTTTTCCGCTCGGGGCGATGAATATGTCGTTAAGCGTGACGATGCGCGACAGCTGGGCGATGTCGCTCGCGAACTGTCCCATCTCGTGATAGCCGCCCGTTACCCTGACGCTGACCGGCAATTCCGCATAAAAGTCTTTCACGGTTTCCTTCGGCGCCGGCCTGAACAGTTCGAATTGGAGCCCCCGACCCAGCCCCGCCTGATTGATATCCACCAGCAGTGCGTCCATCTGCGACTTATTGGGCAACTGCTTCAGCAGCGCGCCGAACGAACTTTCGATTTCGCGCCGCTGCTGCTGGTATTGATCGAGGTTGACCGAAGTCTGTTTCTTGAGCTTGTATTCGTCCTTGAGCTTGCCTTCCAGTTCAGCCCCGACGGTGAGTTCCTCCATCTGCTTCTGCCAGTCAACCACGTAGCCGACGGCGACCAAGACCCCCAGCGTCACGATCAGCGCAAGCAACTTGGGCAGGGCCGGCCAGGTGCCCGGGTCTTTGGGATTGAGATATTTGAATTGTTCAAGCAGCTTGTTCATCAGGCCATTCCTACTTTTTTGCGCTGCCTTGGTCCGCGCCCGTCTTCGCCGCACCGGCGGGCGGCGCCGCGCCCGCCTGCTTCGCGCCTGCCGCCGCGGCTTTCCCCGCACCGCCCTTGGCGGCGTCGGACTCGGGCTGCTGGCGCCGGATACTGACGTTCATATTAAATTCGGACAGCCGCTTGCCATTGACGTTGGCCACCCGGATTTCGACTAGGTCCGGAGTCTCCAGGTAGCGCGACGACTCCAGATTGCGCATCAAGGTCGATACCCGCGCATTAGATTGCGCATAGCCGCTCAGGTTGACCTTGCTCCCGGTTTGTTTGATCGACTTCAGGTACACGCCATCCGGGGTTTGCTCTACCAGTTGCGCGATCAGATACACGGTCTGTGCGCGATCCGCCTGCAGGGTTTCGATCACCTGCTTGCGCGCCTTCAAAGCCTGAATTTCCTCCTTCAGCTTGTTGATTTCCTCGATTTCCTTGTCCAGCTTGGCATTCTCGTCCTTGAGAAATCGGTTGCGTTCCGTCTGCGTGGAGATGCGCGTGGCGTAATAGCCGTGCACCAACAGGACGATAGACGCCGCCAGACCGGCGACCATCCCCATCAGAATGTAGAACTGCAGATTGTGTGCTTTGCGGCGTGCTTCGCGCCAAGGCAGCAGATTGATGCGGATCATGAATCGAACCTCCGCATTCCCAATCCGCAAGCGACCATCAATGACGGCGCATCGATCAGCAGCTTCTTCGGCTGGATGCGCGGCGACACTTGCATGCCTGCAAACGGGTTGGCCACCTGCGTATTGACCTGGGAACGCGAGCCGACTATGTCCTCCAACCCCGGGATCACCACCGAGCCGCCGGTAAGAAGGATGTGTTCGATGCTGCTGTACTGGGTTGAGGTGAAGAAAAATTGCATGGCGCGCTGTACTTCCACCGCCAGATTTTCTAGGAACGGCCGCAATATTTCAGCGTCGTAGGAATCGGGCAAGCCGCCGCTGCGTTTGGCATTCTCGGCTTCTTCCTGGCTCATTCCGTATTGGCGCATGATTTCTTGGGTAAGCAGGCTACCGCCAAACGCCTGCTCCCGGGTGTACACGGTCTGGTCGTTGCGGAGCACCGTCACATTCATGACATTGGCTCCGATGTCCACCAGGGCTATATTCTGTTCCTTGCCGTCATCGGGAAACTGCTTCTTGATCAGATCGAAGGCAGTCTGGATCGCGTAGGACTCGACGTCCATGACCAAAGCAGTCAGGCCTGCAGCCTCCGCAACCGCGACCCGGTCCTCGACCTTCTCCTTGCGCGAGGCGGCGATCAGCACCTCCACCTCTTCCGGGTTTGAAGGCGCGGGGCCGATCAATTGGTAATCTAGATTGACCTCTTCCAGCGCAAATGGAATGTACTGATTGGCCTCGGTCTCGACCTGGATGCCCAATTCCTCGTCGCGCAGCCCGGCCGGCACCACAATCTTCTTGGTAATCACCGCGGCGGAGGGCAGCGCCATGGCGACGTTTTTGGTTCGCGTGGCCAGTTTCTTCCAACCGCGCTTCACCGTGTCCACCACCGCCTCGAGGTTGGTGATATTGCCATCGACCACCGCATCCTTGGGCAGAGATTCGATACAGTAACGCTCCACGCGCAAGGCCCCCTTTCCGGCATCGACAATTTCAACCATCTTGACTGCAGACGAGCTGATGTCCATCCCAAAAAGCGGTGGCGCTTTAGGCTTGAAGATATCAAGGTCCAATGCGAATTTCCCTTTGATCTATGCCCGCTTAGGTGCGATACATATAATTTACGTTAAATGCTAGCAACAAGTCTTGACGATGTAAAGCAAATAATGCAAGGGGGCTTGACAGACCGCGCGCGAAGCGGGCACGCCCCACGGGCGTGGATACTCTATAATGCCGACGCCAAGGGATGCTTCGCGAGCGCGGCGATGACCGCGCCCCCTGGACCTTGGGGTCCGCTTACCCCTTTCTCAAACCCGAACTGAAGCCGCAACAGGCGCGGAAAATAGGACTCTTGGCCGCCAAGTCATCATTCATGTGGTTACGGCTGATCGCCTTCCCGGTGTTTCTCCTTGCCGGCCTGGGCGTCGCCGCCGCTGCGCTGCTGGGGTTGATGGTCTTGCTCGCCTTCCCCAATCTGCCCTCGCTCGAGGCGCTTACCGATTACCGGCCGAAAGTGCCGCTGCGCGTGTACACCGCAGAAGGCGCCTTGATCGGCGAGTTCGGCGAGGAGCGCCGCGCCATCGTTGCCATCGGCGAGGTCCCGGAGATCATGAAACGCGCCATCCTGGCCGCCGAAGACGAGCGCTTTTACCAGCATACCGGGGTGGACTACCAAGGTGTCGTCCGGGCCGCCTACTCCAACCTGACGTCGGGCGGAAAACGTCAGGGCGCCTCCACCATCACCATGCAGGTAGCCAGAAATTTTTTCCTCAGCAGCGAAAAAACCCTTACCCGCAAGCTGTACGAGGCGCTGCTTGCGTTCAAGATCGAAGCGAGTTTGTCCAAGGACGATATTCTGCAGATCTATATCAATCAGATCTACCTGGGACAGCGCGCCTATGGCTTCGCCGCGGCGGCGCAGATCTATTTCGGCAAGGCGCTCAAGGATATCAACATACCCGAAGCGGCGATGCTGGCCGGGCTGCCCAAAGCCCCCTCCAGCTTCAATCCGGTGGTCAATCCCAAACGTGCCAAGCAACGCCAGCTTTATGTGCTGCGCCGAATGCACGAACTGGGCCAAATCACCGATGTCCAGCTTGCCGAAGCGCAAAAGGCACAGCTTGTAGTCAAGCATGAAACCAACGAATATTCGGTGCGCGCCGAATACGTCGCCGAGATGGTGCGGCAGATGCTGTTCGATCGCTTCGGCGACGAGGTATACGCCAGGGGTTATCGCATTTACACCACCATCACGAGGGCGGACCAGGAGGCAGCCTACGCGGCGCTGCGCCGCGGCGTGCAGGACTATGACAAGCGTCACGGTTATCGCGGCCCGGAGGGCTATGTCGAAATGCCTCCTGAGGGCCAGGCGGACGAAGATCTGGAAGACGCGCTGTCGGAAGAATCCGACAGCGACGACCTCCTGGTTGCGGTAGTGCTGGAAGCCGGCCCGAAACAGGTGCGCGCCTACCGCCGCGGCGGAGAAGTCGTGACCATCGCGGGCGATGGCCTCAAGTTTGCACAGAAGATGCTGGACGAGAAGGCGGCGCCGAACAAGAGAATCCGGCGCGGCGCGCTGATCCGCATCCAGAAGGACGAGAAGCGCAATTGGCATATCGTGCAACTTCCGGAGGTCGAGGCGGCGCTGGTCGCCGTCAGTCCAAGCGACGGCAGCGTGCGCGCGCTGGTGGGCGGCTTCGATTTCAATCGCAACAAATTCAATCACGTCACCCAGGCATGGCGCCAGCCCGGCTCCAGTTTCAAACCCTTCATCTATTCGGCCGCGCTGGAGAAAGGCTTCACCCCGGCCACCATCGTCAACGATGCGCCGGTAGTGGTCGACGCCGCCCAGACCGGCGGGCAAACCTGGGAGCCGCACAATTACGACAACAAGTACGAAGGGCCGATGCGCCTGCGCATGGGCCTGGCGAAGTCGAAGAACATGGTCTCGATCCGCGTGCTGCAGGCGATCGGCCCGCAATACGCGCAGGACTACATTACGCGATTCGGCTTCGACGCCGACAAGCATCCGCCCTACCTCACTATGGCGCTGGGCGCGGGTTCGGTCACGCTGTGGCAGATGGCGCGAGCCTATTCGGTATTTGCCAGCGGCGGCTATCGCATCGAACCCTACGTGGTGCAACGCATCGTCGACGACCGCGGCAATATCCTCGCGCAAGCACAACCGCCGCTGGCAGGCGACGAAAGCCTGCGCGTGATCGACGCGCGCAACGCTTTCGTCATGGACAGCATGCTGCACGACGTGGTGCGCTTTGGCACGGGTGCGCGTGCCATGGCGCTCGGGCGCAAGGATCTGGCAGGCAAGACCGGCACCACCAACGACCTCGTCGACGCCTGGTTCGGGGGCTATCAGCCATCCCTGACCGCGATCGCGTGGATCGGCTTCGACCAGCCGCGCAAGCTGGGCAACAATGAAACCGGGGGCGTCGCCGCACTCCCCATCTGGATGAGCTATATGGGCAAGGCCCTCAAGGGAGTGGAAGAATCGTTCCAGCAAGTTCCGGAAGGGGTGGTCAGTGCCAGCATCAATCCGGACACGGGCCAGTCGGCAAGCGATGGCAAAATAAGCGATTACTTCTATCGCGAAAATGTTCCGACCGCGCAAAAACGCGACGCGCCTGCCGAGGGCACACGCAGTTCAGAGGAAGTCAAAAGCCAGTTGTTTTAGCGCCGGCCGTTGACCCAATTACAAAATGAGGGGATGCATCGCCTCATACTCCCCTATAACAGGGGCCATTTCGGTAATTCTGAAATGGCCCCTTAAACTGCCTCACTGCAAATTCACCGCTTCGCCTGCCTGCTCGCTGACATAGACCGAAAGCGCCGCGAACAGCTCCGTACCGTCGCGGATGTTGACCCAGCGTCCGCCATCGCCGCGGAAGTGGTATCCGCCCGATTTCGCTGCCACCCAGATTTCCCGCGCTGCGGCCTGGCTGTTTACGATGATCTTGCTGCCATTTCCGAACTCGATTTCGAGCACCCCCGTGCCCTTGAACTCGCAATCGGCGTCGATGCCGCTCGCCTCGATGCGGCGGTCAATTTCCTGTAGTGTGCTCTCGGCCGTCCAGGTGAATTCGCTCTCGTCCATGAGTCTGCGTCAGCCTTGCGCCAAATGCTCCCGTGCTACTATTGAATCATGCGTGCAATCGTTAGCGCCATCCTGCTTTGCGTGCTGCTTGAAGCCTGCGGCTCCAAGGGCGCACTGGTCATGCCGGCCAAGCCGGGCACCGAGCAGCAGCAGTCCAATAGTAGCAAACAAAACTGAGCGCCATGTTTGAGTTTCGCAACGGCTCACTGTATGCCGAGTCGGTCTCCGTGGAAGCGATTGCCAGCGAGCACGGCACGCCGCGCTTCGTCCATTCGCGCGCTGCGCTCTACGAGGCTTGGCACGATATCATTCCGGTCAGGAATAGCGGCGCCGCCAGCGCTGTTTGCGATGTGGTCGGACCGGTCTGCGAAAGTGCCGACTTTCCGGGCAAGGAGGGCGAACTGGCGGTAGACGAGGGCAACCTGCTGGCGGTGGCGTCGGCCGGTGCCTACGCCATGTGCATAAGTTCAGATTACAACAGCCGGCCGCGCGCAGCCGAAATCATGGCAGACGGGGCCAGGACCCGCTTGATCCGGGAGCTCGAGCGCCCCGAGGCACTTTTTGCTTTGGAACATCTTTTGCGTTAGATTGCGCGATCCAAATTGCGCGACAAACCGTTGCGCCCCCAGCCAAGACAATGAATTCAGAGATCCCGGTGCCTAAACCAAAGAAACTGATGCTCTTTGCGATGTTCGGCCTCGCGATCTTCGTCGTTTCGCTGCTCGCCTATCGGGGGGCCGAGACGAACGCACAAGAGGCCAAGCCTGCAAGAACCATTGCCGAAATTCCCGTTTCGGTGGCAACGGTGACGCAACAGACCGTTCCGGTGCGCATTCAGGTGATCGGCAATGTCGAGGCCTACACGACGGTAGCGCTGAAGGCGCGCGTGGACGGACAGATCGTCGAGGTCAACTTCAAGGAAGGCCAGGAAGTAAGGAAGGGGGTGGTGCTGTTCAAGATCGATTCGCGCCCGTTCGAATCAACGTTGCGCCAGGCCGAAGCAAACTTGATGCGCGATACCGCACAAAAGGAACAGACCCGTTCGCAGGAGCGGCGCTACCAGGAGTTGCTGCAAAAGAATTTTGTGTCCAAGGAGGCGTATGCGCAGTTTCGCACCAACGCCGATTCCGCCGAAGCCTCGGCGCTCGCCAGCAAAGCTGCGGTCGAGAACGCTCGACTGCAGCTCGAGTACTGTACTATTCATTCGCCGATAGACGGGTTTGTCGGCAAGGTGATGCTGCAAATGGGTAACATGGTCAAAGCCAACGATACCAACCCGCTGGTCATAATCAATCAGGTGCGACCGATCTATGTAAATTTTGCAGTACCGGAACAGTATCTGTCCGCCATTCGCGGCTATATGGCTAAAGGGCAGTTGGAGGTGGAAGCCCTGCCGCCGAATTCGGACAAAACGGCGGTGTCCGGAACGCTGAGTTTCATCGACAACGCCGTCGATACGACCACCGGCACGATCAGATTGAAGGCCGTATTTCCGAACAAGGATACCGCGCTGTGGCCGGGTCAGTTCGTCGGCACCAGCCTCAAGCTCTACGACCAGAAAGAGGCGCTGGTCGTCCCGTCGCAAGCGGTGCAAACCGGACCCAGCGGCCAGTACGTCTATGTCGTCAAAGCGGATATGACCACTGAAGTGCGCAAGGTAGAGGTGGCCCGGTCCGATGGCGACAGCGTCATCATCGCCAAGGGCGTGCAAAAGGGCGAGACGGTCGTGGTCAAAGGCCAGTTGCGCCTGGCGCCGGGAATCAAAGTCACGGTCGCCAAGCCGGCGGGCGAGAAGCCGTGAACATCGCCGAACTGTTTGTCCGGCGCCCGGTCATGACCGTCCTGGTCATGGTCGGGATCGTGATCTTCGGATTCGCGGGTTTCCGATTGCTGCCGGTGAGTCAGCTGCCTAACATCGATTTTCCAACCATACAAGTAACGGCAGAACTACCCGGCGCCAGTCCCGAGACGATGGCCTCCGCCGTGGCGACGCCGCTGGAGAAGCAGTTCTCGACCATCGCCGGCATCGATACCATGACCTCGGTCAGTGGCCAGGGGACGACGGCGATTACCATCCAGTTCGCTCTGGACCGGGACATCGACGCCGCTGCCCAGGATGTCAATTCGGCCATCGCCTCGGCGGCGCGCCAGCTGCCGGCAACCATGCCCGCACCACCGTCGTTCCGTAAGGTCAATCCTGCCGACTTCCCAGTCTACTACCTTGCGCTTACCTCGGATGTGCTGCCGCTGTCGACGGTCAACGAATACGCCGAAACGTTTCTCGCACAACGCATCTCCACCATCAGCGGCGTGGCCCAGGTGCAGGTGTTCGGGCAGCAGAAATATGCCGTACGCGTGCAGGTCGACCCGAGCCAACTCGCCGCGCGCGGCGTCGGCATCAACGAGGTTGAGCAGGCCATCGCCCAGGCCAACGTCAATCTGCCCACTGGCACGCTTTATGGCAAGGACCGCATGTTCGCGGTGCAGGCCACCGGCCAGCTGTTCAACGCGGCAGCGTTCCGCCCTATCATAGTCACTTATCGCAACGGCTCGCCGGTGCGCCTGAACGAACTCGGTAGGGTTATCGATTCGGTACAGAGCGATAAGGTCGCCGCCTGGTTCAAAGGCAAGCGCGGCATCGTGCTCGCGATTCAGCGCCAGCCCGGCACCAACACTATCGAGGTGGTGAACTCGATCAAACGGCTGCTGCCGACCTTCCGCGCCGAGGTGCCGGCAGGGATCGACATCAACATCCTGTATGACCGCTCGGAGACCATCCGCAGCTCAGTCGAAGAGGTGGAGTTTACGTTGATGCTGTCGCTGGCGCTGGTGGTCATGGTGATCTTCATCTTCCTGCGCAACATCCCGGCGACCATCATCCCGAGCTTCGCGCTGCCGTTGGCCATCATCGGCACGTTTGCGGCGATGTACCTATTCGGCCACAGCCTTGACAATATTTCGCTGATGGCGCTCACCCTTTCGGTCGGGTTTGTCGTGGACGACGCCATTGTCATGCTGGAGAACATCACCCGCCATTTGGAGATGGGCAAGAGCCGCTGGCAGGCGACCCTCGACGGCTCCAGCGAGATCAGCTTCACCATTTTGTCGATGACGATATCCCTGATCGCGGTATTCATTCCGGTGTTGTTCATGGGCGGCATACTCGGGCGCCTGCTGCACGAGTTCGCGATCGTGATCATGGTCGCCGTGCTGATCTCCGGTTTTGTCTCGCTCACGCTGACACCGATGATGTGCAGCCGCATCCTCAAGCCGCATTCCGCACAGAAACACGGATACCTGTTCATGCTTTTCGAACACGTCTTCGAGGCGGTCAAGAACGCTTACGCCGTGACTTTACGCTGGACGCTCAGACACCGGCGATTCACCATGGCGCTGTTCCTCGGCATCATCGTCGTCACCGGATTCCTGTTTGCGAATATGCCCAAGGGCTTTCTGCCGAGCGAGGACTCGGGCCAGCTGTTCTGCATCACCGAAGCGCCCCAGGACATTTCTTTCGACGCCATGGCCGGGCTGCAGACCCAGGTGGCCGAGATCATCCGCCAGGATCCCAATGTCGAAGCGGTGATGTCCTTTGTCGGCGCCACCGGCTTCAACCCTGCACTCAACAGTGGCCGCATCACCATCACCCTCAAGCCGCGTGATCAGCGCAAGTCTGCCGACGAGGTGATCCGCGGGCTGCGACCGAAAGTCAACACCGTGCTCGGAATCAAGGCCTTCATGCAGAACGTGCCGGCGATCCGCATCGGCGGGCAGCTCACCAAGAGCCCGTACCAGTATGTACTCCAGGGCGCGAACACCGAAGAGCTGTACCGCTGGGTTCCCATCATCGAGGCAAAGCTAAAAACCCTGCCCACTCTGATCGACGTCGGCAGCGATCTGCAGATCACCCGGCCGCAAGTTACGGTAAATATCGACCGGGAGAAGGCTTCCGCGCTCGGGGTGAGCGCTCAGCAGATAGAAATGGCGCTCAATAATGCCTACGGCGCGCACCAGGTGTCGACCATCTACACCGCAACCAACCAGTACTGGGTGATACTGGAGCTAGACCCGCGCTTCCAGACGGACCCGTCGGTGCTGCCGATGCTCTACGTGCGTTCCACAACCGGCGCATTGGTACCGCTCGACACCCTGGCGAAGATGACCTACGGCGTAGGTCCACTTTCAGTCAGCCATCTGGGACAATTGCCGTCGGTAACTTTTTCCTTTGACCTGCGACCCGGCGTTGCGCTGTCGCAGGCGATCGAGGAGATCAACCGCGCCACGCTGCAACTTCAGGTCCCGACCACCCTCAACACCACCTTCCAGGGTACGGCGCAGGCGTTCAAAGCGTCGCTGCAGGGCATGGGTCTGCTGCTGCTTCTGGCCATCGTCGTCATCTACCTGGTGCTCGGCATCCTGTATGAAAGCTTCATTCATCCGCTCACCATATTGTCGGGCCTGCCGACCGCTGCGCTCGGCGCGCTGCTGACGCTGCTGGTATTCGGCATCGAGCTCAACATGTACGCCTTCGTCGGCATGATCATGCTGATCGGAATCGTGAAGAAGAACGCCATCATGATGATCGATTTCGCGATCGAGGCGCAGAGAAAAGAGGGGAAGAAAGCCGCCGATGCGATCTACGAAGCGTGCATCGTACGCTTTCGTCCAATCATGATGACTACGATGGCGGCCCTGATGGGGAGCCTGCCGATAGCGCTGTCCATAGGCGCCGGCGGCGACGCGAGAAAACCTCTGGGCCTGGCCGTAGTTGGGGGTCTGGCGGTATCGCAGGTGCTTACGCTCTACATCACGCCGGTCGTCTATCTGTACTTCGAACGCCTGCAGGAGTGGATGGCGCAGCGGCGCGGCAATGCGCATCCGGTGGAGCCCAAGCTAGACACCGTCGATTGAGCCGGATCAGGGATTAAGCTGGCGATAGACGACGGTGGCCACGGCCAGCAGGTTCGCGCGGGCCATCTCGCCGGACAGCGCGTAGCCGAGTTTGCCGTCGATCCAATAGAACACCCCCACCTTGTCTTCCTGGCTGAAGCGAAACGCGGTATCGCGCGGCTCGGCATCCCGGTGCGAAACGTAGAGCGTGATACGCTGCCCTTTGGCGTCCTGATACATGAACTGCGCCACCGGTCCCTTGCCTCCTGGCAACAGCCGCCCGCCTACCAACTCGAAACCCTGCTGCGTCAGCACCGGTGCCTTGAGCTCGCTCCCGAGGCGCTTGGACAGCCATTTCACCAAATGATCTTGCTGATCCGCGCCGACCTCGACCGGGTGCCGCACTTCCGGGGCGTACACGGCATACGCGATGGCGGCGCGGCGCGGCAACGCAGCGGCCTCGACAAACGGATCCGTCCGGTGGGACTGCGCCATCCAACCCAGGGCAAAGCCGAGACCCATCATCCCCGCAGCGATTGCATAGGCCGGCCAGCGCCGGCGCGGCGCGCGCAGCGCGAGCAGGCGCTGCGGCAGCGGTTCGTTCAGCACCGGGTTGTACAGCGCGCGCAGCGCTTCGTTCTGCTCGCGCCAGACGCGCACGCATTCGGCGGCCGCAGGGTCGTGCGCAAGATATGCTTCCACCTGCACGCGGCGCGCGTCATCCAGCTGCCCGTCGGCGTAAGCATGCAGATCAGTTTCGGTGATATTGCTCATTTCACTACTTTAAGGTTCGTTGCCGAAGTCGCATCCGACAGCTTCACGTCCGACATGAGGACGCGCAAGCGCTCGCGCCCGCGCGACAGCCGCGACATCACGGTGCCGATCGGTACGTCCAGTGCCTGGCTGGCTTCGACGTAGCTCAGCTGTTCCAAGCCTACCAGCAGCAGCACTTCACGCTGCTCTGCCGGCAGCCGCCGCAGCGCCGCGTCCAGGTCGCGCAGCTGCAGCGGGTCGGACTGCGGTGCGCTCTCCAGCGCGGCCTCGGTGGCTTCATCCAGCGCGAGCTCCCGCCGCGCCTTCAGCTGATTGATGAATACATTGTGCATGATGGAGAACATCCAGGCGCGCAGATCGCTGCCATGCCGCCACAGATGAAACTTGGACAGCGCGCGCTCGAGCGTGTCCTGGACCAGATCATCGGCCCGGTGGCTGTCCCCCGCCAGCGCGCGCGCGTAGCGCCGCAAGCGGGGAATGTGTTCGGCGATCGCTGCACTATCCATCGACGTATGATAGCAACGTCCGAGCTAGCTCGTGGCAACGTGCCAGACCTTGTTGACGCCGTCGCCGGTCTTGTCGCCGGGCTTCTGGTCCTTGATCCAGAGGTAGACCGGTTTGCCCTTGAACGCCCATTGCTTGGAACCGTCGTCGCGCACGACGATGGTCCAATCGCCGGACCCGCTTGTCGCCATTGCCGCGCTGAGAGGCGGCCAGTTCACCGCGCACGGTCCGTTACATGTGCTCTTGCCGCTGCCGGCCATATCTTTATCAAAGGTGTACAGCGTCATGCCGGCGGAATTGACCAGCGTTGTTCCTTCGAACCGCACCCCCGTAGGCGCGCCGCCCATGCCGGCGCAAGCGCCCAGTAGCGCGGCCAGTAGTACCGATGCCAATACCTTCTTCATGCTGCCTCCTGTGGAATTTGAGTGAAAAATGGGAGTGTTACGGAGCGTTGAACAGGCTGGCATCGGGATTTATTCCGGTACCGGGAAAATTCCGCCGGAACACGTACTTGTCACCCAGCGGTGAAACTGCCGTACCTCGGTTGTTTCGTCGCGCTGAACTCTATACACTCGCTCTGAAACAGGGCTTCCGCCGGCGCCAAGACGCGGAAGCAGCAAGATAGTCAGACTTCGGGTTCCATGTCGCCAGATACGATCTACGACTACATCATCGTTGGGGCAGGCTCTGCGGGCTGTGTGCTCGCCAACCGCCTGACGGCGAGTGGGCGCCACCAGGTGCTGCTGCTCGAGGCCGGTCCGCGCGATCGCGACCCGTGGATCCACGTGCCTCTGGGCTACGGCAAGCTGTTCACCAAATCCTCCGTCAACTGGCGCTACAACTCCGAGCCGGAACCGGAGCTCAACGGGCGGCAGGTGTATTCACCGCGCGGCAAAGTGCTGGGCGGCTCGTCCTCGATCAACGGCCTCGTCTATATTCGCGGGCAGCGGGAAGACTTCGATGCCTGGGGCGTCCCCGGCTGGGGATTCGACGACCTGTTGCCTTATTTCATTCGCAGCGAGGACCAGAGCCGCGGCGCGAACGAATGGCACGGCGTCGGCGGACCGCAGGCAGTCAGCGATTTGCCCGACCGGCATGAGCTGTGCGACGCGTTCATCGCTGCGGCCGGCGAAGTCGGCATTCCGCGCAACGACGATTTTAATGGCGCGGCACAGGAAGGCGCGGGCTACTACCAGGCGACGACCCGGAATGGCCGGCGCTCCAGTACGGCGACTGGATTCCTGCGGCCCGCCGAGCGCCGGGCTAACCTAACGGTGATGACCGGGGCGCTCACGACGCGCATTTTGTTCGATGGCACGCGCGCCATCGGCGTCGAATACCGCCGCGACGGCGTGTTGCGACAGGCGCGCGCGGCGCGCGAAGTTCTGCTCGCCGCAGGCGCGTTCAATTCGCCGCAGTTGCTGCAGCTTTCGGGCGTGGCATCGCGTGAGCTGCTGGCAGCGCACCGCATACCGGTCGTCGCCGAACTTCCCGGGGTCGGCGAAGATTTGCAGGATCATTTCTACGTGCGCACTATCTGGCGCTGCACCCGGACTATCACTTTCAACGACGATATGGCGAACTGGATGCGCACGCTTGGGATTGGATTGAAGTATCTGCTCGCCCGCCGCGGCCCCCTCACCGTTAGCGCGGGCTACGCCGGTGCGTTCGCACGCACTCGACCGGAATTGTCGCGGCCGGACGTGCAATTCTATTTCATCAATTTCAGCCTGCCGAAGGCAGGGGAGAAACTGCACCCGTTTTCCGCGTTTACCTGTTCCATGTGCCCGCTGCGGCCGCAGGCGCGCGGTTCAGTTCACATCCGTTCGGCCGATCCGGGCGAGGCACCGGCCATCCGTTACAATTTTCTCTCCACCGAGGACGACCGCGGCACGGCCGTTGCCGGACTGAAACTGCTGCGTCGCCTGGTGCGCTCTCCGGCGCTGCGGCCTTACGTCGCGGCCGAGGAATTGCCCGGCGAACGCGTGCAGAACGACGACGATTGGCTGGCTTTTTGCCGCGAAACCGGCGGCACGGTCTATCACCCGGTTGCAAGCTGCCGCATGGGTTCGGATGCGCGCGCCGTGACCGACGCGAGGCTGCGCGTGCGCGGGGTTTCCGCGGTGCGTGTCATCGACGCGTCCATCATGCCGACCGTCGTCTCCGGTAACATCAACGCCGCGGTCATCGCGGTGGCCGAAAAAGGCGCCGACCTGGTGCTGGAGGACGCCGCGCATGGACGCTGAATTCGATCGCAATGCCTGCGCCTCGAATATTCGCTTGGTTACCGTTGACACACCCTCGCTGGTTTGACACACTGGGACAAATAAGAATACGCGAGTTGCATCCATCATCTGAGGAGAACTGAATGAACATATGGCGTTTCTGCGTCCGCAACGCGCTTGCGCTGGCGATAGCCGGCCTCGCACTCACCGCACATGCCCAGCAGAAGGAAATCAAGATCGGGGTGATCTACGACTACACCGGACCGTTCGCCGCCGGCGGATCGCTGCCGGGAGCGATGGGCACCAAAGCCGCGATCGAGATGATCAACGAGCGCGGCGGCGTCGAGGGCTACAAGATCAACGCGATCTATGCCGATGCGCAGTCCAAGGCCGACGTCGCGATCAACGAGATGACGCGGCTGATCGAGCAGGAAAAAGTCGACCTGATCCTCGGCGTGTTCTCCAGCGCGCACTGCGTGCCGATGGCGCAATTGGCCGACGCCAAGAAGAAAGTGATGTGGGCCACCATCTGCGTCGCCTCGAGCGTGGTCAAAGACAAGAATTTGACCCACTTCTTCCGCGTGCAGGTGCATTCCGACCAGTACGGCGAAACCTCGTGCAAGTTTCTCAACGAGACTTCCAAGGCCAAGCTGGGCAAGGATCCGAAAGATCTCAAGGTCGCGATCATCTACGAGGACGGACCCTACGGCGCGGGGATCGGTGGCAGCAACGAATCCAGCTGCAAGGCGCTCGGCATCCAGGTGGTGCTGAAGGAAGGTTACTCCGCCACGGCGCCGGACCTGTCCACCCTGGTGACCAAGCTGCGCCGCGCGCGCGCCGACGTGATCCTGCACACCGGCTACAACCCCGACATCACGCTGTTCTGGCGCCAGGCGCGCGAGCAGGGGCTGAAATGGTCGGCGCTGATCGGCCACGGCGCGGGCTACGCGCAGTACGACAAGCTGCACGCGGCGTTCGGCAAGGACGCCGACCTCATTTTCAATATCGATCCGGTAGCGGCGCAACTGCTCGATCCGAAGACCCTGAAACCCGGACTGGGCGACGTGACCAAGGAGATGATCAAGCGCTACACCGCCCAGGTGAAAGACCGCAAGGTGGAGGAAGTCCCGCCGCACGTGTCGATGGGCTTCAACCACACCTACGTTTTCCTCACCGACGTGCTGCCGCGCGCGATCAAGAAATACGGCGGCTTCGGTACGGACGCGCTGCGCAAGGCGGCACTCGACACCGACATTCCGGTAGGCGGGACGATCCAGGGCTACGGCGTGAAGTTCTTCCCGCCGGGAACCCCGATGTCGGGCCAGAACGAGCGTTCCGCGATGGTGGTAATGCAGTACATCAACAACGAAACCAAGATCGTGTGGCCGACCGCGATCAAGACGGCGGATCCGGTGCTGCCACTGCCGAAGAGCCATACTTACGCCCTGCAATAGCGTAGCCGGGCATAACATTATCGTTCCCCCGACTGACACCGACATTGCCGAAGGAGGCGCCAGTGTCGGTCCGGCTTTGCGTCTGACCCCACCTTCGCAAGCGCGTTTGTGCGCGCTAATTCAAGCCCCATGCTGAGCGTCAAGGGAATCACCAAGGTATTCGGCGGCTTCAAGGCCGTGGACCGCGTTTCCTTCGACGTGACCGAGGGCGAAATCCTCGGGTTGATCGGCCCGAACGGCTCGGGCAAGAGCACCACTTTCAATCTGATCGCGGGCGCCCTCTCGCCCAGCGGCGGGTCGATCGAATTTCTCGGCCGCGAAATCGCCGGATCCCCGGCTAGCCACGTGGCGCAAATCGGCATCGGTCGCACCTATCAGATTCCGCGACCGTTCAAAAAGCTGTCGCTGCTCGAGAATGTCGCGCTCGCGGCGTACTACGGACAAAGCGCGCGGCCGTCGCGCGAGAAGGCGTACCTTCAGGCGCAGGAAGCGCTCGGCCTGGTAAGCCTGCCAGCGAGCGAACATGCGCGCGTCGACGGTTTGGGCGCGGCCGGTCTGAAAAAGCTGGAACTCGCGCGCGCGCTGGCGACCCAGCCCAAGCTGCTGCTGGCCGACGAAAGCCTGGGCGGGCTGGACGAATCGGAGATGGATCAGGCGGCGGACATGCTGGCGATGATCCGCGACAGACGCGGCGTCACCATTATCTGGGTCGAGCACATCATGGGCGCGCTGATGCGCGTGGTCGACCGCTGCGTCGTGCTCGACCATGGCGAGGTGATCGCGGCGGGCAAACCACAGGCCGTGGCGCACGACCCGCGCGTGATCGAAGTGTATCTGGGCACCGATGCCGACGAGGTGCAGAAGAGCATCGCCATGCGGCAGGAGGCCGCGACATGAGCACCCCGGTGGCGACATCCGGCGGCAGTGCCATGCTCAAGCTCGACAACGTTTCGGCGGGTTATGAAGGTTTTCAGGCCCTGTTCAACGTCAGTCTGGAGGTCAAACCGGGCGAATCGGTCGCCGTGATCGGGCCCAATGGCGCGGGCAAGACGACGCTGCTGCGCACGATTTCGAAATTGATCGGCGTCACCGCGGGCGACATCCTGATGGAGGCCCGCTCCCTCAAGGACGTGCCGGCGCACGAAGTCATTGCGCGTGGCGTCGCGCAGGTGCCCGAGGGAAGGCGGCTGTTTGCGCGCCTCTCGGTGGAGGAGAATCTCAGGATGGGCGCGTTCCTGCCCGCGGCGCGCCCGCGCCACGCCGAGCGCCTCAAGTTCGTCTATTCGCTGTTTCCGCGCCTCGAGGAGCGTCACGCCCAGATTGCCGGCACCCTGTCGGGCGGCGAGCAGCAAATGTGCGCCATCGGCCGCGCGCTGATGTCCGGGCCCAAGCTGCTGTTGCTCGACGAGCCCTCGGCCGGGCTCGCGCCGGTGATCGTGCAATCGATCTTCGAGTTGGTAAAGCGCATCTGCGCCGAAGGCTACACGGTATTGATCGTGGAGCAGAACATCCGCCAGGTGCTGAAAGTGGTCGACCGTGCCTATTTGCTCGAGACGGGGCGCATCAAGTCGAGCGGCCCGTCCGCAGAGCTGCTGGCCTCGGATGAAATCCGCAAGGCCTATCTGGGGATCTGATGCAGATATTCGACGTCTTCCTGCTTGAAGCGGTACTCAACGGACTACTGCTGGGTGGATTGCTGGCGCTGCTGTCGCTGGGCCTCAACCTCGTATTCGGCGTAATCGACGTCATCTGGATCTGCTACGCCGAGCTGATCATGATCGGCATGTACGCGATCTACTATTTTTACGTGGTATTTGGCTGGCCGCTGCTGCTGGCGATGGCGGCGGGCGTGCTGCTGGTGGCGGCTGCGGGCGCAGCGCTGCATCAGTTTGTCATCCGCCCGGTGCTGGCCGCAGAACCGATCAACCAGCTGCTGGTTACCGGCGGCGTGCTGTTCTTTCTTCAGGCGGCGGCCACGCTCGCGTTCGGCATCGAATTCAAGAATATCGGCGTGACGTTCCCGCCCATCGTCGTCAGCGAGATCTCGTTTTCGATGCCGCGGCTGATCGCGTTCGGCGTCGCGCTCGCCGGCATGCTCGCCATGTACCTGTTCCTGACGCGCACCTACCTGGGCACCGCGATCCGCGCCATCAGCCAGGATCGCGCCATCATGCCGTTGATGGGCGTCGATCCGGACCGCATATTCATCATCACCTCGGCCCTGGGCGGCGCGCTGGCGGGACTGGCGTCCTGCCTGCTGGTGCTGCAGTACGACATCCACCCGGCGATCGGCCTGTCGTTCGGGCCGATCACCTTCCTCATCTGCGTACTCGGCGGGCTGGGGAACATGGTTGGCGGCTTCGTCGCTGCCTTTATTTTCGCGCAATTCATTTCGGTGGGCGGCTTTTTCCTCGCGGTCGAGTGGGGTTACGTCATCGCCTTCCTGTTCTTCATCGCGGTCATGTTCTGGCGACCGCAAGGCATCTGGGGAGGCAAGTGATGCGCGCCTTGCCTTGGATCGGCCTCGCGGCCCTGGTCGTGGCGCCGCTGATCGGCATCGGCAACTACCCGCTGCACATGCTGATCCAGGTTCTGCTGTGGGGCTTCGTCTACACCGGGTGGTCGATCATGGGGCGGCTGGGCATGGTGAGCTTCGGCCATGGCGCCTTCCTCGGCATCGGCGCCTACGTCGTCGTCATGGGCTGGAACCAGTGGGGGCTGACGCCGTGGATCGGGCTGCCGATCGCGCTCGCGCTGACCGCAATTATCGCCTTCCTGATTGGCTACCCTTGTTTTCGCTTCAAGATCGTCGGCCATTATTTCGCGCTGGTGACGCTGGCGCTGTCGGAAGTGACGCGCCTGTTGATCGTCGCACTGCGCGACCAGACCGGCGGCTCGCTCGGGGTCACGCCGAAAACCGCCCTCACCGATTCGACTTATTCGCTCGTCGCGCTGCAGTTCTCGAGCAAGCTCGTCTGGTTCTACATCGTGCTCGTCGTGTGGCTGGCCGGGCTGTGGGTGTGGAAGAAAGTCGACCAGAGCATGGGCCGGCTTGCGCTGGAAGCGATCAGCCAGGAGGAGGACGCAGCCGCTTCGATCGGGATCAACGTCACCCGGCTGAAGCTGGGCGTCACGCTGATCTCGGCGCTGATGACCTGCGTCGGCGGCGCGCTGTACGCGCAGTACCAGGCTTACGTCAACCCGGACACCGTTTCCGGCATCGGCATCAGCCTGCAGATGGTATTCGGGGTGATCGCCGGCGGCATGTACGTGCGCCTGGGCCCGACCGTGGGGGCGGCATTCACGCTGCTGCTCGCCGAAGGGCTGCGCCTCATGTTCGGCAACAGCATGCATGCGCTGGACAGCACCATCTACGGCCTGATGCTGGTGCTGTTCATCATCTTTATGCCAAAAGGCATCCTCGGCGGCGCGCTCGAGGCGATACAGCGCAAGAACCCGGCGACCGCCGGCGCGCAACGCGCCTGAGATTTAGAGCGCCTAACGCAGCCCGGCGACGTAATCCGCAACCGCCTGGATTTCGCGGTCGGAGAGCTTCCCGGCGACGGTGCGCATACTGCTGCCGGAATCGTTGGCGCGATCGCCGACTCGGAACGCTTTCAACTGGACCTCGACGTACTCGGCGTGCTGGCCGGATAGGCGGGGATACTGCGACGGCATGCCGGCGCCGTTCGGGCCGTGACAGGACGCGCAGGCCGCGACACCCTTCCCGGCGACGCCGCCGCGGTAAATCTTCTGTCCCAGTGCGACCAGATCCTTGCTCTTCGCCACGCCGGGCTTAGCCGCCTGGCCGGCGAAATAAGCAGCGAGATTGCGCATGTCCTCGGGCGACAGGTTGGCGACCATGCCCGCCATCACCGCATTGCCGCGTTCCGCCTTTTTGCCGCCTGCCGCCTTGAAATTTGTGAGCTGCTTGTTCAGGTACTCAGGAATTTGTCCGGCCAGTTTAGGATTGGCGACGATTTGGCTGTTGCCATCGGCTGCGTGGCAGGCCGCGCAGACTTGATTGACAATGGCCTGCGCTTTGGCTGCATCCCCTTTGAATGGCGGCTCGGCAGCGACTGCGGCTACCGCTGACAACATAATGGTGAACGCCAGGATGCGTTTCATGCCTTTTGCTCCTCGAACCAAGGTGTATTGCAAAAAGCTGATATTCTATCTGACTTTCGAGCAATTGGTCCCCAAGGTCATGTCGTTGTTCCGTGGCGCCACCTTCTATATCACCGCGCACCACCTGAGTGATTTGCCGCCGCCTTTGGGCCCCGAGATTGCGTTCGCTGGGCGTTCCAACGCCGGCAAGTCCAGCGCCATTAACACCCTTGTCGACCACAACCGCCTGGCCTTCGTCAGCAAGACCCCGGGGCGCACCCAGCAGATCAATTTTTTCAGCCTGCGCGGCGGCGCGTTCCTGGTCGACTTGCCAGGCTATGGCTATGCCAAGGTGCAGCGAGACCTGCGCACGCACTGGGAGCAACTGCTCTCGACCTATCTGCAGACGCGCGGTTCGCTGTTCGGTATGGTCCTGATCATGGATGCGCGCCATCCGCTCACACCGCTGGATCACCAGATGCTGACCTGGTTTGCGTCCACGGGAAAGCCGGTGCACGTCCTCCTCTCCAAGGCGGACAAACTGACGCGGCAGGAGGGACAAAAGACACTGCGCGCAGTGCGCAGCGAACTGCGCAAGTACGCGGACAATTACACGACGCAGCTCTTTTCCAGCTCGAAGAAATTAGGTATGGAGGAAGCGGAGGAAGTGATCGGAGCCTGGCTAGGGGTCGCGCCTGAAAGCACAAAAAAAAAGCCCCCGGCTAAAGGGGATTATGACCGGGGGCGAGAACGCCTTAAACAGGATTAAGGCACCCGCTCAGGGAGGAGAAGCGGGAGATGGCCGTAGCCATCTGTAAGTAAGATTAGGAATCATTGAAAAAGTTTCCGAAAACAGGTGACAGGAATTGACTTTTTTCTAACACATTGATTAAGAAGGTTAGGGACAATCATGAATATCTTTGGAAATTTTCCCTCGGTGCGCATGCGCCGTATGCGGCGCGACGATTTTAGCCGGCGCATGATGCGTGAGCATGTACTCACTACCAATGATCTGATCTACCCGGTGTTCGTGATGGACGGCTCCCGGAAGACCCAGCCGGTACCCTCGATGCCGGGGGTAGAGCGCATGACCCTGGACAAGCTGTTGCCGGTGGCCGAGCGCTGCCTGAAACTCAAAGTCCCGGCGATGGCGTTGTTTCCCGTGATCGACGCCAAGCTCAAGACCCTCGATGGCAGGGAAGCTACTAACCCAAAGGGCCTGGTACCTCGCGTGGTCGCCCGCTTGAAAAAGGAATTTCCGGAGTTGGGCGTAATCTGCGACGTCGCCCTCGACCCCTACACCAGCCACGGTCAGGATGGCGTGATCGACCCAAGCGGCTACATCATCAACGACACCACGCTTGCCATTCTGGAAAAGCAAGCACTCACCCAAGCCGCCGCCGGGGTGGATATCGTCGCCCCCTCCGACATGATGGACGGGCGCATCGGCCGCATCCGCGCAGCGCTGGACAAAAAGCAATTTATCCACACCCGAATCATGGCTTACTCGGCCAAGTATGCGTCCGGCTATTACGGCCCATTTCGCGATGCGGTCGGATCCGCAGCCAACTTGGGCAAGGGCAATAAATTCACCTACCAGATGGATCCAGCCAATTCGGATGAAGCGCTATGGGAGGTGGGACTGGACTTGCAGGAAGGCGCGGACATGGTGATGGTGAAGCCGGGCCTGCCCTATCTGGATATCGTGCGTCGGGTGAAAGACGAATTCAAAGCGCCGACCTTCGTCTATCAGGTTAGCGGCGAGTATGCGATGCTCAAGGCGGGAGGAATCAACGGCTGGATCAACGAGAAAATCTGCGCCATGGAAGCGCTGCTTGCGTTCAAGCGGGCCGGCGCCGACGGCATCCTCACTTACTACGCTCTGGATGCAGCGCAATGGCTTAGGGAGGGTTGATTACCCGGACCTTTGACAGTTTTGTTGGGGCCGATCAAGGGGCGCACGCGGGGGCGCTAACCCTGCGTTTTATTACAAACTCTCAGCCGAAGACGATGGCCACGCCATGCGCTTCAGTAGCCCCCAGGGCCACGGAGCCGTCGGGCATGCGCATGGGATGTAAGCCGCCATCGCGCAGCGTTTTCTCCGCGATATCGCGATCGTCGACGCGAATGAATAGCGCCGCGATGCAAGGCTGCTGACGTGCGCTGATCCATACCCCGGGCAGGCGCTTCGCCAGCGCACGTTCTTTCACGATGGCGATCGGGGTATCGCCGGTGTCGACCAGCAGCCCTTCGGCAATGGTCTTCGCCTCGGCATCGAACAAGCGCTCATAGGCGGCCGCGGTGGCGGCTACATCGTTGCTGACGATGGCAATACCGGCGAGGCCGGTTGCAGTATTCGCATGCGTCTGATATTCCGGCCGCCACACCACATCGCGGGTAAAATGCTGGCACAAAAACACCTGCCCACCCGGGGTATGCTCCAGCCCCAGCTGAGCAATGCGAAAGGACGCGTTCTTCATGCCAGTTGACAGCTGAACCGGGCGCGAGAAATCGACCGGTTCGGACGGCGCCAGCGCCGCCGCAGTGAGTTCTCCATAGGCACCGCGCGCGTTGTCGGTCTTGAGCGCGATCGCCGCAAGACCATCGCCGATGCGAGCAAAATCATAGTAGTACTCGCGACCGGGCAGGCGATGCGGCACCATTAGCAATTCGAAATAGTCGTGGCCGAACATGACGCAGTGATTCTGCGATCCCAGCGTATGATGGCCCCTCGGCGTAAGGGTGAAACCCATGCGCCGAAAACTGTCCTCCGTTGAATTGAGGTCGCGCGCGGTGATGACGACGTGGTCTATGCCTGTGACGTGTTTTCTCACTGTTGTTCTCTCTTTCCGGCGTACGCGCCATTATAATTGCGTTGGCGCCGGTTGCAGAGAGGCCTGAGCGCCCCCCGAAGCGTGTGTAGCGTAATCGTTAAGGTCATAAAGTAAGTAAGCACTTCTTGTCACGGAAAGGAGCGCCAAATGGCGATTTTGGAAAAGATTGGCGCATTGCACCAGGAAATGGCGGAATGGCGCCACGACATCCATGCTCACCCGGAAACCGCGTTCGAGGAGCAGCGCACCTCGGCGCTAGTGGCGAAGAAGCTCGAGTCCTTTGGCTTGCGCGTACACCAGGGCCTGGGTCGAACCGGGGTGGTGGGCACGCTGTCGGCAGGTTCGGGCAAGCGATCCATCGGCCTGCGCGCAGACATGGACGCGCTGCACATCCACGAGCAAAACGGGTTCGATCACCGCTCGCAGCATGAAGGAAAAATGCATGCCTGCGGACACGACGGCCATACCGCCATGCTGCTGGGGGCGGCAAAATATCTCGCCGCGACGAAGAATTTCGATGGAACCGTGCATTTCATTTTCCAGCCGGCCGAGGAAAACGAGGGCGGCGGGCGCGAGATGGTGGAGCAGGGGCTATTCGACAAGTTTCCCTGCGATTCGGTGTACGGCATGCACAACTGGCCGGGCATGCCAGTCGGACAATTCGGGGTGCGGCCCGGACCGATGATGGCGTCGTTCGACATCTTCGAGATCGAATTGACCGGACGCGGCTGCCACGGCGCCATGCCGCATACGGGCATCGACCCGGTGGTCGCCGCATCGGCTCTGGTGCAGGCGCTGCAAAGCATTCCCAGCCGCAATGTGGACCCGATCGAATCGGCAGTCGTCAGCGTCACCCAGATTCACGCCGGCGACACCTGGAACGTCATTCCCAATGCGGCGGTCCTGCGCGGCACCACGCGCGCTTTCAAGCCGGAGGTGCAGGATCTGATCGAGCGCCGCATGCGCGAAATTTGCGCCGGCATCGCCGGCACCTACGGCACCCAAGTCAAGGTGCGCTACGAACGCCGCTATCCACCCACGGTCAATGCGGTGCGCGAAACCGAAATCTGCGCATCGGTGTTGGAGCGCATGGTCGGGGCGAAGAACGTAGCCAGAGTGCCGCCGGTAATGGGCTCGGAAGACTTTGCGTTCATGCTGCAGGTCAAGGCAGGTTGTTATGTGTTCGTCGGCAACGGCCCGGGGGAGGGCGGCTGCATGCTGCATAATCCGCACTACGATTTCAACGACGCGATATTGCCCCTGGGCGCGAGCTACTGGGCCACATTGGTAGAAGACATACTCGGTGTGCGCGCGTAGCGGTTGATTCCAAGTACTTGAATCCTTTTTTTGCATTAGGCCAACGGGAGTATCACCCATGCTCTACATAGACCACGGAAAAGGCGGTCCCGCCGACGTACTGAGACCGGCCGAAGCACCGGTACCGCAGCCGCAAGCGGGCGAAGTCGTCATCGAGGTCCACTACGCCGGCGTCAATCGCCCGGACGTATTGCAGCGCTCGGGCAGTTATCCGCCGCCGGCCGGCGCATCGCCGATCGTCGGCCTGGAAGTTGCCGGCCGCATCAGCGCGATCGCTCCGGATGTGACGCAGTGGAAAATCGGCGACCTCGCCTGCGCACTCACACCGGGCGGCGGCTACGCCGAGTATTGCGCAGTGCCGGCGCCGCATTGCCTGCCCATCCCCAAGGGTCTGTCGGTGAAGGAGGCGGCGGCGCTGCCGGAGAACTTCTACACCGTCTGGACCAATGTGTTCGATCGCGGCCGACTGCAAGCCGGCGAGATCTTCCTCGTGCACGGTGGCTCCAGCGGTATCGGCCTCACTGCGATCCAGCTTGCCAAGGCCTTCGGCGCGACCGTCTACACGACTGTCGGCAACAAGGAGAAAGCCGAGTTCTGCAGGAAGATCGGCGCGGATGCCGCCATCAACTACCGCGAGCAGGATTTCGTCGAAGAAATCGGACGGCTCACGAACAAGAAGGGCGTGGAACTGATCCTCGACATGGTAGGCGGCCCTTACATCGAGAAGAATCTCAAATCGCTGGCCTTGGAAGGCAGGCTGGTGCAGATCGCCTTCCTGCAGGAGAGCAAGGTCGCGCTCGATTTCCTGCCGATCATGATCAAGCGGCTCACCTTCACCGGCTCGACCCTGCGCCCGCGCACCGTGGCGCAGAAGGCGGCGATCGCGCAGGACCTGCTAAAGAAAGTCTGGCCGCTGCTCGAATCGGGCAAAGTCAAACCGGTGATCCACGCCACTTTTGCGCTCAAGGACGCGAGGCTTGCGCACGAACTCATGGAGTCGAGCAAGCACATCGGCAAGATCATGTTGGAGGTTAAGAAGTAGATCCGAGATCTGCGGGAGGATAACTCGGCCTGCAGCGACAAGACTTGCGCGGACCGCGACCCGTCCGCGCGGATCGCCGATTGCATACGGACAAGAAACCGTCCGTATGCAATCGGCGATCTTGAATGAAAACCGTGCTACCCGACGCTTCCTCATAACCACGTTTTTGTACGGATTGCTTTTATCCGTACAAAAACGTGGTTGGCGCGCAGAGCGCGCAAGGGCTGTGCGCCAACATCGTCAGACGCAGGAATATTTTTCGAACCGCAGCGCTCTCGCATGATAGCCCGCGCCACCCCTGTTGGCGCCTGCGCCAGCAATCAAACGCCGGGTATTCGGCTCAGTGTGCCCAGGAACGCGTCGGCCGGCTGGTAACCGATGACTCGCAGACCTTGAATTTCCTTTCCCTGTCGATCGAAGAAGATGATCCCCGGCGGGCCGAACAGGCTGAAACGCTTGAGCAGGTCCTTGTCCTCGGGCGAGTTGGCGGTCACGTCTGCCTGCAGCAATAGCAGTCCCTGCATCTTTGCCTTCACTTTGGTGTCGGTGAAAGTGAATGCCTCCATTTCCTTGCACGATACGCACCAGTCGGCATAGAAATCCAGCATCACCGGTTTGCCGGCGGCCTGTATCGCCGCTTCGAGTTCGGCGACATTCTTTATGCGCTTGAACTGCACCGCCTGCGCCCCATGCTCGCCGCCCATCGCCAGCCCCGCCAGCGGCCGCAGCAGATCGCGGCTGCCGGAGAGCGCGCCTATGGTGAGCGCTGCGCCGGTAAGCAACGCGAGAAAGCCGACGCCTTTCCACAAGCGAGGCGCGGTTCCGGCCCCGGGCGGCAGCGGATCGATGGCGCGCAACACCATGGCGGAGCCGATCAGCAGCGCGGCCCAGGCCAGCATCTGCGCGGCAACGGGCAGCACCGGGGACACGATCCAGATCGCCACGGCAAGCAGCAATACCCCAAAAAAATGTTTGACCGAATTCATCCAGTGACCCGACTTGGGCAGGAAGGCTCCCTCGAACACGCCGACCAGAATCAACGGCACGCCCATGCCGATGGACATCGCAAACAAGGCGGTGCCTCCCAAAATCACGTCGCGGGTCTGGCTGATGTAGAGCAGGGCGCCAGCCAGGGGCGCGGCCACGCAGGGGCTGACGATGGCGGCGGAAAGCACGCCCATGATCACCACCGCGCCAAAGTGACCGCCTTTAAGGCGATTGCTCTTCTCGGTGAGCCTGGCGTGAAATCCGGACGGCAGCTGCAATTCGTACAGACCGAACATCGACAGCGACAGCAGCACGAACACGGCCGCAAAAGCGGACAGCACCCAGGGATTCTGCAGTGCCGCTGAAAGCAGGCTGCCCGACAGCGCCGCACCGATGCCAATCGCGGTGTAGGTGACGGACATGCCCAGCACGTAGGCGAATGACAAAGTAAATGCGCGCGTTCGCGTTGCATTGCGGCCTTCGCCGACGATGATGCCAGACAGGATGGGAATCATCGGCAACACACAGGGCGTAAACGTGAGCAGCACGCCGGCCCCAAAAAACGCCGCCGCAATCAGCCACAAACTGCCCGAAGCGAGCAGGCGCTCGAAGCGCGCTTCATCGCCGATCTCGGCGGACGCGCCCGGCGCATTTGCTGCGCTCGCGGCAGGTGCAGAGGGGAGCGAGGCATCCATCGCGATCTCCGCTGTCTGCACCTGCGGAACGTAGCACACGCCGACATCGGCGCAGCCTTGCGAGGTAACCGACAGCTTTAGCCTGGTTCCCGCCGCCTCCTGTGCCAGGGCCACGCGTATGCGCAGTTCCTTGCGGTAAGTCTCGACCTTCCCAAAGAATTCGTCGTTATGAACATCGCCTTTCGGAAATTGCACTTCGCCCAGATGCACGTTCTCGGGTTCGACCGCAAACTTGAACTTGTCGCGGTACATGTAATAGCCCTTGGCGATCTGATAGCGTACCTCGAGCGTTTTTGCATCCAGCGCCTGCGCCGAAAATTTGAATGCCACCGCCGGGTCGAGCAATTCCTGCGCCGCGGCAAACCCATGCAACGAGAAAGCAAACAGCAACGCAATGATTCGGTACAAGTTTATTCGCATTCGGCCTCAGGCCCGCTGGTTGTTGTGCGTTTCGGATTCGACCCACTGCAGATAGGCCGGCAGACCCGACGTTATTGGGACCGCGATTATCTCTGGAAGTTCATAGGGGTGGTTGGCGCGTATCGACGCTTCAAGCTCCGCGTACCGATCCTGCGCGGTCTTGATCAGCAGCGGATGCTCCTCGTCATGTTGTATCGCACCCTGCCAGCGATAGACCGACGCACAGGGCGCGAGGATGTTGACGCAGGCGGCAAGACGCCGCTCGATCAGCAGTACCGCGAGTTTTTCCGCGCTTTCGCGATCCGGAAGGTTGGTGACGACCAGCAGACTGTCCATCCGTACCGCCCGGCTTCAGGCTGAAACGAAGGGTGGCACGCCTTCGTGCACGCCAGGGTAGCGCAGGCGCACGCCCAGCTCGGCTTTCACGCGCGTATTGTTCAAGCGCCGCGATTCGCGCATGAACGACATCAAGCCTTCGGATATGGCGCCTGCTTCGGCCGCCGCGCGCGCGATCCGCGGCGGGCGCGGCAGACACGCGCGATCAGCCACCAGATCGAAGTAATCGCCCATTTTGATTTCGCTATCGTCGCTCGCATTGTATGCGCGCCCGGCCGCGCCGCGTACGAGCGCCGTCGCGCAGATCGCGGCGAGGTCGTCGGCGTGAATGTGATTGGTATAGACGTCGTCTTCGGCGCGCAGGACCGGCGCTCCGCGCTTCAATTGCGCCAGCGGCAGGCGCTCGGCCGCATAGATCCCGGGCACACGCAGGATGACCACGCCCACGCCGCAGCGCTCGCCCCAGGCGAGCAGCGAGCGCTCCGCGTCGACCCGGCGCACCGCGCGCAGATTCTGCGGCGCGAGCGGTCGCGCCTCGTCCACCCAGACTCCGCCGCAATCGCCATAGACGCCGCTGGTGCTGATGTAGACCAGACGTTCAGGCGGCCGCGCCGACAGCGCCGCGATCAGATTAGCGCTGCGCTGGTCGCGCTCGCCGCTCTCCCCCGGTGGCGCCAGATGCAGCACCAAATCCGCCGCACCGTCGAGCACCTTCAGCGTGGAAGGATCATCGAGATCGCCGCTGAGCGCCGTTGCCCCGAGCGCGGCGACGCGATCGGCCTGTTCCGCCTTGCGCGCCAGTCCGAACACCTGGTAATTGCGCGCGAGTTGCGGCAACGCCCGCAGGGCAATGTCTCCGCAACCGACGATCAGCAGTCTCTTCATAGTAAAATTGTACCCGTTCTACCCACGATAATAATAGAATCCGCGGCAGATGAATCCGGCAACAGGTTGATCCAGGAAAATGTGAGGCGAAAGGTCTCCTCATAGCGAAACAGGTTCTCCACCATGTCTTTTCAAGTCACCATCCAACCCAGTGGCCACCTGTTCCAGGTCCAGCCCGACGAAACCGTACTAGTCGCCGCACTGCGGGAAGGCTTCAGCCTCGCCTACGGTTGCCGCAACGGCGCCTGCGGCAGCTGCAAGGGCAAGTTGCTAGAGGGCAAGATCGACTACGGCAAGCATTCAGACACGGCGCTGTCGGCCGCGGAGCAGGCGAACGGCCTGGCACTGTTCTGCGTTGCCCGCCCGCTGGGGGATATCGTCATCGAATGCCGCGAAGTCAGCGCGATCAAGGACCAGCAAGTTAAGATCCTGCCTTGCCGCGTGCAGGCCATCGACAAACCCGCGCCGGACGTGGCGGTAATTTCCCTCAAGCTCCCGGCGAACGAGCGCCTGCAATACCTGGCGGGACAATATATCGAGTTCTTGCTCAAGGACGGCAAGCGGCGCAGCTATTCCATGGCCACTGCACCGCATGACGACGCCTTGTTGCAGATTCACGTGCGCCACCTTCCAGGCGGACTGTTCACCGACCATGTGTTCGAAAAGATGAAGGCGCGCGACATCCTGCGCTTCGAAGGTCCACACGGTACGTTCTTCCTGCGCGAAGACAGCGAAAAACCGATGATATTGCTTGCCAGCGGCACCGGCTTTGCGCCGATCAAAGCGATGATCGAGCACGCGCTGCACACCGGCATCACGCGTCCCATGACCCTGTATTGGGGAGCGCGCCGCCCGCACGACCTGTACATGGACCAACTCGCGCGGCGCTGGGCCGCCGAGCACGCCCATATCGAATATGTGCCGGTGGTATCCGACGCACTCCCCGGAGATGCCTGGACCGGGCGCGGCGGTTTCGTCCATCGCGCCGTGATGGAAGATTTTTCCGACCTCTCCGGCCACCAAGTGTATGCCTGCGGCGCGCCCGTTGTAATCGAAGCCGCGCAGCGCGATTTCACCGCACGGAGCGCGCTCCCGCCGGAGGAGTTCTATGCCGACTCGTTCACCACCGAGGCCGATTTGGCAAGGGTAAAGTAAGGGCGATACGACTAATCGACTTCGCCGAGATAGGCCGCTCGAACTTTCGGATCGTTGAGTAGTTCACGTGCCGGCCCCGACAACGTAATCAGCCCGGTTTCCATCACATAGCCGCGGTTGCTTACCTCGAGCGCGAGTCTGGCGTTTTGTTCCACCAGCAGGATCGTCACGCCTTCCTTCGCCACCGCCTGTATGGTCTCGAAAATCTTCTGCACCATGAGCGGGGCCAGCCCCATGCTGGGTTCGTCCAGCAGCAGCAGCTTCGGCCGGCTCATCAGCGCGCGACCGATGGCGAGCATCTGCTGTTCGCCGCCGGAGAGGGTACCGGCAGACTGATAGCGCCGCTCCGCCAGCCGCGGAAACAGCCTGGATACGCGCGCAAGATCCTGTCTAACGGCTGCGGCATCGCTGCGCACATAGGCGCCCATGGCGAGATTTTCCTCGACCGTAAGCTGGCCGAACACGCCGCGGCCCTCGGGCACCAGAGCCAGGCCGCGTCGCACCAGTTCGAACGCGCGCGTGCCGCCGATAGGCGTACCGTCGTAGCGGATCTGGTTTGCGCCGACCGGTAACAATCCGGCGATCGCCTTGAGCGTACTGGTTTTGCCGGCACCGTTGGCGCCGATCAGGCACACCAATTCTCCCTTGCCGATGCAGAGGTCTATACCTTTAACAGCCGCAATGCCGCCATAGGAAACCTCGAGTCGCTCTAACTGCAACAGATTCATGCTGTGGTCGCCGCCTCCGGTCCCTTGCGCCGGTTCGACCAAATCCCCTTCTGCGGCCCTTGTTTCCTACTCATGCCGCCGCGCCTATGTTGGCGCCTCCCAGGTAGGCCTCGATCACGCGCGGATCGCGCTGCACTTCGCGCGGCGGACCTTCGGCGATCTTGCGGCCGTAATCGAGCACCAGCACCCGGTCGCACAAACCCATGACCAGTTTCATGTCGTGCTCGATCAGCAGTATTGTGGTGCCGTCGGCGCGTATGCGCTGCAACAGCTGTTTCAGTTCCATTGTCTCGGTTGCATTCATGCCGGCAGCGGGTTCGTCTAGGGCGAGCAGTTTCGGGTCGGTAGCCAGAGCACGCGCGATCTCTAGCCGCCTCTGGTCGCCGTAGGGAAGTTGACGCGCCACTTCGTTGGCGCGCGACGCGACCCCAACGTATCGGAGGAGATCCAGCGCACGTTTTTCGATCGCCGCTTCCTCTTCACGCGTGGCGCGGGTGCGCAGGATCGCGCCGAACACGCCGGCGCGCGTGCGCACATGGCGCCCTATCATCACATTGTCCAGTGCGGAAAGATTGCCGAACAGGCGGATATTCTGAAACGTGCGGGCGATGCCGCGCGCAGCGATTTGGTCGGGCGTGAGGCCCGATAGCGACTTGTCATCGAAGCGAAAACCACCGGCTTCGGACGGGTAAATACCGGTAAGCGCATTGAACAGCGTGGTCTTGCCGGCGCCATTGGGGCCGATCAGGCCGTAAATCTCGCCGCAATTGATGCTGAATCCGACCCCGCCTAGGGCCAGCACGCCGCCGAAGCGCTTGTCCAGGTTTGCACATTCGAGCAGTACAACGCTCATGCCGCCGCCTCCGATCCATGGTCGCCGTTCGAGCGCAGCCGCTGCCGGCGTCTGGCGGCAATCGCGGTCGGTCGCATCCCCGCTACGCGGGGCGGCCGACGAGGCGGAGCAGGGGCCCCATCTGCAAGATGGGGATGCGACCCGAACTCGGACGCACGGGGACGCCGGCCACCCATGGCCGCCTCCAGGGTCAGATCCCCGGCTCGCGCCGGGGCCCCTCTTCCGCCCTTCGGCGGCCCCTGCTCCCGGCTCATGCCGCCGGCCCTTTCTTTTCCGCCAGTTCACGTTTCCGTACCGCCGAAGGCAGCAAGCCTGCCGGCCGGTACAGCATCATCAACACCAGCGCCAGTCCGAACAGCAACATGCGGATTACCTCCGGCTCGACGATGGATTTACCGAATAGCGATTTTTGCAACGGCTCGACCGTATAGCGCAGCAGTTCGGGCACGAAGGAAAGCAACACCGCGCCCAGGATCACTCCCCAGACATTGCCCATGCCTCCGAGCACCACCATGGACAGCACCATGACCGATTCGACCAGGACGAAACTTTCCGGGCTGATGAAACCCTGAATGGCTGCGAACATGCCGCCCGCGAGACCGCCGAAGGAGGCGCCCATGGCGAATGCGAGCAGCTTGATGCGGGTGGTATTGATGCCCATTGCGCGCGCCGCGATCTCGTCCTCGCGCACCGCTTCCCAGGCACGGCCGATGCGCGAATGCTGCAGCCGCAGGTTGATCACGATCGCGAGCAGCAGCAACGCGAGCAGCAGGTAATAATATTTGATCGGTCCCGAGAACACGACTCCGACGATGGTCTCCGCCTGGCTGAAGCTGAACGAGCCGAAACGGAACGGATCGATGCGCGAGATGCCTTGCGGGCCATTTGTGATGTTGACCGGTTGCGACAGGTTGTTGAGGAATATGCGGACGATCTCGCCGAAACCGAGGGTGACGATGGCGAGGTAGTCGCCGCGCAATTTCAGCGTCGGCGCGCCCAGCAACACGCCGAACAGACAGGCGATGAGCGCTCCTATGGGCAGAATGATCCAGAACGGCAGGTGCAGATTGAAATGCGGTGACGCAAGCAGGGCGTAAGCATAGGCGCCCACCGCGTAGAAGGCGATGTATCCCAAATCCAGCAAGCCGGCGAAGCCGACGACGATATTCAGGCCCAGCGACAGAAACACGAACAATATGGCGAGGTTGGTGATGCGCACCCACGCTGTTCCCACGTTGGCAAGCGCGAACGGCAGCCCGATCAGCGCAATCGCGATCAGCGCCACCCCGATCCATTTCGCCTGCGCCTTGGCGAACATATTCACTTGCGCATCCCGCGACGTGGTTCGCGCTTCGTGGTTCGTGCCCCTTGCTTCATGCCCGGTCCCCCACGCGCTCCCCGAGCAAGCCGGAAGGCCGGAACACCAGGACCGCAATCAACACCAGAAAAGCGAACACGTCCTGGTAATTGCTGCCAAAGACGTTATTGGTCAAATCACCGATATAGCCTGCGGTGAGGGCTTCGACTATGCCCAGCAGGATTCCGCCCAGCATCGCGCCGGCAAGGTTGCCGATACCGCCCAGCACCGCGGCCGAGAACGCTTTCATGCCGAGCAGCGCACCCATGCTGTAGTGGGCAACGCCATAATAGGTGCCGACCATCACGCCTGCGACCGCGCCCAAGGCGGCGCCAACGATAAAAGTGAAAGCGATGACGCGGTCGATGTCTATGCCCATAAGTCCCGCCACCTGCGGATTCTGCGAAGTTGCGCGCATCGCAATGCCGAGTTTGGTGCGGTACACCATCAGCGTGAGCGCGCCCATCATCAGCACCGACGTGAGGATTATCGCGATCTGCACGCCGGTGATGATGGCGCCGCCGATATCGTAGCTGGCGAGCGGAATGATCTGCGGAAACGCCAGCGGGTTGCGGCTCCACACCAGCAGCGCCACATGCTGCAGGATGATGGAAATGCCGATGGCGGTGATCAGCGGTGCAAGCCGTGGCGCACCGCGCAGCGGCCGGTAGGCGACGCGCTCCATCGCATAGCCCACCAGCATGCACACCGGAATGGCGACCAGTATCCCGGCAATCACGATCAATACCGGCGGCACAGCGGTGCCCGCGAGCGTCGAGATCACCGAGAATGCGACCATCGCGCCTATCATTACCACTTCGCCGTGGGCGAAATTGATCAGCTGGATGATGCCATACACCATGGTGTAGCCCAGCGCGACAACGGCATACACGCTGCCCAGCGTGAGCCCGTTGATGATCTGCTGCAGGAAGATGTCCATGGCTGCGCTGATTTAAACCTAAAGCTGCATGGAACGCAAAGCACTTCTGTTCAAGCGCGGCCGACGCCAACGGCAGACACGAAAAACGGCGCCATTTGGCGCCGTTTTTATGCAGTAGAACCGGAGGGTCACCCCCGGGGACTTACTTCTTCGCCGCGTCCGCCGCCTTGGCCGGTTCCGCCGCAGCTTTGGGCGCGTCGCCGGTCTTGGCCGGTTCGCCCGGTTTGGCGGCATCGGCAGGCGCCGGAGCCGGTGCCGCAGGTTCTGAGGCTTTGAGGAAATCCTCGAACTTGGTGGTCTTGCCGCTCTTGATGATGGCGATCGGCTCGATCTTGCCGCCCTTCATGGTGAAGATCGTCATTTCGGCGTCTTTGCGATCGCCTTTGGCGTCGAACTCGATTTTGCCGCTCGCGCCGTCATAGCTGATCTTGGCGAGTTCAGGCAGGTATTTCGCCGGGTCGGGCGAGTTCGCCTTCTTCATCGCCTCGATCAACAGGTTGGCCGCGTCGTAGGTGAACGGCGCATACAGGATGGGTTCGATCTTGAATTTCGCCCGGTAGGCGTCAAGGAACTTCTTGTTCGCGGCCTGAACCGGGAGACCCGCCTGCGAGCAAAGCAGTCCTTCCGCGGCATCGCCCGCCAGTTCCTTCATCTTGTCGGTACAGGCGCCGTCGCCGAAAGCGAACACGGCCTTGATGCCGAGCTCGCGCCCCTGCTTCAGCAGCGGGCCGCCGGTGGCGTCCATGCCGCCATAGAACACAGCGTCCGGTTTCTTGCCCTTGATCTTGGTGAGGATAGCCTTGAAATCTGCGGTCTTATCCGTGCCCTTCTCGCGCGGCAGCACTTTGACGCCGGCCGCCTTCAGGGTCTTCTCGACCTCGTTCGCCAGACCTTCGCCGTAGGCAGTGGCGTCGTCGACCACCGCCACGGTCTTGGGTTTGACTTCGGCTGCCAGGTAGCTCGCGATCGCCGGTCCCTGTTGATCGTCGCGGCCGACGACGCGGAACACGACCTTGAAGCCTTGTTCCGTCAGTTGGGGATTGGTCGCCGAACCACTGATCATGGGAATGCCTGCCTGATTGTAGATGGAGGAGGCGGGGATAGTCACACCCGAGTTCAGATGGCCGACAACGCCTGCGACCTTGGCGTCGACCAGCTTCTGCGCCACCGTTGTGCCTACCTTGGGGTCGGCCTGGTCATCTTCGGCGACCAGCTCCAGCTTCACCGTTTTGCCGTCCAGCTTGAGCCCCTTGGCATTGGCTTCGTCAACCGCCAGGCGTGCCCCGTTCTCGTTATCCTTGCCCAGGTGCGCGATGCCGCCGGTGAGCGGACCGACGTGGCCGAGCTTGACCACCATCGGCGGCGGCGGCGGCGGCGGGGCGGCAACGACGGGTTCGGGTTCTTTCTTGCCGCAAGCCGCAAGCGTGAGCGCCGTGATCGCGGCCAGTGCCGCCAGACTCAACTTTGTACGTTCCATGAAATTCTCCTGAAAAAATGCGAAGCCATTCTAACACTGCCAGGACTTGGATTGACCAGGGTATCAACAGCAAAGTCGGCTCTATGCCGGCTCTAATTGTATCGCTTGCGCGCCTATTTCTTGGCGGACAACACCCACTTCACCAGTATCTTGATGTCGGCATCCGGCACCGACGCATTGGGCGGCATGGGAATCTGGCCCCAGACGCCCGAGCCTCCGTTTTTGATCTTGGCGATCAGCTTCGCCTCGGCGCCGGCATCGCCTTTGTACTTGGCGGCGACATCGCTATAGGCCGGACCGATCACCTTCTTGTCGACGCCATGACAACTGAGGCAGTTGTATTTCTTAGCCAGCGCTTCCGAAGCGTGCACATTGCCGGCACTGGCAAGCAGTCCGGCAGAAACGAATAAACAGGTGACCAGGGTTTTCACTATTTCTCCTTGAGAATGCATGGTTGTGGCGCGCCGCCGCATCTTACCGGACTTCGCGTGTATTGAGCAGTTCCAATAACCCTTCCAGCGTATTCACGGGCGGAAGGCAAGTAACGCCCCGACATACCCAAGCGTTGACCGCTTGAGGCGTAACAGGCTTGGCCAACAAGGGCGACAGGCCGGTCGCGTCCTCTGAAACCGCGAGGATCAGCGCAGTCGGGAGGTAGCGCTGGCCCAGGGCTTGCTGCCACTCGCGCAACGCCCCGGCCGGTCCGCGCAGCTCTACGATCTGCAGCGGCTCCATGGCTTCCTCCAGGGCGAGCAACAGGCTGGTGCAAGCGTTCGGCTGCTGCGCCAGCGCCGGGTAGAACAGTTCCAGCGTGCGCTCGGCGCCAGCCAGGTAGCGCGACTCGCCCGTAATATGAGCCAAGCGCTGCAAGGCGAGCGCCGTCACCCCATTGCCCGACGGCGTTGCGCTGTCATAGCCCGGTTTGAGCCGATGGATCAATTGTTCATGATCGTGGCTGGTGAAAAAGAATCCTCCCAGCGCAGGGTCGAAGAACTGCTCCAGCAGCAGCTCTGCCAGATCCTCGGCGAATTCCAGGTCGCGGCTCTGGAAATCGGTTTGCATGAGTTCGATCAGGGCGGCGAGCAGAAACGCGTAGTCGTCCAGATAGGCGTTCAGGTGCGCACGACCATCCTTGCAGGTGGCGAGCAGGCGCGCACGCGCAGAAGCCGTTTCTTCCTGCCACAGCGTGCCACGAATGAAATCCAGCGCAGCGCGCGCCGACGCCAGCCACTCAGGGCGTCCGAAAACGCGCGCAGCCCGCGCCATGCCCGCTATCATCAGCGCATTCCAGCTGGTCAGGATCTTCTCGTCGCGTCCGGGGCGGATGCGGCGTTCGCGCGCTGCAAACAGTTTGGCACGCGCGCTGGCCAGCAGTGCACGGCATTCCTGCTCCGGCTTGCCTGCGGTCCTGGCGACTTCGTCCAGAGCGCGCGCCACGTGCAGATGCCAATGGCCGCCCTCGAAATTTGCAGCGTCGGTAAGTCCGTAACAGGGCGCGCACACCGCATATTCGTCGTCACTTAGTACCGCGCGCACCTCACCCGGCGTCCACACGTAGAATTTGCCCTCTTCATGCTCGGAATCCGCGTCGAGGCTGGAGTAATAACCGCCGGCGGGAGACTGCATCTCGCGCATGGTCCACGCCGCGGTTTCCTCGACCACTGCTGCAAACAGGGGATCGCGCGTCAACGCCCAGGCGTCGCTGTAGCAGGCGAGCAGCGGGCCGTTGTCGTAGAGCATTTTCTCGAAATGCGGAATCAGCCAGTGGGCGTCGACGCTGTAGCGGCAGAAACCGCCGCCGAGTTGATCATAGATGCCCCCGAGCGCCATGCGCTCGAGAGTGTGAACTGCCATCCTGAGCGGGTCGACCTCTTTTGCTGCGTCGCTGCCGCCGGCGCCTTGGTGTACGTCGCCTGCGGCGCTGTGCCGCAGGCACAGCTCCAGGTCGGTCGGATGGGGAAACTTGGGCGCTGCGCCGAAACCGCCGTAGCGCGCGTCGAAACTTGCCGCCAGATTTTTCAGGGCCAGATTGACGGGGCTGCGGGAAAACTCGGAATGGTGTCCCGGATGCCCCGGCTGCATGCGCTCGAAGCCGCCGAGTATGGCCTCGCCCTGCCTCGCGACCTGGTCCCGTTCGGCGCGGTAGAACTGCGCCACGCGCAACAGAAGATCGGAAAATCCCGGCAGGCCATAGCGCGAGGTTTTGGGGAAGTAGGTGCCGCCGAAAAACGGCTGCTGCTCGGGTGTGAGGAACATGGTGAGCGGCCAACCGCCCGAGCGCTGGCTGATCATTTGGTGCGCCAACTGGTAGATCTGGTCCAGGTCGGGACGCTCTTCGCGGTCGACTTTGATGTTAATGAAATGCCGGTTCATCACGGCCGCGACTTCGGTGTCCTCGAAGGACTCGTGCGCCATCACATGGCACCAGTGGCAGGCGGAGTAGCCGATCGAAAGCAAGATCGGCTTGTCCTGCGCGCGCGCCGCCTGCAATGCCGCCTCGCCCCAGGCATACCAGTCCACCGGATTATCGGCGTGCTGCCGCAGATAAGGACTGGTCTCGTGCGCGAGGCGATTGGGCATCGTGTCCATCCGTTGCGACTAAAATCGCGTCACCATTGTTGCAGAATTGCGATTTTGCGCGGACGAGAAACCGTCCGTGCGCGATCGACGATCCCGGATAAGAGCAAACCTAAGACATCCTAGCTTTTATCCATAACCGCGTCTTCTGTACGGATGCGCTTTCTATCCGTACAGAAAACGTGGTCGGCGCGTGCAGCGTGCGGGTCTTAGCAAGACCTGCGCGAATGCCGGCCCGCTAGAGATCCCCGTCGGTGATCGCCCCTAGACTCGCAGTCGACACCAGCTTCATGTATTTCGCCAGCAAACCGCGGGTGTAACGCGGCTTGGGCGCTTTCCATTTCTTGCGCCGCGCCGCGAGTTCCTTGGCGGTGACATTGAGCTGGATCAGGCGCTTCTTCGCGTCGATGGTGATGGAGTCGCCTTCCTTGATCAACGCGATCGGCCCGCCGACGTAGGCTTCCGGTGCCACGTGGCCCACCACCATGCCCCAGGTCCCGCCGGAAAAGCGGCCGTCGGTGATCAGGCCCACCGATTCGCCCAGCCCCTGCCCGGTGAGCGCCGAGGTCGGCGCCAGCATCTCCTGCATCCCCGGGCCGCCTTTCGGTCCTTCGTAGCGGATCACGACCACGTCGCCCGGCTTGATGCGCTTCGCCATGATCGCATCCATGCACTTGGGCTCGGAGTCGAATACGCGCGCAGGGCCGGTGATCGACGGGTTCTTCAGTCCGGTGATCTTGGCCACGCAGCCTTCGGGCGCAAGGTTGCCCTTGAGGATGGCGAGATGACCCTGCGCATACATGGGATCATCCCACTGTCGGATCACGTCCTGGTCGCTGCGCGGAGCGTTCGGAATCTGCGCCAGCTCTTCGGCGATGGTACGGCCGGTTATCGTCATGCACTCGCCGTGCAGCAGGCCGTGCACGAGCAGCATCTTGAGCACCTGCGGGACGCCGCCGGCGCGATGAAAATCCACGGCCACGTATCGGCCCGATGGCTTCAGATCGCACAGCACCGGCACTTTGCGCCGCACCCGTTCGAAGTCGTCTATGTTCCACTTCACCCCGGCGGCCGACGCGATCGCCAGGTAATGCAGCACGGCATTGGTCGAACCGCCGGTGGCCATCACCAGGCTGATCGCGTTCTCGATCGACTTGCGCGTGATGATTTGCCGCGGCAGTATTTGTTTGCGGATCGCGTTGACCAGCACTTCGGCCGACGCCGAGGCGGACACCGCCTTCTCCGCGTCGGGCGAGGCCATTTGCGAGGAGCCCATCAGGCTCATGCCCAGCGCCTCGAACGAGGAGGACATGGTGTTGGCCGTGAACATGCCGCCGCAGGCGCCGACAGTGGGGCAGGCATTCTTTTCGATGCCGATGAAATCTTCCTTGCTCATGTTGCCAGCGGAGTAGGCGCCTACCGCCTCGAACGCGCTGACGATGGTGAGGTCCTGGCCCTTCCACTTGCCCGGCTTGATGGTTCCGGCATAGACGAAAATGCCGGGCACGTTCATGCGCGCGATCGCCATGATCGCGGCGGGCATGTTCTTGTCGCAGCCGCCGCACGCGAGCACGCCGTCCATCGCCTGGCCGTTGACCGCGGTTTCGATGCAGTCGGCGATCACCTCGCGCGAAACCAGGCTGTATTTCATCGCCTCGGTGCCCATGCCGATGCCGTCGGTGATGGTGGGCGTGCCGAACACCTGCGGCTTGGCGCCGGCGGCCTCGAGCGCCGCCATGGCCCGGTCCACCAGCGGCTGGATGCCGGCGTTGCAGGGATTCATGGTCGAGTGCCCGTTGGCCACACCGACGATGGGTTTTTCGAAATCGCCGTCGCGAAAACCCACGGCGCGCAGCATGGCGCGATTGGGCGAGCGGGCCACGCCCTGGGTGATGAGTCTGCTTCTGCGGTTATCGGCCATCATTTTCTCCTTCGTTTTGGGTATTGCTACGCGTCTTGCTTGAAGCCCGAGACGATATCACCGGCTCGACCCTGAGACAACCGAGTATGGCGCCACCCGCGACCAGGACGAAGCCGGCGGCGTGATAGGGAAACAAGCGCTCGCCGATGAATAGGGTGGCGAAAACACTGGAGAACACCGGCATCAGATGGATCAGGATGCCGGCGCGCACCGCACCTACGCGCTCGACACCGTAGCTGAACAGTGCGCTCGAGACCAGGGTGGCGAGTACGCCGATAGACAATATTCCCAGCAATTCGCGCGCGCCCAAATGCACGCCGCCGGCCTGTCCCCATTGGAGCGCGGCGAACGGCAGCGTCAGTAACTCGCCCATCAGCGCCATGACGAACACGTAAGCGAAGAGGGACAGGGACTGCGGCCGGTCTTGCAGACCCAAGGTGTATATCGCCCACACCAGCATCGCGCCCAGCATCAGCAGGTCGCCGGAGTTGAATTGAAGATGCAGCAACGCGCGCAGGTCGCCATGGGCCAGAATCAGCAGCACACCGACGAGCGACATGGCGAGTCCGATGCCCTCCAGCCGGCGCGGCCGCCGCGCGTGCCAGCCCCAGCTGATCAGAATGATGAGCACAGGGATGGTCGAATTAAGCAAGCCCAGGTTGATCGCCGTGCTCCGGGAAAGCCCGGTATAAACCAGGGCGCTCTGTGGTGCCCCCCCGACCGCCGTTAAAAACAATAAGCGCTTCCAGTCGCGCCTAAGCGCGTGCACGATCTGGCGCCGCTCGCGCCACACCAGCGGCAGCAACACGGCGAACGCCACGCCCCAGCGCGCCGCCGCCATGACCAGCGGCGGAACTGTTTCCATGAGCGCGCGCGACACTACACCCATACCGGCTCCCAGGGCGCTGGTGCAGATCAACGCCAGATAAGCGAGGGTGCGCGGGGAAGCAAAGGTGGGGGGCATGGCGTGGCGTGGTTGCTGTAGCGCGGCGTGTCGCGACGGTGATAAGTTTTGCTATTACACCTTACAATGTGGGCTGCATTCTAATCCCCTGCAAACATTGAACAGGCCTCATGTTGATTTGCCCCCAGATTGATCTCATCGCGATCGACCGATCACCAGCGACCGCGGCCTATTCTTCAGGCAACGTGCGCCGATGCTGATTCATCCCCAAATCGACCCTGTCGCCATCGCCATCGGCCCGTTGGCGATACGCTGGTACGGCTTAATGTATCTCGTCGGTTTCGGCGCCGCGTTCCTGCTCGCCCGCAGCCGCATCAAGCAAGGCAGGAGCGGTGCCATCTCGTACGCCGTGTTCGACGATCTGTTTTTCTTCAGCGTGCTGGGCGTAGTCCTGGGTGGGCGCCTGGGCTACGTGCTGTTCTACAAGCCGGGCTACTATGTTGCACATCCGCTGGAAATTCTCGCCGTATGGCAGGGCGGCATGTCCTTTCACGGCGGATTTCTGGGCGTGCTGCTCGCCATGGTGTACATCGCGCGAAAGTATCGGATCCGCTGGCTCGCGATCACCGATTTCATCGCGCCGCTGGTTCCGCCGGCGCTGGCCGCGGGCCGCATCGGCAATTTCATCAACGGCGAGCTGTGGGGCCGGGTCATCGAAAAGGGCGCCGATATCCCCTGGGGCATGGTGTTCCGCGGCGCGGGTCCGCTGCCGCGCCATCCGTCGCAGCTATACCAGTTTGCACTGGAAGGCGTGCTGTTGTTCGTAATTCTCTGGCTGTATTCCGCCAAGCCGCGCCCCACGGGGGCAGTGTCGGCGATGTTCCTTATCGGCTATGGGTCGCTGCGGTTTGCGGCGGAATACTTTCGCGAGCCCGACGATTTCCTCGGCCTCCTCGCGTTCAACCTGTCGATGGGCCAATGGTTGTCCCTGCCGATGGTCGCAGCCGGTATTGTCATGCTCGCCTGGGCCGGGCGAAAGGTGTAATCTATCCGCAAGGAGGTCAGCCATGGACGATGACGATGAATCGCTACGCGCCGCGCTGCGACAGCGCGTCAACGAGCTGCAGATGGAGCACCGCGACCTGGACGACGCGATCGCGCGCCTGTCGGAAAACCCACTGCCCGACCAGCTACGCATGCAGCGGCTGAAAAAGCGCAAGCTGCTGCTCAAAGACCAGCTAACCCATCTCGAGCGCCAGCTGGATCCGGACGTACTGGCCTAGGCCTGGTTTCGATCGTTCCGCAACGGTATTACCGACGCTTTGCGGACAGTAAGCCCGGCTTGAACCCGGTCGCGACGCTGGCGTTCTCCAGCCGCAGAAACGTGGCATAGCCTTCCGGCGCGACGGCGAATCCGTAGGACAAGCGCCCCTTCAGGCGCACCGCCTGCTGACTGAACAGGTCGTCGCCGGGACTGAAGCCGGGCAGGTGTATGTAGGCGACTGGCTTCTCGGCGCAGTCGGGAC